>Ga0137403_10008255_pt1 | contig 11666 bp, 10 predicted proteins | sample CZOMad2_1_16fung_FD_122057 | JGI IMG/M metagenome (GOLD analysis project Ga0137403, IMG submission 122057) | Vadose zone soil fungal communities from Angelo Coast Range Reserve, California, USA - CZOMad2_1_16fungal (Hybrid Assembly) | ecosystem: Environmental > Terrestrial > Soil > Vadose zone...
TTGCCGGTGCGCTCGCGCTTGTAGAGCGCGGTCACGATCGCGCCGTAGAGTGCCATCGCGCAGGGGTGGTCGCCCATGCCGGCGACCGATCGCGCCGGCGTCGTGTGTTGGTCGGCGCGTACCAGATCCATCAGGCCCGAGCGCGCCCAATAGGCGTTGCTATCGAAGCCGGGCTTGTTGGCTTCCTCGCCCTTTTCGCCGTAGCCGGTGAACGACGCATAGATCAGCCGGTCGTTTGTCGGCGCCAGATGGTCATAGGTGATGCCGAGCCGCGCTCGCACTTGGGGCGGATAATTGGTGATGAAGACGTCGGCTTCGCCGGCGAGCTTGTGCAGCACCGCCTGTCCCTCTTTTGTACTGAGATCGAGCGCCAGGCTGCGCTTGTTGCGGGCCTCCAGCAGCCACGCGAAATTATGTTCGCTGTGCGGATAGCCCGGCAAATTCGGCAAATTGCGGTAGGGGTCGCCGGTGCCGGGCGGTTCGATCTTGATCACGTCGGCGCCGAAATCCGACAGCACGGTGGCGGCCGCGGGCGCTGCGATGAAACTCGCGCAGTCCAGAACCTTGAGGCCTTCAAATATGCCTTTTTCCATCTTGCCGTCGCTCCGTGGCGTTTGTTGGTTTTGTTGATTATCGCGATGAGCGATCCGGATCAAACGCCATTTGACCCATGTCGGGTGGGGGATGCAACGGCGCTTTCGCTCACCCGCCCTGTCCACGCCAGCGTGGAGAAGGCACGCCCAGTCGCCATCCGGCGGATTCGGTGCCCGACAACAGGGCAGCATTACCACCAGCCGCCGCGGTATTGATCGTCACCGTCTGTTCCGTCGCAAATCGCGCCAGATAATGCGGGCCACCGGCCTTGGGCCCGGTGCCGGACAGGCCGTGGCCGCCGAACGGCTGCACGCCGACCACCGCGCCGATCATGTTGCGGTTGACGTAGATATTGCCGACCTGGAGCGCATCGATCACGTCCTCGACGGTGTCGTCGATCCGCGAATGGATCCCGAGCGTCAGGCCGTAGCCGGAACGTTCAATCGATTGCAGCACCTGGGCGAGCCGATCGGCACGGTAACGCACCAGATGCAGCACCGGACCGAACACTTCTTCGGTCAATTGGCCGGCATCGGCCAACTCGAAAATATGCGGCGCGACGAAATTGCCGTCGGGCGCGCTGCCCGCGAAATGCACCCGCGCTTCCGTCTTCATGCGTGCGATATGTGCATCCAGTCGTCCTTTCGCCTCGGCATCGATCACCGGCCCGATATGGGTTGCGGGATCGCCGGGATCACCGATGCGAAGCTCGCACGCCGCACCCGCGATCATCTCGATCATGCGATCGGCGACGTCGTCCTGCAGGAACAACAGCCGCAGCGCGGAGCAGCGCTGCCCGGCCGAACGGAACGCCGAGATGACGACGTCGTCGGCAACCTGTTCGGGCAGCGCAGTGGCGTCGACGATCATCGCGTTGATGCCGCCGGTCTCCGCGATCAGCGGCACGATCGGGCCGTCTTTGGCGGCAAGTGTGCGGTTGATCGATCGCGCCACCTCGGTCGAGCCGGTAAACACCACGCCGGCGATATCCGGATGCGCCACCAGCGCCGCGCCGATCCGGCCGTCGCCCTGCACCAGATGCAGGATGGCGTCGCCGCCCTGCTCCACGGCCGCCGACCGGAAAAGGAATTGCGAGACCGCATTGCAGGCCGACTCATACCTGTATTCCGTATTGCTGTCCAGTGGCATGGCAAAGGTCTTTGCGATGACCCTCTCCCGCAGATCTTTCTCCAACAGCACCCTTTTGGGATACAGCACGAAATCGGTATGGATATCCTCTCTCCTGGCCTGCGAAAAGGACAGCAGTGGAAGCACCAGCAGCATCAGTAATAATAGCAGGGCTCGTCGCATTGGATGAATTATTCCCCAAAATTAACCATCCTTTCTACCCGGGAAAAAAATCTTAATTTCAGGTATGCCTAAAGATCGTTCTTCTTCCCGTCGTAAATTCCTCCAGCAGCTCGGAGGCAGCACCTTATTGCTTTCGGCAGGCAACCTTTCTTCCCTGGCTGCCGAGGAGGTTCTCGAACAAAGGATATTGCATTATGAAAAAAAGATCGGGCCCGCCGACACCCTGCATATCGCCTGCATCGGGATGGGCATCATGGGCAATCATGATGTAGACACTGCCTTGAAGGTGCCCGATGTCAAGCTGGTAGCCGCCTGCGACCTTTATTCGGGCCGGCTGGAAAGAGCCAGGGAACTGCATGGCAAGGAACTGTTCACCACGAAGAACTACCGGGAGATCCTGGATCGAAAAGATATCGATGCGGTGATCGTTGCCACCAGTGACAACTGGCATGCCCGTATTGCCTCGGAGGCCATGGAAAAAGGAAAAGCCGTCTATTGTGAGAAGCCGATGGTCCACCAGATCAGGGAAGGCTTGCCGCTTATCGAAGTGCAGCAGCGCACCCGAAAAGCCATGCAGGTGGGCAGTCAGCGGGTCAGCAGCATCGTTTATGCCAAAGCGAAAGAATTATATAAGGCCGGCGAGATCGGGCAGTTGAATTGCATCGAGGCTTCCTTCGACCGTCAGAGCGCACTGGGCGCCTGGGAATACACGATGCCGACAGATGGTTCCCCAGGGACTGTTGACTGGGCCCGCTACACCGAAGGCCGGCCCGGCCAGCCCTATGATCCTAAAAAATTCTTCTGGTGGCGCAATTACAGGGCCTTCGGGACAGGAGTGGCGGGAGATCTTTTTGTGCACCTGCTTTCGGGTATTCATCTCATTACCGGCTCCAAAGGACCGGAAAAGATCTTTTCCTCAGGGCAATTGGGTTATTGGAAGGACGGCAGGGATGTGCCCGATGTGATGACATCCATCATGCATTATCCGGCGACCCCTGAGCATCCTTCTTTCGAAGTGATGCTGCGCGTGAATTTCGTCAGTGGCCAGGGGGATGTCGGCTCCACGAAATTCATAGGTTCGGAAGGCGTACTCGAAATGAGGGGAGAGGAATTCACGATACGGCATCGTAAGATGTCCGTGGCGCCCGGGATCGGAGGATGGGACTCACTGGCTACCTATCCACAGGCCATGCAGGACGAGCTGGTGAAAAATTACAATGCGCGCTACCCGGAACAGGACCGTAAGGAGGTCATCGCGCCTCCCACGAATTACCGGGCTCCCGATCACTATGACGAGCACCTGGACCATTTCCTGAATTTTTTCGGGTCCGTCCGCACCGGCCAGCCTGTCGTGGAAGATCCTATATTCGCTTTCAGGGCCGCAGCACCCTGCCTTGCCGCCAACGAAAGCTATTTTCAGAATAAGATCATCCGCTGGGATCCCGTGAACATGAAACTAAAGGACTAATTTCGGCCCTATGCAATCTTCCTCTATCAATCCGGTCAAAGACAGTTCCGACGGGGAACTGTTCCCTTACGAACAACTCTTATCGTTCACCACCGACATATTTAAAAAGATCGGCTGTCCTGCAAAGGATGCGGCTACGGCTGCGACCGCCCTGCTCAGCGCCGACCTCCGGGGCATCGATTCTCATGGAGTGGCCAGGCTGATCGGCTATGTGCGTCTATGGGAGGCCGGGAGGGCCAACACGACCCCGGCTATCCGTATCATTCATGAGACCCCTTCGACGGCCGTCGTCGATGGCGATGGAGGCTTGGGGCTGGTAGTAGCTCCCTTTGCCATGCAGGTAGCCATCGAAAAAGCAAGAAGCGTAGGGACGGGCTGGGTCAGCGTGCAGCATTCCAATCACTTCGGGATCGCAGGATATCATGCGCTCAAGGCGGTGGAAGAAGATATGATCGGTATCGCCATGACCAATGCCAGTGCCCTGGTCGCGCCCACGTTTTCCCTCGAACGGATGCTGGGCACAAATCCGATCTGCGTGGCCGTTCCATCGGGGGATGAACCTCCCTTTGTGGCCGATCTGGCGACTACCACGGCTGCCAATGGCAAACTGGAAATATTACAGCGCAAGGGTCAAGAAGCTCCGCTGGGATGGATCCAGGATAAGGATGGCAACCCCTCCACCGATCCACATGCCCTGAAGACGGGCGGGGCTCTCCTGCCACTGGGAGGCGATCGCGAACATGGCAGTCATAAAGGATACGCATTGGGTGCCGTAGTCGATATTTTTTCGGCCGTGCTGAGCGGGGCTAACTATGGCCCCTGGGTACCGCCTTTTCCCGCTTATATTCCCATGCCGGTCGGCATGCCCGGCAAAGGCATCGGCCATTTTTTCGGCGCCATGCGCATCGACGGCTTCATAGACCCCGATTCCTTCAAGCGCCAAATCGACGACTACATTCGCGTCTTCCGCGCCACCAAACCAGCGCCCGGTACCAACGGCCCGTTGATTCCCGGCGATCCCGAACGCGAAGCGGAAAAATTGCGCCGCGAAAAAGGGGTCCCACTCATCATGCCCATCCTCGAAGACCTGCGCGACATCTCTCGAAAAACGGGCATTCCGTTCGACTAATTGCGTCGCCCGCCCGTACCCCGCGAAATGCCCAAAGCATCCAACATCTGTGATTCCCTTTTCTATCTTGGACCTTTCGCCCATACCGCAAGGCGCGACGGCCTCCGACGCTTTGCGCAACAGCCTCGATCTCGCCCAGCACGCCGAGTCCTGGGGCTACAACCGCTATTGGCTCGCCGAACACCACAACATGCCCGGCATCGCCAGTGCCGCTACGGCGGTTGTGATTGGCTACATCGCTGGCGGCACCAAGACGATTCGCGTCGGCTCCGGCGGCATCATGCTGCCCAATCATTCTCCGCTCGTCATCGCGGAACAGTTCGGTACGCTTGCCTCGCTTTACCCGGGCCGCATCGAGCTGGGCCTCGGACGCGCTCCCGGAACGGACATGCCCACTGCCCGCGCCTTGCGCCGCGATATGGTTTCCACCGCTGACAATTTCCCTCAGGATGTCCAGGAGCTCATCTCCTATTTCGAGGAGGCGACACCTGGTCAGGAAATTCGCGCCGTTCCCGGAGCAGGCTTGCGCGTTCCCATCTGGCTGCTGGGCTCGAGCCTCTTCAGCGCGCAACTTGCGGCCATGCTTGGCCTGCCATTTGCTTTTGCATCGCATTTCGCGCCGGCGGACATGATGGAAGCGCTGCATCTCTATCGCGGGCGCTTCAAGCCGTCCAGGCAACTCGATCGTCCCTACGCCATGGTGGGACTGAATGCCGTCGTCGCGAAAACCGACGCGGAGGCGCAGCGCCATTTCACTTCCATGCAGCAGGCATTCACGAATCTTCGCCGCGGCAGGCCCGGGCAGGTTCCCCCGCCGATTGACGATATCGATGCGTTCTGGTCTCCCGCCGAAAAAGCTTCGGCCGGCATGACGCTACTGGTTTCCGTCGTGGGTTCGCCGGAAACCGTCGAGCGCGGATTGCTGAAATTCATCGACGTGACCCAGCCCGATGAGCTCATCGTCACCGCTCACATCTATGACCACGCTGCGCGACTTCGTTCCTTCGAGCTCCTCGCCGGCGTTCATTCAAGGCTCGCGGCTCGCGAATCCAGTTCGGACCTCAGAAAAAACGCTGCGTCCAAAGCTGGAGGCGTTACGACCTAACGATGGGACTTGGGTAGTGGGTCAGTTTCCGATAATTTGACTTACCAGGTGCTGACCGTGATACCTCCAAATTGACCGGGCAACGCCCGCGAAACAATTCTCGCTGCGACGGTGTCCAAGGAAGTAGGTGCAGTGTCCTCAATGAAGTTTGTTTACCAAGCCGAGCTGTTGTCCATATTTTTCGTTTCTTCACTCGCCTGCGGTCAAGAGCCTACGAAACCGACGAGCCAGTCAGGTCCTGCACCGCTCGAACTCAAGCTTACGAAAGGCCCGCTGTGGAAGGGCAAGTGTTTAGAACTGAGTGTTCAACGCACGAACCTTTCAAAGTTTTCTATTTTCTTGGACGCGACGTATGAGGGGATCAAAGTCTATTCCTCAGTGAGCGATGCCACAAATACGCTGGGGCAAGGCCCGGGAGAAGCGTGGATGCTTGTTTATGGGTGGACAGATGTCGTTTCAAAGCCAATTGAGTTGGCACCCGGAGCCAGAAGGCAGAATACCCTTTGCATCGCCGAGACTTTCCCCGTGAAAGAGACGGGCAAAGAGATACTCAGGCAAGTTCGTGTGCAGGGCAAGCTTCGCATTGCCGCAGGCTACGAAATTCCAACGTGGAGAATCATTGATCAGCCACAAGGGAAAGGGAGACGGACCTATGTTCGGATGGCCGACAATTCAAACCATTGGACTTTTGGTGAAGTCGTGCTGGAAACTCTAATCCCTTGTCCGAACGGCATCGGTACGAACGATTGCCTTTCTCCACCTCAGATTTTTCCTGGTGAACACGACGTACATACGTTTGAGCTAGAACCCCCACCCGCGATTGAGATTCAACCGCCACCACTACCGATTCTTCCGATTGACAGCCCACCTCCACCGAAACCGTAGTCACAAGTCCTGATTAACGCGCTAACCGGAAACTGACCCACCCCGCGGACTTGCCGGTTGTAGGAGATTCAGCTGGATTCGATTATGCTTCGGCCATGGACCCGATCATAAAAGGAGCGATCCCCGTTCTTCCTGCCGCCGATACAACGAAGTCCCTCCATTGGTGGACAGAGGTCTGCGGCTTCAAAGAAACCTTTCGCGACGCCACGCCTCCGTCTTACGTAGGAATCAACCGCGGCGAGGCCTACCTGCACATAACCGGCATGAGCGACAAAGAACTGGCGCGCAAGGTCGGCGACCAGACCATGGTGCGCCTCGCCGTAAAAGGCATCGAGGCCCTGTACGCCGAATACCAGAAACGCGGAGGCAAAGTGCATCCCAACGGCCCGCTGCAAACCAAGCCCTGGGGTACGAAAGAGTTCGGCGCGATAGACCCCAACGGCATCTGCGTGACGTTTCAGGAATAAGTACGACGTCCGGGAAATAGCGTCCTCAGCCCGAAATTTGCTACCCTCCACGGTGATGGCAACGCCCGGAAAAGCCGCTCGCAACGCCCGCCCTAGCGATGAGCCCGCGCTCCTCAGCAGCCGCGACAATCGCTGGCTCAAAGAGTTTCGCATGGCTCTACGCGGCGGCCTCTCCACGGAAAATGGATTCGTCGGCGTGGAAGGCGCCCGGCTCGTCGAAGAAGCGCTACGTTCCGGCTGCCGCATCCAGGCCGTGCTCTTCAGCGAATCCGGCAAACGCCATCACCAGCGCCTCTCTCCCATCATTGACCGGCCGGAGATGGCCTTTCCCACGCTCTACACCACCGATCGTCTTTTCGAAGGTCTCGCCGATACCGAGCATCCACAGGGCGTCGCCGCGCTAGTCCATCCCCGCGAGACTTCTTTTGACGACCTCGTTCGCGCTCCGGCTTCCGCGTGCGCTCCTCTGCTGGTCGTCCTCGCAGGAGTCCAGGATCCCGGAAACGTCGGCACCATCCTGCGCACCGCCGCCGCCTTTGGCGCCACCGGAGCGGCCACCGCCGCTTCCGGCATCAGCGGCACGGCCAGCCCCTTTTCGCCAAAAGCGCTTCGCGCCTCCGCGGGAGCTGCCCTTCATCTTCCTATTCTTGCCGGGGCCTCACTTGCGATCCTCCTCACTCAATTCAAGGTGGCGGGAATTCGCACGCTGGCTTCGAGCGCACACGAGCCTCGCGACGGAGAGCAGCCGCTTCTCGCTCCCTGGGAAGTCGATTGGTGCGAACCTGTGGCATTGCTCGTCGGCAACGAAGGCGCCGGCCTTCCTGAAGAAATCGAGCGCAGCGCCGACGCGCGCATTCGCATCCCAATGGCCAGCGGAGTCGAATCGCTCAATGCCGCCGCAGCCGCAGCCGTTCTTTTCTATGAAGCGGCCCGCCAAAGAAACTCGCTGCCCGCATCGCACATCCAACCATCTGCCGAGCCGCACTCGCCAAACCAATCGTGAGCCTCTTCTCTCATCTTCCTAAGGCTACGGAGCCCGACGTTCCCGCCGCCAACCAGCCGCTCGCCGAGCGCATGCGGCCGCGCACGCTCGACGAATTCATCGGCCAGGAAAGACTTCTTGGCCCGGGCAAATCGCTCCGCGTCCAAATCGAAAACGACAACCTCGGCTCCATGCTGTTCTGGGGACCGCCGGGCTGCGGAAAAACCACGCTGGCGCGCCTCATCGCGCGTCTGACGAGTTCTGAATTCGTCTCGTTCAGCGCCGTCCTCGCGGGCATCAAGGAAATCAAGGAAGTCATGGCCGTCGCCGAACAGAAATCCCGCAGCGGCCACCGCACCATCGTCTTCGTCGACGAAGTTCACCGCTTCAACAAAGCCCAGCAGGATGCGTTTCTCCCTCACGTCGAAGCCGGCCACATCACCTTTATCGGCGCCACTACCGAGAATCCTTCCTTCGAAGTGATCTCTCCCCTCCTCTCGCGCACCAAGGTTTATGTCCTCGATCCGCTCACCACGCCGCAAATCGCCGAACTCCTCCGCCGCGCCCTCAACGATAAAGAACACGGCTTCGGAAATGAATCCATCCAGGCGTCCGATGAAATCCTCTTCCGCATAGCCTCCTTCGCGAATGGCGACGCTCGCGCCGCCTATAACACGATCGAGCTCGCCGTCCGCAGCGCGAAGTCAGACCCCGCGGGCATGCGAACCATCAGCAAGGAACTCCTCGAAGACGTGCTGCAAAGAAAACTTCTCCGCTACGACAAAGCCGGCGAAGAACACTTCAATCTCATCTCCGCGCTGCACAAATCCGTCCGCAACTCCGATCCCGACGCCGCGCTCTACTGGCTCGCTCGCATGATCGAATCTGGCGAAGACCCGCTCTATCTCGCGCGCCGCATGGTTCGCATGGCCAGTGAAGACATCGGCCTTGCCGAACCCGGAGCACTTGCCGTAACGCTCGCCGCGAAGGACGCTTTCGATTTCCTCGGCGCGCCCGAAGGCCATCTCGCCCTCGCACAAGCCGCTGTCTATCTTTCGCTCGCGCCCAAATCCAACGCGCTCTACACCGGCTACGGCGCCGTCCTCGAAGACGTTCAGAAAACCGAAGCCGATCCCGTCCCCCTCCACCTCCGCAACGCCGTCACCGGCCTCATGAAAAATATCGGCTACGGCCAAGGCTACAAGTACGCCCACAACTTCGAAGAAAAAGTCACCGACATGTCCTGCCTCCCCGACAATCTCGTCGGCCACACCTACTACAAGCCCACCGACCAGGGCTTCGAACAGCGCCTCCGCTCTCGCCTCGACGAAATCCATAAGATAAAATCTCGGACGCCTTCCGAACCATGAGGCTCACGATGAGACGGACTCTTTTTCTTGTTTCGCTCGTACTCCTGTCAATTCCGTTGCTCGCCGAGAAGGAACCTGAGCGTCCGCGCATCTTTGGCATTACGCGCGTTCAAATCCTCGTCACGGACCTTGCTGAGGCGCGTTCCTTTTATACGAAGATTCTCGGTCAGGCGTATAACTGCAATTGGTGCGAGCAAGTGCCCGGTCGCAGTTTCCTTATCAACGACTTTCAAGGAATCTTACTTTCGCCCGCGTCTTCGCCTGTGGCGTCGAACCTGATTAAAGAAATTACCTTCGCCACTGACGACGTGCCCAAGTTGCGCCGCTACCTTCTAGCCCACAACGTTACCGTCAGCGAGCCGCAAGGAAAAGACAAAGCAGCAGGTCCCTTCCTTTCCGTTGTCGATCCTGAGGGGCACCGCATTAGCTTCATTCAGTCCCTTGGCGTTACTTTTCGCAAGCCAGGCTATCCGCCGGATTCACAGCCGCCAAGCAATCTTCACCTTATCCACGCTGGCTTCGTCGTTCGTGATCGCGCTGCGGAAGACAAATTTTACAAGGACATCCTCGGCTTCCATGTCTACTGGCATGGCGGGATGAAGGACGATGAAACCAATTGGGTGGACATGCAAGTTCCGGACGGGACAGACTGGCTGGAATATATGCTCAATGTTTCCCCGGAAGCAGATCACCATACGCGTGGTGTAATGAATCACATCGCGATAGGAACCTCCGACATCAAAGCGGTCACGGCACGCCTGCGCGCGGACGGTGTCGTTCCGATTCTTGAACAACCGAAAATCGGCCGCGACGGCAAATGGCAGCTCAATCTCTACGACCCTGATGAAACGCGCGTCGAGTTTATGGAATTTACGCCCGTACAAAAACCCTGTTGTTCCGACTACACCGGCCCCCATCCCGGATCCAAACAATGATTTGCCCCTGTTCCCGCAGTCGCTTTCACTGGGTCCGCCAACTCTGCTCGCTGATTTGCCTCGTTACGGGGTGTTGTTCCCTGCCCTCCGCTCGCGCCCAAAATCTCGACAAGCCCCTCCAATCCATCGACGATGACATCACCGCCTTCGCGTTCGCGCCCGATGGCCGCATCGTCTATTCCGTCCATCGCAGTTTCAAAACCAAGCTCTACGACCTCGAACACGATGACATCTGGCTGCAAGACGCCGGCGGCAAGCGCCGCCGCCTTCTCGAAGGCCAAAAATTCACCCGCGGCAACCAGCCCTTCAGCTACATCGGCAACTCTTTCCGCTTCTCCGCCAACGGCCGCATCATTCTCGCCGAGCTTCTCACCACTACCGTGGTCGACGACTCCGGCAAAGCAGAAGACTCCTTCCAAACCCTTCTCCTCGACGACAGCGGAAAAGAAATCCGCATCGCCAAAGGCGACAGCATCATCCCCGACGCTGCCGACCCTTTCTTCCTCCCCGACAACGTCACGATCAACTTTCTCTCCGAAGCCGTAAAACCTCGCATGCTCTTCTCCCTCAAAGCCACCCGTCTCAATACCGGCGCTTTCAAGTCTCCTCACGAAGACCGCACCTTCCGCGACGTTTTCGCTCTTCCCGGAGCATCGTCCGCCATCGCCATTGAACAGGACCGCGCCATGACCGGCCCGTCCCGCCTCCAGCGTCTCGATCTCTTCAGCGACGACGACAAAGAGCTCGCCACCCTCGACAGCTACGAGGGCGGCCTCAGCGTTTCCCCCAGCGGCAAGAAAGTTGCCTATTTCATTGACAAGGAAATTCTGGAAGTCCGCGATCTCGCTGCGCCCAATCTTCTGGCACGCCTTCGGGTCGGTCTCGGCGTCTTCCGCTGGTCACCCGATGAATCGCGCATTCTCCTCAAGCGCGCCATCGAGAAAAAATCCGGCGACCTCGTCTGGATCGACCTCCCGCCTCTTAGCGCCCACTCTCCCGACCAGGACATCCCCATCTCTCAGCCCGTCCCCGCTCCCATCCTTCACGGCCTCACCTTCCGCGACTTCGCCATTTCTCCCGACGGCCGCTTCCTCGCCGTCATTATCCCCGGCAAGCGCAGTCTCCTCGTCTTCCCTCTTCCGCGTTGACCTCTCCGCTATTGCGCGAACCGCTTGAAAAAACTCTCCGCCTTCCATCGCGGTCGTTCCGTCTCATCCGCCACGCGCACCGCCAGTTTCTGCAAAATGGCATTGAACTGCGCCGCAGCCGCTTGATCCACCGGCTGATTCACGTCATCCGCCGGCCCGTGATACCGCTCCTTGTACCAATCATTGAATTTCTTTTCTTCCGGCGTCCCCGGCACCCACCCAAACTTGAACGCCAGCGCCGGCACTCCCTTTCGAATGAAACTATACTGATC
>Ga0137403_10008256_pt1 | contig 11665 bp, 12 predicted proteins | sample CZOMad2_1_16fung_FD_122057 | JGI IMG/M metagenome (GOLD analysis project Ga0137403, IMG submission 122057) | Vadose zone soil fungal communities from Angelo Coast Range Reserve, California, USA - CZOMad2_1_16fungal (Hybrid Assembly) | ecosystem: Environmental > Terrestrial > Soil > Vadose zone...
AGATAAGACGACGCCTTTTGGAGGGGGAAGTCCGCTACTTCCCGAACACCAATATCACAAAACTGTTAGGCAGCATCGCCGGCCTCGGGTTCGGGCGCTCGGGTGTAGCCGCAGGCGGCGGGCCGTATTGAGCCGTCGCCAGGAACACGTTGTGAGTCTTCGGGTCCAGGGCCATTGTGCGCGCGCCTCGCTGTGTTGGCACGTTCGCTACGACCGAGTACTTGTCGGCGGAATCCTGGTGAACCACAGTCAGCGTGCCGTCCTGACCGTTTGAACTGAACGCGAGGCTGGTTTCGGGGTCGAAGCCTGCTGCGTCAGGGCCCCCTCCGATCGTAACGTCCGCGACGACCTTGCCGGTGTTTGCGTCCATCACCGCCATCTTCTTGTTGCCGCAGACTGAAAACAACCGCGAGTGTTTCCGGTCGATGGCCATGCCCGAACAGTCTTCCGCCGGCGCGACCGGCCAGTGGGCTTTGACTTCGAGCTTCTTGGAATCGATGGCCACCACCTCGCTCTTATTATCGAGGTTGACGAAAACCATGCCCTTGCCATCGGCTGTAGCGAATTCGGGGTGGCCTCCCAATGCGATCGGGGCAGCCACGTCGCCGGTCTTCGCTTCGATCGCAGACACATCATCGCTGCCACGATTGAAGGCGAAAACGCGATGCGTCGCAGGGTCGTAGATGATGCAATCTGGGTTCTTACCAACCTTCACCTTGCTAATGGGCTTCAACGTCTTCAGTTCAAATATGGTCACGGAGCCATCCCGCCCATTGCTGGTAAAGCCGCGGCCAAGATCATCAGCGATGGCGATGCCGTGCACCCCGGGCGTGTCGGGAATCTCTCCGACCGAGGCGCCGGTGTCCGCGTCAAACACCATAACTCTGGTTCCGCGCGAGACGTAAAGCCGGCGCGCCGCGCCGTCCACGATGAGGTAATCCCAGCTGCCTTCTCCACCGACTTCGATTTTCTTTAGCAGATGGTAGCCCGATGCAGGCGGCGCGGTGGCCGGTTTCTGAGCCTGCGTCTTATTACCAGGCGCCGTCATGCTGACCAGGGCAAACAGAACAAATGAGCACACGATAGATGCTGTATGTCGCATGATTGATTCTCTCCTACAATGTCGAATACGCTCCACTGAACGTTCGGTTGGACCGGCAAGCACATTTCTTCTATCGCCCGGCGCCCCGTTTTGTCAATGCGCCCCGAAGGTGGGATATTGAACACGCAACGCCCCAAACGGGCCGTGAGTGGATCGACTTGCTTTCGAGGCGTGCGGGCTGGTAAAAAGCCACCGGTGTCAACTTGATAATAACTCCAAGTAAGATTGTCTGATCGACAGGACCTGTTTCTTTGGGGGTTGATATGACTTTCTTGACGACAGTGAGAAGCCTCGGTTTCGGGATCGCTCTAGCGTGCACAATGTTGCTACTGTTGGCCGGTACTCGAGACAAGGTAACGGCAACCTCCGATTCCAGATCCGATCCGCTCGCGAAGGCGTTTCGCACCGAGCGAAACGGGTGGGTTTACATTCACCTCGAAGGCTCGCCCGAGGAAATCGGCTATCAACACGGCTATCTGCTCGCCCGCGAGATCGATGAGTCGCTGCGCGTTTTCAGGAAATACCTGCCGCATACCACTAAGCGTGACTGGCAGTTCTATCGCGACTCGGCGCACGAGCTCTTCTGGAAGAAGATCGGTGACGAGTATCAAAAGGAAATCGAAGGCATAGCGCGCGGGGCTTCTGCTCGCGGAGTCAAGATCGACACGGACGACGTTCTCGCAATGAATGCGTGGATCGAGCTTTCCTCCTACTACGTACCTTCATTGCATCAGGCGAGACTAGCCGATCTCGAGCTCCACCAGTCACCGCCGCCGTCGTGTTCTGCGTTCATCGCAACGGGCAGTTGGACCAGGAATGGCGAGATAGTCATCGGGCACAACAACTGGATCGATTATTTGATCGGCCGGCGTTGGAACATCATGGTTGATCTGAAGCCCGCATCAGGGCATCGCATTCTGATGGATTCGTTCCCAGGCTTCATTCATTCGGGCGACGATTTCTACATTACCGACGCCGGTCTGATGGTGACCGAGACGACCATCACGCAGTTCAAGGGATTCGACACGGAAGGTCTGCCGGAATTCTATCGCATCAGAAAAGCGACGCAATATTCCAACTCGATCGATGATTGGTTGAAGGTGATGATGGACCGACCGAACGGCGGCTACGCGAACGATTGGCTGATCGGGGATCGCAAGACGGGCGAGATCGCCCGCCTCGAAAACGGAATCAAGAACAACATAGTCGAGCGCACTAAGGACGGCTACTACGTCGGATCGAACTTCCCGGTGCACGACAAGACGACTCGCGAGGAGACAACCTTTGATCCTACCAACGCAGCGAATTCCGCTAACGCGCGCCACCGGCGCTGGGACGAGTTGATGAAGGTCAACAAAGGTAAGATCGATATCAATCTGGCGAAGAAGTTCGAAGCCGATCACTACGACGTCGTGCGCAAGCGAGAGGCAGGGTCGGCCAACACATTGTGCGGGCACGTCGAGGCCGACGAGCTCGGTGCGCCCGAATGGGACTGGAAGAACTTCTACCCGGGCGGCACGGTGAACGCCAAGGTTGCTGACAGTCAGATGGCCGAGCGGATGTCGCTCTGGGGCTCGGTTGGACATCCGTGTGGCGGCGATTTCAAGTTTGAGGCTTTCCTCAAATCACATCCGGAATACGCGTGGCAACGCGAGATCGCGGGCGACATGCCAAGCGGGGCGTGGACCCAGTTTTCTATAAGAAGCGGGCCCAAGCTGGGTGAGGAGATCGGGATCAAACCCGGCATTCAACAGAACAAAACCGATTACGAGGACGCGGCAAGGCGCCGCAGGGATCCTGGCGAGGCGCAACCTCCTTCTCGTCCCGGTCAGCCGCGCCCTCCGCAGTAGACTGAGGGCCGCGATGCAGGCGATCGGCGCGCTGGTCGATCGCCCACGGCACGCTTCGCTCGCTCAAGCGCGGGCAACAACTAGTAGAGCTGAAGTACCACGCCGGGTTTGTTGATGTTTATATCGATTTCATGCTTCGAAGGCCCATGCCGGAAGACGCCGGTGAAATAGAGCACGGCCAAGAGCGCAAGCAGAATCAGGACAACTGCAAGGACCATCATTGCGCCGCTCCCCCCGCCATCCGAGTGAATGTGCTCCTCTACGATTCTATCTGCCATCGTTTTATCCTCCGTTAGTGGTGGTCAGTAGTCGACATCGACTTAAGTGCAACCGCGATGCCAGCATACAGACGGCGCATGAACGCTATTAATGGCTTAATCCGGATCAGCTCGATAGGATCAGACGGACTGATTCCCACTGGAGTGTACTGGATGAAAACAGTAGCTTAATTGTACGATTGTCCTTTCAACTCGATTCTCCGTCTCTAACGGCAAGGTGAACGATGAATCAAACCTACATCCGCGATGTGTCAAAACACGTCGGCGAAGAAATCCACCTCAAGGGTTGGCTCTACAACATGCGGTCGAGCGGCAAGCTGATGTTTCCGCAGATCCGCGACGGGTCGGGCATCATCCAGGGCGTTGTCTTCAAGAAGAGCGTCCCGGAACAAGTGTGGAACGATTGCGAGAAGCTCACGCAGGAATCCTCGATCATCGTGACCGGCACGGTCCGGGCCGACGAGCGCGCGCCGGGCGGCTACGAGCTTGATGTGACCGGCGTAGTAGTCCTGCAGATCGCTCACGATTATCCGATCACACCCAAAGAGCACGGCGTCGAGTTCCTGATGGACAATCGGCACCTGTGGCTGAGATCGAAGCGGCAACACGCAATTCTCTCTATCAGAGCCGAGGTGATTCGAGCCGTCCGCGACTTCTTCGACTCGAATGGATTTCTGCTGATGGACACGCCGATCTTCACACCGGCCGCTTGCGAAGGGACTACTACGCTGTTCGAGGTGGACTACTTCGAAGACGCCAAGGCGTATCTCACGCAGTCGGGTCAGCTCTACAACGAAGCGACGGCTGCCGCGTTCGGCAAGGTCTACTGTTTCGGACCGACCTTTCGCGCCGAGAAGTCGAAGACCCGCCGGCACCTGACCGAGTTCTGGATGGTCGAGCCCGAAGTCGCCTATGCCGAGCTTGACGACATCATGAACCTGGCTGAAGAGTTCATCACCTTCATCGTGCAACGGGTGCTCGAGAATCGGCGCGCGGAACTGACCGAGCTTGAGCGCGATATTTCAAAGCTGGAGAAGATCGCGCGGCCGTTCCCGAGGCTTCAATACGACGACGCGGTGAAGATGCTGCAAGAAGCGCACTCTAAGGGCGAGCTTCAGGAGCGGTTCGAATGGGGCGGGGATTTTGGGGCGCCCGATGAGACTTATCTGTCGAATCAGTTTGATCGTCCGGTGATGGTGCATCGCTACCCGGCAGCGGTGAAGGCGTTTTACATGAAGCCGGACGCGGAGCGGCCCGAGCTTGCGCTGTGCGTGGACGTGCTTGCGTCTGAAGGCTACGGCGAGGTGATAGGCGGCGGCCAGCGCGCGGATGACCTGGAGTACTTGCTGAAGCAGATTCAGGCTCACAGGCTGCCCGAGGAAGCGTTCGACTGGTATCTGGATCTGCGCAAGTACGGAACGTTCCCGCACGGCGGCTTTGGGATGGGGATCGAGCGCTGCACGGCGTGGCTCTGTGGCATCGAGCACATCCGCGAGACGATTCCCTTCCCGAGAATGTTGTATCGGTTGAAGCCGTAGCATGAAGGTTGACGGCATGAATCTCTTGCGCGAGAAAAGAAAGATAGAGAGGCTTATTAGAGAGGGTCTCAACCAGTTTTGCTCGAATGACTACGAGTCTGCGTGGCGGGCCTTCGAGCGGGCGCTGTTTCTCGACGAACAACATCCTGTAGCAAACACGCTAGGCGCAGCTTCCTTGCTGAATCTTCGGCGTATCGATGACGCAGAACCACTGGCCAGAAGAGGTATTCGCCAAACGCCGCACTTGTCGCTTGCTCATTACTATCTCGCGCTTCTTTTGATCGCGCAGGAGAACATCCAAGAGGCAGAGTCCGAGATATGGGAAGCAATCGCTATTGAACCATACAATGCGGGATATCCACTGTTACTGGGTCGGCTCCTACTCACTCAATCGCGCGAAGTGGAGGCTTGCGAACAACTGCAACATTGTGTCCAGCTTTCCCCCGAGAACGCGGAAGCTCATTTTGTGTTCGGTGTGTGTCTGATGAGATGCGGGCAAATCTGGAAGGCTAAAGACGAGTTCGACATCACAATACGTCTGCAGCCAGAGAACGATGACGCACTCGCATTCGATGCCTTGCTGTGCATGGCAAAGGCCGATGACCTCCTAACGACCCCTCCAAAGCTCGGGGGATACCGATACGCGGCGAATCTCTTGCGGCACGCCGTTGAACTGAATCCAACCAACGAGCTTGCCGGAGAGTGGCTTCGCCTTGCCGAAGAGACGATTGAAAGAATCAGCAGTCCAAGCGAAGCTCCCCTCCCGCCCGAGAAGTGGTATAAGACGCTTTCGAAACATCTGCTCCTATTTGTCGGTTTCGCTAGTGCCTGCATCGCAATTAACGGCGTGTTGTTGTGGCTCGGTCCCTCGCACCACAGAACTGAAGACTTCCTGGTTGGGAGTCTGTTTGTTTCGGTCATCTACCTTTTTGCATTCTTGATCATGACTCACTTGCGGAAGAACTTTTCAGCATTACCGCCCACGATCGCTAGCTTCGCCGAGCAAGTCTCCAAAGCGGAGGCCACGAGCGTCGAAGGGCACTCCAGGAGCCCAGGCAGCTAGATATGGCCGACAGCACGGATACCACACACATACGCATCACCGTCTTCGGAGGCTCGCGGTGCGGGCCGGATGCGGCCGAATATAGTGAAGCGCTCAGGCTCGGCCGCTTGTTAGTCGAAGCCGGCTTCGATGTGTGCTCAGGCGGCTACGCTGGTGTCATGGAGGCGATCAGCCGTGGGGCGCACGAAGCGGGTGGTCACGTCATCGGCGTGACGATGGAACAGTTCAAGTCTGCGCCTAATCCTTATCTCAAAAAGATCGAACCGAGCGCCGATTTCTACGCGCGGCTTCAAATACTGATCCGCGACTCGGCCGGCTACATCGCGCTGCGCGGGGGAATGGGAACCGTCACCGAGATATCGCTGGTGTGGAACAAGCTGGTGATGAACGTGCTTCCCCAGCGGCCCTTAATCCTTCTCGGCGAGTGTTGGCCTCGCGCCATCGATTGCCTGCGCCGGCATCTGGTCGTTTCCGACGATGACATGACACATCTCACGTTCGCAGCTACCGCTGAGGAGGCCGTTGCCGTCCTGCAAGAAAGACTACATTAGCCGGTTGCGCCCCGCCGCGGGCGCTTTCTTGCAATTTCATTGCAACCGGTCACATGTCTAGATTTGCCGCATCTCAGACTGGTAAGCTTAGTATGCAGCATCGGGGGAACCCGAAGAACAAGGAGTATGGGTGCTGACTTTGACTTGCTGGTAAAACGACCTCTCAGACGAGCAGTTCACATCCCGTAGTCCCAAATTGTCCACATTATTAGAATCGCAGCCGGCGTGTGCCCGCTGGTTGGTATAGGAGTATCAATGAAGCCAGGCCGTTCTCTTGTCCCAAGCTCAGAAGACTTTTCCGCAAAGAACCGTATAGTTAAGAAACTCTTCGCGACCTTCCTCGCCACGGTGGCCCTTTCAACCGCGACGCTCAACGCTGCCGGCGATCTTCCTCCCGCCAGTTATGATCGCACCGAAAACGACGTCATCACCTCCGCGCGCCCTGGTCTTAGTCGCACGCGCCCAGCCTTCAGAAAGGCAATAAGTATGCTGAAGGAGGCCGCCCCCGCTGATGAACGTCTCGCAGACTACTACGACCGTGTTACAAAGCGTGTGAAAGGCGATGAAGCTGATGGTGAAAATAATCCGGGCGCGGGCGTGGTCACAATCGTTCGCAGAAACAATCCCGGACGGACCGATGCAACAAACGTTAACACGACACCGGCCTCGGACGCCCCATCGCAAGTTGCGTTTCAAAGCTTGCTCGCTGGGGCGCAGGATGCGCAGACAGCAGAGCCCCGCGACCCGAAGGCTTATTCAATGGGAGACGATTCGCAGTCTGGAGCCGAGGTCGGACCGAGCGCGCAACAGCAGTTCACGGTCGGCGACATGGCTTTTGACACAAACCCGGCGATCGAGCAGTGGATTAATTACTATACCGCGACGCCGGTCGGACGAAGAACCATGAAGATCGGCATCGAACGCAGCAATTCCTATCTCGAAATGGCGCGCGCGGAGTTTCGCGGTGCGGGCGTTCCTGAAGACCTGGTGTGGCTTGCATGCGTGGAAAGTGTCTGGAACCCGAGAGCGGTCTCACCGGCAGCCGCAGGCGGAATCTGGCAGTTCATGCGGGCAACCGCAACCGAATACGGGCTCAAGGTTGCAAGCGGAAACGACGAGCGCGCAGACCCGCTCAAGCAGACACGCGTCGCGGCTGCGTACCTTCGTGACCTTTACACAATATTCGGGGACTGGACGCTTGCGATGGCTGCTTACAACTCCGGCGAGCCCCGAGTCATGGGCGCGATTGTCAGGAACGGCAACGCGAATTTCTGGGAGCTGTACGACAAAAAGTTGCTGCCCAAGGAGACCTGCAATTACGTTCCAAAGATTCTGGCCACGATCAGGCTCGCGAGCCAGGCCGAGTCTTACGGTTTGGCCCCTCAAGCGGAGACCGCAGCCTACACTGGCGGTTAAAGAGACGCCAGACAGCCCCACATTCTCATCGGATTAAGGCTGCGCGATGCAGCCTTTTTTTTTGCCTTCGCCAGAACGCTTCTTCGCAGCGGATCGTCTATCTTGCCTCTCGAACGGTGGAATGGGAGAATATCGCTGCGTCAACCACGCCCTGATTCGCGTGTAGCATTAAGCAGGAAGCTTTGTGAATAAGAAGGCTAAAATAATCGGAGTACCAATGGACCTGGGCGCCGGCCGCCGCGGCGTCGATATGGGTCCGTCGGCGATTCGAATAGCCGGACTCAATCAAGCGATCGCGCTGCTCGGTTATGAAGTGACCGACGCCGGCAACGTCCACGTCCATCCGCCGGAAGCTGTGAAGGAAATGAATCCGCGCGCCCGGTACCTGTCGCAAATCGCAGCGGCAGCCGAGGAACTGGCGGCGATGACCGAAGCGGCGCTCGAAGAAGGCGCGCTGCCGGTCGTCCTTGGTGGTGATCACTCGATAGCAATCGGCAGCGTCGCCGGGCTTGCTTCCTACTATCGCAAGCGCCAAAAGAGAGTCGGCATAATCTGGCTGGACGCCCACACGGATTCAAATACGCCCGAGACTTCCCCCTCCGGTAACATTCATGGCATGCCGCTGGCCGCGTTGCTCGGTCGTGGCGCTCGCGAATTGACCCATGTCGCCGGGTTCGCGCCAAAGGTCCTTCCGGAGAACACCGCGATCATCGGCGCCCGGAGCATAGATCCCGGCGAGCGCGAGCTCCTGAAATCGCTGGGCATCCGCGTATTCACGATGAGCGAGCTCGACGAGCGCGGAATGGCGGACGTGGTCCTCGAAGCGGTGGAGATTGCCTCGCTCAACACCGCGGGCCTTCACGTGACGATGGATATGGATTTCCTTGATCCGTTTTACGCGCCCGGCGTCGGAACCCCTGAACGCGGCGGCGCCACCTATCGAGAAGGCCACCTTGCGATGGAGAAAATCGCAGACTCGGGGCGCGTGTTGTCGGTTGAGCTGACCGAGGTTAATCCGGTTTTCGACACTGCAAATCAAACCGCGCAGCTTGCGGTCGAGCTGATACTATCGGCGCTCGGAAAGAAGATTCTTTGAAATAGCTGACTAACCAATACAGATGGCAGGGCATAGATATTCAAACGAATTGAATCCCGACTTTCGCCGGCAAGCCGCGCAGGCGACTGAGCGGGATAGACTTGCCCTCGACTTGCAGGACAGAGTGACAAAGCTCAACGAGCAGGCGCGAATCTTCATCCCGCTTATCGCGCTCTGCTTGATCGTGGCGATCCCAGTTTGGTCGAAATCGGCGGTCCGATTTCTGATGCTCCTGCTGAATCCTTTCGTGTTGTTGCCTGTAGGATTCTGCATAGTCCATCTAACGTTGGCGTGGCGCGGAATCGTAAAAGCCAGGACTCGAATACGTGACTGGGAACGCGCCGTGAACGAGAGCAATGAGTTGAAATCGTGACCCGGTCGACGCGAACTTCAAACCCGTAAGTACAATGCGGCATCCAAGGCGCGAAACCCACAACCGAGCGGAGTGAGGAATTTGACGAAGAAACTGAGAATCGGTGTGATCTTCGGAGGGCGTTCCGGCGAACACGAAGTCTCGCTGCGGTCAGCGGAGTCCGTCATCAACGCGATGGACAAAGCCAGGTATGAGGTCGTGCCGATTGGCATCACCAAGGAGGGCCGCTGGTTGATATCGGCAAACGCGGCGGCGCTGCTGCCTGAGGCGGTGATGTCTTCAAACAGCCATCGACAGGTCGCGATCATCGGTGACCCGACGCGTCAGGGATTGACGCGGCTCGATGACCGAGAACGCCTATTGTCGAGCGAGCCCCTCGACGCGGTCTTCCCGGTGCTGCACGGCACTTACGGAGAAGATGGCACGATTCAGGGCTTGCTTGAAATGGCAGGCGTTCCCTACGTCGGTTGCGGCGTGCTGGCCTCGGCAACCGGCATGGACAAAGTCGCGATGAAGCAGTTGTTCGAGCGCGCCGGTCTTACCCTCATCGAATATGATTGGTTCTTGCGCTCCTCGTGGGAAGAGAATCCTGACGCCGTGATGAAGCGCATCAATCGGTCGCTCGGGTTTCCAGTGTTCGTCAAGCCCGCTAATCTCGGCTCATCGGTCGGCATCTCAAAGGCCGCCAACAAGCGTGAGTTGCGCGATGCGATCGATGACGCTGCCCGCTACGACCGAAAAGTAGTGGTCGAGCGCGCGGTTGACGGGCGCGAGATAGAAGTGAGCATACTCGGCAACGAGCATCCAATGGCCAGCCTGCCGGGTGAGATCATCACAGGGCACGAATTCTACGACTACAAAGATAAGTACATCGACACGACTTCGAGGACGGAAGTGCCGGCTAAGCTCCCACGGAAGATCATCGACCGAATTCAACGCGACGGGGTACGCGCGTTTCAGGCTATTGACGGCTCAGGGTTGGCGCGAGTCGACTTCTTCGTCGAGAGCGGGACGAATCGTGTGATCATAAATGAGATAAACACGATGCCCGGATTCACCTCGATCAGCATGTATCCGAAGCTATGGGAGGCGAGCGGAATCCCTTATTCGGAACTGATCGACCGTCTGGTCCAACTTGCGATCGAACGCCACCGTGACAAGTCGAGAACCCTGACGAGCTACCAGCCGAGATAGGAGGGACACTGTCAACCCGCGGTTCGTAGTCGCCGGGCGTACAGATAAGACCTTCACAGCCGTCCGCTTATTGCCGCAATCATATCTCGCACCGCGCGCTCCATTCCTACAAGCGCCGCTCGCGCGACGATGTTGTGCCCGATGTTGAGTTCTTCGATGGGATAAATCTCAGCGATCGCGACGACGTTCCGGTAAGTCAACCCGTGACCGGCGGCGACCTTCAGCCCAAGCTCCCCCGCCCGGCTCGCACATTCGGATATGCGTGCCAACTCCGCTTCGATCTGGTCAGTCTCAGAGGCACGCGCCGGATCTGTCAGCTCGGCATAACGGGCTGTGCATATCTCGATCTGGTGAGCGCCTACGCGGTGCGAAGCTTCGATCTGAGCCATATCGGGATCGACAAAGATGCTCACCAGCACGCCCGCCTCTGAAAGCTCTCGCACAGCCCGCCGGATCTCTTCTTCGCGCGGCGCAACGTCGAGCCCGCCCTCGGTCGTAACTTCATCGGACCGCTCGGGCACCAGCGTTGCTGTGTTAGGCCGAACCTCGCACGCGATTCCTACCATCTCTTCGGTAGCGGCCATCTCCAGATTCAAATGAGTCTTGACGACTGCGCGCAAGACTCGCACGTCTTCATCCTGGATGTGGCGCCGATCGCCTCGCAAGTGAATCGTGATTCCGCTCGCGCCGGCAAGGTCCGCGAGCACCGCCGCTGCTGCGATGCTCGGCTCCCAGGTACGACGCGCCTGCCGTATCGTCGCGATGTGATCGATGTTGACGTTCAATCTAATGGTCATGATCAATCAACTCGGCCCGCCGCACGCTTGGTCGTTTGCTCGGCCGGCTGGCTTGATTCGATCTGAAATTCGGAGGGCGGATTCTTGTAGCGACCCGCAAGATCGTTTAAGCGAATGCGTATCAGGTCGGCGAACATATTTATCGAGTCGCGCACGTAGTTCAACTTACCTTGCAACTCGCCGCCTTCGCAGTGGTTCCAGACCACCGGCACTTCCAACAATCGATTGCCCTGCTTTTTGGCGATGTACAGCACCTCGGGGTCGAAGCCGAACCGGTCGACGCGCTGGAGCGCAAACACCGGAAGCGCAGCCTCACGCCGGAAGGCCTTGAATCCGCATTGCGTGTCCTTGAACTTCAAGCCGGTAATGGCTCGCATACAAAGATTGAACACCATGCCGCCAAACTC
>Ga0137403_10008257_pt1 | contig 11664 bp, 13 predicted proteins | sample CZOMad2_1_16fung_FD_122057 | JGI IMG/M metagenome (GOLD analysis project Ga0137403, IMG submission 122057) | Vadose zone soil fungal communities from Angelo Coast Range Reserve, California, USA - CZOMad2_1_16fungal (Hybrid Assembly) | ecosystem: Environmental > Terrestrial > Soil > Vadose zone...
TAGGTGGCAGCCATGCCCTCCGTCTGCGCGAGTTTTTGAAGTCGAAGGGCTCGGACATGACGGCCGCCGAGCTGTGGGCCCGGTGGCGCTACCGGCAGCGCATCGAGCAATACCAGGACAACCAGTTCTACACCGGCCACTACGGGTATCTCGACTCGTCCCGTCGTGCTCTCATCTATACGCTGCGTTCGTCCAGGCTGCCGTTCGGCGATGCCGACATCGCGCGCATCATGGAAGGCTGGCAGGAGTTGAGTCCCTTTCCCGATGCGGTGCCGGGCCTGCACCGTCTGCGGAGCCGGTTCAAGCTGGTCGTGCTGTCCAACGGTGAGCGCGACTTTCTCGCCCATCTGGTGAAGAACCGCATTCAGTACGACTTCGACGGGGTGATCTCGGTGCAGGATGTCGGGGTGTTCAAGCCCAATCCGCAGGTGTACCGCTATGCGGCTCGCGTGCTGAAGGCCGAACCCAACGAGCTCCTGATGGTGTCGTCCAACAGCTTCGACGTGGTGGGCGCGCGCGCGTCCGGCTATCGTGGCGCCTATATCAACCGATACGATCTTCCCTACGAGGAGACACCCTACCGGCCCGACATCGAAGCGAATGACTTTCTGGGCCTCGCGGCGAGGCTGGGCTGCGCGTCAGCGTGACGATGGGAGGCACCAGCCTCCGCCTCGAGCTCTTCGTCGGCGACCTGCAAGCCTCGCTCGAGTTCTATGGACGAGTGCTCGGATTCGAGCGGGAGGCGGAACGCCCCGGAGGCTATACTCCGCTCACGAGAGGCTCGGCCCGCATCGCGTTGAACCTACTCTCGGACCTGGACGAGGACCACCCGATCCGACTGGCTGCCCACGACCGGCCCGGCCGAGGAGTCGAGATTGTGCCGGAAGTGAATGACATCGAGGCCATGTACCGGCACGTCGTCTCGGAGAAATGGCCACGGTCCGCGGAGCTCAGGCGTCAGCCGTGGGGATTGACGGACTTTCGACTGGTGGATCCGGACGGCTACTACTGGCGCGTGACGTCTCGAGCGTAGACACTCTCACGAAGTCGACGAGGTGCGGCCATGAAGATCCTGGTCATCCACGGCGCCGGCATGAACATGCGCGGCAAGGTGCAGACGGAAGTCTTCGGCAAGCTGACCCTGCCGGAATACGACGTCAAGATCCGCGAGTACGCGGGTGCGCTCGGGATGCAGGTCGAGATCTTCCACTCGAACATCGAGGGCGAGGTGATCAATCGCTTCTACGCGGCACACGACGAAGGGATCGACGCGGCGATCATCAATCCCGACGGATTCACCCGCGGCTATCCGGCTCTCGTCACCGCGATCGGCCGGGTGAAGTTCCCAACGATCGAGGTGCATATCTCCAATCCGGCCCGGCGCGGCACGCATTCCGACGTGCTCACCGCGAGCCAGGGCGGAGTCGCCGGGTTCGGCATCGTGGGCTACGACCTGGCCCTTCGCGGTCTGAAGGCACTGCTGACGAAGTAGCCGGTCGAGCGGATCGAGCTCAGCGCAGAAAGCTCGCCTGGCGGCGCTTGTACTCGTCGTGCCTCAGGGCGACGTTCAAGAGCTCCTCCGACGCGACGCGGTCCTTGAGCCCGGCGGGCGATCCGCCCTCGCGCAGGTACTTGAGCGTGTCGTACACCGCCTTGGCCGCCGCATAGAAGGGCTGGTGTCCCTGCAGCGCGATCCGCACGCCGTGAGCCGCGAGGTAGCCACGGTCGGCTAGCTCGGGCGGCGCGCCGCCCAGCATGAGCGGCAGCCTGGTGGCGCGCCGCATCGCCTCGACCTCCTCCCGCTTGCTGGCGCCCGCGAGGAAGATCGCGTCGACGCCGGACTCCTGATAGGCCTTGACGCGCTTCTCCGCCTCGGCGATGCCGCCGCGACGAAGCGCGCCGGTGCGACCGATGACGACCAGCGCGGGGTCCTGGCGCGCGGCCACGGCGCCCTTGAGCTTTCCCAGCATTTCTTCGACGGGGATCAGGGCCTCGGCCTGTCCGCCGAACGGCGTCGGGAGCACCGTGTCCTCGATGGTGAGCGCGGCGACACCGGCCGTTTCGAGCTCCTCCACCGTGCGCATCACGTTGAGCGCGTTCCCGTAGCCGTGGTCGGCGTCGACCATGAGGGGCAGGTCGCTCCCGCGCGCGATGCGTCGGATCTGCTCGGCGAACTCGGTCAGGGTCAAGACGACGAGATCCGGCGCGCCGAGGACCGTTCCCGAGGCGATCGAGCCCGCGAACATGCCGACCTCGAACCCCAACGACTCGGCCATGCGCGCCGACATCGCGTCGAACACCGACGCGGGGTGGACGCAGGCACTGCCTTCGAGGACTCGACGATACTGTCTGCGGCGTTCGGTGAGGAGCATCACATACCTTTCTTGTCGGTCGCCAGGGGAAGCGGCTCGGCGTCGGGCGCCGGCGCGACCTCGAACGCGTTGAGGATGGCGGTGACGATGCCGTAGTGACCGGCGAGACAGGTGAGCTCGACCAGCCACGGCACGCCATGCCGATTCCGGAGCCGATCGAAGAGGTCCTGGGCCACCGCGTTGGTCCGCGAAAGCTGCCGCACGTAGTCGGCGATGTCTCCCTCGGCGGGCGGCAAGCCGGAGAGAGCACCGCGATCGCGCACCGCCTGCACGGCCGTGTCGCTGACGCCGGCCTTGCGCGCCGCCGGCGCGTGCGCCGCCCAGACATACGGACAATCCTTTTCGCGCGCGGTCGCGATGATCACCAACTCCCGCGACGCGGGCTCCAGTCGCGACTTGAAGCGCAGGTACGAGCCGACGTCGAGATGGCGCCGGCACAGCAGCGGGCTGTGCAGGAGCATGCCGAAGGGGCCGCGTACGCCGCCGCGACCTTCGGTCACCGCGTCGAAGACGGCACGATGCGGCTCGGTGAGCTGCTCTCGCCGGGTGATCGGCTCGACGCGCGGCGCTGAGAGCGGAGCACGGACCTTCGACTGCGTGGCGGGCGGCCGTGGGACGACCGGCAACGTTTCGGCGGGCGCAGTCGGCGTGACTTCGAAGGCGTTCAGGATGCCGGCGAGCGCCTGGTAGCGGCCGATCCACACCGTCAGTTCCACCAACCACTGCCGACCGTGAGTCTTGAAGAGCTGCTCGAATACCTCGGACTCGACGCGGTTGTTCTGGATGAGCTGCCGGACGTAGAGAATGACATCCGCCTCGGGGCCGTAGAGCCCGCTCACCGGCCGACGATCGCGAACCGCGTCGATGGTGGCCGCCGGCACGCCCGCTTTTCGGGCGAGCGGCACGTGCGCGTTCCAGACATAGCCGCAGTCTTTTTCCCGCGCCGTCGCGCAGACGGCGAGCTCGGCGTGCTCCGGCTCGACGATGCTTTGCCGGTGGAGGTATTCGCTGATCTCGTTCCAGGGTCGGGCGAGGCCGGGACTCCACAGCACAATGGTGGACGGGCCGCTGATCCGGCCCCGGAGCGCCGCCAGCTCGTCGAAGAGCGCCTGGTGCTCGGGGGCGACGTCGTCCCGGTTGACGATCGGTTTCACGCGCGCCATGTCGACTCCTTCCCGCGTCCCCCGTGGGGACTAGCGGGGCTTCAGGCGCACCTCTTCGAGCGGCGCCGACCACGGATAGGGATCGATCAGCATCAACCCGGGCTCGGCCACGCGCGGCCCGATGCCACTCGGCCAGATGAATTCCCAGAGCGGTCCGAATCGCACGCGCTCGTAGAGCAGCTGCTGGATCTGATGCAACATGGCCTCGCGCTTGCGCCGATCGGTCTCCTTCGCCTGCTGCCGGTAGAGCGCGTCCACGTCGGGATCGGCGCCGCGCGCGAAGGCGCCGTCGCTCGGGACCTGGTCGGCCAGGCGTGTGGCGGCGTTGCCGTAGCTCGCCACCGTGCACATGCAGAGGCCGTGGAGCTTCTTGCTGGCCCACGCGGTCTGAAGGGCCGCGCGCTCCATGGTGCGCACCTTGATCTTGATGCCGACCGCGCCGAAGTAGCCCGCGATCGTCTCGCCCGTCGAGAAATACGGCGGGTAGGGGTAGAGGTCACCCGCGTCGAAGCCGTTTGGATAACCCGCCTCGGCCAGAAGCTGCTTCGACTTCGCCGGGTCGTACGGATACGGCTCGAGCGCCAGCGCGAACTCGAACTTTCGCGGGACCATGGCGCCGGTCAGCCGCGAGGCGCCGAGCGTCTCGGCCTCGTTGAGGGCCCGCCGGTCGATCGACTGGACCGCGGCCAGGCGCACGCGCCGGTCGTGCCACGGCGACTTGGGATCCCACTGGTCGAAGAAATCCAGATAGTGGACGCCGATCGCGCCCGAGAAGGCCAGCCGGATCGACGGGTCCCGCTTGAGCTCGAGCGCCGCCGTCGCGTCGAGCATGTACGCGACGTCCACCTCGCCGGTCTTCAGCATCGCGGCCCGTGTGGTGGCGTCCGGCACCGTCTTGAACACGAGGCGCTTCACCGAGGGCATCTTGCGCCAGTAGCCCTCGTAGGCTTCCATGATCAGATCGACGCCGGGCGTGTGACTCACGAACTTGTACGGTCCGAGCCCGATCGGCCGCTTCTTGAAGCCGTCGTCGCCGACGCTCTCGACGTACTTCTTCGGCACGATCCACGCCGCGCCCGTGGCCAGGGTGCCGTAGAAGGCCATGAAATCGGGGAAGGGCTCGTGCAGATGGAAGCGCACCCGCGAGGGGCTGACGATCTCGACGTCGCGCACCCGGTCTTTCAAGACCTTGCCGACCTTCGACCGCTGGAAGCTGAACTTCACGTCCTCGGCGGTAAACGGATCGCCGTTGTGGAACTTGACGCCCTCGCGCAGCTTGAACTCGTAGACCTTCTGGTCGGGGCTCAGCGTCCACGACTCGGCCAGGCTCGGCGCCATGAGATTGCCCGGCATCGGCTTCACGAGCGCGTCGTGCAGCGCGTAGAGGATCCAGAACGGCGTGAGGAAGCCCGCCGACGTCTCGCCCGGGTCGAACCAGGCCGGCGCCAGGGTGACGTAGAGCGCCCAGCGCATCTCGCCTTCGGGCTTGGCTTGGGGCGCGGGCTTCGGCTGGGCGGCGACGTTCGTGGTGAGCGAGACCGTGAGCAACGTTGCGAGCAGAAGTCGGATCATTGGCGGTTGGCTCCGTTCAGGTTCTATCGAGGCGCCGCGTCGCCCCACACGACGTAGCGCCGGTGCGTACGCCGCTCCAGCCCCTCGGCGATCATCCGCTCCGCCTGCGCGGCGACCAGATCGTGCAGCGGATCGCTGCGGACGTTGCCGAGGCCGTGCGCGGTGACAAGCCGCTCGATCTCTTCGCGGGACCGTCCGCCCAGAAAGGGAAGCTGATCGCCGATCGCCGCGTACTCCTGGCTCGATCGCGCGCTGCCGGCCGGCGGCATCAGCACGCCCGGATCGAACTGGCCGTCCACGACGACCAGACGCGCGCCCGGACGAAGGACGCGGATCCACTCGTCGACCGCCGCCTCGGGGTGCGGGAGCGTCCAGAGCAGGTGGCGGCTGATGACGAGGTCGAAGCTGCCGGCTGCGAACGGAAGCTGCTCGGCGTCGGCCTCCTCGAGCCGGACCGCGATGGCACGGTCGGCCGCTTTGCGCCGAGCCTCGGCGATCATCGCGGGCGCGAAGTCGACACCGGTGACGCGATGGCCGCGTCCGGCGAGCTCGAAGGTGAGGAAGCCGGTGCCGCAGCCGACGTCGAGCGCGTCGAGCTTGCCGCGGGCGGGCACCACGAGATCGAGGATGCGATCCCACGCGGCGCGCTCGGCGGCCGTGCGGATGCTGTGGCCGAAGTCTGCGTCGAACCCGTGCGCCCGCCGGTTCCAGTGGGCCGCGACCTGTTGCTTGACGACGTCAGGCTCACCGGACCGGCGGGCGCCCACGGCTTACACCTTCTCGATGACTTCGATCTGCACGCCGTCGGGCGCCTGCAGGAAGCAGACCCGCCGGCCGTTGTTGGGCGGAAGCTCCTCGAGGATGCGGATGCCCTTGGCCTGGAACTGGGCGAGCGTGCCCGCATAGTCGTCGGTGTCCACCGCGATGTGCTCGAGGCCGTAGTGCTGCTCGCGCTTCTGCGTGTCGATGATCCCGGTGATGTTGAGCTGAAGCCCGTGCAGGTTCACGCGGTAGCCACGCGCGCCCATGTCGGCGATCAGGGTCGCGCCGAGGTTGTCGACGTAGAACTGCATCGTCTGCTTGGGGTCGCGCGTCTTCACGTGCACGTGATGAGTGCCGAAAGCCATGACTGCTCTCCTCTAGTGGGCCGCCGGTGTCGCTGGCGCCTCGGCGAAGATCTGCTTGATCGCGTCGCGGATCTTGTGGATCTCCTTCAGCGCGGGCAGGAAATCGACGGCTCCCGGTTCCTTACGGTCGTAGAGCTTCTTGCCGTCGAGGTACACTTCGAACCGGCCGCTGTCGGATGGGGTGAGGGTGATCGCCGTGTCCCGATAGTTGATCGAGGACAGCTCGGCCGCCACACTGACGGCCACGGGGAGGTACCCTCAGACGACGCAGTAGACGATCTCGACGTGAACTTTGCCTTCGGCCATGTGGCCCTCCTTGGAGATGATGTCTGGCATGTTAACCGGAGCATGACCGTCCAGCAACGTCGTTGCCACGCAGCGCAAATCGGGGTGCCTGACCACGAAACCGGCCGCGCCTGGCCGGCCGGCGAGGTGCTGGTGGCGGCTGTTGCCGGGCCCGACGCCCGCTATTACGTGCTGGCCATTCCACAGGCGCTCCTCGAGGGCGAAGCGCTGACCAGCTTTCTGGCCCAGGTGGCGCCATTCGGGTGCCCGGTGCCCGGCTCGCTGATCCGGGCATATAGCCTGCCCGACGCTCCGTTCCCGTCCATTTTATTGAGAGAGCACGAAGGCGCTCCCGACGGCGTGGGCGACGCATACCGCCGGTTCCTCACCGTCGCCCGTCGCCACTGGCTCGCTGCCCTCGATCGGACAGGGCCCGGCCTCTGTCCCGTTCTCGCGTGGGAGGCGGGCGTAACCCGGCGGCTCCTGGGCCCTGAAGAGCTAGCCGCCTCAATAGCGCAAGCTGGTCTGACCTTGCGGGGCGTCGCCGACGGCTATCTCGGCCGCGCCCTGCTGCTGCTCGCGCATCCCCCTCTCTCAGGGGCGTGGCAAACGCTGATGTCCCTCGGCGGGCCCACGAAGGCGCGCAAGATCACCGGCCGCGAGTTCCCGGTCTGGGTCGACCTCCCGGCCCACCAACCCTCGCTCCTGCGAAGCCCCCTGTTAGAAAAGGTCGAAAGTCTCTTCTAGCTCCGGCTCAGGAGAGACCCGTGATGGACGCCAGCGCTTCGAGTTGCTCGGCGTGGCGGCACACAGGGTTCAGCAGGAGGTGATTTGCCCCCGCGGCGGCGAGCTCTTCGAGGCGCTCGCGAACTTGCTCCGGGGTGCCGTGGATCCCGGAAGCGTCGGTGCCGGCGGGATTGTGGTAGACGACGCTGAACCAGCGGTGAAGCTCGGTCCGCGCGACGTCGGCGCGCTCGTGTACGGACAGGAACACGCGCTTCGAGATCGGAAACGTTTTCGAATCGCGCCGCGCCTTCTCGAGATGCTCGCGTAGCAAGGGGACGGAGCGAGCGAACTCCGCGTTGCTCGAGCCGCCCGATCCCATCCACGCGTCGGCCATTGCGGCGGCGCGGCGGATCGCGTCGGGATGCCCGCCGCCAAACCAGATCGGCGGATGCGGTTTCTGCACTGGCTTCGGGCTCATGGCGCCGGCATCGAGCTGGTAGATGCTGCCGCGATAGCTGATCTTCGGCTGGGTCCACAGCGCCCTGATCAGCTCGACTTCCTCGCGGAAGCGGCGCACCCGGTGCTCGCGCGGCACCTGGAACTGCGTGTAGTGCTGGTCACGACCCAACCCGACGCCGAGAATCGCCCGGCCGTTGCTGGCGTAGTCGAGCGTGGCGATCTGGTGCGCGACGTGGATCGGGTTCTGGATGGGCAGGACCACCACGGAGACGCCGACGCGGATCGACGTCGTCACCGCAGCCGCATAGGTCAGCACGACCATCGGGTCGAAGGAGAAGACGTGATCCAGCGTGTTCTCGGTCACCCACAGGTCGCGAAAGCCGAGCGCGTCGGCGCGCTGCGCGACCTGGCGCACGACGCGCATCTCGATCGGCTCCGGCGAGCGATGGGGCAGTGACATGCCGAGCGTGATCTTGTCCTTCAGGGCCATGCGATTCTCCGTGTTATTCCAGGATTCGATCCGCCCGCAGGAGGAGCAGCTGCGGAATCGTCGACGTAACCAAGGCTACGCAGGCCTTCGCGAAATGCCTCCAGAAATGGGTCGGGCTCCGCCCCCGCGGATAGCCAGCCGATGTGAGGCGGCGTCGACGACTTCTGCGCATACGCGGGGGACGGTAGGAGCACGCCCAGGAGGCCGATGAGGATCGCACGTCGATCACGCAGCATGGCGACAATCTTCCGCCCGGGCGTCGATCTCCGCAATCCGCCGTGTCTGTTCGTGACGAGTGCGACGCAAGCCTAGTGGTTCTTCAGCGGCTCGGCGTCGATCAGGACGAACAGCATACGGCAGATCCGATCGCTGCGATTCGACCAGGCGTGGTAGGTGCCGCGCTGGATCAACACGTCACCGGGACGCATGAGCGTTTCGCCCTCGTCGAGCACCGCCCACACCTCACCCTCGAGGCAGATCGCGTAGTCGACGGTGTCGGTCGCGTGGAAGCCCGGGTGGCGCGCCGACCGATCGGGCGTCGTCTTGCAGTTGCGCCGGCGGAGCTCTTCCGGATCGTAGGCGTGCCGAGAGTCCGGCACGATGTCGGTGATGCGGACCACCGTGCCGCCGCGGTGAGCGGGCGGCGTCTGCGTGATCATGCCGTCGGGTACTGGATCGTTCGTTCCCTGGTTGGAGGCCGGCGCGGAGCTGGTGGTCCAGAGCCCGGTGCGCACCGGCGCGCCTGACGCGACCGGAGCCGTGGGGAACATCGTGTCCGAGAGGATGAAGGAGCGCCCGGCGGCGTTGACGCCCGTCACGATCCGGCGCACTTTCCCCGGCATGTCCGCTTCTCCCTCACGCCTTCTTCAAGGTCAGCTGAACGAGCCGGTCGGCTCGCGGCTGTTTGTCGAGATCGTGGCAGGTCGCGATGATCTCGTCGAACTGTGCCGCCGGGATCGGTAGTCCCGGGATCACCTCGCGGATGCGCCGCGTCTCCTCGGCGAAGTTCCAGACGAACTCGCGGCCGGTGGACTGCTTCGTGTAACTCTTGCCGTCCTTCGTGAAGATCGTGATCCGCGGCCCGAAGAGCGTCATCGTGTGCGAGGGGATCAGGGTCACGCGCTTCATCAGATCGAGCACCTCGGGCGGGTCGTCGGCGCCGGCCGGGTCGACCTGCGCCTTCAGCACCGGGAAGCCGCGCTTCACCACGCCGTAGGCGGCGTAGTACGCCGTGCTGCCGGGCTTCCACTCGAGATCTTCCCGCCGGCTCGGAAACGCCGGGCTCGGATATTGCGTCTCGAGCCAGTTCACCACCGCCTCGACGCGATCGACGTCCTCGTAGGCGATGTCGTGCTCCTCGCACAGCTTCGCCGTGACGTCGACGTGGGCGATGTTGTAGCCGGCGGTCGAGTAGATGCGATAGAGCGTCTCGAGGAACATCCAGTTCGTTCCGAGCCCGGCTGCGATCTTGTCGAGGCTCGTGTGCGTGTCGCCGACGAAGCTGTGGGTGAGTCGGCCCTGGTTGTTGCCGGCATAGGCGTGATAGAAGCCGGCCTCTCCCTCGAGCACCGTCTCGCCGCCGACGTGCCCTTGCTTCGCCAGAGTGACCGCCAGCATCGCGTTGCGAACCGCGGCGCCTTCGCGCAGCGCGCGGCCGCCGCTCCGCGCCCCTTCGAGATTCCCGGCCGCGAGGCTCGCGCAGAGCGCGATCGTGCTGTTCACCTGATCCTCGGTCAACCCCATGATCTTCGCGGCGGCGACGGCGGGGCCGAAGATGCCGAACACGACCCCGGCGTGGAAGCCGCGCGCCATCACCGTGGGAATGAAGTCGGCCGCCATCCGCTCCATCACCTCATAGCCCGCCGCGAGGCCGGTGAGGAAGTCGCGTCCCGACGCGCCGCTGGTCTCCGCCGCCACGAAGGCGCCGGGGATGATGCTCGTGCCCGGGTGCGTCAGCATGCGGAAGGTGTCCCACTTGCCGCCGGCCATCGCCATCTCGGCGTTCGCGAACGCGGCGCCGCCCTTGGTGACCCTGGTGCCGTCTACCATGATGGTGGCGCCGGTCTTCGCGCCGGCTTCTTCCTCGCTCATGAGCTTCACGGCTTGCCGCCCGCCTGGGGTCAGCGAGCCGAGCAGCACCGACGCGAGCCCGTGCAGCGTGACCCCCTTGGCGCGGTCGGCCACCTCGGGAGGGAGATCGTCGTAGCGCAGGCCAACGACCCACTGCGCGAGCTGCCGGCTGAGCGATGCCATGTTCCGTCTCCTTCTAGGTGCCGGAGGGGGTGGAGCGCCGACGTGCTGCCCGGGCGGCGCGTCTGGCACGAGGCCAGGGCCCGCCCGGGCGTCTGTTCGACCGGAGGGAGGTTACCGCAGAGGCGAGAACGCCGCCGGGAGGAGCATCTTGTTCTCCTGCCGGACCGGGCGAACGCCGGACTGCGGCGGCCACTGACCACCCTTGCGCGATTCCTCGCGAATCCGCGTGCGCTCGTTGGAGTCCTTGTACGGCCACACGTGCACGAACTTGTTGAGCCCGCCGAGCTCGCTCGTCCAGCACGCCGCCAGCGGCGAGAGCCTCTCGCGGCCGGGCACGGCCTTGCCCCACGCCTCGAGCACCGCCGGGAGATCGCCCGGCGCGTAGGTGTAGATCCGCATCTCGTAGAAGTTCCCGGTGCCGAAATCGCGGCTGCCGAGCGGCTGCATGAACGGCGCCGGGATCATGATGTCGGCCTGCTGCTCGACGATCAGATCGCGCCCGCCCGGCAGCTGCTGGAGCGCCGTGTCCTTCGCCATCGCGTCACGCACCGCGGTGCGGTGCTTAAGGTCCTCGTACGGCCAGACGTGAACGACCTGGTTGAGCGGACCGAAGTCGGTGTGCCAGAAGGCGCCGAGAGCCGAGTGCTTCTCGCGCAGCGGCTTGCGCTTCGCGAAGCGGTCCTCGAACTCGGCCACGGCTCCGGTGCGTAGGGTGTAGGTGCGAACTTCGTAAATCATCTGCGCCTCCTTGTTGATGTCTACGGCCTGAACACGGCGAACACTTTGTCGGAGTTCGAGATCCACGACTCGAGGAAGACCGACTCGTCGGGCTTGCGACCAAGCTCCGCCATCGCGCCCGCGAGGCAGAACCAGTTCAAGAGCTCGTGGTGGCCACGATCCTCGGCCTCTACGATCGTGGTGTTACGCCAGGTCGCCCAGTCGCCCTCGCGCAGCGCCTCGTAGTAGCGCTTGTCCGATTCGACGTCCGGGAACATCAGCGAGTTCTTCGCGACCAGGAACGAGTGGCTCCAGCTGGACGAGGCGATCACTGCCACTCGCCACGGGCTCGCGGTCAGCGCTCGCGCGATAGCCCCGCCGACCTGGAAGCAGCGCCACGGCTGCGGGCCGGGCGGATCGAGCTCGCTCTGTCCCGCGAGCTGCGCCGCCTGCGAGGGCGTCATCGGTGCGCCGTGAGCACCGATCAGCCAGCGCCCGTA
>Ga0137403_10008258_pt1 | contig 11663 bp, 4 predicted proteins | sample CZOMad2_1_16fung_FD_122057 | JGI IMG/M metagenome (GOLD analysis project Ga0137403, IMG submission 122057) | Vadose zone soil fungal communities from Angelo Coast Range Reserve, California, USA - CZOMad2_1_16fungal (Hybrid Assembly) | ecosystem: Environmental > Terrestrial > Soil > Vadose zone...
CGCTGACCCCGGAGCGGGTCGCCACGGTCCTCAGGGCCAAGGCCGATGCCGCATGGAATCTGCACGAGCTGACTGAGGGCCTCGACCTGGCCGGGTTCGTGCTGTTTACGATCGGCTTGGCGTTCGGGCTGGTCGCACTCGGGGGCGATCCGCGCCTGTACTTGATCCGCGAGTCGTTCATCACCGCCGGAATTGGGCTGGCGTTCATCCTTTCGAATCCCCTCCCCCGTCCGCTCGGCTTCTTTTTCGCCAGGTATTTCATGGCTGGCAACGACCAGGCCAGGTTGCCGTTAGCCCTGTACAAGCCAGCCAGGTTCACGGGCCTTGATATGCGTATGCCGACCGCATCTATCGAGTCATCGTTTACGATCCGGTCATGGATCCCGGTATAATTCAGCATCGCGAAAAAGCTGGTATGGCGGAAGGGGTCGAAGGCCATATAGTTGAGCCGGACGGAGTGATAGTATTCCTGCTTGAGCGCGGGATTGCCCAGCCTTATATCCAGGGGATCGGAATTGTCCGGCACCGGTTGCAGCTGCGTTATGTCCGGCTGGTTGGTGTAGGTATTGTAGAACATCCGCAGGTTGCTATACTTTGAAAAACTATACTGCATGTTCGCGCTGGGCAGGATATTCAGAAAGGACTGGTGCAGGAAGCCCTCCTTCGAAAGATAGCTGAAATTATTCCCCGACAAGGCTTGCTGAAAAGTGGCGCCGGCAGCGAAATTAAGCTTCCCCTGCTGATTGCGGAATTGCATGCTCTCCCGGTGATAGGTGTACGTATTCCTGAAATCATTGGTCTGCAGCGTATCGGGCAGATCGAATTTACCGTTGCCGCCGGCGTTAAAGGTCCTTTTATCCGAATGCGAATGCCCCTGGTAGAAATTATAGCCGAATTCCAGGAGCGATCTTTTCGAGAGGGGTTCGGTATAGGCCAGGTTGACGCCATAGCTGTTCCCATTTCCCGGCCGATCATAGAGCTGATTCAGGGTATCGGTAGTGGCAGCGCCCGCGGCCTGGTAAAATTTATTGACGGAATACAGGCTGCCGCCTCCTGCCTTGTTGTTCAGCGTGAACGAGAGATCCGCCGACAGGGTCCTTCCTTTTTTGGCAAAGCGGTGGCGCCACAGCGCTTCATTCTTCCAGTCATAGCCCTCCGCATGAGCGGCCGAATTGGAAAATCCATCATTCAGCAGATCTCCCGCCTGAGCCGCCCTTGAGCTATCCACTGCCTTCGAGAAATTATTGCTCTTCTGGTAAATGAAGGCGCTGGTCCATTTCACCGAATTGAATGAATCGAGCCGGCGATCCAGGATGAATGTGAGCCGGTGGTTCTCGTTATGCTTGCCGGCGGCGCTGGTCTGATCCTGTACGAATGAATTGCCGGGCAGCAAGTACCGTCGGGTATTTTTCTGATCGATGCGATCATCCGTGCCGTTATAGAAATAATTTCCGCTGACATTGGTATGATCACGCCATTCATTGTTGAAATTGAGTCCGCCCGCCCGGGTGCGGGTGATGGCCTGGTTATTATCCGTAAGCCCTGTGATGGGAACGCCGGAATTAAAGGGGTCGGACGGTCGTTGGCCATTATTGCCTCCGCCCGGCAAACCTCCGGCGAATCCAAGGACATCCTGGAAGGAAAAGCCCTGCTTATTGGTATTATTGACCATGGCAAGGGCGGAGACCTGCCTGTTGCCATTGAATTGATTGAGGTTCAATTTCCCATCATAGCGGGAATCCTGGGGCGCCATGCCATTACCTTGTACCCCGTCCCTGATCCCTCCGCCCGCATCGCCTCCTGCCCCTGCCATTGCTTTTCCGAATACCCCGTGTTTCCGTTCCTTTTTAATGGTCAGGTTGATCGTTTTCTGGCTGTTCCCGTCATCGAACCCGGTGAACTGGGACTGATCGGATTTTTTATCGAAGACCTGGACCTTTTCAATGGCGTCGGCCGGCAGGTTTTTTGTGGCGACCTTCGGATCGTTGCCGAAGAACTCCTTTCCATCCACCAGCACTTTTTTCACTTGTTCGCCATTCGCCTTTATATTCCCGTTCTTATCGACCTGTACGCCAGGCAGCTTCTTCAGGAGATCTTCCACCACGGCATCCGGCCTGGTCTTGAAGGAGCCGGCATTGAACTCGATCGTATCATTGCGGATGCTGACGGGCGCTACCTCCTTTCCTACCGTCACTGCGGCAAGAAGGCTGCTTTCGCTGGTGAGGATAAGCTCTCCGATGTCGAGATCCCGGACGGTCTCGCTGATCATGAAGTTCCTGCTCTCGCTGCGGTATCCGCCATGAGTGATCAATAGGCGATAATTCCCTTAGCCCAGGGCCCTGACCAGGAACGCTCCGGAGGGCAGGCTCCGGGAAAAGCTCACCAGGGATGAGTCCTTTGCATTCAGTACGGTGATGGTGGCATCCGGCACGGGGGCCGCCGCGGTATCTTTCAGGCGGCCATGAATGCTGCCATCCCGCTGGGCCAGGGCCTGCAGGCTGATCAGGAATAAAAAGAAGAGGAAAGAATTATTTTTCATGCCGGGGTATTTTTCGCTGAAGGATCAACGAAAATACCGGCCCCTGGCTGGGAAACAGGTTAATAAGGGCTGCTTTAATGTTAAGCAAGGTTAAAATCCGGGGGTGCGATGCCTGGTCTTCGACGCGCGCTAGTTTGCGGTGATCGCGCCCTGTTCGTTCTTCTGCTCGCTGTCGTATACGATGAGAGAGATCCTCCATTGTTTGTTCTCTTCCCGGAGGGACAGCTCCACTTTCAGTTTTTTCTCCTGACCGACGCCGGGAAGTAAAGAAAAAACGATCCGGGTGGACTTTTTATCTTCGGTGGGCTCTTCGTATTGCCCGGTCAGAATAAAGGTCTTCTGGCTACTGGTGATAATACTGTTACTGATCTGGCTGTAGATCTCGTGAAACCGGACCTTTGCCTTTTCGAAACCCTGGGGCTCCGCCACAGCGCAGGTCCAGGTATAATCCTCATTCCTGGACGCATTGTACAGGGTTATCGTACTGGAGGAAGAGCCGGGTATCTGAACGGTGGATCTGAATTCGGTGATCTGGCGGGTCTGTTGGATCTGTTCGCCCTTTATATTGTAAAAGCGGTTGGGATAGTCCTGGATCACTTTTTCCAATGCCAACTGGGTCTTGTTTGAAAAAACCCCCTGTGCGGAGATCATTTCAGACAGCAGCAGCGTCGCAATCGTGAGAAGGATATTTCTCATAGAAAGATTTCCAACAAAATACGATAAATCCTTCCCTGGCACAATAGAAAAACTACGAGCGTGTTTTAACAAGGTTTTGCACAATAAACCGGCTGATCTTTCGTTGCATGCATTCGCCGGAAGGGGTTTTTTAGAAGTCGCCACCACCACCTCTTCTTCCGCCACCACCGCCTTCGCCGCCGCGGAGCCTTCCTGGAAAAAAGCCTGGCATCTTCCTTTGCTGAGAGCCGGCAAAATTATTCAGGTTATAGGTAAAGGTCAGCATGGCATAACGTTTAAGGGTATTGGTGCGGGTATCCGTGATCTGGTTGTTACCTATGGACCTGCTCACCGAAGTATTCTGATTCAGCAGGTCAAACACGCTCAGGCGCAATTCCCCGTTCTTCTTCTTGAATAATTGCTTGGCGATGCTCGGGCTTAATAAAGGCACGCTGGCATTATACCCTGAGGCACGGTTGCCGTTAAAAGTATAATCGAAGGTGGTGGCGATCAGCCATCCGCTGTTGGTGTACGCCGTTATCTCAGCGCCCAGGACCTGGGTATAATAGTTGAGGTTCTGCGATGGCTGCAGGGAGTTCCTCGCAATATTATAGGTGGAGGCCGAGCTGAAATTCATGTCGAAGTTCTTCTTGATATTCGTCGTCCAGGAGATGGTCTCGCTCAGAGTGGTATTCCGGGTATAGTTATGGGAGAAATCAATATCCCCAAGGTTTTTCTGCAGGTTTTGGCTCTGCGAGTAACTTACGTTCGTAATAAGATTCAGGTTAGACTTGGGCTTTTTCAGCGCAAATCCATAATTGAAATAGCCGGAGACATTGTAGGTGCCGTTCAGGTTCACATAGGTGCTCGTCCGCCTTCCTCTGTCACCCCTTACGATGGAACTCTGGATATCGTTCATAATGGCGCTTGCATTGACCGTGGCGAAGATCAGGCGCTGTGTCCCGGGGTCGAAGGAGGTGTATAGGATCCGCATGCTATGGGTGAACTGGGGCTTCAGGGCAGGATTTCCCACCGTGAAATTAATGCTGTCCGATGTCGTGGTCAGCGGCTGCAACTGGGAGGCCGTGGGCGTCCCCGTTCTTCCGTTATAAAAGAACCGGAGATGCTGGGTCCTCGTGAAATTATATATAAAATTAGCGGTGGGAGTAATGTTAACGTAGTCATGTGTCACGAGGATATTCTTCGTGGTGTTCAGGCTGTTAAACCCGGTGAACTGCAGGCCGGAGCCGATGCCGAAGTTGAATTTTTCATTCTGGACACGGTAGTTCAGGCTGACCCTGTTGGAATTGGACGTGAACTTATAGGAATTGCTGAAGAGGCTGTCGAATTTCGTGAAGGCATGGGAGGCCTCTTCGAAGTCATAGGTATTATTGATACTGGTGTTCTTATTATAGGTATAATTATAGTTCAGCTCCAGGATCTGGTTCTTCCCGACGGGCTCCGTATAAGAAAAGGTGGGGCTGAAATTGAAGGTATGAAGAGAATCGTTATACCGTTGATTGATGGTATCGATTATTCCGTTGCTAAAGGTGTTCAATGCATAATTATTGCCATAGCCGTTATTCATATTCGCCGTCGTATTCAGATCGAGGGACACGGTCCTGAAAGGCTTTTTAAACCTATGCCTGAACTGAAGATTGGCGTTGTTGATATTGAAGCCGGTATTGTAGCTGGACGTATGACCGAACGAACTATAGATCAGGGACCCGTCATTATTGGTAGTGATGGTGCTGGAGGAGCCATTGGGCGTGGACGTCTGAAAGCTTACCCCCGGCCGGAAGATCAGCGAGTTGCTGCTGTCGAACCGATGTTCCAGGTTAAAATTGATCCGGTGATTTTCCGTCCGCTGGAAGCTCAGCGAACCCTGGTCGATCAGGTTTACGCTGTCCGGATTCGTCTCGTTGCCAACATTGCTCTGGGTATGGCTGTTCTGCTGGGTAGTGACATGCTGTTGATTGTAAAAATAACTGCCGTAAGCGTCCGTATTAGGGCTCCAGGCATCCCGGTAATTGGCGCCGCCGGCCCAGATGGTCGTGATCCCGCTGCTGCTCTGACCCGCGCTGCCACCAAAGCCGCCGCCTCCACCACCTCCGCCTCCTCTTTGTCTGCCGCCTGCATTGCCCAATATATCCTGCGGGGTGAAATTCTGCTTGTTGACATCGTTGGCCTGTCCCAGGAGAGAGATCTGCCGGTCGTTGTCGAAGCGGTGCATATTGATGCTCTCATCGTAATTGCCATCGGTCCCTACGCCGGCCACTGCCTTGCCGAAATAGCCCATGCGATTGGCCTTCTTGGTGGTGATATTGATCGTTTTGACCCGGTTGCCATCGTCAAAGCCGGTGAATTTGCTCTGGTCGCTGAGGTCGTCGAAGACCTGGATCTTGTCGATGATGTCGGGGGGCAGGTTGCGGGTCGCCAGCTTGGGGTCATCGCTGAAGAAGCGTTTGCCGTTCACCAGGATCCTCGACACGGTCTCTCCCTGTGCGGTGATATTGCCGCTCTTATCGACCTGGATGCCGGGAAGTTTTTTCAGGAGGTCCTCCGCGACGGCATTGGGCTTTACGGCAAACATGCCGGCCGTGTATTCTACGGTGTCCTTCTTCATGCTTATCGGCGGCCGGGAAACCACCACGGCCTCCATTTCCTGGCTGGCCCGCTGCATATACAGGGTGGCAAAGTCCACGTCTTTTGCATCCGCGGTGATCTTAAAGTCCTTGGCGATGGTCTGGTATCCCTCGAAGCTGATCTCCAGGTGATAGTTCCCCGGGATCAGGCCCCTGACCAGGAAGGCCCCTTTCTTGTCCGTGACGACGAACTGCGTTGCGGAAGTGTCGGTCCCGGGCATTACCGAGACCGTGGCGGAACCCAGGTTCTGCTTGCCGCTGGTATCTATGATCATGCCTTTTACCGTGCCTTTTACTTTTGCCGATGTTGTCGCCGGCGGCACCTGTGAAAAGGAATGCGTGGAGAAGACCAGGATCCCCAGGAAGAGAAGTAAGCTGTTTTTTTTCATCGGACGAGTCATAAAATGATCTGCTAAGTTGTACTGATAGACCGCTAAAATAATGGCTCGTTTACGTAACCCATAATTCAGAGTTACCAGTGGCAAAAATCAATTGCCGGGAGGGTGAATAGGAGGGTATCGTCATGGGGTTTCCCGGTGAATCTCAGCCCTTTAGTGTATTCATCAGGAGAACAGGTATTCCACATCGGCCCTGGTAAGGCTCTTCACGAACCCATCGTCGTCGGCGATCAGGTCCTTGGCCAGGATGCGTTTCTTTTCCTGTAATTGCAGGATCTTATCCTCGATGGTGTCCTTGCAGATCATCCGGTAGGCAAAGATATTCTTGGTCTGTCCGATACGGTGCGTACGGTCGATCGCCTGTTGCTCCACGGCAGGATTCCACCAGGGGTCGACAATATATACATAGTCGGCAGCGGTCAGGTTCAACCCCACTCCCCCGGCCTTCAGCGATATCAGGAATACCCGGCAGCTGTCATCCCGCTGGAAGCTTTGGATGGCCCGCTCTCTCTCTATCGCCGACGTGCTCCCGTCGAAATATTCGTATTTGACGTCCAGTTCCTTAAGTCGCTCCCTGATAAGGGCCAGCATTCCAAGGAACTGTGAGAAGATCAGCGCTTTATGATCCCCGATATTCTCGGTGATCTCCCGGGCGAGCTCGTCCAGCTTGATGGAATGATTCGGATATTTATCCGGCTCGTTGAGGATGGCCGGTGAATCGCAGATCTGCCGCAATTTCATCAGGCCCTGCAGGATGGTGAGCTGGGATCGCTGGATGCCCTGTGTCTCGATCGTTCCCAGGATCTTATCTCTGTAGTCGTTGCGGTAGGCATCGTACACTTTCCGCTGTTCGTCCTCCATTTCGCAGAACAGGATGGTCTCTGTTTTTTCCGGCAGATCCTTTGCAACCTGTTCCTTGGTCCTCCTTAATATGAAAGGGTACAATAACTTTCTCAGATGGTCTTTCCGGTCCTGCTCACCGAATTTATCGATGGGTACGGCAAACTCCTGCCGGAAGAATTCAATGCTGCCCAGCATTCCGGGATTCAGGAAATTCATCTGGGCGAAAATATCGAAGGTATTGTTCTGCAGGGGTGTTCCGCTCATGCAGAGCCGGTGTTTGGCGCGCAGGAGGCAGGCGGCCTTTGTGACCTTGCTGGCCGGGTTCTTAATGGCCTGCGATTCATCCAGCACTACATAATCGAAGGGGATCTCAAGCAATAGCTTGATATCGCTGCGCAGCGTTCCATAGGTGGTGATGATCACGTTATACTGATCAATGGCTTGTTTAGTGCGGGTACGGTCCCCGCCATGATGGATATGATAGGTCAGATCCGGTGAAAATTTCCGGATCTCATTCTCCCAGTTGAACATGAGCGTGGTAGGACAGACCACCAGGGCGTTCAGGCGTTGGTGCGTATCCCGGTAATGGTGCAGGAAGGACAGGGCCTGTATCGTCTTACCCAGACCCATATCATCCGCAAGGATACCTCCCCAGTTGACCTCCTGCAGGTAGTTTAGCCAGTGAAAGCCATGCACCTGGTAAGGCCGCAAGATATGCTCCAGGTGAGCGGGCGGGGGGATCTCCCGGATGCGGTTGAATTCCCGCAATTGTTCGTATTTCTCCTCCAGCCGGATAATGAGCTCTTCTTCGTTCCGGTTATCGTAGAGCTCGTCGATCACGCTCATATGGTATTTCGACAGGCGAAGCTGGTTGCTTTTACCTTCCCCGACCCGGAACAGGAGGGAATATTTTTTGATCCATTCTTCCGGCAATACCCCAAGGGTGCCATCATCGAGGGGGACGAATTGCTGGCGGTTGGCCAATGCCTTCTTTACGTCGGCGATCGTTACTTTCTGATCCCCGAATACAATGTCCACCCGGGCGTCGAACCAGTCGGTATTGCTGCTGATATGGATCTTGGTCTGTGGCTTGGCAGTATTGAACCGGAAATTCTTGAGGGCCTCGAAGCCATATACCGGTATTTTCATCTCCTCCATGGCGTCCACGAAGAGGAAGAACCAGTTGTTCTTCAGCACATCCGTTCCTTTCAGGGCCAGGCTATGTGAACCTTCCGGGTGAATGAACTGGGAATGGAGGGATTCCAGCTTACGGATAAACTGCATTTCCACTTCCCGGTTGCGATGCACGATCAGGACCTGTCCTCCATCCGGCACGATAATCTCGTCCTTTCCGCCGGGCTTGGTCTCGAATCCTTTATAGGAGAACAAGGGCTGAAAGACCAGGTAATCTCCTTTTTCCTGGAGCAATAATCTTTTCTCCGGATCTCCATCCTTCACTTCTTTCACCAGTCCCCGGTCGAATTCCACGTGGTAGTCCTTGGTTAGCGGCAGCACGAAATCCTTCAATTGCCTGGGCCAGTCCTCCTTTCCGATGATCATTTTCTTGCTGGTGGAGAATTTATCTACCAGGGTGATATCCTCCGGCTTGTTCCAGAGATAGAGATTATTATTATAAAAGAACAGCAGGCTGCTGCTGCATTCATTAGCGCTTACGTCTACCGGCTGGCCATTGATCTTTACATAGCAGGTCAGCTCAAACTCGTCTCCCTGCGCATCCACATTGAAAAAGGGTGTGATCGTCTCGTCGGCGATGCCCACGGGCTGCAGGTTGGATGTCTTGAATGGCTTGTGACCGTTGAGATAGAATACAAAGGGATTGGCCGTTACTTCCGCGAATAATTTCTTCAGCTTGGGATGCAGGTATTCCACCATCAGCTTCTTTGTCTCTTCCGGCAGGTCATCTTCTTCATGATGAATGATATTTTCCCAGATGCCGCTGAAGGGAGAATTACGATTCAGGTATTTATTGATCTCCGAGATCTGCATTTTCCGCAGGGAAGGGATCAATTGCCGGTCGGGTTCGTTAAAAGGATCGGTATTGATGAATTTGCTGAGATCCATCTTTTCCACCTTGCCGGAATAGGAAGATTGCTCTTCATTGCTCTCCCCGGCAATGGCGTCCAGGGCGAAGCCCGGAAAGCTTCCATGATTGAAATTAAACACGATGCCCAGTCGCTGGGCTACGCCGGCCGGCTTTTCCTCCTCCGATATGACGGCCGGCAGTACAGAGGCTTCAACGGGCTTGGGCCTGCCCGTCACCACAGGCGCGACCCTTTTGATGGAAATGTCCAGGACCCGCAGGAAGGGCTTACCCTCCTTGTATGTAAACTCGAACTTGCCTTTCAGGTCGTCCTCCAGGGAATAGCCATATGCTTCGAGCAATTTGTTCTTTTCCTTGTCCCAGTTACGAATACTGTCAAAATAATAGGCGCCGTGAGCGCGGAGCAATTGTAAGAAAACGATCACTTTGGGGAGGCAAAGAGGATGGGCCGTATCCGTATAGTCGCTGCTGGTATCGAAATTCCTTTCTTCATTTTTCCGGATGACGACCTGGTAGGGCTGCCCATCCAGCTGAACGGAAGCTTTGACGATCTCGTCCTTGGCCAGGCTGATGGTCGCCTTTTGGGTGGTCAGGAATGTTTCGGCTTCCGCCAGGGTGTCGGGAGAACAGAGCAGCCGGATGCTTTTCAGGTCTATGAACTTCATTTTCACCACCGTATGCTGCTGATCGTAATGCACTTCCTCCGCCTTCAGCATATTCCTGTCCAGGAGCTCCTGAAGCTGGATCAGCGCGCCTGCCTCATGGCGGCAGATATCCCCAAGATTGTATGGGCAGCTACAGCGGATGGAGAGTGTTTTGGCGTCCCTGAATTTCTGTACATACACTTTGTAATAGGTAGCATAGCTGTCATCCTTTACCCGGAAGGTAACGGATTCGAACAACTCATCGTATTCGACCAACTCCACATACCCAATGGCATGGATCTTTTTCCCCCGGCGAATCACTTCATCGGTCCCATTGGTATACACATATTTGATAAGGTGCGGTAACGCCATTATATTATTTAGAGTTTGCGGTTCACAGCCCACCCAGACTGTGAAAAGGGCAATCTGCAAAACTAAAGGAAAAAAGGTGAGTGTAGAAAAGATTTCCTTGGCCATTAAAAATAATTAATAATTCTTTATTCCGCTTTTGGAATAGCTATTGCCGGGTATACCTTTGTGCCCAACGATCAATCTGATAAATCGGTTAAATATGATCATTCGTACAAAGATTGTCCCCCTTATCCTGCTCATACCCCTGATACCCGTCTTATCCTCCGCACAAAGCCTGAAAAAAGCCGACAAAACGACGCTTGCCGGCCTGGAAACACATATTCATTACCTCGCAGATGACAAGCTGGAGGGTAGAAGGGCGGGCAGTGCGGGTGAAAAGCTGGCAAGCGATTATATCAGCATTGAATTCGCAAAAGCCGGTCTGGCGCCCAGGGGGGATAAAAATGGCTGGTTACAGGCCTTTGAGATCGATGAAGGCAAGCAGGTCAGCGCGGATTCCTATTTTTCGGTGAACGGCAAGACGATCCAGCCTGGCAAGGAATATTTTTTCCTCGCCTTCAGCGCTTCCGGCACCGTGATCGGCTCGCCGGCCATTGCCTTGCAGGAGAGCGGGGTACCCTGGTTCGTCGATCTGAAGGATCTGCTCGAAGCGGGCCAGAACAATCCCCATTTCGACCTGGGAGCAGCCATTTATACCCGGATAAAAGAATCTGCGAAGAAAGGGGCCACGGCCGTGATATTATACAATACTTCGAAGATCGGTGAGAATCTCCGTTTCGACCCCCATGATAAGGCTGAATCGGCGCCCATTCCCGTGCTTTTTATATCGAAAGAGGCTAAGAAGAAATACCTCCGGGACGAGTCGGCCTCGCTGGATATCAGGATCCTCGTGGGCTTTACCGAAAAAAAGCGGACCGCCCATAACGTGCTGGGCTATCTGGACAACGGAGCCCGCAATACGGTGATCATCGGGGCTCATTACGATCATCTCGGCTTTGGGGAGGACAGTAATTCCCGGTACCGGGGGCAGGAGCGGCAGATCCATAACGGCGCCGACGATAATGCCAGCGGGGTAGCGGGCATGATCGAGCTGGCAAAAATGCTGAAGTCGTCCAGGTTCAGAAATAATAATTATCTTTTTATCGCTTTTTCTGGCACAACCGAGCGGAGCGATAGTTGCGGGGGAGCGAGGAACGACGCACCGACGAAGTCAGGAACGGGGGTGAAAGTTCCTGGCCTGTATGGCTCCAGGTATTTTGTGGATCATTCCACGATCGATCTCAGGAATACGAACTATATGATCAACCTTGACATGATCGGACGGCTGAGTGACAGCACTCATGCGCTGACCATTGGCGGCTATGGCAGTTCACCTGCCTGGGGAGAAGCCTGCAACAGCGCAGGCGACAGAAAATATTTCACCATGAATTATGACAGCAGCGGTTCCGGGCCGAACGACCAACGCTCGTTCTATCGCAAGGATAT
>Ga0137403_10008262_pt1 | contig 11660 bp, 9 predicted proteins | sample CZOMad2_1_16fung_FD_122057 | JGI IMG/M metagenome (GOLD analysis project Ga0137403, IMG submission 122057) | Vadose zone soil fungal communities from Angelo Coast Range Reserve, California, USA - CZOMad2_1_16fungal (Hybrid Assembly) | ecosystem: Environmental > Terrestrial > Soil > Vadose zone...
AGACGATTGGCGAGGAAGGGCTGGCGGAAATTGACCATGAAATGGAAGCCCAGCAATTGAGCGCTTCCGCGCGCGATGTCGCTGTAACCGCTGAAGTCACCGTAGACCTGCCAGGTAAACGCATAAGTTCCAAGCAGCACCAGCCAGAAATTTGAAGGGCCGAATTGACCGCCAAAGACAGCGTTTGCCAGGACGGCACAATTATCCGCGACCACGCATTTCCGGATGAGGCCGGAGAAAATCAACATCAGACCATCGAAAAACCGGTCCGAGTCGAAAGTGCGCTCCTTCTGTACCTGCGGAAGCAGATGCCCCGGCCTTTGGATCGGACCCGCAATCAAGTGAGGGAACAGACTGATGAAGAGACCGTAGTCGAAAAAAGACTTGGAAGCCTCAATTCTTCCTTTATAGACGTCCACGATATAAGCCACTTCCTGAAACGTGTAGAACGAAATGCCTGGTGGAAGGATGATGCGAATCAAGGGTAGCGGAATATTGTGAATGCCAAGATTCTCGAGGGCGCCTAGAAAGGAGCCCGCGAAGAAGTCAAAGTACTTGAAAATCCCCAGAATCATGAAGTTCAAGACGAGCGAGAAGATAAACCACTTCCTCCGGTGGGGGTCCGAGCGGCCGGGCGCGATCTTCTGAGCGATCAGGAAATCCACCGTGGTGCTACCGATCATGAGAGCGAGAAAACGCCAATCCCACCATCCATAGAAAAAGTAGCTGGCCAAGAGAAGGAAAATATTTTGGGCGCGGTGATTGAGACGCCAGTACAACAGCACGACAGGTATCAGGAAGAGGAAATAGGCGGGGGAGTCAAAGAGCATGGCGTCAAGTCAGATTAGTGTTCCTGCATTCTCTGTTGTGAGCCGGATGCGCATTTAGGATATTCAGACGCATGTGGATGGGACAATCAGTTGAATCAAGGATTTGGAGTCAGGGGAATACCTGAATCTAGGACGAACAGGACGTGACTGACGAATTGTTATTGAGAAACTCTTCAGAAAATCGACGAGAAACGATTCCTTCCGTTCTCTCAGGAATTGTCCGCTGCGATTTTTAAGGTTAAGACCGGATTGTGAAGGAGTTCGGCAACGGCTACCGTTCCGCACGTGCCAGTTTCTCCCCGGCCAGCGAAGCTGATCTGACCTGACTGATGCGGTCGAGGGAGAACCAGGCTTATGCCGGATCAGGGTTCTGGAAATTCTGGGACTCCAACGGCGGTAGCTTCTCTAGAGGAGAAAGCATGAGCTTTCGCAATAAACAGTGGCCCTGGTTTGCAATCCTAGCCAGGACAGGCAGAGAAAAGAATGCGATCTTACTCTTGGAGAACGCGGGTTATGAGTGCTACTTGCCGGTGAGCAAATTTACGCGCCGGTGGTCCGATCGCGTGAAACAAATCGAAGTGCCACTGTTTCCTGGATATCTCTTTTGCCGAATGAACGCGCAAAATCGCTTGCCTGTCCTGATGACCCCAGGAGTCATTCAAATCGTTGGGGTAGGCAAGATGCCGATACCCGTTGAAGAAGAGGAGATCGCGGCCATCCAGCGAGTAGAAAAAAGCGGCCTTTCGGCGATGCCTTGGCCATACATGCAAGTCGGCCACGTGGCGCGAATTGAGGATGGTCCGCTGCGGGGTTTGACCGGAATCGTGGTCAAGATCAAATCCGGAACGAAGCTCGTTCTATCGGTCAGCCTGTTGCAGCGTTCAGTGGCAGTCGAACTTGATCGCAACTGGATCAGTGGTGTGCACCCCGGTAAGCCAAACGCGAATGATATGCAGCTTGGTCGACCAATTCCTCCCAACTTGACCCCGAGCCATCTGGAGGCCTCCCAAGGTCTCCCCGGAAAATGAACCTAGGAGGTTGGTCGAAACTTCCGGGAGAGTCCTGTGGTGGCGGCTATCCCTAAAAGTGGCGCTTAGAAGCGATGTTCCTCGATTACTTTCAGTTCCGTGAGCAGCCATTTGGAGTGACTCCGGACCCACGGTACCTATACTTTAGCCCTGGGCACCGGGAGGCTCTAGCTTCCTTGTCCCATGGGATTGAGACAGGGCGCGGATTTCTTTCTCTTGTCGCGGAGCCAGGAATGGGCAAGACCACGCTTCTGTTTCAACTCCTACAGCGCTGGAGGGGTCATGTCCACAGCGCCTTCCTGTTCCAAACTCAGTGCGATTCCCGAGAACTGATTCGCTACCTATTGAACGATTTAGGCCTCGAGCACCAGGGCAAAGACATTGTGCAGATGCACTCGGAGCTCAACGAATTCCTCTTTCGCGAGACGCTGGCGGGAAGACAAGTCATAGTTTTCATTGACGAAGCTCAGAACTTAACGGATACCGTCCTGGAAACAGTGCGATTGCTGTCAGATTTTGAAGCGACAAACAAGAAACTGCTACAGATTGTTCTCGCCGGGCAGCCTGAACTAGCACAGCGGTTGTTGCGGCCGGGGCTGGCCCAATTGCGCCAGCGCATTGCCGTCCAAGCACGTTTGGGCGCGCTGCCTGCCGCCGAAGTCGGTCACTATATCAGTCACCGGCTCCAAATAGCGGGATACCAAGGTACCGGGTTGTTCACTCCTGGGGCTCTCGGGCTTGTCGCCGAGCGCAGTCAAGGGATACCGCGGCTCATCAACAATCTTTGCTTCAACGCACTATCGTTGGGTTGCGCTATGCAGCGGAAGCAAATTACTGCCGAAATCGTACGCGAAGCTGCAGTCGACCTTTCTTCGGAAACCCATGCCCCAGCAGCCGCAGTCCCGCAACAGCAGGCAGCGCGAGCGGTTACCCGGGATCTTCGCCCGTCGCTGGAGTCCATTTACTCCCGGATGCGGGACAATTTCCTAGGGCGCCATCTCATTCAGAAGTCGGTCGTTTTCCTCGTGCTTGGCTGTTTGGGGATCTATTTGGGCGCGCGGGCACGGTCCGCAACCGTTCCACCGGCCGCTGTACACGATGTGAGTTCCGTAAGTTCTGCTGTGGCTCAGGGTTCCGAGTCTTCGCCTGAACGGCGGGTCACGGACCCTTTCCATGGCCTGCCGACCGCCATAATCCCGCAAACGGGGGCCGGAGAGAGTTCGATCAGCTCTTTTAAGTACATGATTCAACCGAAGGATACACTGCGCGATCTTTGTGTGTTGATGCTGGGGCGATATGACAGCGTCGTCTTATCCGAAATCCGTCAGCTTAATCCGGAATTGAGGAATCCGGATCGTCTGGACGTGGGACAAGAAATTCGCTTTCCTCTGAAACCTTCAAAATGAAGAAGGGACCCTTCGCGATTGAGATCATTTTCGAAATCCGACGGCGGGACAACCGAGCATCCGAGAGTAGGAACTTCGAACTCCTGGGACACACACCTCAGTCAGGGCGGTGTCCGCCTCCTCAGCAAACGGTCGATTCCGACAGAATCTCTCGTACGCCGTGAGATGGGCGTTACTGGGACACGCGCCTTTCCAAAATTCAACTCATTTGTACGGAATGATGACTGGGGAGATTTCCCTACGTCTCCCTGCAGAATCTTTCGCTTTCGAATTGCGAGACTGACCGGATTGGCGAGAGGGCCGCACCTTATTACGCTCGCCCGTGTGAAGCAGCGAAAGGAATGTTCCTGTGGAGACCGAACAAGTGATCAGCACCAAGTCTCCGGGACAGCAGGCCAGAGAAAGTCGCCCAAGGAAGGGCGCGGCGCCCTCCTCTGAGGCGGTTCGTACCTTAGGAAGTCGATGATTTTTTGGGTGAGTCCGATTCCCATTGGCTTGCCCGCGACTTTCGCCTCGGCATGTGTCCAGGGCGAATCTTAGAGAATGCGACGCGCACACAAGCTCATACATGTGCAAAATCAAGGGATCGGCACGTCGATGATAAAAGGGTTGAGAAAATGGTCCGATTCTGCAGGGCTTCCTAAGCTCAGTTTGCGGCTGCGGGTTTTGTTCAACCGGCGCCGTTACGAAGTCCTTGCTGAGGAGGTGTTCCGGAGAATCTTCTGCTGGGAACGGAAGAGAGCGGAGCGTTCCGGCAGCTGCTTTCTGCTAATGCTTGTGCAGGTGGAAAGTGTTCTGCAGGAGAATCAAAGCGAAGAAACGCTGGCCAAGATAGTATCGGCACTTTCCTGCTCCACCAGAGAGACGGACATTGCGGGGTGGTATCGAGAGCGTGCGACGGTTGGGGTCATTTTCACCGAGCTCGGCAATGGTAACCGTGAGGTGCTGCCGGACTTAACGCGCGCAAAGGTGATCGCGTCATTGCAGGCAAAGCTGAGTGCAGAACAGCTCAATCAGATCCACATCTCGTTTCACTTTTTTCCGGAGAATTGGAACAAATCCAGCCTCGGCCGATTGGCTAACACGAAGCTCTATCCGGACTTGTTTGAGCAGGATGAGGCAAGGAAATTCTCTCGTTTCCTCAAGAGATCGATGGACATTGTCGGAAGCATTGCGGCCCTGATCTTTTGCTCTCCTTTGTTGGTTGTAATTTCACTGGCCATCAAACTCACGTCGAAGGGGACAGTTTTGTTTAAGCAACAAAGAGTAGGCCGGTACGGCTTGCGGTTCACGTTCTTGAAATTCAGATCTATGGAGTGCGTGAACGATCCGAGCATTCACCGGGAATACATCAGGCGGTTCATTGCTGGAGAAGCGGATTCGGCCCGAGTTGGCAATAACCAACATGCCGTTTACAAGATTCAAGACGATCCGCGTGTTACCCGTATAGGGAAGTTTCTGCGCAAAACCAGCTTGGACGAACTTCCTCAGCTCTTCAACGTACTGAAGGGCGACATGTCTCTTGTCGGTCCGCGCCCGCCAATCCCTTATGAGATGGATGAGTATCAGATCTGGCATCGGCGTCGCGTGCTGGAGGCTAAGCCAGGAATCACGGGGCTATGGCAGGTGAACGGTCGCAGCAGGCTCAAATTCGACGACATGGTTCGTCTGGATCTCCAATATGCGAAAACGTGGTCGCTTTGGCTGGATATCAAAATCCTTTTGCAAACCCCGCGCGCGGTTCTTTTCGGTGCAGGCGCCTACTGAGCCGCCCGCATTGTGCAGCTAGTTCTGGAGAAAGGTGCTTTATGGCAACCCAGGTAGATCCCGTTCGTTATGACTATCCATTAGGAACTACGCCAGAGAGATCCAAAAGCTCGAAATTCCACGCGCGCCAAAGCCCGTCTGACCTCGTTCGTGTTGGCGTTATCGGTTACGGATATTGGGGCCCGAATGTAGTCAGGAATCTGCAAAGTCTTGAAAACTGTCAGCTCGTCACGATCTGCGACAAAAATTCCGATTCGCTCCAGCGCGCAAAGCGGATCTATCCGGGTGTCGAACTGACGACGGACTTCTCCGAGCTCTTGACTTCCGCTCAAATCGATGCCATCGCGGTGGTCACTCCAGTGTGGACACATTTCGATCTGGCCAAAGCCGCTTTGCAAAATGGCAAACACGTTTTCGTCGAAAAACCGTTCACCTCGACGCCGCAGCAGGCCGAGGAGCTAATCGAGTTGGCCGACCGGAAGAGACTCAAGATCATGGTGGATCACACGTTTCTCTTCAGTGGCGCTGTTAAGAAGATACGGGAGCTCGTCGACGACGGTACCTTGGGCGATCTCTACTACTTCGATTCGACGCGGGTCAATCTTGGCCTCTTCCAACATGACGTAAATGTCGTGTGGGATCTCGCGCCGCACGATTTGTCCGTTATGGATTACATCATCCAAGAGAAACCAGAGGCGGTCGTTGCGACTGGTGGGAGGCATTTGAACGGGCTCGCGGACGTGGCTTTCATTACCGTCTACTTTCCCCGCAACGTAATCGCGCACATAAATGTCAATTGGCTTTCCCCCGTCAAGGTCCGAACGACTCTGATCGGCGGCGAGAAAAAGATGCTGGTCTGGAACGATCTCGAGGCCGATGAAAAAGTCAAAGTCTACGATAAAGGCGTGCAAATAACCAACGGGCGGAACGTCTATGATTTGCTGGTGAGTTACCGCACTGGAGATGTCTGGGCGCCGAAAACTGAGCAAACTGAGGCTCTGAAGGTGGAGCTGGAATATTTTATCGACTGCATACTAAACGACCGGACGCCATCCAATGACGGAGCAGCGGGTTTGCGGGTGGTCAAAATACTGGAAGCGGCCGACCGGTCATTGAAAGAACGAGGAAAAGCCATCCTGCTATGAACAATTACCACTGCATTGCTCCTGATGTGCAATTGGGAAAAGATGTGAAGCTTTCCAGATTTATCAATCTCTATGGCTGCGAAGTTGGCGACAACACCAAGATTGGCGCCTTCGTCGAGATTCAAAAGAACGCCAAAGTCGGAAAGAACTGCAAGATTTCCAGCCATAGCTTTGTTTGCGAGGGCGTGACCATTGAAGACCATGTTTTCGTGGGCCACGGCGTAACCTTCATCAATGACGCCTATCCCCGTGCCACGAATTCGAAAGGCGAGCTCCAATCCGAAAAGGACTGGAAAGTGCAGCCGACGCTGGTGAAGAAAGGCGCTTCCATTGGTTCCGGGGCCACGATTCTTTCGAACCTGGTCATCGGTGAAAACGCTTTAGTCGGCGCAGGCAGCGTGGTAACTCACGATGTGCCTGACAATGCGATTGTGGCTGGGAATCCAGCAAAGCTGCGTCGGTTGATCTCCCAAGAGCTGAGGGTAGCGTCATAAACGGCAACGACAGAATTGCTTTCTTGGATCTGGTGACCCCCCACTTAGAACTGGAGGAGGAGCTCGTCTCGGTCTTCCGAAGCGTGCTGAGGTCCGCCGGATTCGTCGGTGGGCCGATGATGGAAGAGTTCGAAAAGGACTTTGCTCAGTTTTGCGAGGCCGACTATTGTGTGGGCGTGGGGAACGGCACAGACGCCCTGCGTTTTGCGCTGATCGCCGCCGGAGTGCAGCAGGGCGATACGATCGTTACAGTTCCGAACACTTTTATCGCAACCACGGAGGCGATCTCCCAGGCCGGCGCGCGGCCGGATTTTGTGGATGTCGAAGAGAGCACCTATAACATGGATGCGCTTAAGCTCCGTGAATACCTTGAAACGCAATGTTGCATCGACCGAACAACTGGGAAATTATTGAACCGGACGACCGGAAGCCGGGTTACAGGGATCGTCCCCGTGCACCTATACGGTCAGATGGCGGACATGGATCCCATCCTAGAGCTCGCGGAACGACATAAGTTGTTTGTGATCGAAGACGCTTGCCAAGCCCACGGGGCGTCCTACTTTTCTCGAAGAGAGAATCGCTGGAATAAGGCGGGATCGATGGGCGTGGCGGCCGCTTTCAGCTTCTATCCCGGGAAGAACCTGGGCGCTTGTGGCGAAGCGGGAGCGGTTACGACAAACGACCCAATGCTCGCACGAAAAGTCCGCATGCTACGCGACCATGGCCAAGCAAAAAAATATAGCCACGAAATGGAAGGATATAACGGCAGATTGGACGCAATCCAGGCGGGGATTTTGCAGGTCAAGCTCAAGCACTTATCTCAGTGGAATCAAAGACGACGTGCAATTGCCCGACGGTATGATGAGTTGTTCCGATTGCGCACGCACGGAATTGTCTTGCCGCACGAATCTCCACAATACAAGGCTGTCTACCACCTCTATGTGATCCGCGTCAAGAATCGGGATCAAGTTCAGGCATATCTCGCTCAGGCGAACATCACCACGCAGGTCCACTACCCGACGCCTCTCCACCTTCAGCGAGCCTATGGAACTTTGGGGCACAAACAGGGGGACTTCCCGGTGACCGAGAAAGCCGCCGGGGAAATCTTGTCATTGCCCATGTATCCGCAACTCGAACACTCGCAGCAGAAACGAATCGTTCAAGAAGTGATCAATGCACTTGCCGGCGAAGCCGTCCCTAGCCGGAATCCGAATCTTGGGCGAGCTGCCACGTCTCAACGTCATGCTGACTGAGGTCATTTTCTTTTCGCAAGGAATCAACAGTTGAGTTCCCATACAAATCTTGAAAACCCTGCACTGGCGTTAGCGAAGAGACCGACACGGTCCAAGACACAAAGAAGCCGAGCGGCGGCCGCCAAAGGAAAGATCTGGATTGACTTGGATAACTCGCCCCACGTGCCATTTTTTGCTCCAATTGTCGAGGAGCTCGAGAAGCGCGGCTATTCGCTAGTGCTTACCGCGCGCGATTGTTTTCAAGTGCGCGAGCTGGCAGATTTGTTTCATCTGAACTACAGGCTAATCGGGCACCACTCCGGGAAGAGCAAGATTCTCAAGGTCGCTGGGCTGTGTTTTCGCGCGTTGCAGTTGATTCCCACGATCTTGAGGGAGAAGCCGAACTTGGCCGTTTCTCATTGTTCTCGTTCCCAGTTGATTGCGTCTACGCTTTTGGGGATTCCTTCTCTGTTCATGGGTGATTACGAGTTCGCAACACGCTGGGCGTATATTCGTCCAACGCGCCACATGTGTCCGGAAGTAATTCCAGACTCAGCCCTTCGATTCGATAGCCATCGAACCTTAAAATATCCCGGGATCAAGGAAGATGTGTACGTCAGTCGCTTTGCGCCAAAGCCCGGCATCAGGTCTCAACTTGGACTGCAGGAACATGACATCGTGGCGACCCTCCGCCCGCCGGCGAATGAAGCGCACTACCATAATCCGCAGAGTGATGAACTCTTCGAGGCGGCAGTCGAGTTTCTAAGTAAGAAGGCGCAGCTGAAGCTTGTGGCGCTGCCTCGGAATGAGAAACAGGCGATTTGGTTAAGGAAGCACTGGTCCGGCCTTTTTGCGAACGGCACTATGCGCATCCCAGAGAAAGTCGTGGATGGCCTCAACCTGATTTGGCACTCAGATTTGGTCATCAGCGGAGGTGGCACGATGAATAGAGAGGCTGCGGCTCTCGGCGTGCCTGTTTACAGTATCTTCCGCGGCAAGATTGGAGCGGTGGATCAATATCTGAGCAGGATAGGCCGGCTCGTACTGCTTGAGAACCGCGAAGATTTGGATACTAAAATCTTGCTCGAGCGGAGAGAGCGTCCGGCAAGACCAGAAAACAAGCCCTCTGCTGCTTTAAGCTTCATCGTGGAACAGATTGTCGCGACCACAGAGTCACAGCATACGATGTCGAACCATGCGACGGTCTGAGGTTCAGGCAATGAAGATTCTTACTGTTGTTGGCGCGCGTCCCAATTTCATGAAGGCCGCGCCGATCATCGCAGCGATCAACGCGCATAATGACAGGCTTGTGGCAGATTGTGTCGACCAACCGGAGCGGCAGGTCGAAACGATCCGACACACCCTCGTCCATACTGGCCAACATTACGACGAGCTGATGTCCGGATCCTTCTTCAGCGATCTTAATCTTCCAAAGCCGGATATTTACCTCGGTGCCGGTTCAGGGTCGCATGCGGTCCAGACTGCGGAGATCATGAAGAAATTCGAGGAAGTGTTGTCGAGAGAGAAGCCCGATGTAGTGGTAGTGGTTGGCGATGTGAATTCGACACTTGCTTGCGCGTTGGTTACGTCCAAGATCTCCTTCGACTCGGTTGGTTCCAGACCGATGATCGTCCACGTGGAAGCGGGATTGCGTTCTTTTGACCGTTCGATGCCCGAAGAGATTAACCGCATTCTTACAGATCATGTTTCCGATCAACTCTTTGTGACGGAGGAGAGCGGGATTCAGAATCTCCGCAATGAAGGTATCTCGGTCGACAAGATCCAATTTGTTGGCAACACGATGATCGACTCCCTCCTCAGCTTCAAGGAGAAAGCGGAGGCGTCCACCATCTTGGAGAAGTTGGCGCTCTTGCGCCAAGCAGAGAAGAACGGAGCAGCCAAATCAGTCACACGATATGCGCTCCTGACGCTCCATAGGCCTTCCAATGTGGACAACCGGGATGTCTTTCAGAATATTCTGGCAGGGCTGGAAGAACTCGCAAGAGAGTGTCCCGTCGTTTTTCCCGTACATCCCCGAACCCAGCGTCGAATCGGAGAATTTGGATTCGAGTTTCAGCTGGGGGCGAATGCAGAGGAAAACGGAGGGAACGTAAAGGTCTCTGGAATCCCTCGCAACGGAATAATTTTGACCGCCCCCCTAGGCTATCTGGACTTCCTTTGTTTGATGAAGCACGCGGCGCTCGTCGTGACCGACTCAGGCGGTATCCAGGAAGAAACAACCATTCTGGGGACTCCCTGCGTCACCGTCAGAGAGAACACGGAAAGGCCTGTTACCGTCGAGAGTGGGACAAATGCAATTGCTGGGACAAAAGCAGACACCATCAGGGATGCCATCCGCCGTCAGATGAGCAGGAAGATGGGAGCCGAGGCACCGAGAAACTGGGATGGCAAAGCCGCCGCACGCATCATTGACGTTTTGCTTCGTAGGCACCGGGAAAAGAGTTCTTCTCGACCTTTTACATCCCTCATGCCGGACTGCTTGAAGACCGACGCCCATGCCCGTGAACCAATCAATGCCTACAGACAGCCAATTGGAAGCTAAGATTCTGAAGTTATTGGCCTACTGTCAGGCCAACGACTGGGCAGGTTACGACCCGTACGACGCCGTGAACAGCAGGGCTTTTGCAGCCCTGCCATTTCTCAACTCCAGACTTCCTCGGCTAGTTCTCACGCAGGTTCTGAAACGGAGCCCTATTAACATTCGCCCGCTCTTGTTAATCCCAAAAACTCAGAACCCCAAAGCCATTGGCCTGTTTCTCTCGGCATTCCTCAAGCTCTCGAGAATCGGGGCGCCTGAGGCGAGCGACCTTGTCGAATTGATGATCCGACGACTAATTGCCCTTCGGTCGCCAGGCGTTCCTTACTGGTGCTGGGGATACAGTTTTCCCTGGCAGACGCGCACCATCGTGGTACCAACCGGAGCGCCGAACCTAGTGTGCACAACCTTTGTGGCCAATGCGCTTCTGGATGCCTATCAGCAGTGCCAGGATGTGCGGTGTCTGAATATGGCGGTGAGCGCAGCCGAGTACATTTTGGACGAACTCTACTGGACTGAAGGCAACTCAATTGCTGGTTTCAGCTATCCTCTCCCAGGCCTTCGGAACCAGGTCCCCAACGCGAATTTTCTGGCCGCGGCTTTGCTATGCCGGGTGTACAGGCAAACGAGTGAGCAGAAATTCCTTGGTCCGGCCTTTAGGGTTGCCCGCTGCTCAATCACCAAGCAGCACGCAGATGGCTCGTGGAACTACGGGGAGGCCGCGTCACAACGATGGATCGACAACTTCCACACCGGTTACAACCTATGCGCGCTGCGGTCTATTAGCCATTACGCCGAAACAACGGAGTTCGAATCTGCCGTACGGCGCGGACTCGAATTTTACCGAGCCCACTTTTTCCGAGAGGACGGCGCACCCAAATACTTTCATAACCGCACTTATCCTGTGGACATTCATTGTGTGGCGCAAAGCATGATTACACTCCTAGCGCTTAAGGATCTTGATCCGGCGAATGTTTCGTTAGCGCGTTCGGTGTTCCAGTGGGCCATGAATCACATGTGGGATGAGAGGGGCTTCTTCTACTATCGCGTTCTTCGGTCCTGTACCATCCGAATTCCATACATGAGATGGGCCCAAGCTTGGATGCTCTTGGCGATGTCCACGTTCCTGTGCGAATCGGACATGCCATTGAGATATCCAGAAACCCAGGATTCACCAGCTTTGGCTGAGGCATGCTGAGAC
>Ga0137403_10008263_pt1 | contig 11659 bp, 14 predicted proteins | sample CZOMad2_1_16fung_FD_122057 | JGI IMG/M metagenome (GOLD analysis project Ga0137403, IMG submission 122057) | Vadose zone soil fungal communities from Angelo Coast Range Reserve, California, USA - CZOMad2_1_16fungal (Hybrid Assembly) | ecosystem: Environmental > Terrestrial > Soil > Vadose zone...
ATTCGATTCTGGATGCGATCACGCCGAAAACGCGTCTGATTTTCATCCCCAATCCGAATAATCCAACCGGCACTTTGATTTCGCAGGGCAAGGTCGACAAATTCATGTCGCGCCTCCCGGAAAATATCATCGTTGTTTTCGACGAAGCATATTTCGAGTTCCTCGATAATCCTCCCGACACACTCCAATACGTTCGCGAGGGCCGGAATATCGTCGTTCTGCGCACGTTTTCGAAAATTCACGGACTCGCTGGCCTGCGCATCGGCTACGGCATCGCCCAGACTGACTTGATAAATGTCCTTCAGAAGACGAGGCAACCATTCAACGTCAATGCGATCGCCCACGCTGGCGCCCTGGCCGCTCTCGCTGACGATGCGCACCAGCGTGAAACCAAGCGGGTTGTCGATGCCGGGCGCGCCTACCTGCAAGAACAATTTGCCGAAATGAAATTCAAGTTTGTTCCGGGCGCGGCGAATTTCGTGATGGTAAATGTCGGCAACGGCGCCGCTACCTTTAAAGAGTTGCTTGCGAGAAAAATTATCGTGCGACCACTCAAAGGCTACAAATTGCCAGAATGGGTCCGCATCTCTGTTGGAACAATGGAGCAAAATCGAAAATGCATCGCCGCTCTGAAAGAGATTCTTCCGAAAGATCAAGGGGATTGACTGCAGACGAGCAACCGATAATTGCGGGCGAGACCATCGCAGCGGTCTCGACTCCGGCGGGTGAAGGCGCAATTGCGCTCGTCCGCATCTCCGGCGTGAATGCGATCGAGGTTGCCGACAAGATTTTTCGCGGGAAAGAAAAGCCGTCACGATTTGGATCGCATGTTCAGCATTTCGGCGAGATCGTCGATGGCGCGGAGCGATTGATCGATCAAGTGATGCTGTCGATCCATCAGGCACCCGCCAGTTACACGGGCGAAGATTTGGTCGAGATTAGTTGTCACGGCGGGATGCTGGTAAGCGCGCGTGTGCTGGAAGCTTGTTTGCGCGCGGGCGCACGCGCGGCGCGTCCGGGCGAATTCACCGAGCGCGCATTTCTCAACGGCAAAATGGATCTGACCCAGGCCGAGGCAGTGATTGATCTGATTCGTGCCAAAACGGATCTCGCGCTCCGTTCGGCTGCCGAGCAGGTCGAAGGCAGGCTCGGTGAGAAGATCGGAAGGATTCGCGGCGAATTCATTTCACTGCTCGCACACATCAACGCGTCGATCGATTTCCCGGAGGAAGGCATCGCGCCGGACGAAGGCGAAAAGTTGCTGGTGCGCCTTGATTCGGTCGGAGAGGAAATCGCCGCCCTGCTCGCCACGGCCGATCAGGGGCGCATTCTGCGCGAAGGTGTGCGGGTCGTGATTTATGGTGCGACCAACGCGGGCAAGTCGAGCTTGCTTAATCAGCTTCTCGGTTATGAACGCGTAATCGTTAGCGAAACGCACGGAACGACGCGCGATATGATCGAAGAAATGATCAACCTTCGTGGTGTGCCAATCCGTTTGCTCGATACCGCCGGCCTGCGAACGTCGGCAAGCAAACTCGAGCGCGAGGGGATCGCGCGCACCGAAAAATCGCTCCAGACCGCGGACTTGCGCCTCCACATCGTGGACGGCAACGCGCCAAGGCCTCCACATTTCGAGGAACGCGCCGACAATGGCAGTGAAATTGTGCTTTTGAACAAAAGCGATCTGCCTGAACACCGTGATTGGAAACATTTCGAGACGCTGCGTATTTCGTGCGCGACGGGAGAAGGCTTGCCGGAGCTAGAAAAGGAAATACTCGCCCGCATCACCAAACAAAATCTGAAGCCGGAAAGCACAGTTGTGATCAACACCCGTCATCGCGATTGCTTGCGGCGCGCACTGGAATCGTGCAATCGCGCGCGCATGGCGACGCGCGACGGGCTGACGACGGAATATGTCGCGGTGGATCTAAACGAAGCATTGTGGGCGGTCGGAGAGGTAATTGGCGTCGTAGATGTCGAACACATTCTCGATTCCGTCTTCGGACAATTTTGCATAGGAAAATGAAAAATGCCTACGACCGACTCGTCAGGCCGCTTCTCTTTTCCCTGGATGCTGAGGCCGCCCACCATTTAACGATCGCGTTACTGCGCACCGCTTCACATGTCGATGTTGCGTTGCGCGCGCTCGAAATTTTTCAGCCTCGACCAAAACCGAGAGTCCTTTTTGGAGTAAGGTTTCCGAATCCAATCGGACTTGCAGCGGGGTTGGATAAAAACGGCGTTGCCATTCCGGCATGGGCAGCGCTCGGCTTTGGTTTCATCGAGATCGGCACAGTCACCGCCAAATCCCAAGCTGGAAACCCCAAACCGCGGATCTTTCGCTTCCCTGAACGACAAGCGTTGGTGAACCGGCTCGGTTTTAACAATGACGGCGCCGATGTTATAGCGGAACGGATGCACAAACTGCGCGAAAGCGGGCGATGGCCGGCGGTTCCGGTCGGGATCAACATCGGTAAATCGAAGGCGACGCCGCTTGGGGAGGCGGCGGATGATTACCTCTACTCCTTCCGGCTGCTTAGTGAATTTGCTGATTACATTGCGCTGAACGTTAGCTCACCAAACACGCCTGGCTTGCGCGAATTGCAGGGGCCAGCCGCGCTTTCGCAGTTACTGCGCGCGATTCGCGATGAAAATCGGAAAAACCCGAAGCCGGTGCTTGTGAAAATTGCGCCAGATCTTTCGTCGAATGAATTGGAAGAGCTCATCGCGACCTGCGAGGAAAATGAAATTGGGGGGATTATCGCGACGAACACGACGCTCGATCATTCATCCATTCCGTCAGCGCGTGACCAGGAAGGCGGTTTGAGCGGGGCGCCGCTACGCGGGAAATCGACGGCACTTGTGCGAGCAATCGCCGCAAGATCGACAATTCCGGTGGTCGCTTCCGGTGGAATTTTTGACGCTGAATCCGCTCGCGAGAAGTTCGAGGCTGGCGCGCAGCTCCTTCAGCTCTATACCGGATATATTTATCGTGGCCCGGGACTTCTTCGTGAGATCAGCGAAAGTCTTTCGTAAGATCGAGATCGTGCGACGCTCATTCGGCGCGTTCGCGGTGATCCCGGTCGATTTTCAATGTGAACCTTTCCCATAAAATCGGAAAGCTCGCTCAGCCGTTGACCTACCGGCGCGCATGGCGAAGAGCGCAACGCTTCATTTTTCCGCTGCCAGTTGAGCCACTGCTTGCCAGCATCGATCGGGAACGTCTACGCCAGATCCAGCAACGCTACGCCAGGTCGTCCGCGGAGTACGCCAAATACGCCGACATCGATCGCTGGTTGCGTATCAATCGCAAGCGCGTGCAAGATTTGAAACTGCATCGTTCCCTGCCCAAACACGTACTCGATCTCGGCTGTGGAGGCGGATTTTTTCTGTTTATCCTGAAAAGGCTTGGCCATCCCGTCCTGGGCTTGGACATAGATCAGTTCCCGCTTTTTACCGAGTTACTTGATCTTTTCGACGTCCGGCGCGCCGTTTGGAGGATCAAAGCGCTCGAGCCGCTGCCCGATCTCGATCAAAAATTCGATTGGATCACGGCTTTCTCCATCAATTTTAATCTTCACTATCCGGCAGAGCGACTCTGGGGGCCAGTCGAATGGGATTTTTTTCTGCACGATTTGGAGCGACATCTCGCCCCGGGCGGTAAAATCTTTCTCGGGCTCAACCCCACGTTCGGCGGTCATTACTATACGCCCGAGTTGCGGGATTTTTTTATCGACAGGGGCGCGAACGTCGAGCGGGAACAAATCTTTTTCGACAAAGGATTGCGCTTTTAGGTCACGGCAGCGCCGTCATCAACAGACGTACGCAGGAAGGCGTCGAAGGAATTCGTTCCTTCGATTCTCTGATTATCGGTCTTTCAATTGGCAAACGAGTAACATGATTCTGTCCCCGGACACGAGGGCGCGCGTGCAATTGTTATGGCGGCTGGGCCGATGACTCCGGACTTGCAGACGGACGGGGCCGGGAATCGCGAAATCGCTGCCAATGGCGATGACGCGCTTCGATTTCTTGCAATTTGAGGCGCTGATCGTCCGTGAGATTAGCGGCCATTTCGCGGTGTGCCCCGATGATGATCTCGTGAACACGACGCCCGGTCTCTTTTCTTATTTCTGCTAGCTGCGCGGCCGTTTTATCGATTATTGGCGAAATTGTGGCGACCTGTTCCGGCGTCAGCTTCAGCTCTGTGCGGAGCCTATCCCGCATTCTGATGCCCATCAGTCCGGGATGATGAAATTCGGAGAAAAGGTGTCGCGCATGCATCGCACCAAGGAAAGCTCCCGTCATCCCACCCGCGATGAAGACCAGGATAAAGCCGGCAATTAGTTTCCACTGCAATGCGCGGTTCATTGTGAAAATTCATCTTGAATCGCCGAATCTGCGATGGCGTATTCGTTTGCCAAAGATTCACCGAGTTTCCGGTTCTGGCCCGCTTCGCGAGCGGCCGCAATCGTCGATACAACGATTACCACCGCCGACAGGAGAGCGATGCGCCGAAGCAGGGGCGTCAATCCGTTCGGTTTCTTCATACTTGAGCGCCAGAGCGCGACTACCCGCGTATCGAATCCGAACGGCATTGTTGCCGGAACGTCTTCGTGCACTTGCGCGGCCGATCGCAGCAACCGGTCGATTTTTTGATCGGCATCCCTCATAACTTTTCTCTTGCCGAAATTTTAGCGAGCTGATCTTTCATTTTTTGTCGCGCCCGATACGCCCGCACTTTAATAAGCGTCGCGCTCCAGCCGGTAATTTTCCGTATTTCCTCAACGGAACGTCCTTGCAAATATAGCAAATCAATTGCGAGCCGCTCGACTGGTTTGAGCGCATCGAGAAGATGTTCGACCAATTGGCGCGAAGCAAAGCGTCGATCTGGAGCGAGCTCGTCGGCGGAGATTGCGAGATTCTCGACCACGGCCTGCTCCTCTTCGCTCAAATCGGCGTGGCGAAGCTCAGGCCGGACTCTCTCCGACTCGATTTGATTGAGGCACGTGTTGACCGCGATGCGCGATACCCAGTGCTCCAGCGGTACCTTTCCGGAAAACTGAGATAATTTTTGAAACACCTTGATGAAAATCATTTGGCAAAGGTCCTCCTCAGCCGTTCGGCGCGGGCGATGCGCGCGCACCAATTTCGACACGAGCGGATAAAGCTGCCGGACCAATGCCCGAGCCGCCTCATCATCATGCTGGAGCGCAGCTTTAACCAGCGCGCTTGCATTAGAATCATCCATGTAGTCAAGAGCGCGTCCACACCATTGTCTTTGACCGGCGCTGGCGTGTTGCGGTTACAATTTCTTCCAGTTGAATCGAGAAAACAAAAATGTAACCGGCGAGATTCCTCTCCGGTCATTAGCTACAGAAGCGCAAGAAGCGCTTAAGCAAAATAACAACTAAAACAAACTATGAAACGAAACCTATTAACACTTGCGGCCGCGGGTGCCATCGCGCTCGGCGGCTTTGCCATGGTGCAAGCTCAACCCGGCCACGGCGGGGGCGGCCGATGGCAGGGACACGGATTTGGGCTTGAAGAACTAACCAAAGGGCTGAACCTGACGGCCGATCAGCAGACCAAGGTCAAGCCGATCATCGATCAGGCCAAGCCGCAAATCGCCGCGATCCATCAGGAGGCGATGCAGAAGATGAAAGCGGTCATGGATAGCACTACATCGCAGATTCGTCCGCTGCTGACAGCCGATCAGCAGAAGAAGCTTGATGACATTCAGAAAGCTCATCAAGACGTGATGAACGCCCACAAAGAGCTCCATGACGCAATGCGGGAATAACTCCGATTGTTCAGAGCGGTGGGGACGGCGGCGATCTAAAGGGATCGCCGCCACTTTTTTCTCGAAAAAGGAAACCCCGCCAGCTTTCACCGCCGGGATAGCGCCCCGGCGCTCCCAGTGTCAAAGTGGCGGTTCGAGTGGTTTATCGGTTTTGTTTCTCCAGGAGAACAGAAACGTTATCACGCCCAATGCGGCCAACACCGCCGCGACGGTAAACCCGGCCGTCGAGATTTCGGCGCGCGAGTGAAAGCTCTCCTTGAGTCGGCCAGCCATGCCGATCAGAAAAGACAAAAGAGCCATGTAGAAGAAAATTACGCTGATCGCCTTGCACGTATCGGACGAGATTTTCATCGCAGGAATTGTAGGGCGTCTGCGTCAGACGCCAACTCTAAATCCGCGTTTCCTTCCAATTCGCAGCCATCGAATTAAGCTGAGTCAATGAGGAAGTTCATTCAGTGGATCTCTACGTTGGCACTTTTTCTCGCTGCGCATGCAGGCGATGCCCAGATCGATCGCATCACGGGAAAGAATTTCGCGACGCGATCGGAGGTCCTGGCGCGGCATGGAATGGTTTGCACGAGTGTGCCGGCGGCCACTCAGGCCGGGCTCGATGTCTTAAAGCGCGGCGGTAGTGCGGTCGACGCGGCGATCGCCGCAAACGCAGCGCTCGGATTGATGGAGCCAGTCTCCAACGGCGTCGGCGGCGACCTTTTCGCTATCGTTTACAGCGCGAAAGAGAACAAACTTTATGGGATCAATGGCAGCGGACGATCGCCGCTCGGCTTGAGTTACGATCAAATGAAAGCCGAACTCGCGAAACTGCATCGCGAAACAATTCCTCCTCACGGTATGTTGCCGATTAACGTGCCGGGGACCGTGGACGCGTGGGCGGAACTGCACAAAAAATTCGGCAAACTGAAACTCAGTGATGACCTCGCGCCGGCGGTTCGTTATGCTGAGGAAGGATTCCCGGTCACGGACCTGATCGCGTATTACTGGGCGTTGGGTCCGCGCCTTTATAAGGGTTTGCCGGGCGCGTTTCTGGAAACGTACTCGCTCGACAGCAAAGGCCGCACACCCGCAAAAGGCGACATCTTCAAGAATCCAGCGCTTGCGAAAACATTGCGAATAATCGGCGAGAAAGGCCGGGACGCTTTTTACAGAGGCGAGATCACGGACAAGATCGATAATTTCATGCAGGCCAATGGCGGCTTTCTGCGCAAAGCCGATTTCGAGAAACATACGTCGACATGGGTCGAGCCGGTCTCCACGAATTATCGCGGTTACGATGTATTCGAGCTTCCGCCAAACGGTCAGGGCATCGCCACCCTGCAAATATTGAACATTCTCGAAGGATTCGATCTGCGCGCGATGGGCCGCAATTCACCCGAGGCACTCCATACGATGATCGAAGCGAAGAAGGTTGCGTGGGCCGATCGCGCGAAATTTTATGCCGATCCTGCGTTCGCGAAAATTCCGATCGCCGGCCTTCTTTCGAAAAGTTACGCAACTGAGCGGCGAAAGTTGATCGATCCAAACCGCGCGGCCAAAAAAGTCGAAGCGGGAACTCCGGCGTTGGATCAGGGCGACACGATTTATCTCTGCACCGCCGATAGCGAAGGCAACATGGTTTCGCTTATTCAGAGCAATTATCGCGGGATGGGCAGTGGCATCGTCGTGCCGGGGCTCGGCTTCATGTTTCAAGATCGCGGCGAACTTTTCTCGATGGGGCCGAATCATTCGAAAGTGTACGCGCCAGGAAAACGCCCATTCCACACTATTATTCCAGGGTTCGTGATGAAAGATGGCAAACCGTGGGAAGCATTCGGCGTCATGGGCGGCGGCATGCAACCGCAGGGTCACGTCCAAGTGTTGACGAACCAGATCGATTTCGGCTTGAACGTGCAGGAAGCCGGTGACGCATCGCGCTGGCAACACGAAGGCGACAACGAACCGACCGGCGAAAAGATGACGGAGTCGGCAGGATACGTCGAAGTCGAAAGTGGCATTCCGTACGAAACCGTGCGGGAATTGCGCAAGAAAGGTCACGACGTCCGCTTCGATGTGGGCGGCTATGGTGGTTATCAAGCCATTAAAGTGGAAATTCACTACGGCCAACGTGTTTACGTCGGCGCCAGCGAATCACGCAAAGACGGCCAGGCTGCGGGGTACTGATGTGGCGGCGCTCGCAGTGGCGAGTGCCGAATCGATAACCAGGCATTTTACCCACGCCTCTACACCTTCAGCAGGGCGTCCAAATCGAGCGGCTTAGTGTACATCGACAATTGACCGTCGGGAGTGTGCGGCCATTCTTTCTGCGGGCGGTCCCAATAAAGTTCAATGCCATTTTGATCGGGATCGCGCAGATAAAGCGCTTCGCTGACGCCGTGATCGCTTGCTCCGTCGAGCGGAATGTGCGCCGCGTTCAAGCGGCGCAACGTGTCGGCTAATTCGGAGCGTGTCGGATACAGAATGGCGAAATGATAAAGACCGGTTGTTCCATGTGGTGGCGGACTTGCGCCGGCGCTCTCCCAAGTGTTCAACCCAATGTGATGGTGATAGCCACCGGCGGAAACAAACGCCGCTTCACCTCCGTGGCGTTCCATCAATTCAAATCCGAGGACATCGCAATAAAAATCCAGCGCGCGCTCGAGATCGGCGACTTTCAAATGAACATGGCCAATCCGTACCCGCGGATCGATTGGTTTTGATTCGTTAGGCATTTTTTTTGAAGGTCCATCGGCGCGCCCGGGGGCACGCCGATTGTTTAATTTTTCTGCGCTTTGAGTTCGGCGAGTTTTTCTTGAGCGCGATTGACATCGGATTTATGTGCGCTGCCGAGCGCGAGCAGTTTTTGTTGTCGACGGACGTTGGCTTCGGCGGCGTCGAGTTCGGCGCGTTCGCGTTTTGCCGCGGCGATCCGCGCGGCTTCGGTTAACGCTGCCAGCGTTGCTTTCGCTGCTTCCAGTTCGTCCTTGGTAATTTCACCGGCCGCGAGCTGAGACTCCTGAGCGACAAGGTCGTTTTTCGCACGCGCGACCTGTGCATTCGCAAGGTCGGACTCGAGCCGAACAACTTTCAATGCGCGCTGTTCCACTTCCAATTTCGCGAGAACGCCAATTTTGTAGAGGCGCTCTGCCCCGGACGCATTTTTCTTTGCCCGCTCCAATTCTTTTTCCAATCGCGAAACATCGATACTGCCCGCCGGGGTCACAGGCGACAATTGTTCACCCGCCCGGTTTTGCATCAACGGCGCCGGTTCAATGTCGAACGATTCCGGCTCATCAGATTCGTTCTGCGGTAATTCATCGGTGGCGAGCGCAATCGCCGTTGCGATGACCGTGACCAGCAGCACGAATATGCGGGTCATAGGGTAACCTTATCATGAAGTTTTCTGCACCGATAGATCACATTCGGCGGCTTCAAACTGAGACTCGCGTAATTTTGTTCTTTTCATCCGCAGGTTTCTGGCATACGACACGGTCCCGGAGGTACTTATGTATCCGGTTAGTCTGAAAATTCTGCTCGGCACTGTTGCCCTTGCCGTGGCTGTTCCATCGATAACTGGCGACACTTTTCCGGTGTCCGGGCCGGTCGTATCAGGTGGCGTCGCGCGTCTTCACCGAGGACAAGCGGCTGCGCCGAAGAAAGCGCCGGTCCCGGTTAAGCGAGCAATTTGGGCTGCAAATCAACTCCGGTCGAAGCCATACCGGTACGGCGGCGGTCACAAGTCGTTTGATGACCGCGGTTACGATTGTTCTGGCACTGTTTCCTATGTGCTCGGCGCCGCGGGTTTAATCGCTTCACCGATGAGCTCCTCCGAATTCCGCATCTACGGTCAACGCGGCCGCGGCAAATGGATAACCGTCTATGCCCGCGAAGGCCACACTTTTGCGGTTATTGCCGGGCTGCGACTCGATACCACGCCGTGGGACAACTCGAGCAACCGCTGGGCGCCGCGCTGGCAAACCACCGATCGTTTGCCGCGCGGGTTCGAAGCAAGACATCCAATCGGGCTGTAAATCGCGCCCTGATAATTTCTCTGTCAGAACAAAGCTAAAACGTCACATTCAGCGTTAGGAGATGGATATGCGAATCGTCCGTTGGATTGCCTTTTTGGAGGTACTGTCGCTAACGCTGCTGGCGCCATTTTCCGCGTACGCGCAGGAAAAGAGTCATGTGACTACCGCGCAAGTGGACAACGCTATTCGAGAAGTCGACAAACTCGCGCGAAAGCAAATTCAAGAAAACGCACTGCCGGGGCTTGCCATCGCGGTCGTGTTTCAAGGCAAGCTGGTGTACGCGAAAGGATTCGGCGTCCGCGATGTGAATACGAAGGCGCCTGTGGACGCGGACACAGTGTTTCAACTCGCGTCGGTTTCCAAATCCGTTGGCTCGACGGTCGTTGCCGAGCTGGTCGGCGAAGGAAAAATTACATGGGACTCGAAGCTCAGCACGCTAGATCCGGCATTCGCAATGTTCGATCCGTGGGTAACGCGCGAAATCACAATCCGCGACATGTACGCGCATCGCAGCGGCTTGCCCGAGCATGCAGGCGATTTGCTCGAAGAATTCGGATTTTCGCGTGCGGAAATTTTACATCGCCTTCGCTATCAACATCCCGATAGCAGTTTTCGTTCGCATTACGCCTACACGAATTTTGGCCTGACCGAAGCCGCGGCGGCAGCAGCGAAAGCGTACGGGCTGGACTGGGAAGGTGTGTCCAAGCAAAAATTGTACACGCCGCTCGGCATGGCTTCGACGAGTTCGCGTTACGCGGATTTTGTCGCACGCACGAACAAGGCGTTGGGACACGTGCGGGTGGATGGCAAATGGGTGCAAAAGTTCAAACGCGATCCGGACGCGCAATCGCCCGCGGGCGGCGTGAGTTCTTCGGTGAATGATTTGGCGAAATGGATGCGTCTGCAGCTCGCGAACGGCAAATTTGACGGCAAACAAATCGTTGACGAAAAGGCGCTGGCCGAAACGCATCATCCGCACATGCTGACCGGTTTCAGTCCCTTCACTGGGCTGCCGGGTTTTTACGGTTTAGGGTGGAACGTTAACTACGATCAGGAGGGCCGTTTGCACTTAAGTCATTCCGGCGCGTTTGCGCTTGGCGCGGCGACTCACGTGAATCTCGTGCCAGGCGAGCAATTGGGCATTGTCGTTCTTACCAACGCGTATCCCATCGGCATAGCGGAAGCATTGGGGACGATATTTTTGGACACCGCGCTATACGGAAAGCCGACCCAAGATTGGCTTGCTATCTTCAAACACATATTTGCCGACCCGGCAGCGATCGGCACGTTTCCGGGATTCGATTATTCCAAACCGCCTGGATCGCCTTCGTCTGCATCCAAAAATAGCGCCTACCTTGGAAGGTACACGAACGATTACTTTGGCGAGATCTCGATCATCGAAAAGGATAGCGGATTGGCGATTGTGCAGGGCCCCAAAAACAAGACCTTCCCAATGAAACACTATGATCGCGACACGTTTACCTATGAGACGGAGGACGAAAACGCTGTTGGCAGAAGCGGCATCAACTTTACCATCGGTCCCGACGGCAAAGCGACACAGGTTGCCGTGGAAAATCTCAATGTGCGCGGCGAAGGAACCTTCAAACGCGTTCCCGCTCAGAAGTAGCAAGACCGCGCGTTCGCCTTGCTGACGAACCGTGCTACTTCTCTTTCGCGTCGGACCACGCGAAATCAATGACGACTCGGCTTAAAACATTGGCGCGCCGCAAATCAAAATCGAGAAGCGATGCGCCGAGTTTCGGTTTCAGTCCTTCTGAATTGCGGGCGCTGCGCGCACTCAAGACACCGGCGGGCATTCAGCGGTTCCTCGATGAAT
>Ga0137403_10008264_pt1 | contig 11658 bp, 4 predicted proteins | sample CZOMad2_1_16fung_FD_122057 | JGI IMG/M metagenome (GOLD analysis project Ga0137403, IMG submission 122057) | Vadose zone soil fungal communities from Angelo Coast Range Reserve, California, USA - CZOMad2_1_16fungal (Hybrid Assembly) | ecosystem: Environmental > Terrestrial > Soil > Vadose zone...
ATCTGGGGGGCCGAGCGGCTCGAGCAGCACGCCCTCGACCTGGCTGCCCTGCACCAGGTGAGGCCCGGACGCCGGGGGGACCGGCGGCTGTCGCCCCGGGTGCTGGAGAACGGCCAGGTCCTGCTCGACGCCTACCGGTCGATCGCCGCGGCGATCCGCGACGAACGGGACATCACGCCGGCGGCGGAGTGGCTGGTCGACAATTTCCATCTCGTCGACGAGCAGCTGCGCGAGATCCGTGAGGACCTGCCGCCCGGCTTCTACCGGGAGCTGCCCAAGCTGGCTTCCGGCCCCTTCCGCGGCTACCCGCGAGTCTATGCCCTGGCGCACGACTTCGTGGCCCACACCGACAGCCTGTTCGACGCCGAGATGCTGGCCCGCTTCGTCCGCGCCTACCAGAGCCGGGAGCCGCTCACCATCGGCGAGCTGTGGGCGATCGCCATCTCGCTGCGCGTCGTGCTGGTCGAGAACCTGCGCCGCCTGGCCGAACGGATGGTGCGCGCCCGGGCGGTGCGCGACCAGGCCGAGGCGCTCGCCGACCGCCTGCTGGACGCCGACCGGCCGGCCGACCAGGAGGCCCTGCTCCGGCGCTACGAGGAGGGGACCCGGGACGTCCCCTTCGTCGTCGTGCTCCTCGGCCGGCTGCGCGACCAGGACCCGCAGGTCACCCCGGCGCTCGACTGGCTGCACCGGCGGCTGGAGGAGCAGAGGACCACCGCCGAGGAGGTGGTGGCGGTCGAGTACCGGCGCCAGACGTCGATGAACGCCACGGTGCGCAACGTGATCACCAGCATGCGGCTGATCTCGACCTTCGACTGGGCAGGGTTCTTCGAGAGCGTCAGCCGGGTCGAGGCGGCGCTGGCGGAACATCCCGGCTACAAGGCCATGGACTTCGGGACCCGCGACCAGTACCGCCACGCGGTCGAGGAGCTGGCGCGCGACGCGAAGCTCCCCGAGGTCGAGGTCGCCCACCGCGCCGTGCGGCGCGCCGCCGCGGAACCGGTCGGCGGTCCCGGCGATCCCGGAGAGCGGGGCGATCGACCGGCCGACCCCGGCGACTTCCTGATCGGCAGCGCGCGCCCCGCATTCGAGCGCGAGATCGGCGCCCGCCTCCCCCCCGGCCGCGTCTTCGAGCGCGCCTTCCACGCCTGGGCGACGCCGGGCTACCTGGGGACGATCGTCCTCGTCACCCTGCTCCTCCTCGCCGTGCCGGTCGGCTTCGAGCTCGGCAGCATCGGCACGCCCGCTCTCGTGCTTTTAGGCCTGCTGGCGTTCTTTCCGGCTTCCGACCTTGCCCTCCAGCTGGTCAACTCCTGGGTGACGCGGCGGCTGGGGCCGAAGAGCCTGCCCCGGCTGGAGCTGCGCGACGGGGTGCCCAGGGCTCTCTCTACCCTGGTCGCGGTGCCCATTCTGCTGACCTGTATGGAAGAGCTCGAGGAGCAGATCGGCCGGCTGGAGGTCCACTACCTGTCCAACCCCGAGGACGAGCTGCGCTTCGCCCTCCTCTCCGACTGGCCGGACGCGCCCGCCGAAACCATGCCGGACGACGCGGCGTTGCTCGCCGCCGCCACGGCCGGGATCGCGCGACTGAACGCCGAGCACGGACCGACGCCCGACGGCGATACCCGTTTCCTCCTCCTCCACCGGCGGCGGGTATGGAACGCGGGCGAGCGCTGCTGGCTCGGCTGGGAGCGGAAACGCGGCAAGCTGGCCGAGCTCAACCGGCTGCTCCGGGGTGCCACGGACACCACCTTTCTCACCCCGCAGGTTGCCAATCCGGAGGCCATCCGCTTCGTCCTCACCCTGGACGCCGACACCCGGCTGCCGCGGGAGTCCGTGCGGCGGCTCATCGGCACCCTGGCCCACCCGCTCAACCGGCCGCACTACGACCTGCAGCTCGGCCGGGTGACGGCGGGCTACGGCATCCTCCAGCCGCGCATCACCCCGACCCTGCCGACGGGCAAGGAAGGCTCGCTCTTCCAGCGCATCTATTCGGGGCCGGCCGGCATCGACCCCTATGCCGCGGCGGTCTCCGACGTCTACCAGGACCTCTTCGGCGAGGGCTCCTACACCGGCAAGGGGATCTACGACGTCGACGCCTTCACCGCCGCGCTCGACGGCCGGGTGCCGGAGAACCGGATGCTCTCCCACGACCTGTTCGAGGGGATTTTCGCCCGTGCCGGCCTGGTGACCGACGTCGAGCTGTTCGAGGAGTTCCCCGCCCACTTCGAGGCCGCCGCCGCCCGCGAGCACCGCTGGGCGCGCGGCGACTGGCAGCTGCTGCCGTGGATCTTCGGCCGCGGCCCCGCCGCCGGCCGGCCGCGGGCCCGCATCCCCGTCATCGGCCGCTTCAAGATGCTCGACAACCTACGGCGGACCCTGTCGGCGCCGGCCGCTTTCGCGACCCTGCTCGCCGGCTGGACTGTACCCGCCGCCTCGCCCGCGGTATGGACGGGATTCGTCCTCGGGACGATCGCCCTGCCGCCGGCTCGCCACTTCCTCTCCGGGGTCGTGCCGCACCGGCGGGGGATCTCGAAGCGCAGCCATCTCCTCGCCGTCGCCGCCGATTTCGCCCTCGCGGTCGACCAGGTGGGCCTCGCGGTCACCTTCCTCGCCTACCGCGCCTGGCTGATGGCCGATGCCATTCTGCGCACCCTGGCGCGGCTCTTCGTCACCCGCCGCGGCCTGCTCGAATGGGTGACCGCGGCGCAGGCCCGAGCCGGCCTCGACTTGGACCTCGGGCTCTTCTACCGCCGGATGTCCGGCGGCACGACCTTCGCCGCCGTCGCCGCCTGCCTGGTGGCGATCGTCGCCGTGACGCGGTCCGCCGTGTCGCCCAGCCCGTGGCTCTGGGCGGCGCCGCTCCTGGCCCTCTGGGCGTTGGCGCCGGCGGTGGCGCGCTGGATCAGCCTGCCGCCGCTGCCGGTCGCCCCCGAGCCGCTGGTGCCTCTCCGCGCGGAGGAGGAGGCGATGCTGCGGCAGCTCGCCCGCCGCACCTGGCGCTTCTTCGAGACGTTCGTCGTCGCCCTTGACCATGCGCTGCCGCCCGACAACTTCCAGGAGGACCCCAGGCCGGTGGTGGCCCATCGCACCTCGCCCACCAACCTCGGGCTCTACCTCCTCGCCGTCGTCGCCGCCCGCGACTTCGGCTGGCTGGGCACGGTGGACGCCGTGGCGCGGCTGGAGGCGACCCTGGGGACGATGCAGGGGCTCGACCGCTTCCGCGGCCACTTCTACAACTGGTACGGCACGCGCGAGGTCCGCCCGCTGGAACCGCGCTACGTCTCGACGGTCGACAGCGGCAACCTCGCCGGGCACCTCCTGACGCTCGTCGAGGCCTGCCGGCAGCTCGCCCAGGAACCGCTCTTCGGCCCGCAGACGCTCCACGGCATCGCCGACGCCGTGGCGCTCGTCCGCGCCGCGGCGCCGGCCTCCGCCGGAAGGCGGACCCAGACCGTCACCCGCCGCCAGTTGGACGAGGCGCTCGCCACTCTGGAGCCGGCGCTCGCCGCCGCCTCGTCGGCATCGCCCTCGACCCGGGCCGAGTGGACGGCGCGGCTCGCAGACCTGGAGGCCGGCCTCCACGGCGTGGTCGACGTGGCGCGGGCGCTGGTCGGCGAGCAGAAGGAGAGCGCCGACGCCGCGGCCTGGGGCGAGGCGCTCGCCTGGGCCGAGCTGGCCGCCGCCTGCGTCCTCAGCCACCAGCGGGACCTCTCCGATCTCGCCCCGGACACGGCGCCGGCGGGCTCTTCGGGCAGCCTCCACGCCTCCCCGCAACTCGCCGGCCGGCTGGCGGAGCTTTCGCGGCTCGCCACCGGCCTCTTCGCCGAGATGGAGTTCGGTTTCCTCTACGACCCGGCGCGCCAGCTCTTCTCGATCGGCTACCGGGTGGCCGAGGGAGAGCTCGACCCCAGCTACTACGACCTGCTCGCCTCCGAGGCCCGCCTGGCGAGTTTCGTCGCCATCGCCAAGGGCGACGCCCCGGTGGCCCACTGGTTCCACCTCGGCCGCCCGCTGACGCCGGTCGACCGCGGCGCCGCCCTCCTCTCCTGGTCGGGCTCGATGTTCGAATACCTGATGCCGGCACTCGTCATGCGCTCTCCGGCCTACAGCCTGCTCGACCAGACCTGCCGCCTGGTGGTGCGGCGCCAGATCCAGTACGGCTTCGAGCGCCGGGTGCCCTGGGGGGTCTCGGAGTCGGCCTTCAACGCCAGAGACCTGGAGCTGACCTACCAGTATTCGAACTTCGGCGTGCCGGGCCTGGGCTTGAAGCGCGGGCTCTCGGAGGACATCGTGATCGCCCCCTACGCCACGGCGCTCGCGGCGATGTTCGAGCCGCGGGCGGCGTGCCGCAACTTCCTCCGCCTGGAGCGCGCCGGCGCCCGCGGCCGCTACGGCTTCTACGAGGCGATCGACTACACCGCCAGCCGGCTGCCGGAGGGGAAGGACCGCGCCGTCGTCTGCGCCTACATGGCGCACCACCAGGGGATGGCGCTCCTCTCTCTCGCCAACGTGCTCGACGTGCGGGACGACGGCGCCATGCCGGCCCGCTTCCACGAAGCGCCGCTGGTCCAGGCGACCGAGCTGCTGCTCCAGGAGCGGACGCCGCGCGACGTGGCGGTGGCGCGGCCGCGGGCCGAGGAGGTCGAGGCCGCGGCGCAGATCGGCAGCCTGATCCCGCCGGCGGTCCGCCGCTACGTCTCGCCCCACCACGCGGTCCCCACCAGTCACCTGCTGGGCAACGGCCGCTACACGGTGATGCTGACCACCGCCGGCTCCGGCTACAGCCGCTGCCTCGACTTGGCCGTCACCCGGTTCCGCGAGGACGTCACCCGCGACCCCTGGGGGAGCTTCCTCTTCTTCCGCGACGCAGCGAGCGGCGAGGTGTGGTCGGCGGGCTATCAGCCGAGCGGCGCCGAGCCGGACATCTACGAGGCCGTCTTCTCCGAGGACCGCGCCGAGATCGTCCGCCGCGACCGGGGGATCGGCAGCCGGTTGGAGGTGGTGGTGGCCGTCGAGGACGACGCCGAGGTCCGCCGGGTGTCGTTGACCAACCACGGCTCGCGCGACCGGGAGATCGAGGTCACCTCCTATGCCGAGGTGGTGCTCGCGCCGCCGGCCGCCGATCTCGCCCACCCCGCCTTCTCGAACCTCTTCGTCGAGACCGAGTGGATCGCCAACCTGGGAGCCGTCCTTGCCTCGCGACGGCCGCGCTCGGCTACCGAGCCGCGGTTCTGGGCGGCGCACGTCGTCGCCGTCACGCCGGCCCCGGGGGACGACGGCGAACCTTTGAGCGAGCTGCAGTTCGAAACCGACCGGGCGCGCTTCCTGGGCCGCGGGCGCGGGGTGCGCACGCCGATGTCGGTGATCGACGGCCTGGCCCTGTCGAACACTGCCGGCGCGGTGCTCGACCCGATCTTCAGCCTGCGGCGGAGGGTGCGCCTCGCCCCCGGCACCACCGCCCGCCTGACCTTCACCACCTTGATCGCCACCTCGCGCGAGGCGGCGCTCGTCCTCGCCGACAAGTACCGCGACCCGGCGGCCTTCGAGCGCGCCTCGGCCATGGCCTGGACCCAGGCGCAGGTCGAGCTGCGCCATCTGGGCATCCTGCCCGACGAGGCCATCCTCTTCCAGCGCCTGGCCAACCGCATCCTCTATTCGGACCCGGGGCTGCGCCCGACCGTCGAGGTGCAGCGCAACACCCGCGGGCCCAGCGCCCTGTGGGCCAATGGCATCTCGGGCGACCTGCCCCTGGTCGTCGTGCGCATCGACGAGGTCGAGGACATCGGGATCGTCCGCCAGCTTCTCAAAGCCCACGCCTACTTCCGCGCCCGGCGGCTGGCGGTCGACCTGGTGATCTTGAACGAGAAGGCGCCTTCCTACGTCCAGGACCTGCAGAGCGCGCTCGAAGCGGTGGTGCGCATCTACCAGCCGCACGACAAGAGCGGCGGCAGCATCTTCATCCTGCGCGCCGACCTCATGGCGCCCGAGGTCCGCGGCGTCCTCCTCGCTGCGGCGCGGGCGGTGCTGGTGGCGCGCGGCGGCTCGCTCGCCGAGCAGATCGTCCGCCGGGAGCGGCGGACCGCTCCGCGCCGGGCGGTGCCGCGCGAGGCGACCGCTCCTCCCGCCGCCGTGCCCAACCCGCGGCCGCCGCTGGAGCTGTGGAACGGCCTCGGCGGGTTCGCCGAGGACGGCCGGGAGTACGTGACGATCCTGGGCGAGGGGCAGTGGACGCCGGCACCCTGGGTCAACGTCATCGCCAACCCCGCTTTCGGCTTCCAGGTCTCCGAGTCGGGCGCCGGCTACACCTGGGCGGTCAACAGCCGGGAGAACCAGCTCACCCCATGGTCGAACGACCCGGTGAGCGATCCGCCGGGGGAGACCTTCTACGTCCGGGACGAGGAGAGCGGCCTCCTCTGGGGACCGACGGTCCTGCCCATCCGCGAGGAGGCGTGGCCCTACGTCGCCCGCCACGGCCAGGGCTACAGCCGCTTCGCGCACACCGCGCACGGCATCACCCTGGAGCTCCTGCAGTACGTGCCGCGGGTCGACCCGGTCAAGATCTCCCGGTTGACGATCCGGAACGACGAGAGCCGCCCCCGGCGCCTGGCGGTGACCGCCTACGTCGAGTGGGTCCTGGGCAGCTCGCGCGGCGCCGCGGCGCCCTTCGTGGTCACCGAGATGGACGGCGGCTGGGGAGGGACGGAAGCGATGCTGGCGAGGAACGCCTGGAACGCCGAGCTCGGCGAGCGGATCGCCTTCGCCGCGTTCGGTGCGATCGGCGGCGAGGCGGGCTGGGGGCCGACCACCTGGACCGGTGACCGCACGGAGATCCTGGGGCGCAACGGCACGCCCGACCACCCGGCCGCCCTCGAACGGGGCGACCGCCTGTCGGGCCGGGTGGGCGCCGGCCTCGACCCCTGCGGCGCGCTGCAGACCGTCGTCGAGCTCGCCCCGGGGGCGCGGGTCGAGGTCGTCCTCCTCCTCGGCCAGGGGCGCGGGATTGAGGAGGTGCGGGCTCTCGTCGGGCGTTACCGCACGGCCGACCTGGACGCCGTCCTCGCCGAGGTGGTCCGCTTCTGGGACGACCTCACCGGGGCGCTCACCGTCAAGACCCCGGACCGCGCCATGGACCTGCTGCTCAATCGCTGGCTGCTCTACCAGACCCTCTCCTGCCGGGTGTGGGCGCGCTCGGCCTTCTACCAGGCGGGCGGCGCGGTCGGCTTCCGCGACCAGCTGCAGGACGTGCTGGCGCTCACCGTGGCGCGGCGAGAGGTGGCGCGCGACCAGATCCTCTTAGCCGCCAGCCGGCAGTTCGTCGAGGGCGACGTCCAGCACTGGTGGCATCCGCCGTCGGGCCGGGGGGTGCGCACCCACATCTCGGACGACCTCCTCTGGCTCCCCTTCGTCACCCTTCACTATCTGGAGGTGACGGGGGAGACCGGGCTCCTCGAAGAGCGGGTGCCGTTCCTCGAGGGGAATCTCCTCGCGGCCGAGCAGGAGGACGCCTACTTCGCGCCGGCCGTCGCGGCGGACCCATCGGGAGGTGCGACGCTCTTCGAGCACTGCGCCCGCGCCCTGGACGCGCGGCTCGCCGTGGGCCACCACGGCCTGCCGCTCATCGGCACCGGCGACTGGAATGACGGCATGAACCGGATCGGCCGCGGCGGGCAGGGCGAGAGCGTCTGGCTCGGCTGGTTCCTCCACCCGCTGCTCCTGCACTTCGCGGCGCTCGCCGAGATCCGGGAAGCGCCCGCCGATCGGCAGCGGGCGGAGACCTGGAAGCAGCACGCGGCGGCGCTCCAGGCGGCCCTCGAACGCGAGGCCTGGGACGGCGCCTGGTACCGCCGGGCCTTCTTCGACGACGGCACGCCGGTGGGCTCGAAGGATAACGAAGAGTGCCGCATCGATTCGATCGCGCAGTCCTGGGCGGTGCTCTCGAAGGCCGCCCTACCGGAGCGCGCGGCCCAGGCCATGGCGGAGGTCGAGGCGCAGCTGGTGCGCCGCGATGTCGGAGGCAGTGGCGGCGGTGCCGGCAGCGGAGGCAGTGGCGGCCTGGTGCTCCTCTTCACGCCACCCTTCGACCGCACGCCGCTCGATCCCGGTTACATCAAGGGCTACCTGCCGGGGGTGCGCGAGAACGGCGGCCAGTACACCCACGCTGCGGTCTGGTGCGTTCTCGCCTATGCCGCGCTGGGCGACGGCGACCGGGCGGCCGAGCTCTTCGCGCTCTTGAACCCGATGAACCACGCCAGGACGCGGGCCGGTGTCCAGCGCTACAAAGTGGAGCCCTACGTCATGGCCGGCGACGTCTACGCCCAGCCCGCCCACCTCGGCCGCGGCGGCTGGACCTGGTACACCGGCTCGGCCGGCTGGATGTACCGGGCCGGCGTCGAGTCGATCCTGGGAATCCGCCTGCGCGGCGCGGTGCTCTCGATCGCCCCGGTGATCCCGCGCGCCTGGCCATCCTACGAGGTCGTCTTCCGCTACCACGCGGCGGAGTACGCGATCACCGTCGAGAACCCGCGCGGCGCGATGCGCGGCGTCACCGCGGCGGATCTCGACGGGGAGCCGCTGCCGCTACAAGGCGAAACGGCGGAGATCGGCCTGGTCCAGGAGGGAAGACACCGGGTGCGGGTGGTCCTCGGTTGAAACTAGGATTGGTCTCATTCGTCGGACGGCAGAGCGTCCGAGAGGGCTCGAAAGAGAGATGCCAGCCCATTCTTGTCCAGCTGGCGAGCCGAGAGAGCGAGCATGGCGTCGTATAGGCGCATCTGTGGGTCGGTGACCACCCAGCCGTTCAGATCCAGGAAGACGAGCGCGGCGTTGAGGCCCGTCCTCTTGTTGCCATCGACGAAAGGCTGGTTCTCCGCGATGTGGAACGCGTACGCGGCAGCCATGTGGAACAGGTCTTGGTGAAGGTAGGCGCCATCGAACGTCGATGCGGGAACGGCTACGGCTGATTCGAGCGCCATTCGATCACGAAGCCCAGAAGAGCCGCCAAAGAGACGCAGCTGATCGTCGTGAAGCCCAAGAACCTCCTCAACTGAGAGGAAGACTGGATCAGCGTCGGACGTGGTCACTTTGCCAGTTTGCGGAACGTGCGCTCGTGTGACGTGAGGGCCCGCTGTTGAGCCTGCTCGAGCCTGAGTTTTCGATCGTTCGCCGGCTGGATGGGTGTAATGATCAACCTCTCGCCGTCTGTCGAAACGTCCAACTCGGTCTGTGGTGTAATCCGAAGCAGCTCCAAGATGGGTTTGTCGATGATGATACCAGAGCTGTTGCCGACCGCTTGTAGACGTTTGACCATGACGGGTATCCTAACACCGTTCACAACGGCTAGCAAGATGCCGCAAGGCGAAAAGGCGGAGATCAGCCTGGTCCAGGAGGGGAGACACCGGGTGCGGGTCGTTCTCGGTTGAAACGCCGGCTCGCTCCCCCGCCAGGGCAGGATATCGCTGATGAGCGACATGTGCCCTCTAAGCTCTAACGGCGTATGAGTTCAGCGATAACCACCGGGCGAACGCCCGGTTGTTGTCCGCTGCAACGAGGGGTTGACGATCCGTCAAGAGCGCCCAAAGCCATCTCTTTGACAGTCAGTGCAGGTGCCGGTCGGTGACACTTCGCTGTCGTGTACCCACCTCCCGCAGTTGTCGCAACATTCGACGTTGAGGTCGGTGTGGCAGTAGTAGCAGTAATGCACATGTGATGGATCAATAGTGAGAGCATCTTCACCACACTCCGGACACTGGACAACTGGATTGCCCGTTGCCTCAGCTTCCTTCCTGGCTCGAGCAACGCGGTCCTTGAATGAAAGCGCGGCATCCAGCAGGTCGCGGTAGGTCTCGTCCCTGTCGATGAACTCTCGGAGTTCGACGTCGAGGTGCTCCGGGAGGAACTCGAGAAGGAACTGGATCGCCTGGCCGACTTGGGCCTCGTGGTTGACGGAAGGGTCGAACTTGTGATGTTCGATCGTGTTGCGACGCTTCTGGAGATCGCGAATGGTCTTGCAATGGTCGGCGGATAGACCAATTTGCAGGTTCGCAAGTCTTCCGAGTGCTTGCTCGAGGCCCACGGTTTGCGAGTCTTCTGTGATGGGCTTGTCGATGTCGCGGTAGATGAGAATGGGATGGACTCGCGCGAGGCGTTCCTTGAGGAAGAGTTCAATGCTGTGGTAGAGGGTGAGAATCGCGTGTTTGATCGCTGTCGGATGCTCCGACCTGACGAGATAGTGCGCTATCCCGTGCTCCAGGGAGTCGATCGCATTGTCGAAGATCTCCGTTGAGGTAGCCACTGCTGTTCTTCGGGTCGTCTAACGATACTGCCGTTCAGCGGCGGGCGGGAGAGGGAGCCCGACTGCAACGCCGGGTTAGCCGGTCACCCGCGTTCCAACCACGATATGGACGAGGTTCACTACGGAGGAGGTGGCTTCGAGGCACAGAGCCGCGTATCGAACATCGGCGGTTCTCTTGTGCTGGAGGGCCACGGAGACATCGAGAGCGGCTCGCCCGTGCCGGCGAAGTTCCTCCTGGGCATCTCCCGATAGCTCGGCCGCAAAGAAGGCGCCGAGCATTCGCTTGGCATCCGTGTCACTGGGCTTTGTCTCATCCAGCGGGGGGTGTCGCGCCGGATCAAACACTGCCTGGGCGACTGAGATCAGCACTTCGCGGCACAGGTGACCGACACCCTGGTAATCGGACTCGGACGACGCGCTCGCGAGGCGCTCTTGAGCTTTCGCGAGGTCGGTGTCGACTCGCTGCCATCCAGTCTCTGTCCGCGGCGGGACAATGTCGGAGATGACTCGGTCGGTGGATTCCGGTTGTCTCGCTATCGCCAGAACTACCTGATCTTGCACTGATTGCAACACGGCCTGAACCTCTGGCTCGAGGTTTTTGAAGGCCAGCGTGCCAGCGCCTGCACGCTTGGTCGCCTGCTTGGCGAGGAAACCAGCGGCGAAGGGCTCAAGGTGTGCGTGAACCGCGGCGGCGATCACTCCTGCATCTCGGGCGCCGGCCATGACGTGCGCCGCTATCAAGCGATTCGTTGTCTCCCGAAGCTGCTCGATCAAGGCATCGACGATGCGTCGAATAGTGCCGCTGTAGTTGAACGCCCCCTTCGCCTCCATCTCAGTGTCGATGGCCGACGCCTTTCGTTCCAACGCGGTCGCATCCTGCATTGCCAAACGAACGGCTGCATTCAGAACCTGTTCGTCGACGCTCGCCATCCTCATCCCGCTAACCTTAGGTGTCATCGGAAGCGCCCACTGCTCGACTGTCTGCCTTAGCGTCACCTATTGGTGGCCGGAAACGTTTGCCCACTGCTGTCGGCGGCGGTCTGAAACCACGGTCTTCAATGTACCACGCCATCGGGCCGAACAACTATCCGGTCTTCAAAGGCCCGGCGACCTTGTAAGTACTGAGGATGATGCCGGACGGCATTGCTTTCGTGCTGACGAGCTCGAATGAGCGTGGCGGGGTTCCCTCCGCAAAGAAGCGCTTCCCCGTGCCCAACAGGATCGGATAGACGGCCAGCAGGACTTCATCCGCAAGCCCATGTTCGAGCAGCGTCGATGTCAGCGTGGAGCTACCCCAGAGGATAAGGTCCGGGCCGTCCTGCGACTTGATGCGGCGAATGCCCTCGACGATGTCCGGTCCAAGG
>Ga0137403_10008266_pt1 | contig 11657 bp, 6 predicted proteins | sample CZOMad2_1_16fung_FD_122057 | JGI IMG/M metagenome (GOLD analysis project Ga0137403, IMG submission 122057) | Vadose zone soil fungal communities from Angelo Coast Range Reserve, California, USA - CZOMad2_1_16fungal (Hybrid Assembly) | ecosystem: Environmental > Terrestrial > Soil > Vadose zone...
CACGACCACAGCCGGTCGAAGGTCGTGAGGTGCGCCTGATGAAGCTGGCGCGTGCGCGACGCCCAGAAACGCTCCCGCGGGTTCGACAGATTCCACACGTTGAGGTCCGCCACCTGCGGCCCCTCCACGGCGACGATGCGGAAGATCTGGCCCGCGCGCACCGGCCACGCGCGGCCCGTCCGCCGGGGCACGACGAACTGGTCGACCAGGGTGCGCCGCCCGGTCTCACGCGCCAGGCGCCCGTAGAGCTCGCGGTCGACCTCGAGCGGCGAGCCGGGCTTCGCGTCGTAGATCACTCGGGGCTGCATGTGTCGCTAGAGCCTCCGCCGCTTCAGGACTGTCCCGGGTTCTGCCCGCCTATTCCAACGCGGCGCCTCGGTCCACGGTTGCACTCGGTGTGAGCACGCGCTCGCCAACGTTGACAAGGCCTGATCGAACATAGTCTGATACCGGCCAGCCGGATCAGAATGCCGCATGATAGCGCCGATCAGGGAGGTCCAGCCATGAGAGTCTTGCGCGTGACCACGGCAGTCGCATTGATGTTCAGCCTCGCCGGCTTCGCCGCCGGTGCCGACGCCCAGCAGTGCTCCAAGGGCAAGCTCCGCCTCTACACATCGTGGCCGATGCAGGGCGCGATGCTCCCCGAAGGCACGGGCATGAAGAACGGAGTCGACCTCGCGGTGTCGGAGGTCAACGGCGTGGTCGCGGGCTTCTGCCTCGAGGTCGTGAACCTGGACGACGCCTCGCCGCAGACCGGCAAGTGGGACGGCGCGGTCGAGGCCGAGAACGCGAACAAGGCGGTCGGCGATTCGCTCGCGATCGTCTACATCGGGACGTACAACTCCGGCGCGGCCAAGGTGTCGATCCCGATCACCAACCGCGCACACATGGCCCAGGTCACGCCGGCCAACACGTATCCCGGCCTCACGAAGAAGCGCGGCGCCGCGCCGGGTGAGCCGGAGATCTATCGGCCGGGCGGGTTCGTGAACTACTTCCGGCCGATCCCGGCCGACGACATCCAGGGCGCCGTCGCCGCCAAGTGGGCCAAGCGTCTCGGCGCCAAGAAGGTGTTCATCCTCAACGACCAGGAGCTCTACGGCAAGGGCATCGCCGACGTCTTCGAGGCCACCGCGAAGAAGATCGGGTTGCCCGTGGTCGCCAACGAGGGCATCGACTGGAAGCAGCCCGACCAGAAGCCGATCCTGACCAAGGTGCGGGCCTCCGGCGCGGACCTCGTCTACTTGGGAGGCGTCATCGAGACCGGCGCGCAGGTGATCATCCGGCAGATGAAGGAAGTCGGTCTCGTCGCGCCGCGGACGCGTTTCATGGGACCGGACGGGCTCCTCGAGGAGGAGCTCCTCAAGGGCGCCACGTGCGACGCGGCCCTTGGGACCGACATGCGGATCACCTTCGCCGGCCTGCCCTTCGAGAAGATGCGGGGCGTCGGCGCCAAGACCTACGAGACCTACAAGACGAAGTTCGGGAAGGAACCGACCTCGTACGCCCTGTATGCGGCCGAGGGCACTCGGGTCATCGTCGACGCCATCCGCCGGGCCGCGCCGCAGATCGAGCGCGCGAAGGACGTCACCGAGAAGCGCGAGGCCGTGCGCAAGGCGATCGCGGCCACCAAGAACTTCGAGGGCATCAACGGCAAGTGGAGCTTCGACGAGAACGGCGACGTCGACTACGACACGATGTCCGGCTTCAAGGCCGTGAAGGCCGACGGGCCGATCGGCTGCAAGTTCCAGTTCGAGACCATCCTCGAGTAGCCCTGCCGGGGCGCGCAGAATGCCGAGGAGCGCCACGGCTCCGCCGGGGCGCGACGAGCCTCCCTGGGGGGTAGGGGGGGCCATTTCGGGGTCCCCCCTCTAAATGGAGTGGTGGGAGGTCCTCGTCCAGCAGACGATCAACGGTCTCACCCGTGGGGCCGTCTTCGCGCTGATCGCGCTCGGTTACACGATGGTGTACGGCATCATCGAGCTCATCAACTTCGCTCACGGCGACGTGTTCATGCTGGGCCTCTTCGTCTCGCTCTCCTGGTTCACGCTCCTCGGGGTCACGAAGACGCTGACCGGCTGGCAGCTCGTGACGATCCTTCCGCTCGTCTTCATCCTGACCATGCTCACCACCGCGGCGCTCAACGTCGGCATCGACCGCGTGGCCTACCGGCCGCTCCGCCGCTCGACCCGCCTGGCACCCCTGATCACCGCGATCGGCGTGTCCTTCATGCTGGAGAACCTGGCGCTCCTCTGGAAGGGGCCGGCGCCCATCGCCTACCCCGACGTGTTTCCATCGGTCGACATCTTGCGCGAGTGGCTCGGGGTCGATTCCGCGATCTTCATCACCACCAAGGACGTGCTCGTCGTGGGCGCGACGATCCCGCTGATGCTGGCCCTCCACTACTTCGTGACGCGGACCCGCTGGGGCAAGGCGATGCGGGCAACGGCGCAGGACCGCGAGACGGCGCAGGCGATGGGCATCGACGTCGAGCGGACGATCTTGCTGACATTCTTCGTGGGCGGGGCGCTGGCGGGCGCCGCCGGATTGATCCAGGGCATGTATTACAGCATCGGCATGTGGTGGATGGGCTACCAGGCGGGCCTCCGCGCCTTCACCGCGGCCGTGCTCGGCGGCATCGGCAACATGCCCGGCGCCGCGCTCGGCGGCCTCTTCATCGGATTTCTGTCGGCGTGGAGCGACCAGTACATCTCCGCCCGCTGGACCAACGCGATCGTCTTCTCGATCCTCATCCTCGTGCTCGTCTTCCGCCCCCACGGTCTCCTGGGCGCGCGGCCCGCCGAGAAGGTATGACGCGCTCGCTCCGCTGGACGGCGCTCATCGCCGCGCTGCTCGTCTATCCGTTCCTCGACCGCGTGCTCGGGCTCCAGACGGTGCACGCGGTCTCCGACGGGATGATCTACGTGCTCCTCGCCCTCGGGCTCAACATCGTGGTCGGCTACGCGGGCCTGCTGGATCTCGGCTACGCGGCGTTCTTCGCGATCGGCGCTTACGCCATGGGGCTCCTGAACTCGCCGGTCCTGGGCTCGCCGCTCTACGGCTACCCCTGGAGCTTCTGGCTCTGCATCTGGGTCGCGGCGGCGGTGTCGGCGCTCCTCGGCGTGGCGATCGGCGCGCCCACTCTGCGGGTGCGCGGCGACTATCTCGCGATCATCACGCTCGGATTCGGCGAGATCATCCCGGTGGCGATCCGCAATCTCGGCGACATCACGCTCGAGATCGGCGGCTGGCGGCCGATCGAGCGGCTCAATCTGACCGGCGGTGAGAACGGGGTCAATCCGATCGGTCGTCCGTATCTGCCGGGCGTCCCCTTCGAAACCGATCCGGTGCCCTGGTACTTCCTGATCCTGGTCATCGGCGCCGGATCGCTGTGGGCCATGAGCCGGCTCCACGACTCGCGCCTGGGCCGCGCGTGGATGGCGATCCGCGAGGACGAGACGGCCGCCGACTGCACGGGCGTGAACCCGATCTCGACCAAGCTCCTGGCCTTCGCGCTCGGCGCCTCGTTCTCGGGATTCGCGGGCTCCGTGTACGCCGCCAAGCTCCAGGCCATCACCCCGGGCGCGTTCGAGTTCCAGGTGTCGATCATGCTCCTCTGCATGGTCGTCCTCGGCGGCGCCGGCAGCCTCAAGGGCGTGATCCTCGGCGGCATGCTCATCACCATCTTCGACCGCGTCGCGCTCGCGCAGATGACGTTTTTCGTGCGCTGGATCGGGCGCGCCGTCGACGTTCAGACACTCGCGACGGCCGATCTCACGCTGTGGCGATGGTTCTTCTTCGGTCTCGGCCTGGTCCTCGTGATGCTGCTGCGCCCCGAGGGCCTGGCCGGGCGCCGGGTGCGTCCGGTCGCGCCCGGCGACGACGACCTCGACTCGCCGCGCATCGAGGTGGAGCCGCCGGCGCGCGCCGCCGCGCTCCCGGGATGGCTCCGCGAGCGTGTGCCGCGCGGCGCGGCGCCGGCGAGCGCGCCGATCCTGGACGTGCGAGGGGTGACCAGGCGCTTCGGCGGCGTCGTCGCCCTGAACGCGGTCGACCTCGTCGTGCCGCGGGGGGCCATCATCGGCCTGATCGGTCCGAACGGGGCGGGCAAGACGACGTTTTTCAACGTGGTGACCGGCCTCATCCGGCCCGACGAAGGCCGCCTGGTGTTCGAGGGCGCGAGCCTCGCGGGGCTCAGGCCGAACGCGATCGTCGGGCGCGGCATCGCGCGCACCTTCCAGTCGATCCGCCTCTTCCCCCAGATGACCGTGCTCGAGAACGTGCTCGTGGGCGAGCACTGCCGTCTCGCCGCGACCGTCGCCGGAGCCGTGCTTCGACCGCCGGCCGTGGTCGCCGAGGAGGCCCGCGCCCGGGGACGCGCGCGCGAGCTGCTCGCCTTCATCGGCCTGGACGGCAAGGAGCACGACCTGGCCCGCAACCTGCCGTACGGCGACCAGCGCCGCCTGGAGATCGCCCGCGCGCTCGCGACCGAGCCGCGACTGCTCCTGCTCGACGAGCCGACGGCGGGCATGAACCCGCGCGAGACCGAGACGCTGACCGCGCTGATCGGGTCGCTGCGGCGGGAGCTCGAGCTGGCGATCCTCCTGATCGAGCACGACATGGAGGTCGTGATGGGGATCTCCGACCGGATCACCGTGCTCGACTACGGTCTGCGCATCGCGGAGGGCACGCCGGCCGAGATCCAGCGCCACCCCCAGGTGATCGAGGCCTATCTCGGCACCGGCTACGAGCGCGAGCCGCATGCTTGAGCTGGCCGACGTCCACACCTACTACGGCAACATCCGCGCGCTGCGCGGCGTCTCGCTCTCCGTCGCGCCCGGCGAGATCGTCACGCTCATCGGGAGCAACGGCGCCGGCAAGACCACCACGCTGCGGACGATTCTCGGCACGGTGCGACCCCGCCGCGGCAGCGTCACCTTCAGCGGCCATCGGCTCGACGCCCTGGCGACCGACCGCATCGTGCGCCTGGGCATCGCGCAGTCGCCGGAGGGCCGGCGGATCTTTCCGCGGATGACGGTGCTGGAAAATCTCGAGCTCGGGGCCTTCGCGCGACGCGATCGCGCGGCGATCGCGCCCGATCTCGAGCGCGTGTTCGCGCTCTTCCCACGCCTGGCCGAGCGCACGGCGCAGCCGGGCGGGACACTCTCGGGCGGCGAGCAGCAGATGCTGGCCATCGGCCGGGCGCTCATGGCGCGACCGACCCTGCTCCTGCTCGACGAGCCGTCGATGGGCCTGGCCCCGATCCTGGTCGAGACGATCTTCCGCATCGTCCAGGACATCAACCGCCAGGGAACGACGATCCTGCTCGTGGAGCAGAACGCGCGGATGGCGCTCCGCGTGGCGCATCGGGGCTACGTCATGCAGACCGGCCGCGTCGTGCTGCAGGCCGCGGCCGCCGAGCTCTTGCGGTCGGACCTCGTGCGGAAGACCTATCTGGGCGAGAAGTAGGTCAGGACGTCGCCCGGTCGCGACGCCGGATCAGTTCGGCCGAAACGCCGATTCACCCCACTCGTAGTCGAGCGTCACGGCGCAGGCGCGGCCGTGGACCGCGTAGTGCGCGGTCCGGTCGGTGCCGGTCGAGGCGAGCAAGACGACGTCGGGGGGCAGCAGGCCCTCGGCGGAGACGCGGCGCGGCTTGCGCGTCGCCCGTCCGGCATAGCGCGACTCGACGACGACCTCTTCGCCCGGCAGGAAGCCGGTCCCGGTCGCCAGGAAACGCTCGCCGCGGTGGGAGACCAGCTCCAGGGCGACGGCGCACGAGCCGTTGCGCGCGACGAGGGGCAGCGGAATCACCTTGGCGAACGCGGTGATCGTCCGATCCTGCGAGACGAGCACCACTTCCCAGACCACCCCCCGGGGATACGGCCCGGGCCCGAATGTGAGCGACTCCAGCCGTTGCGGGCGGCCCCCCTCCAGGTCGCTCGACACCAGAACGCCGGCCCCATCGAGCCGGAAGCCGGAGGCGAGCTCGCGGAACGGCTGCCGGAAGTCCCGGGCCCAGACGTCGAACGTCACGTGGCGCGGCACGCCGCTCGCCCGCAGCCGGTACGAGACCGGCGCGCCGCTCGGGCCCGGCGGCAACTCGATGAGCTCGAGCTGGATGCCGGGGGTGGCGCGGCGGGCGTCGAACTGCTGCAGCGTGCTGTGCCCGGCGCCGACCGGCGCGGCGCCCAGCAGGACAAGCACGATCGCCGCGACACCCCGTCGCATCATCGCTCAGCCGATCCGCATGATCGCGGCTACCGACGGCACCCCGTTCGTGTCGAGGATGAAGAGCATGTAGTACCCCGGCGGCGCGAGATTGGCGCTGGGCGGCGTCTGCACGCTGAGACTCCCCGTCCCGGCCGTGAACGCGAGCGGCACGAGTCGCTGATCCATGTTGATGGCGTGGGTCGCGGAACCCATCCGCATGAAAGAGACCGCCGCGATCCGGGCCGCGTCGGGCGTCTGGATGTTGATCGTGGCGCCATAGGTGATCGTCGGCGGCGCCGAGGTGATCGTGGGCCGCGGGCCGTTGAAGAGATACGGCGGCGAGTAGAACTGCGAGCTCAGCTGATCGGTCTGCTCGTCGATGCCGTTGAAGCGACCTCCGCCCAGGATGAGCACGCGAGCATCAGGCATCAACAGCGCGTTCGAGTGATAGAGCCGCGGGGCGTCCATGCTGGCGACCACGGTGAAGGTTTCGGTCACCGGCGACCAGATCTCGGCGGGCGCCACCGCTCCACCGACGCCAACGGCATCGCTGGAGGTGCCGCCTCCGGTCACGAGCACGTCGCCGTCGGGCAGGATCGTCATGTTGTGATACGTGCGCGGATAGTTCATGGGCGCGACCTGCTTCCAGGCCGGCGACGGCTGGGTCATGTCGATGACGTACGCCGTCGCCTCGGAGGGCGCCACCGGGTCGTCCGGATCGGTCGAGGTGCCGGCCTTGATGATCTTGCCCGGGACGTACATCGCGGAGCTGCCGCCATCGAGCGGAGTCGGGTCGACCACGGACCACGTCTGCGTGTTGAGGTCGAGGACGCGGGAGATGATCGGATGCTCGGAGGTGGCCGCGGCGAACACTGTCCCGTTCGGGAGCACGTACATGTGGGGATAGTAGGGAAATACCAGATTAGCGAGCGTGAGCTCCGTCCAGGTGTCGGCCTGGGGATCGTAAATTTCGGGGATCGGAGCGTCGCAGTCGTTACATCCCATCTCCCCCGCCACGACAAGGATGCGACCGTCCGGGAGCCCCGTGACCGTCGGGTACCATCGTGGCCAGTGCATCGAGGCCACGCGAGTCCACGTACGGTTCGCCGGATTGAAGATGTTGGTGTCGGTGATTCCCCCGTGAGCCGCCCCGTTGTGTCCGCCCGCGGCGAGGGCTCGCCCGTCGGGCAGCTGGCAGTGGCCCACGCAGAACATATTGGTCGCGCTGTTGTCGACGGTCGTGAACGCGCCGGTCGTCGGATTCCAGAGACGGGCATCGTGGCCGGCGGATTGCCCGTCCCACGCCAGGATCTCGCCGGTCCGCAGCAGGTGGGAGTGGACGGCCACGATGGGCCAAGTCGTCAGCGCCGACCACTGACCAACCAGCGCTGAGGTCGTCGCGACGACCGTCACCGGGACGGGCGCGCTCACCGTGGAGTTGTTGCTGAAGTCGCGGGCGACGGCGGTGAGCGTATGGCTCCCGGGCGCCACCGTCCTCGTGTCCCAGATGATCGAGTGCTCCGGCGACGTCACCTCCGCGCCCAGGGGCTGCCCGTCGAGCAAGAACTGGACCCCCGCGACGCCCACGTTGTCCGACGCGGCCGCCGCGACCGTGACCAGGTTGAACACCGTGGAGCCCGCGGCCGGCGCGGTGATGGCAACGCTCGGCGGCGTCGGGTCTTGGGGCGGCGACCCGCCCTGGACGGGGGTGTCCATGTCGTTCTGGATCTCGGCCCGCGTCAGCGCCCGGTTGTAGATCCGCACCTCGTCGATCCGCCCCTGGAAATACTGCCCGTAGAGGCTGTCGCTCCCGATCGTCAACGGGTTCGTCGACGTCGTGATGGCCGCCGTCTGGCCCTGGATCGTCGGCACCCCGTTCACGTAGAGCTGCAGGGTCGCCCGGTCGTACGTGACGGCCAGGTGCGTCCACGTGTTCGTGGGCAGATTCGCCGTGCCATAGGCCGTCGCGAACGTCCCTCCCGCCGCCGGGAGCCCGCCGTTGTTCGAGGTCGCCATGAGGTAGTAGTCGTCGTTGCCCTTGTAGATCACGTCCTGCCACGTGGCGCTCACCGTCGTCGGGTTCACCCAGGCTTCCAGCGTCATCTCGTTCGTCAGCCGCAGCGACGGCGTGTCGGCGATCGTCACCCGCCCGCTCGTCCCGTTGAAGAGGAGCGCGCTGCCGAACCTGCCCTGCGTCGTCCACGTCACGCCGTTGTTGAGCGTGCCCGCGTTGTTGTTGCCGGACACGTCGGTCACGGTCGGGCCCGCCCCCTCGTTGAACGAGTACGCCGCCACCAGCCCGGCCGACAGCGCATTGTTGACGGTCACCGAGACATTGCTCGACAGGGTCGTGTTCCCGGCGGCGTCGCGCGCGCGCGCCGAGAGCGTGTGGGGACCATTCGGGACGGTGCCCGTATTCCACGCCAGGGAGAACGTCGGGCCCGGCTGCTCGGCTCCCACCGCGGCGCCATCGACGAGGAACTGGACGCCGGCCACCGCGATGTTGTCCGAGGCCGTCGCCGTCAGGGTCGTCGTGCCCGTCACCGTCGCCCCGGCGCTGGGCGCCGTCAGGCTCACCGTGGGCGCCGTCGCGTCGTACGTCACGGTCAAGGTCGCCGTGCCCGCGTTGGTGGCGGCATCGAGCGCCGTGACCGTCAGCATGTTCGTCCCCGGCTGCAGAGGGATGCCCGCCGGCACCGACCAGCTGCCGGTGCCGCTGGCCGTGCCGCTGCCTCCGCGGTCGTTGGCCCACGTGACCTGCGTGACGGCCACGTTGTCGGCCGCCGTGCCCCCGAGCCCCACCGGGCTCGTGGCCGTCGTGTACGCCGTCTCCGTCGTGGGCGTCGTGATGGCCACCGTCGGCGGCGTCGGGTCGTAGCTGACGGTGAGCGTCGCGGTGCCGGGGTTGCCGGCGGCATCGCGCGCCGTCACCGTCACCACGTTCGTCCCCGGCTGCAGCGCGACCCCCAACGGCACCGACCAGCTGGTGGTGCCGCTGGCTGTGCCGCTGCCGCCCCGGTCGTTCGCCCAGGTGACCTGGGTGACGCCGACCGAGTCGGTGGCGGTGCCGCCGAGCGCCAGCGGACTGGTGCTCGTCGTGTACGTCGCACCACCGGTGGGCGTGGTGATGGCGACCGTCGGGGGCGTCGTATCGGGCGGCGGGGTGCCGCCGACGGGCGCGTTCACATCGCTCAGGATCTCGGCCGGCGTCAGCGCCCGGTTGTAGATCCGCACCTCGTCGATCCGCCCCGTGAAGTACTCGCCCCAGACCCCGTTACCGCCGATCCGAAGCGCACCGGTCGAGGTCACGATCGAGCCCGTGAAGGCCTGGCTGGCCACCTGCGTGCCGTTGACGTAGAGCCGCAGCGTGGCCCCGTCGTACGTCCCCGCCAGGTGCGACCACGTGTTGAGGGGCAACGCCCCAGGGCCGGCCACGCTCCGCTCACTGCTGCCGGAGGTCCCGGTGTTGAAGATCACGTTGGGCCGGTTGGCGGGCGAGCCCGCGTAGAGCGTGTACACCAGCTCCCCCGGCTGCTCGCGCATGAGCGCGGTGGTCCAGTTCGTGGGGGTCGCCGTGGGATAGATCCAGGCCTCGAGGGTCATCGCCGTCAGATTCAGCGAGGCGGCGGAGGGGATCGTCACGAAGCCGGCCCCGTTGAACACCAGTGCGCTGCCGAACTTCCCCTGCGTCGTCCACGTCACGCCGCTGCCGAGGGTGCCCCTGTTGTTGTTGCCCGATACGTCGGTCACCGTCGTCCCTGCGCCCTCGGCGAAGCTGTAGCCCGCCACGAGCCCGGCGGGCGTTGCGTTCACCGTCAGCTGAAACGCGGTGCTCGCGGGGGCCTGGCCGTCGCTCACCGTCACCGTGATCGTCGCCGTCCCCGTCTGGCCCGCCGCCGGCGTGACGGTGACCGTCCGATTCGCTCCCGCGCCCCCGAAGGCGATGTTGCCGTCTGGCACCAGCGGCTGATTCGACGAGCTCCCGCTCACGGTCAGACTGGCCGCCGGCGTCTCGATGTCACCCACCGTGAAGCTGATCGGCCCGACCGCCGTCCCGGCCGACGTCGTCTGGTTGGCGATGCTCGTGATCGTCGGGGGGTCGTTCACGGCATTGACGGTCAGCTGAAAGGTGGTACTGGTGCTCTGCTGCCCATCGCTCACCGTCACCGTGATCGTCGCCGTCCCGTTCTGGTTGGCGGCCGGTGTGACGGTAACCGTGCGATTCGCTCCAGAGCCCCCGAACACCACGTTCCCGTTCGGCGCCAGCGTCGGATTGGACGACGAGCCGGTGACCGTCAAGCTTCCTGGCGCCGTCTCGGCGTCGCCCACCGTGAAGCTGATCGCGCCGGTCGCCGTGTCTTCGTTGACGGTCTGCGGGGCGATGCTGCTGATCGTCGGCGCTGTGTTCGGCGCCCCGCTGACGGCCGTGTTCATGTCGGCCTGAACCTCGGCCGGCGTCAGGGCCCGGTTGTAGATCCGCACCTCGTCGATCCGCCCGGTGAAGTACTCGCCCCAGACCCCGTTACCGCCGATCCGGAGCGCGCCGGTCGTGCTCCCGATCGTGCCCGTGAAGGCCCGACTGGCCACCTGCGCGCCGTTGACGTAGAGCCGGACCACGGCGCCGTCGTACGTCCCCGCCAGGTGCGACCACGTATTGACGGGCAGTGCCGAAGGGCCGGCGACGCCGCGCTCGGTGCTGGAGGAGGCCCCGGTGTTGAAGAAGACGTTGGGCGAGTTGGAGGGCGAGCCGACATAGAGCGTGTACACGAACTCGCCCGGCTGCTCCCGCATGAGGGCCGTGCTCCAGTTGGTGGCCGCGGTCGTGGGATAGATCCAGGCCTCGAGCGTCATGGCCGTCGTCAGGTTCAGCGAGGCAGCGGCGGGAATCGTCACGAAGCTGGCCCCGTTGAACACCAGCGCGTTGCCGAATTTGCCCTGCGTCGTCCAGGTCACGCCGCCGCCGAGCGTGCCCCTGTTGTTGTTGCCGGACACATCGGCCACGGTCGTCCCCGATCCCTCGGCAAAGCTGTACCCGGCAACGAGTCCGGAAGTCTGCGCCGTTGCCGGGAGCGCAAGAATCAGCGACGCGAGAGCTGCGACGACGGCGAGCGCGACAGTGCAAATCTGACGACCAAGCATAGTGCTCTCTCTGGAGAGAATCTGCGCGGCTCGCGCGGCTCTTCCAGTCACGGGTCCTCGGGAGGTCTTCGCGTAGGGGCGGGGTAAAGCGACTTAATTTCCGGATATTTCCACTGCGTCATGCGTTCGTGAGGAACGATCCTATTTCGTTTTTGATGTTCCTTCAACCGGCAAATCCAACCGGCAAATCGCTACCGTGGTGCCGTTTCCCTGACGACCGCCTCGGCGCCTGAGCGTCAGCCCCTCGAGGTCGAGCGCCGGCATACGCCCGGTCATCAGGTCGGCGACGATGCGCGCGGTGCCGCACG
>Ga0137403_10008267_pt1 | contig 11657 bp, 15 predicted proteins | sample CZOMad2_1_16fung_FD_122057 | JGI IMG/M metagenome (GOLD analysis project Ga0137403, IMG submission 122057) | Vadose zone soil fungal communities from Angelo Coast Range Reserve, California, USA - CZOMad2_1_16fungal (Hybrid Assembly) | ecosystem: Environmental > Terrestrial > Soil > Vadose zone...
ATAGAAGGAAGCATCCGGCCCTCCCTTACAGCATCAGATCCATTTTGCTTCTTATTAGCATTGAAATCCAAATTACCACCCACAAGAGCACTAACCATGTTACTAATGCCCTGTGACCAATGCTGGACAGGTTGCTGTAAGTTGCCATGAAGAAGCGCTTTGGCATACTCTCGCGTTGCCTGAAGTTGCCCCGGTGTCGCATACCCTTCAGGCGTAGAAAGTAAATTGGATTCATTAGCCACCGTATTGGTTCCCCTGACCCGGAATTGGTGAGAACAACGCTGCCATAGTTGGGTCTACGCCATTTGGCATGCCGGGCATTGGCCCCATTGGCCCAGCTCCATCCATCATTGGCCCAGCACCTCCCGCTGAAGGCAATGGCCCACCAACGCCACCTGTCATTGTTGACGGATCAACTGGAGGAGAAGGTACACCTCCAACTGGAGGAGGTGGAGGACCCATACCCCCAGCCGGAGGAGCCAAAGACATTGGTGCACCGACAGACGGGCCACCAGTAGTCGTCATTGGATTTGGTGCACCCATTGCAGCACCTTGTCTCTGTTGCTGCATCTGATGTTGAGCATTTCCAGCCATGATAGCTTTGACCATATTACTGATATTTCCGGGCATAGAAGTAGTAGGGCCTTGAGGCTGGAGATAGCTCGGTGTTTGAGGCTGCGCAGCATTTGGGCTCATAGCAAAAGGATTCGTATCCATTTTTTAACCTTTCAATTTAGCTAGATGCAAAAGTACTCGATCCGGGGGATTTCCTATAACAATGGTATTTCCCGGTTCTCTTGTATTTTCAAAATACCAGTATTGTTCTTCCAAAGTACTAGCAACTCCCACAGCACTTCTTACCTCTATGCCAAAATCAGTATATTCCGTAATATATTTTAATTCTTCACCGGCAAGACAACGTCTTTCAATATCAGTCTTGCTATAAGGCCCAAGATTGAGGAATTCATTTTCCCGCCCAATATGGCTCAACACATCAATCTTAAAGAAATCAATCTTCTCAGGATTATAATGAAATACACCCCGAGAATTATCACAACGGCAAAAACCAAATGGCAATTCTAATTCAATAGTCCCAACTGGAAACATTTGAACATTTCTAAGACCACGTACAAGCTGACTTTGTTGAAGATGTAAAGTCTCCGGACTTTCAGGTGCATTTTTTCCAGTATCTTCCATTTTACAAAGCCATTGCTCCCATCAAACTACTCAAACCGCCCGATTGTGCCCAACCACCTAAAAGCGCTGTTGGAACACCAAAAAGGCCAGACATCATAGCTTGGCTTTGTTTTAGTTGATCTTGGTACGACGCTTCCGCTGCTGTTTGAGCATTAGCTGTAGCACCAATAAGATTCGCCGGTTGAATAGCCAATTGTGGAGTACTTTGGAATGTCGGATTAGTTGGTGCCCCAAGACCTGCAAGAGTGCCTGCCAATGAGGCAGGAAGACCGTAAGTTTGGTATGCCTGTTGATACATTTGAGGTTCTATCTGAGCCTCAAAACCCGTGACAGTATTCCCCTGATTATTTTGCACCGCACGCATGGCATTATCGTATGCTGGTTGACCGGGAGCAAAACCCTGATTCCTTAACTGTGTATCAAGCTGATCGGTCTGTTGTTTGAAATAAGGATTAAGATATTCAATTTCTTTCTGCATGGCACCGCCAACCAACCCACTGGTCGCGTTACCTATAGCTGTCCCCGGATCAACAGAACCATAATTAGCCCCACTCAAAATTTGACCAGCTTGCGTACCAGCAGTCTGTTGTGTTCCCTGTAAAGTCGTTAGCAATTGCTGTTGAGCAGGAGTAAGTGCAGTAGTCGCTGTATACAACGGTGTACCGTCAGATGAAGTTCCAGTCTGCGTATAAGTCAAGCTCCCCGTAGGGGTGACCTGATTCGTCATGGAACCTTGTTGAGATTGTTGCCCAGCTTTCGTATTCAATGCCTGCTGATTAGCAGCAGTTACATTTGGATCAGCTACAGCTGGTGCGTCGGGTGTAGATGACATCTATGCAACTTTCTTCAAATGTTCAGCTGCTAATTTTTCAAGATCCTCCCTGAATACAACAAATCGGCATCCAGTATTACGCGGAGAATCTATATATCCATACTGTCTACGCTGAACACCCTCGTACTTAAAACCAAACTTTGAAAGCTTTTTCAAAAGATAAGAAGGACGCTTCGGCACAATAACTGTCAATCTCGACAAGTGCAACTCATAAAGGGCAATCCTAGCCAGAGCGCGGATGATCCCCACAGTAGCTGTACCTTTGCCATAATAAGATAATTCCGCATTTAGCGTATTATAATTAGTAAACAAAACAGCTCCGACTAACAAACCATTATCTACTATCCCCACAGCCCTATCCACATGCATGGGGTTGCGATGATAGGCCTGAAATGCCCACGCAGCGACTTGTGCATCACAATCAAGAAGCAAACCCTTCATCACTCATATTCCTTTTTACACGAAGCCGCCGAGCTCGATAATGGCATTAAAAGCATTAACTTGAAGGGAAATAGAAGTTGTATCCAAGCTTGCATCAAACAAAGCCTGATCAAAAAATGAAAAATCAAATTGCGCAAGAGTACCACTTCCACCTGATATCGTCGCAATATTAATAGTAAGATGCATAGCCAAAGCATGCCCCATGGCTTCTGTGCTTATCCAAGAAGTAGTTTGAATGACCGTACCAAACCATTTATCCACATCCCACACAGCTACATCCCACAACGCACCACCATTGAAAATCTGAAGTGGGGCATTTTGTGTCTGGACATGGAAATCAGCATCGACGGAGATAAAAGGTGTGATGGTTTGGCCAGCCGAAATAAACGGCTGAGCCATTGTCATTCTTTTTAACCGACCCGGTGCATCAAAATAATTATAAGCACATTGCATATCAGCAAGAATGGGCGTCGTAAAATCAGTGCTTCCAACAAAACATTTATTAATATCCCCATTATTTCCACCAAAATACAAAACATCACGAAATATCTCAAAACAATTAGCATTCCACCCTGTAAATTGACACCATGCACCCGTCAAAGCATTCATGACGAATTGGACTTGTACATCATTCTCAGTTTGAGGAACATTCAAAATAGCCAATTGTTGCGGGGCATAGCTTATCAACTGCCAGCCAAACATATTTTGACCGACTTGCGCTGCCTGTGCCATAGCATTCTGGATACGAGCAGTTATTGAAATACTACGATCTGCACTTGGATCAAAAGGCAATGCTTGTGAAAGTGGGATAACACCTTGTTGCGTGATAAGACCTACATCAGAACCAATCTTAGTAGCACAACGTAGACTGATATGTGGAGATATATCGAATGTACCAGTCAATGTAAAAGTGGCTGCATTAGTAGGATCTGTTCCACTAAAAATACTGATTTGCCCACGGCTTGAAATGAACACCATATAATCCTGTGGACCATTTCCACCATCAACTGTCCAGTCAGTAATATCAAGAAGGTACCCACCTTTAGTCCAATTAGCACCAAGGTCTAGGGTACCTGCAATAGCCCCTGTAATAGCATCCGTAGGCATAAAAGCGCAGACAGTAGAACCACCACCAGAACCGTTGCCAAGAACGTACCAAAGCCTGCGCTTTTGTGCATGAATATTCGTTATAGCGGCTGTAGTTAAACCACTAGGCAATCCTGTGATTGCCGGAACTGACCACGTTGTTCCATTGTACTGACGTAAGGTATCAACCCCATTAACAAGTTGAATTACAGTGGTGCCGAGGACTGGAGTAAAATTGACATATTGCCATCTGGCTGAATTCAAACCCGACACAACAACCGTATTTACACCGTTAACAGAAACATCATAAATACTGCTACCAGCAGCAGCAAACATCTGCTCACCACCTTGAGCACGACGTACCATCAATGTTTCTACTGGTGTTGTTAGAGCATCTAAAAGCACCCATGGAAAGTAACCCTGTCTTAATTCTACCCAACCGGGTCGTGGTATCCAATTATTGAGAATAGGTGCACGTTTTGGATCCATAGATGCCAAAGGTGAAATAGCATCCCAACCATCAGTAGGCACAGGAATAACTTTAGACTGCACATCAGGTGCAGCCGTAGCAACTTTTTCTACTGTGGTAGTCTTCCTCATTTAAATCTACTTTTAAGTAATTCTATCATCTTTTGTGTATCATATTGCTCATGATATGGAACATCCTGTGTCATTGCAGGAGGCGTAACCAAACGCTGAAGCGGTGAAAGATCCATTCGTTTTGATACATTTCTAGCTTCTACTTCACCAGCCGTATTGTGGTACGTCTTATTCGCTAATTCATCAAGCTTTTCATAATTATAAGGAAGATTATTTTTCCTCATCATTTTCTCAAACTCAGGTGCAAACATCTCAGGGGCTGCTCCTGCTGTAAAACCTTCTATATCTTGAATTCCATGCTGTAGTTCATGAGATAGAACATCTCTAGCTCCTGCAGGAGTTACAGCATGAGTTTCAAACCGAGGAGACAATGACCCTGATGCAGGTAGATACCCTCCACCCATTTGACTGGCATCTTTAGTTAGATCAAGACGGAGACCCCGCAAATCAGGATAAGCTTTCATTAATTCAGGATGCTTAACCAAAGAATCCATAGATCCAACTGCTGTATCTCCTACATTTTTGGGCATGAATTTCATGGCCAATTTATTGTCTGGAATTTCAAAACGCCATTTCTGATCAATTGGATGTTGTTCCCATCCAGTCAACAAACGTGTACGGGCAGGGTCCGCCCCCTGTGCAGCTTGTGTCATAGCCATATCAAGATTACGAAGATTAGCTGTTTTGGCATTTATACCGCCAAAAGCACCAAGACCTTTTGTGGGTGCAGCAATACCCCTTCCCATCAGAGCCATAACTGTGTCTGCTGCCGCAGGTATTACCCTTTGAGTACTTCCATGAATGTCATTTGGATCAAACTGTGCTGCTTGATCAATTAAATTCTTTGGTACATCCAAAGTTTTTTGTGCAACATGCCCAATTATAGGATTGATGATGTTGGTTGGCTCCGCCATAGGCTCAGCAGGGCCACCCACGCCGAATGGCATAGCATCGGGCTGTGGCTTACCTCCCTTTAACGCCGCAATAATATCTTCAAAGGAAGGCATGTGACGCTCCTATTAAACGCCACGCAATTAAGAACTACCAGAAGGACCGGGAAAAAATCCGTCTTGTACGGAAGATGGCGAAATAAACACTGGTGACCGGCTCTTGGCTAATTGCAAAGTGCCTGCACCACCATCTTGCCCAATTAATTGATTAACATAATCAGCCCATCTGTTTTGCAAGGAAACGTAACTTCCCATCCCCTTAATTTCCCAAAACATCCACTTAATACCAGTCACCATAGCCTGATCATTAAGAAGGGTGGTATCAAGATCATTGGCAAAATATTGAGTAAAATTTGTACCAGAACCCAACACTGCTACAGCATTGACAGACTTGTATTCAAAGACAAGTTGTAGTGGTGCTTTGATCTCAAAAGGTGGAGGCCAAATACGCCAATTATTTGTAAAAGGTCCAACTTGTCGAAAGTGTCTACGTGGCCCAGTAGTGACAATACCTGAATTGTGCCATTGATCCATTTGAGGCGAAGTAGGGCCAATAAGTTCCCAATGATTGGTTCTATCCCACATAGTCCTGTTTTGAAAAGCATCAAAACCGGGCGGTTCAGGAAACGTATCCTGAGCAAAAACAAGATTAGCTCCTGTAACAGCTGCAGAGTTAACAGCTTCCATGTTCATGGTCGCAGTGGTTGCATCTGGCACTGTCAAAATACGGGCACCTTGAGGAATATTAGTTCCAGATATTGCAGTAGCATTAGCTATTATTCCAGCCGTACTTGGAATATTGCTAATAATGTTGGTATAAGCAGTCAAGAAATTACCAGTAGTCTGAAGCGGAACTGGTATTGCCAGATCATACTCAAACTGTAGGCAGGTCCAACCCGTAGTAGCATTCATAGACCTCATTTCGTCCAGAACACGGTTCGCCAACGCAAACATCTGTACTGTGGTAGCATCAGTGTTTCCTACAACACTCGCTGCTACCGGCAGCCCAAGCTCCGCTTGGGCCTTCTGGACCATTTGGAGTAATGTCAAGGCCATGACTTAGATAGGAATCCAATAATTGTTTGTACCTACTTGTATCTTACGAGACCTAAAGTTTGGCATACCATTACCATTTTCATTAGTAAGGGATAATCCACTACCCGATATCACTATCGCTGGATTTTTATAAAGCTCAACTATATCATTAACGTTAAAAGAAGGTGCCAGTTGAGCATAATTTGGGCCAAGACCACCAAGATCATGAAAAGCACTGTCATCATATAAAATAGTAGTTACAGGTGAACCAGTCGGATTAATTATCAAGGGAGTATTCCAATTATATTGGATACCTCCATTGACAGGTGTCAACGTAATTAAAATTGACGAATAAAAAGGAACTTCATCAACTTCAATTGCCGTAATTTTACCAGGAATATTAATCGTTGTCATAATTAAATTCCTTATCCTGATTGAAGCACTGTCCAAAAACCCTTCTTATATTGCCAAAAAATAGCTGGCTTATTAATAGCAGCAATCGGATAACTTGCATTAACTGCTAATGCATTAATTTGTCCACCAACTGGAGGAAACACAACTGCAGCACCACCAGTAGTATCAGTCTGTACCACTAAAACTTCTCTATTAACACCTACAGATGCAGGTAGAATAAATGCTGTATTAGAAGCAGTAGTCTTTAGTTCAACAGTTTGTGTTCTAAGTAAAGTAGCAGTGCTTTGATTAGTAGTTCCAGTGCCCGATTGCGTAATAGGTTGAGAACCCATCAAATCCGACAATTGCGCGGGCAGCCCAAGACCCATGAGGTCGTCTTCGGTTCCAAGAGGCATATAAATAACTCCTTATTTGAGACGTGTTCGAGAACGCTTTGGCTCAGCTTTTGGCATAACACGACTTGCATTTATCTGAGCAGTTTGAGCGTCGAAATTAGCATTGGGGACAAATACACCACGCTTCATTCCACCACCCTGATTAGCCAGCAATTGCTGGACATCAGCCATGGTAACAGCATTTTCCTGATTGGATCGGATAGCCTTAAGCTCGGATTGAACCAATTCAAGTTTGCTCTTAAGACTGTAAATTTCACGATCTTTTTCCTCAAGAGCCTGCTTAAGCTGACTAGCCTTGACCCCCTTATTCGCTACCTCGAGATAACGAACAGCTTCGTTAACCCATTGCTGGCAACCCATCCCAATGGTCTCAATGGCATGTGCTGAGAGTTTGGCTAGTTGTTCCACTGTATGGACGCCAGAAGCTTTAAGAGCACCAGCTGTAGCCGGTGAGGCCGCGAACAGCATGTCTACTGGGGTGCCATCTGACACTTGAGGGGCATTTGCTTGAAATTGTTGCCACTGCATTGGATAGCGACGCTTTTCCAAATCAGTTGCTTCTCTGTCTACAATGTTGAGGCGTTCACCGGGTGGATGGATACGAACATAGATTTTATCATCAAAATAAGGCCTACCGACTTCAGCTGACTTGTTCGGATTAGGTACAGCCTTCATATAAAACATGACAACCATCGAGGCATCACCACCTCCATAGTTGACCACCCCACCCCATTCACCCATGCGGCGGATACTAGTATGACTTGAAAGTTCGTCCATCTCAAACTCCTGTTAAAATACGAAGATAGCTCAGATTATATTATTTGGCCAGAGTCAAGTCTAATTCTGACGTATTTTTGCTTTTAACGAATTTGTCCAATTCTTTAGCTACTTTTTGCAGCATACCATCCCAGTCACCGGGGGCCGGTTGTGTAAATTGCCGCAGGCTTGGATACCACGGACTATCCTCACGAGTACCGAACCAGCGCCAACAGCCGTCCCAACGGCTTAGCAGCCACGTAGGCTTGCCTAACGACGCAGCAGCATGGACTACCGCTGTATCAACTGAAATCACCAGATCGCAGTTTTCTATGGCACAGCACGTCTCATAGAAATCGTACATGTCTTCGGTCCAGTCCGCAATAGACATGCCAGCAGGTGGAGTTTTTACTTCTTCAGAAGGGGTACCATGTTGAAGTGATATCCAGATGATACCGGATATCTTCGCTAATGGAGCCAAAGCTTTCAATTCAGTTGAACGGATAGCATCAACCGCAGCAGCAGCAGGTTGATTTCGTCGACTCAAACCAGCCCAGCAAACACCAATTTTAAAACCCTTAGGCAATTCTTTGAATCTATTAGCCCACGCATCAACATCACGGTAGCTTAGATTAAATTCTTTATCATTGACTGGAATAGCTTCAATATTTGGGGTCAACACCCCTGCCAAATTCATCATAGACACAGCATAGTCAAGCTCTGGAAGCTTCTCACCAACATTAATAACTGCATAGATATCAGGAATAGTTTCAAGAAGACGTTTAAGCTGAGGTCTACCTTCAACAATGATCTTTGCTCGTAGATAACGGTTTGCAAGTACACGAGCATAGCGTGAAAATTGAATAATATCCCCTAAACCTTGTTCGCCATACACAAGGATAAATTTATTGTTTAAGTCTTCACCATTCCATTGAGGGCATTTTGTTTTACGCGGGGGCAGTTGATTGCTTTTCCAACGCCACTCATATTCCTTCCAACCCTCTTTAAAATGACCAGCTCTAAGCAGAGACATACCATAAACAAAGTGCCCTTCAACATACTCAGGGTCGACAGTTATACTTCTACGGTAGTAACAAAGAGCTTTTTCAATATTTCCTTCATACTTATAAGCATTCCCTAAACTCAAAAGTGCTTGAGGTACTTCTTCAATTTCAATGGCTTGAAAAAGACTTTTCTCTGCTTTGACTATATTCCCCATATTGAAATAGGCAGCACCTCGGTTACAATAAATTCGTGCCCGCATGTCTTTATGAGTTTCAGTTTCTAAAGCTTTATCAAAATTCAGTATAGCATCCAGATTATGCCCCATTTGCTGAATACAAATGCCTCGGTTATCCCAAATGCGTGAAAGATGCCCATCAATTGAAAGATTACTTTCAAATCTCTCAAGAAGTTCCGATGACCAGATAATTGCTTCAGACCATTTTTGATTATGATATGCCACCACAAAAAGTTCTTGAACTTCCTCATACGTTTTACGCTGCATGTTGTGCTCCACACGTTGATAAAAGAACAGGGGCAACAAGGCCCCTGTTCTCAACTTTAATGATATATCAAATTAGCTCGCAGCACCAACAGTTGGGTTATTCAAGATACCTGTATTCGGCCCAGCCACAGAACCAGCTGCCTGAGTGAGAACAATGCCAGTGAGAGCAAAACCAACAGTGGTACCGGGCGTTTGCTGTACAATTCCAGCAGTTAATGCACTATCAAAAAGTGCAGTATTTATAGGAATAGCAGCAGCAGACCTTATGTTTGGGCAATTGCCAAATACTTGAGTCCAAAAGAAAGTACCAGTTTGCGGAGCAGCTGGGGCAGGAACAAGCATACTTCCTTGTGAACCACCAACTACACCAATAAACTGACCAAAGGGAACAGAAGCAGCTGGAACAGTTGCACCACCAAGCAAAGCAACAGACCAAGAACCGGGAACAGCACTTATAAGAACAACTGAACCAGCCGGAATACTTACAGAAGCAGTACAATAAACCCATTCTGAACCATCTGTACCCCAAGCCAACTGGCCGGGGCTAAATGGAGGACGTGGAATTTCCGGGGTACCGACAGGATTCAGGATAAACACTGAATTGATGTCGACACCTTCCAAATTAGAAGTGTTATAAAGTGCGGCTGCCATTTAAGGCTCCTCATGTGTGAGTTGGAATTCTAAATACTATCGTCCAAGAATTGGTTTCCAAGGACACGCACGGAGGAAGTAGGTGATTGGTTTCACCAATATTACTTCTATAAGAAGTAAAAGACCTCGTCAAGATCATAACAAAGCTTGAGGCATCAGGATGGTAGGGGCATCAATTGTTGGCGCTGCATTTGCATAAGGATGGCCGCCCGGTAGCAGCGCCTGTTGCCCATTATTCCACGCGATGTAACCTTCAAGCTTTTGAAGTTCGGCAGTAGAGATAACACCGGCCCATAGAATGTACTCAGCACATGAACCGGAACAATCGCTGCCTCCTGTATCGGAGATCGAATGCAATCCCATTCGATCGTGCGTGATACCTGCTATAGTGCCCGGAGTTCCGCTCAGTACTGTATTAACGCCAACATCTGCCGTTGTTGTAGAAAGCGGAACACCTTCAAAGATGGCAACAGTGCTGCTCGGTGTGTGAGTTTGAGAAGCAATAGCGCCATTGTAAAAATAATTAATATTCCCAGCATTTTGATAAAGGATATGACCGAAAAAACCAAAATCATTCTGCCCACTGGCACTTAGAGAAATCAATCTCCCGGTACTACTATCGATAGTACCGATAACCATCGAACCAATGACAGCGTTGGCAGGGTAGCCTGCTCCGGCTGCCGTTCGAAAGCCAGTAAACGATAAAATTAAGGCCGGATGGCCCGTCGACAACCCGTTAGCATCATATGTCGGTGAACCATCTTTGGTAAGTGTCCGTGCGTTTCCCGACTGGTCCGCCCACGTATTGACTGAACTGGTAGTACTTATATCACTTCCATCAGCAAGCACATTTGCTGGATCATGAACCCGATAATAGCCTTCAAGTGTCACACTAGTAAGATTAGCTGGTGTCCAAAGCGTCATATCAACTAACTATCCAGTTTGTTCCATTACAAACTACGAATACAGTTACAGCCCCACCACCAGCAACCAATACTCCAAGTGTTGGAGCCAAAGCATCCGTTACTTGACGAACAACTCCATTCTGACCAGCATTACATGCTGGAATAGAAGCCCCGGTATGCTTTGATATATTAGTGGTAGTAAAAGAATATCCATTAGATTGACTATGTTGTGCCCAAGATGGGCTACACAATATTAAAAATACTGCAATAAAAATAAACCTCATTGCACATCTCCACTAATAAAAGCATGAACGGATAAAGCTTGAGTAAAACAAGTTTGACCAGTTGAAACAGCGATCACAACCCCGTTAAGAAAAATTGGAGGAGTATTAAATGCAGCTGAAAAAGAAGTGGTGCCAAGTGGCAGTATGTAGCATTTTGCAGGGGTAACTGCCCCATCAACAGGAGCCACTGCTGCATCGTAAATCAAAATAGTCCAAATAGCTCCAGACAATGTAACATCCGCGGATACTTCAAAACTAGTCAAAAGACAATTTTGATTGCAGGAGGACCTTAGAACTAAATTCGACGCTAGTCCTGCAGTCCTTTTATTCACCGCACCAACATTAGCTCCAGAAGGAGCTGTATAAGCTTCCTTGAAAAGAGCAATTGCGCCAACACACACAATTAAAGCTGCCAAAAGAAGCTTTTTCATTTCTATCCTCACTATCGAATCATGAAGTGGCCCATATTACCGATGAACTTGACAACGTGCAAGGTTGTACCGCCTACCGTGGCTGTGTAGAGGTTCTGATTATAAGGCTGTAAAGGAAACATCCCCAATTTAACAGGTTGTTGTTTCAGATACTGATTTTGATTGAACGGAAA
>Ga0137403_10008268_pt1 | contig 11657 bp, 10 predicted proteins | sample CZOMad2_1_16fung_FD_122057 | JGI IMG/M metagenome (GOLD analysis project Ga0137403, IMG submission 122057) | Vadose zone soil fungal communities from Angelo Coast Range Reserve, California, USA - CZOMad2_1_16fungal (Hybrid Assembly) | ecosystem: Environmental > Terrestrial > Soil > Vadose zone...
TCGCCGCACGCAGCGCGCTCAACACGGAATCGATCTCTTCGGCATCTTTGTATTTGCGGCGCGGCCAGAAAAACCCCTTCAAACCATCGCCTTTCGTGCGTGGAACGATGTGCACGTGGAAGTGCGGAACGCTTTGGCTGACGCGATTGTTGGCAGCGATAAACGTACCCTCAGCGCGCATACCAAGCTCGACTGCTGCCGCAAGCAAGCGCACATTTGCAAACAAGATCGTCAGGAGAGAATCCGGCAAATCGTTGATGGTCTCGAGATGGTTCTTGGGGATCAGTAGGCAATGGCCAGGAAACAATGGTCGATGGTCCAGGAAGGCAATCGTCTGTTCATCTTCAAAAACGCGAAAACCGTCGTCGGCACGAACGACTTTGCAGAAGGCGCAGTTTTCATCGAACGTGTGGGGCGAAGCGCTCATATACGTTCAAGAAAAAACCATTTTGTAAGGAGTACGCATCAGCTCAGCGAAGAAAACAGGAGTTCCTTCCATTTGGCTACGTCGAGGCTCCAACATACGTCAACTTTGCGGCCTCGTTCAATCGGAGTGGTCCATTCGTTCTTATTCCTGGCATCGGCTGCGACGTCCAGGCGATCGACGACTGTCATACCGCGCGTTAATTCGCTGCTAACCTCGATCTGCACATAATGTTTGCTCGAGGACGTGCAAAGAGCAGGGTTGAGCACGATGCCCATAGTCACGGGATCGGGCAGCGAGATGCCCCTTTGCCCGGTCTGTGTAAAGAATGCCTGCGCAGCCGTGCTGTTGCAGCGTATTGCGAATTCCGCGATTGGATTTTTCAGCGCAAGCACCCGGTCAATGTCTTGCTGGTTAAGGGCGGCGTCTCCGCAACACAATTGCCAGCCTACCATTTCCAGCGGCAGCCCGGACTGGAAGACGATGCGCGCAGCTTCGGGATCCACCCAAATGTTGAATTCGGCTGCGGGGGTCACATTGCCGACACAGCACGGCGCGCCGCCCATCACCACGCAGCGCTTCACCGAGGCTGCGAGCTTCGGCTCGCGTAACAACGCCATGGCCAGATTGGTGAGCGGACCTAACGTTACGATTTCAATGCCAGGATTGTCGCGCACCGTCTGGATCAGCGCGTCTACGGCATGACCTTGCGCGGCAACCAGCTTGGCGGGCTTGTATCCGTGATCGCCTAGGCCGTCAGCTCCGTGAAACCAATCCGCTATCACCAGCTTTCGTAGCAGCGGAGCTTCCGCGCCAGAGTATACCGGCACATCCGCGCCGCAAAGTTCGACGGTGAGAAGAGCGTTGCTGGTAGCCTGCGTCACCGGAACATTGCCGGCAACAACGGTTATGGCGGCGACACGGACTTCCGGGGAGCGGAGCGCCATAATGAGGGCCACCGCGTCGTCAGAAGCTGTATCTGTATCAATCAGGAGTGTTCGCTTCATCCAGGCAGCACGGACATGAAAGCATCGACTGCAATTTTGCGCTGCCCAGTGTGAACCTTTTGGTCCGCTGCATCCAGTCAATTCTACTTGGCAGCGTAGATGATCGAAACTTCAGTCTGCACTTGAACTTTCCGCATGAATCAGGTCAGGCTTTTGAATCGGCGGACGCCGAATTTCTTGGACTGCGCTAGGCCGCTTTTCCGGTTCTTCGATCCTCAAGCGCACAACCTCCTGTTTATCCAGGGACTCATACAATGCTCGAATTACGCGCACGTCGGCCAAACCTTCCTTGCCCGACGGTTCAGGTTGCTTGTTCCTTAGAATACAATCGGAGAAGTACACCAGTTCGGGCCCGAACTGGTCGGACTTGCCGAAGTCTCGCTCCCTGACTTTGCCATTGATCGTAATTTTCAGCTTGAGGCCTTCCGCATACTCATAGGCAGGATCGGCGCGGAGGCTTCCCTTGGTGCCGACAACTTCGTACGCAGAAACGTCGGCTGCCCCAAAACTGCACGCAAAGCTGGCGAGTTGCGCATCCGGAAAGCGCATAACCGCGCTTACGCTTTCCTCAACCTCGCGGAAACGCTTGTCCTTCGAGCTGGCATCAAACGCAAACACCTCCTCAGGCTCCGCGCGGAATAGGTAACGCGCTGCGTTGACGCAATATACGCCGATGTCCCAAAGAGGTCCGCCGCCCATCGCTCTCTTCAATCGAATGTTGTCGGGCTTCACCTGCATGGTGAACGTTGAGTTGAAAATGCGTGGCTCGCCAAGTTTTCCGGATTGCACCAGCTCGACGGCCTGCAGATTGGCTTTGTCAAAGTGCAAGCGGTAGGCAATCATCAGTTTCGTTCCGTTCTGCTCGGCGGCCCGAATCATGTCGAGGCATTCTTCCTCAGACGTAGCCATTGGCTTTTCACACAAAACGTGGATGCCTGCGTTTGAAGCCGTGACGGAATAATCGCGATGCATATTGTTGGGCAGCGCGATATAGACGGCATCGACTTCGCCGCTATTCACCAAATGTTCGTAATCCTGGTAGGAATAAACTGGCCCTATGCAATATTTCTTGCTGAGTTGTTTGGCCTTTGCTGGATCGTCCGTCACTAGCGCGGTAACCTCGGAGTTTTCGCTGGCGTGCGCGAAAGCGGGCAATACGGCGACCTGTGCGATGTGGCCAAGGCCAACTACCGCGTAACGTACCCGTTTTGCGCCGTTCTTCCGCGAGACTTGCACGACATGCGACTTGCTAGACTTCATGTTTTTCTCCGTTTTTCTCCGTTTTTCTCCGTTTTCCTGCTTTTTCACTGCTGCGAGCCAGCAGTTTTCTTTCGCTGAACTTGCTTTATCCCGCTTTTGACCAACTGCAAAGCTCGTTTCCTGCCATGCATCCCAAGCGGGACGAATTTCTTTCCTTGCAGGGCGTTATAAGAAACAAAAAAGTCGCTGATTGATTTCGTCAATTCTTTGTCGATGCGAGGCGCGGGCATCATAGGCTTCCGCGACTTGCCGTCGATTGGAATAGCGATTATGCGATCATTCCGCTCGTTCCTGCCGTTCTCAGTCTGCTTGCCTTCCAGCACGCCGACAATCTTTCCGAGAACAACGCATCCCACGGGGGCGGGTTCTTCTCCGATCAGCAACACGTCCAAGGGATCGCCGTCACCGCCCTCTGTGGATGGCAAAAAGCCGAAATCGAACGGGAATGCCTGACCCAGCGGCAACAATTTCTCGAAACGAAACACATCCGCTTTCTCGTCGTACTTCATTTTTGCGCGTCCGCCCTTCGGCGTTTCGACAACGATATTGACGGCGTCACCGTCAAATGTGGGAAGCGCGTTAATGCCAGACCGCGAATGGCCGTTATTGTTCTCCTGGCTCTTCTGGCTGCGAGGCATACCGTCCTTCCAGACGATGCGACTACCCAGCGTGTTGGCTCCATCCATGTTTTACGGCAGGGCTAACGGGGGAAATCTTGTAAGCGTCATTAGTTCAGGTTCGGCGTACGTTTGGGTCCGCTTCGTTCCGTGCGCTATTATTGTTACGTGCGAAGTCTTACAGCGAAAACCACTAAGCAAGGTGCCGCAAGAACAAAGCGCATATTCCTTCTTTCCCCTGCGAACGCGGCTGGAAAACGAGCGCAATTGTTAATGCGAGAAGGCGCGACGTTCGGGCTAGCCCGCCGGCTACAAAATGGCGGCCTTCCATTGGGAGAAGCCTTTAGCTTCATCAGCGGATTGTATTTTCGCGGCAAACTGGCCTACGCAACCGCATTCTCCTGCGCGCCAGATGGCTTGCCCGGGGCGTTGATCATCACCGCGTGCGGCGGGCTCGTGCCTCCAGAGACGCCGATAAATCGAGAACAACTCTGCCTCATCTCCTCGGCGCCAGTCGACGCGTCGGAACCGCGTTATCGTATTCCCCTTGAGCGCGACGCCCGCATGGTGGACGCGCATCTGAGCGGTGATTGTGAGATCGTTCTGCTGGGTAGCGTTGCTACGCCGAAGTATGTGGAACCGCTGCTTGCCATTTTTGGCGACCGGCTGGTATTTCCCAAAGACTTTGCAGGGCGGGGCGACATGAGCCGCGGCGGACTGATGCTCCGCTGCGTGCGTGAGGGCGTAGAACTAAATTATGTATCGCTTGCGACGGGGGAACGCCACGGCCCCAAGCCCGCCAAGCTTTCGAGAACGATCACTGGCAATCGGGCTGCGCCTCAAAGTAAGTCCAGCGCCGAACGATTCTCTCGCTGAACCTGCTTCATAGTGCATTCGCCGGGATCCTTTTCGGGTCGCCACCGCAAGAATTTTGTGCCGTGGCGAAACCGTCCGCCGGTGAAGTGATCGAACTGCACCTCGGCAACGAGTTTTGGCTCAACCGGTTGCCACTCCATCGAATGCTTCGTGCTCCAACGGCTTAATCCGCCCGGAGCTTTGCCGGTGAAGCCTGGTGGTTTCACTATTTTTTCCAATTTTTTTGTCAACTGCTGACGGTCCTCATTACGAATGGAGGAAGTAAAGCCTACGTGGTCGAGCAAACCTTCGTCATTGTAAAGTCCGAGCAGTAAAGAGCCGATAAGTTTTTTCTTTTCGAGATACCGAAAGCCTCCCACCACGCAATCGGCCGTGCGCTGTTTCTTGATCTTTTGCATTCCGGTGCGCTTACCGGACTGATAGGGAAGATCCTCGCGCTTGGCGACAATACCGTCCAGGCCTACTCCCATGTGGAACCACTTGCGCGCGATAGAAAGATCGCAAGTCATCGGCGACAACCGGATCAAGCCGTCCTTTTTGAAATATTTCTTGGCAAAGGACTCCAGGTGACGTCGTCGCTCGCGAAGCGGTTGATCATTTAACGGCTTGCCCTGCTCATTCACCAACAAATCGAAGACGATAAAGACGCATGGCGTCTCTTCGCTGAGCTTCCTGATCCGGCTTTCCGCCGGATGAATCCGCATTAGCAAGTGATCGAACGACAGCTTTCCGCCCAGGGAAATCACGATTTCCCCGTCGAGTACGATTTTTTTCGCCTTAAGAGACTTCAACTCCGCAACCAGTTCGGGGAAATAGCGCGTGAGCGGTTTTTGTGATTTCGAGAGGAGTTCGATCTTGCCGTCATCGCGAAATGCCAAGCAGCGAAACCCATCCCACTTCGGTTCGTAGTGCCACTCCGAACCTGCTGGGAGGTCTGACGCCGGTTGTGCTTCCATCGGGGGAAAGTTTTTGCGAATCGGCAGACTCATAGGAAGGGTTCGAGGCGAACACGGGCCTTTGTGTCCAGCAGCGGCTCCCAAAGATCGCCAACCTTTTTCAGCCGGCGCGGCACGTTCATCATCGTGAAGTCTTCGATCTCCACGCCTCGTTCGACTTCCTTCCAAGTCACTGGAGTTGAAACCGTGGCCTCCGGTTTTGGCCGAACGGAATAAACGGATGCCAGCGTACGATTCCATGCGTTCTGGTTGTAATCCACCAGAACGCGCCCTTTAGGCCTCTTGGCAACGCGATATTCGGCGGTCACAACTTTGGGGTGCCGCCGCTCGAGTTCCTTCGAGAATTTTTTGGCGAAGGCCCACACTTGCTTTTGATCCGGGCCGCGTACGATAGGAACGTACACATGAATCCCCCGCGATCCCGTCGTCTTCGCATAGCTTCTGATTTGCAAGGCCGACAACGCGTCTCGGACCAGTAAGGAGGTCTCCAGCACACGCCGAAATGGCGTGCCCTCCACCGGGTCCAGATCAAAATGCAGGTAATCAGGACGGTGAACGTCATCGCATCGCGCATACCACGGATTTAAGTCGATGCAACCGAGATTCACCAGCCACAGCAAGGATGCAACATTTTGAATCATCGGGAAGTCGATGATATTTCCTGAAGCATGTTCGATGGGACAAACCGGAACGAAATCCGGACGCGGTGATGGCGCGCGTTTCATGAAAAAAAAGGGAGCATTAATGCCGTTGGGGTACCGCTTCATCACCATAGCGCGATTTCTGAGGTGCGGCAGAAGCCACGAGGAAACATCCGCGTAATATTGCAGCAGATCGCGCTTAGTCAGGCGAAGCTTAGGCCAGAAAATCTTTTGCAAATTTGTGAGTTTTACCGTGGCGCCATCTACGGTCACTTCTGCGTCCGGAACATTGTTAGGGATCGAAACTGGCGCGGCACTTTTCTTTGCCCGTGTATGTCTGCGCGCACTTCCTTGGCGATTCGCAGTTGCAACTGCAATCATGATATCTCGCCCCATTTTTAGACTCTTCCACGGGGCGGGAGGTTCTTTTTTAAGATATCGCGCTTGTGAAGGCTTGTCTCAGCGCAGCTTTAACTTATCGAACAGGGTGTGCGATGTGGGAATGGCGACCCCGGAGAGGCTCGAACTCTCAACATCCAGCTTAGAAGGCTGGCGCTCTATCCAGTTGAGCTACGGGGTCTTTCCTAATTCTACCAAAAACTTCAGTGGCGGCTTATCCGAAGTGCTTCTAGACGATTAGCTTATAAGCAGAGGTCGCGAATTCGAGTCTCCCCGGGCGCGCCACTTCCATGTCTAACAATTCACCAAGATCCATTGTCATGGACACTTAATTTGCTCGACAGCTATTTCGCCGAAAAGCGAAACACGGTCTGCGAGTGAAAACCCGCCTTTGGCTTCAGCAAGGTGCTGGGGAAGTTCGGATGATTAGGCGAATCCGGAAAGTGCTGCGTCTCCAGGCAGAAGGCCGCTCGTTGTGGATACGGCTTGTTTCCCTTGCCTTTTGCGCCGTCCAGAAAATTACCGCTGTAGAACTGCACTCCAGGCTCAGTCGTTAGAACTTCAAGCTTACGTCCGCTTTTCGGATCATAAGCTTCCGCCGCGATTGACAATTCACTTCCCCCGGCCCGAGTGAGCACCCAGTTATGATCGTATCCTTTTCCGAATACGAGCTGCTCGTCGCTTTCATTGATGCGCTTCCCAATCGCGGTCGCGTTGTTGAAATCCATCGGCGTTCCGGCCACGTTCTTTAACTCACCCGTCGGAATCAATCCCTTGTCCACCGGCGTGAATTGCTTGGCATGCAGCGTCATCACGTGATCCAAAATATCGCCGTTGCCTTCGCCTGCCAGATTGAAGTAGGAGTGGTTGGTCAGGTTCAGGACCGTATCCTTATCAGTGGTCGCCGCATAGTCGATCTTCAATTCGTTGCGGTCCGCCGGCAGCGTGAACACCACCTTCGCGGAAAGGTTTCCCGGAAATCCTTCTTCTCCATCCGCACTCAAATAGGTCATCTCCAGCGATTCGCCGCCCTTGGCCGCGATTTCCCGCGCCTTCCACACCTTCTTGTTGAATCCCACAATTCCGCCATGAAGCGTGTTCTCCCCGTTGTTCTTCGGAAGCGTGTAGGTCTTTCCGTCAATTGAGAATTTGCCGCCCGCAATGCGATTCCCGTATCGCCCTACCGTCGCGCCAAAGTAAGACGTTCCCTTCTCGTAGCCATCGAGCGTGTCGTGGCCCAGGACGATATCCGTAGCTTTCCCAGCCCGGTCTGGGACCTTCAACGTGACCACCGTGGCCCCAAAATTGGTGATCGAAACTTCCATTCCCTTTTTGTTCGATAGCGTATAAATATCAATCTGTTCGCCGCCGGTGGTCTTGCCAAACGATTCCTTTTTAATGGTTCCTCGCATTCCTTGCGAGCTCAGCGAGCTGGCAAGCGACAATCCGCCGATCAATATTAAAGCACACAGTAAAGTGCGCGCCTTCTGTTTCGCGTTAATCATCCTTCTCTCCTGTGTCTGGCTCCGCTACCCAATCCCGGCCATTTCCGAATTGGCGGCAACAAATCGCGTACTGCGTATACTATCAACCCTTCGGCCTGGCAAGAACGTTTCTGATTCCTGGCCATTATCGCGCGATCAAACGGCGGCCACGTGATCCCTTTACCACAACTCTTCAACGTCGCCACTTATTTCGTGGATCGCAACATTCTCGAAGGCCGCGGCCAAAACATCGCCGTCGAATGCGGCGAAGAGCGTGTCACCTACCAGCAGCTCTTCGAGAGCACGAACCGCGCTGGCAACGCACTCCGCAATCTCGGTGTTCGCGCCCGAGAACGTGCGCTCCTACTGCTGCTCGATACACCCGAATTCCTTTACGCCTTCTTCGGTGCCATCAAAATCGGCGCCGTCGCCATTCCGGTTAACACGCAAGCCAAACCTCGCGATTACGAGTACATCCTCAATGATTCCCTCGCACGAGTAGCCATCGTTAGCGAATCGCTTCTGCCACAACTCCAAGCCATTCCGCGCCAGAATCTCCCTCATCTCCGTGAAATCGTAGTGGTCGGCCCTCCTGATCACGCACCAAGCTATTCTTGTTTTCAAGACTTGATGGCAGCCGCGTCGCCCGACCTCGCTCCCGCGTCCACCTCAAAGGACGCCCCCGCCTTCTGGCTTTACTCTTCCGGTTCCACCGGCGTCCCCAAGGGCTGCGTCCATCTTCATCACGACATGGTGGTCAGCTCGCACCACTACGCTCACGCCATCCTCACAATTAACGAGCGCGACCGCTGCCTCAGCGTAGCGCGCCTCTTTTTTGCCTACGGTCTCGGCAACGCTGGCTACTTCCCTCTCTCCTGCGGCGCCACCACAATTCTCTCTCCCGCTCGTCCGGCACCAGCCAGCATCTACGCCGATATCGAGCGCTATCGTCCAACGCTCTTTTTTTCCGTGCCCACAAATTACGCCGCACTGCTCGATCACCGTCGCAACAGTGGTCACGATTTCGATCTCTCCTGTATCCGCCACGCCGTTTCCGCCGGCGAAGCTCTGCCAGCGCCTCTCTTCGAACGCTTCCGCGAACGCTTCGGCATCGAAATCCTCGACGCCCTCGGCTCCACGGAAAGCCTGCATATGGTCATCTCCAATCGTCCCGGCGAAATAAAGCCCGGCTCCAGTGGCAAAATTCTTCCCTGCTTCGAAGCGAAAATTACCGACGAATCCGGCAATCCCGCCGCCCCCAACGAAATCGGCGATCTCTGGGTGAAGTGCGATTCTCTTTGCGCCTGCTACTGGAATCAGCCCGAAAAAACAAAATTCACTTTCGTCGATGAGTGGTTCCGCACCGGAGACAAATATCGCCAAGACCAAGACGGTTTCTTCTGGCACGCCGGCCGCTCCGACGATCTTTTCAAAGTCCACGGCCTCTGGCTAAGTCCCGCCGAGGTAGAGAGCGCGTTGATCGCCCATCCTGCTGTCCTCGAAGCAGCCGTCATCGCGCGCGACGACGAAGCCGGCCTGGCCAAGCCCGCAGCCTACGTCGTATTAAAAAAGGAATTCACGCCAACCCCGCACCTCGCCCGCGAGCTACAAGATTTTGTCGCCGAGCGAATCGGCGGCTACAAGCGCCCCCGCTGGATCGAATTCCTCCCCGAACTCCCCAAAACCGCCACCGGAAAACTCCAACGCTTCAAACTCCGCGAGCTGCAACCTCAAACCAAAATCAATCCGTAGTTGTGAAGTAGTGGCCAGTCTTTGGACTGGTCAACGCGCTGCGTACTTCTTAATTTCCCGAGTCCGCGAATTAAACACCGCAAAGCTCCCATCCGCCGCCGCCGTAACCTTCAAATAATTTCCCGTATCCGGCCCCTGCAGGTTCGCCAGAAAAGCCGCCGCGACGTTGTGCGCGTCCCCACCCTCCTCCGAATAATGCAACTGCCAAAGATCCTCCAGCCCCGGCGACTTCTCAATGACGTCCCACGCCACCGGTGACCCGCCCTTCTTCGCTCCGTTGTCCATAATCGCCACGCGCGGCGCGATCCCATGCACCAGCGCCGCACTGCCGCTCTGGAAAAATCCATGATGCGACGCAATGTAAATGTCCACCGCACCGATCTTGTTCATCGGACACATCAGCTCCAATTCTTTGTCCGCCGTTAAATCCCCTAAATCCAAAATCCGCAGCGTCCCAAAAGTTATCAATGTCCCCAGCGATCGCGGATTCTCCGTCACATCAACCGCCGGCTTAGCCGCATTCGCGCAATTCGTATTTTCCTTCCCGCCTCCCGGCAAGGGCCTCTCAATCACCTGCCCGTCCGCCGTCACCACCCGCACCTGCATCCCCGTAATCGGCAGCACCTCTCCCGGTTTCGCCACAATGTGCTTGTACTTCCCGCTCGACAGCAATTCCTGGTACGCAGCGAAAACTCGGCTAGCGCTCGCGTCGCTCGTCTCCCGATTCTCTCCGTGATCGATAAACGTCCCCACCGGAATCTTCGCTGCAAGTTGCGGAGCCCCGCCGACGTGGTCATCGTGATAGTGCGTAATCAGCACAAAATCAATTTTCTTGATACCGGCATCCTTCGCAGCCGCGGCAATACGATCCGCATCCCTCCCGTTATTTCCCGGCCACCCCGTATCAATCAGCAGCGCCTTCCCCTCCGGCGTCACAAACAGCGTTGCCTGCCCGCCTTCCACGTCTACGAAATAAATCTGCAGAGGCTTCGTCGCCGCAGCCGGCGCCGCACCCGCAAACAATCCCAGTGACAAACTCAACGCCGCTGCAAATGTTCCCTTCGCCCAAAATCCTCGCAAGGCTCACCTTCCTCGTTCCTTCTTACCGCCCGAACTCGATCTGACTGTCTTATGCAAAGTGGAGGTCTTCTGCACTGGCTGCACCAGCGCTCGCGTCGCTCCAGTGGATATCCCCCCATCCACCAGCAACGTCTGCCCGGTCACATACCGGCTGCCCTCCGCCGCCAGAAAAACCACCGCCGCATCCAAATCCTCCGGCCGCCCCGGACGCTTCACCGGAATCCGATCGCAAAGATACTCCACCCACTCCTTATTTTCGTAGAGCACCTTGTTCTGCTCCGTGCGAAACCATCCCGGCGCCAGGCAATTCACCGTCACTCCATGCTTGCCCCAATCGTCCGCCAAACTCATTGTCAACTGCCGAATCCCACCGCGGCTCGCCCCATAAGGCCCCAACCCCGCATAACCCGCCACGCTGGTCACCGACCCTATATTAATGATGCGTCCATATCCCCTCGCAATCATCCGCCGCGCCACCGCCTGCGCCACAAAAAAACTCCCGCGCAAATTCGTATCCAGAATCAAATTCCAATCGTCCCAGGTCACATCCAGCGCCGGCTTGCGAACATTGCATCCCGCGTTGTTCACCAAAATATCCAAGCGCCCGAAAGCCTTCTCCCCCTCCGACACCATTCGTTCGATGCTCTCCAAATTTCGTACATCCAGATCCAGCGAAACCGCCCGCCGGCCTAGAGCTTTGATCTCCGCCTCAAACGCCCGCAGACTTTCCCGCGTCCGGCTGGTTAGCACCAAATCCGCGCCGGCCCGCGCCAATGCCCGCGCCATGTACTGCCCCAGACCGCGGCTCGTCCCCGTGACAATCGCCACCCGCTCCGAAAGATCAAACATCAGTGGGCGCTCTGTAGGGGCACGGGACACCCGTGCCCGTCTGCGCTGCCCCGCACTCCCGTCGCTCACGAAGCCGACCCCGGCGTAAGCACCACCTTCAACAAGTTCGGCTCCCGCGCATACAATCGCTCAAACCACGCGGGCCCCTCCGCCAGCGGCGCAATCGCCGTAATCAGCGGCTTCACTCGAATCGCTCCGCTAGCCATCAGCGCAATCGCTTCCGGATATTCCCCTGCCGACGCGCACGACCCCTGCAACCGAATCTGCCGCGTGACCACTTTCTGCAACGGTAGCGTCACCTCTGGCGAAATG
>Ga0137403_10008271_pt1 | contig 11653 bp, 10 predicted proteins | sample CZOMad2_1_16fung_FD_122057 | JGI IMG/M metagenome (GOLD analysis project Ga0137403, IMG submission 122057) | Vadose zone soil fungal communities from Angelo Coast Range Reserve, California, USA - CZOMad2_1_16fungal (Hybrid Assembly) | ecosystem: Environmental > Terrestrial > Soil > Vadose zone...
ATTACTTCTTTATCGCCCCATACTTTTCTCTAGGGCGGGTGGGGTGGGGTAATTTAGAGGATCTGCTGACTCTAGCCGCGCTGGGGGTATTCATGAGCGTGCTGAGCGAGTGGATGCATCGGCAAACGCAGCGGGCCGAAACTAATCTCGCTACCTTTCGCGCAAGCGAAGAGCGCTATCGAAAGCTGGCGGAGAATTTTCCGAGCGGCGCCGTGGTTATTTACGATCGGGACCTGCGCGTTACTTTCATTGGCGGTCAAGGTCTAAATGAACCTGGGCGGACGCCCGATTTTTATATAGGTAAACTGCTCGACGAGATCGCTCCGCCGGACCTGGTAGACATAGCGAAGCCATATTTTCTCGCGGCGTTTGACGGTCAGACAACAACCTATGAATGTGCTTATCCGGATGGCCGGTCATATTCTTGTGATGTCGCTCCGTTGCTTAATGGGAACGGACGAGTCAACGAAATTCTCGTCATTGCGCAGGAGATCACTGAGCGCAAGCGTGCAGAGGGTGCGATCCGCGAAGCAGAGCGGAAGTACCGGGACATTTTTGAAAACGCCGGGGAAGGGATCTTTCAAACTACGCCGGAAGGCCAATACATTGAGGTCAATCCTGCCCTCGCGCGGATGCATGGGTATGATTCTCCCGAAGAGTTGATCCTCGATCGTAAGGACATTTCCCGCGAGGTGTATGTCGATCCGGCCCGCCGTGAGGAATTCAAGCACGTGCTCGAAGCCCAGGGATTCGTACGGGGGTTTGAACACCAGATATTTCGCCGGGACGGCAGCAAGACCTGGATTTCGGTAAATGCGCACGTGGTGCGCGACGATCAGGGAAAGATCCTCTACTACGAAGGAACTGCTCAGGATATAAACGAGCGCAAGCTGGCTGAGGCCCGCAGCGCTGTGTTCGCCGCGCTGGCGCGAAAACTGACCGGCGCCACGACTAAACTTGAGGCAGCACGGATCATCGCCGAAACTGCCCGCGAATTGTTCGAATGGGACTCTTGCAAGGTGGATCTGTATGACGCGGATCGCGATGTGATTCACCCGATGTTGAAGGTCGACACGATTGACGGGCGGCGCGTGGACGTCAGTTCCTCAGGGGAAGAGAAGCCCTCGGCCAGGACGCGACGAGTGCTCGATCACGGACCGGAGTTGCTGCTCCGCGAAGATCCGGTTCAGTTTGATAGTGACGCCATCCCATTCGGTGATACGCGCAAGCCTTCGGCATCCATCATGACGGTGCCGGTTCTGCGGGCCGCGAGGATCGTCGGCGTGCTCTCGATCCAAAGTTACCAGCCGCGAGCTTACAACGCCGCGGCGCTCAACGATCTTCAGTCTCTGGCGGATCACTGTGGCGAAGCCATCAATCGCATTCACGCTGAGGAATCGTTTTATGAAAGTGAAGAACGATTCCGGCAGATGGCTAACCACTTCGAGGACGTAGTCTGGTTGACCGACAAGGATATCAGCAAAGTCCTCTACATTAATCCGGCCTACGAGAGAATTTTCCGCCGCACCTCTGAGAGCCTGCACCAACGGCTGGAGACCTTTCTCGATAAGGTTCATCCAGACGACCGCGTGTCGGTTGAGCGCACGCTCGAAAACGAAAGGCAAGGCGCCCACGAGCCGGCCGAATACCGCATCCTCTGGCCGGATGGATCGGTTCGCTGGATCTTGCGCCGCACCTTCCCAATCCGAAACACCGAAGGGAGAATCCATCTCGTAGCCGGTATTGCGCAGGACATCACCGAGCGAAAACGGGCCGAAGAATCAATGAACTTGTTTCGGAAGCTGATCGATCAATCGAGCGATGCTATCGAAGTAATAGATCCGGTGACGCTGCGCTTCATCGACTGTAACGAGAGTGCCCATCAGCGCCTCGGCTACAGCCGGGACGAGTTTCTTTCTCTGACCGCCTTTGATATCGATCCTATGTTAACTCGCGACACGCTCGCGCAGCTTGACGAGCGGATGAAAGAAACAGACTTCGCGACCCTGGAGAGTATCCATCGCCGCAAGAACGGGACAACCTTCCCAGTAGAGATTAGTGTGAAGCTGGTAAAGCTGGAGAGGGTCTATCGGCTGGCCGTCGTGCGTGATATTACCAGCCGCAAACAGGTTGAGGAGGCTCTGCGCGAGAGCGAGGAGCGTTATCGCGAGTTATTTGAAAACGCCAAAGACGCCATCTACGTACACGACCTCTCCGGACGTTACGTGTCGGTGAATCGAGCGGCGGAAAAACTGAGTGGCTACACACGCGAAGAAATTCTGGGAAAGCACTACTCGAATTTCGTGTCGCCACGACATTTGAAGGATGCGCGCGCCAACCTGTGTCAGAAACTGGATCTGGAGAACGAAACCGTCTATGAGGTTTTGATGGTCACCAAAGACCGCCAATCGATCCCGGTTGAAGTCAGCAGCCGCCTGATCTATGAAAACGGCGTGGCGGTCGGCGTCCAGGGCATCGCGCGCGACGTCACCGATCGCAAACGGGCGCAGGAAGCGCTGAAAACTTATTCGCGCGGGGTAATTGAAGCTCAGGAATCCGAGCGCCAGCACATCGCCCGAGAACTACATGACGAGATCGGCCAGGTGCTGACCGCCGTGAAAATCAATCTGCAGTCGATCCAGCGTCTCAGCCCTTCCTCTGCCTGGATGCCGCCGCTCGATGAGAGCATCGGCATCGTTGACGAAGCTTTGGGCCGGGTCCGCGAGCTCTCGATCGAGTTACGTCCGGCGTTGCTCGATGACCTGGGGCTGAGCGCGGCCCTGCGCTGGTATGTGGATCGCTGTGCTCAACGTACCGGGATCGTGGCCGAGATCCGGAACGGGTTTGAAGATGAAGGAAGATTGCCACGCGATCTCGAGACGGCCTGTTTCAGAATTGCGCAGGAGGCGCTGACCAATGTAGTCAGGCATGCGAAGGCCGCGCACGTCGCCATTCAACTCGATCGGTCCCGGGAAAAAGTGCTGCTGACGATTACCGATGACGGAGTGGGCTTTGATGTACAAGGTGCGCTCCGTAGCCCATCCGCCGCCGCCGCGCTCGGTTTGCGCGGCATGGAAGAGCGCGTGACGGCCCTCCGGGGAAAGATCGAGATTGAATCTGTTTTGCAAAAGGGCACGTGCGTTCGGGCCACTCTTCCACTTCAGCGAAAGCAGTGAATACCGTGAATACTATTCAGGTATTGCTCGTGGACGATCACAAGCTGGTGCGCGCCGGGATCCGATCACTCCTCGAAAAACTTTCGGCCATAGAGGTAGTTGCTGAAGCTGGTGACGGCCTCGAGGCGCTGCTGCAGGTTGCCGAGCACCATCCGCAGGTCGTCTTAATGGATATCGCCATGCCGAACCTGAATGGACTGGAGGCGACCAGGCGGATGAGTACGGAATTTCCGGAAGTGCCCGTAATTATTCTCTCAATTTATTCGGATGAGGAACACGTGTATCAAGCTTTGCGAGCCGGAGCCGCCGGCTATCTCTTGAAAGGCGCGGCCATCGAAGAGCTCGAACTGGCAATCAGGGCGGTGGCCCACGGAGAAACCTACCTTAGCCCGCCAATCTCGAGACCAGTGATCATGGAGTATGTGCGCCGCACTAACGCAGGTCAGGGCTTGACGGAAAGACTCTCGCCGCGGCAGTCAGAGATCCTCAAGTTGGTGGCCGAAGGTAAGTCAATGAAGCAGATTGCGCTGGGGCTGGGCATCAGCGTGAAGACTGTCGAGGCGCACCGAACTGCTCTGATGACAAGGATTGACGTTCATGACATTGCCGGTTTGGTCCGGTTTGCTGTCAAGCATGGCCTCATCGATCTGGATGAGTGAGTCCCTTCCGTTCCTGATAAGGATATTCCTCGCCTCGTGTCAGGTTTTTCCTAATTGTTGATTAGGGTCAAATCCCCGTAAAGTGCTCCGAGCCCCAGAATCTGTTGACTCTGAAAGGGGTTTGAGTGCTCTGTTCCTGCGCAACCTGACCGGCGGGCCGGAGAAGTCTTTCGCTCGGTACGTCATGGCGGCCGTCTCTTGCACTGCGCGCACGAAAAACTCCGGAGCCTGATGTGGAATCAACCATTCGCGTCCTATTGGCGGACGATTACTCTCTCGTGCGGGCGGGAATTCGAACGTTGTTGGATCGGATAAAAGGCGTCGAGGTCGTCGGCGAGGCGGCCGATGGCCGTGAAGCTTTGCAAATGATCAGGGACCTCCGTCCTGACGTTGCGATGCTGGATATCACCATGCCTGGCCTGAGCGGCTTTGAAGTGTTGGAAGAAAGTATCCGGCTCTTTCCGGACTTGCGTGTGATTATCCTGACGATGCACGACGCCGCAGAGTATGCGCTGCGGGCCCTCAGCGCCGGGGCGGTTGGATATCTTCCCAAGAGCGCAGCAGCCAATGAACTCGAGCAAGCGCTGGACACTGTTGTGCGTGGCGAGATTTATGTCTCAGCCGCAGTGGCCAACAAGACGGTCCTCCAGCAGGCCAGGGAAGCCGAAAAAAGACGCTTGCTGAAATCACTTACGCCTCGCCAGAGGGAAATTCTAACTCTCATTGCGGAGGGCCACACCACCAGAGAGATCGCCCGCAAGTTGAACATCAGCTCGAAAACCGTCGAGTCTCATCGCGCGCAAGTAATGGTGCGACTGAATATTTACGAGTTGGCTGGGCTGGTTCGTTACGCGCTTCGCATGGGCCTGGTGAACGTCGAGTGATCTCGCAAACATTCCACTTAAGCCGTCGCGCCGATTCAATCAAGCATCCCCGATGAATCAAGTTGAGAAACATCCCCGATGCATCGGGACTCGCGTCCCGATTTGTTCGACGCGGGTCACGAGTTAAGTGGTGGCGGCCTTTATAACGACCATCAAAATCACGTAACCCCAAAACACCAAACCCGCGCCGCCAACGATGAAACACCACATTACCTTGCCTGAGCCGCGAATCTTACCGTTCGATTCCCGAATGATTCTGCGAGCCTTCATTGCCTGAATGATCGCGATGAGAGATCCGACACCCATTAACCAGAAGATGGAAAAGATTATTCCACGCCTCAGCATGGCGTCGACCTGAAGTTGAAGATCAGTTTGGCTCACGAGGTCACTAGCTTATCAACATATATGGAAGCGTCCAAAGACCTTTCATGAGTTCGCAGCCCAATCGATCCAAGACTCCTTCTGGGCCCGCGCTTACTACTTGAGCCAGCGCGCCAAAGGCAAAGACCATCACGCCGCCGTCCGCGCTCTGGCTTTCAAATGGATTCGGATTATCTGGAAGTGCTGGCAGACTCGCACTCCCTACAATGAAGTTATCTATCTGGAGTCTTTGAGAAAGAAAGGATCATCGCTGCTCAAGTTTGCCGCTGACTATCAACAGTGACATTTGTTACTCACTGAAGCTTCTTTTTTCTTGACTTGTCACCCTCAGTTGAGTTATAGCCGGCCCCGATCAGATCCCCCGGCTTCAGATCTGCCTTCGTACCATGGTAAAGCTGCTGCGAACTCAGGTCGTCAATGGCGGAGATCGGTTTGTCTCTCATACTTTTCGGTTGCGCTGCTGCACGATGCTGTCCGGCGTCTAGATTGTTAGCCGGCCCTCAAAGACGATGACTGCCTGGCCTTGAATCCGCGATTTGCCATCGACCAATTCTACATCCATAAAACCTGTTCGCCTGGACGATTGAAAAGACTTCATTTTTGTTTTGCCTAGTCTGGACGCCCAATACTTTGCGAGGAAAGTGTGAGTACCGCCGGTCACGGGATCTTCATCTGTGCCGCTCCAGGGCCAGAAGTATCGCGAATGAAAATCGTAGCCGTCCCCTTCGGACGGCGCCGTAACCAGGACGCCGTTGATGGAATTATGGGATCGAAGAAGTGCCGCAAAATCCGGATCCAGGTCAGCCAGCTCATCCGGGTCGGCAATTTCCAGCAACAAGATGTTGGTTTCTTCATTGAAGACTGAATTCCTGATAGCTTCGATCCCCAAAGCAGCGAGCAGGGCAGGCGGAGCATCGGCAGGTCGCGTCTCGTAAACGGGAAATTCCATCACGATTTCGCCGTTCGATTCTTTGGCGAACAAGTCCAGGCTCTGGATGTTTATGAAGTGGACTTCGTTCAATTTATGTGTCGAGAAAATCACTTTGGCAGAGGCCAGGGTCGCGTGACCGCATAATGCGATTTCCATCTTGGGTGAAAAAAATCGAATTGCAAAAGCGCCGGCGGACTCCCCTGGACAAAGAAAGGCGGTTTCAGAAAGATTCAGTTCCTGCGCGATGTGCAACATTCTTTCGTCGCTCAACTTCGAGTCAACGATACAGACACCCGCCGGATTCCCTCTGAACGGTCTGTCGGTGAAAGAGTCAACTATGAAAGTTCTCATTCTATGATCTTCCATCTTGTGCATGGGGCAGACTAGCCTGTAACACTTTTCCGGGCACTAATATACTTGGCTCATTACGGCAATGGCTCTGCCACTCTGATGCGCGGCAAGTCTGCGACTTGCCGGCTGCGAACCTTCTTTTTCATTCGGGTCTTCGACCCGCCACGGTCAAAGACCGTTTCGGATTAATGGGCCACGTGTCGGCAAGTCCGAGACTTGCCGCGCATCAGAGTGGCAGAGCCATTGCAGCGGCCACATCGAAGTTCGACGGAAGCCCGCGCGGAGTCAAGTATGTCGCTACACTTTTCCGCGCTCTCACGCCCGGACTCCTTCGACAATGCTAAGTGGAGACTTGGTTGGTAGAACCCGTTTGAGTTTCAATCCGGCTTGCGCAAACATTGCGGCGAATTCCTTCCTGGTGCGCTCGCGCCCTCCGATGATCAGCATTTGAATGTCGAGCAGCTTGCCCCAATTCGGATCGTTGCCGGGAGGGATGACGTTGTCGACGATGAGCACTCTTCCTTTCTTGTTCATGGCGGCACGGCAATTCGAAAGAATCTTCACACACTGTTCGTCGTTCCAGTCGTGGAGGATGTACTTCATGATATAGGCATCGCCGCCTTTCGGTACGGCCTCAAAGAAACTTCCTGATTCAAGCGTGCAGCGTTCGGCGATACCTTTTGCGATAACGTGCTTGTCGTTCTTTGCACGGGCGATGACCGAGGGCTGGTCGAACACCACTCCGTTGAGCTTTGGATTCGCTTTGAGGATCGTCGCCAGAAGACTGCCGTGTCCGCCGCCGACATCCACGAGCGTTCGGACTCCAGGGAATTTGAAGGCGGCCGCGATCGCGGGATTCTCGGCGCCAGAGAGACTGGTCATCGACTCGCCGAAAACCGCAAGATCGTCTGGATGATTCTCAAGATACTCAAAGATCGGAACACCGTGGGCTTCGAGGAACGGGTTCTTGCCGCTCTTCACTCCGTAAAAGAGTTCTTCCCAGGCTTGCCACGTGTACGTCTCGTTAATCATGAGCGCCCAACCGCGCATGGAGCCGGGCACGCCTGTCTGAAGCGTGGCGGCTAGCGGCGTGAGCTTGAACTTTCCGTTCTTCGTCTCTGCAAACACACCGACACTCGCCAGCGCGCGAAGGACGCGATAGAGCGCCGGCGCTTGCACGCCCGTCGTTTTCGCCAATTGGTCAGCAGTCCGCGGACCGTTCTTGAGCAGATCAGCGAGTTTCAGTTTCGCGGCGATGTGGATGAGGCGGGCGATCCAATGTCCGATGGTGAGGTTCAGCATCACGGCTTGCGGTGGCGGCTTCTTTGCCATCTAGAGTGTCTCCTCGAAATTGAATTTGTTTGCATCTCCGCTCCAGCAGGCGACCGAACGAGCGAGTCGCTTAGAACGCAGTTGACTCTATGAGCCGGCCATTACCGCGGGCGAATTACGAGCTAAAGCGCGTCGCAGTTTAGCGCGACGAGTCTTAAGACGACAATCTTTCAAGTGAATATCGGCTCGGGCAATGGTCGGATGCGGCGCTGAAAAGCAAAGATGAAATAGAAAGTATGAGGTAATGAAAATCTCTTTTTTTGATTCATCCTTCATCCTTGGGTTCATGCTCCCGCCGCTCGCGTACAACGATTTGTTGGGTTGGGACCACGCGACGTAACGAGCGGTACAGAACCCGGAGCGGTAGCGACGGGATCCCGCCATCCAATGTGGTGGGTCGAAAAAGCATTTCTGCCGCGCGGATTCTGTTACGCAAAGTTTTCGATTGCACCTGAGCACCCACGTTGAGTCTTTAACCCGGTCGCTACCGCTCCTGGTTCTGTAACAAATAACGTTTGGCGCGAGTCAAACCACCCTTCACCGCAATTCACCCCTCGTAATGGCGCCAACTTAGCGAAGAGTCAACGCGGACGTTTCAGTCAACGAGCCGCGAAGCGGCGACAGCTGGTAGCCCCGGGTGAGCGAGCGTAGCGAGCGTAACCCGGGGATCACGTCCCCTACGAATCCCGAGCCCGCGAAGCGGGCGACAGAGCGGGTTCAACGAATCCATTCAAGTTGAGTCTATGATCCGCTCGCTACCGCTCGGTTCTGTACCAGGCAGCCGGGAAAGAGTCAGGCCTGCGATTTGTGCGATTCTCGATCGCGGTCGTCGATAATCCATCAAATCAGAAGGACCTTGCTCATCATTGGAAGGCCATGGTCGCGACGCAGCCAGGAGTGTCCGCCATCCGCTGACGCGTACAGATTACCGCTCTTGTCGGCAACCGCAAGCGCAGACCGATGCGTGGCGATGCAGCCCGTATCGACGATGCTTCCAAGCCATTTGGGCAGACCACGGACGGGCTCGAGCGGACCCGTTCCCTCTATCGGTCGTCGATAAACTGCTGCTTCGGCCGCGAAGTGGTCGGTAGCTGCGGACACGAGCATATCGCTTTCCGAAAATGCTACGGCAGTGCAATGTAACGCGTGCAGGCCCTCCTGTTCGACGGTCCAGGTAACGCCGCCGTCCCGGCTGATACAAAGCCCAACTGCCGCCGCCGCGATTACTGTGTGGGGATCAGACGGGTGCGCGCAGACTTCGTGCACGTCACTGTCGACCTCAATGGTAGGTTGCCAGGTCAGACCACCGTCGGTCGTGCGCGGAATGCCGCCGACATGAACATTGGCTAAGAGCGCAGCTCCGTCTGAGGTGGCGGTCATCGAGCGAACTCCAAGCGGTGGCCCAACCACACGACCATCTATTTGGGCCGTACCTGCGTACCACTTTTCTCGTCCCGGAACGGTCTCGAAACCGTGGAGCGGATCAATTTTGCCATCTTGGTTGACGCGAAGGACCTGCGCGTCGTCCGTCCCGAGATAGATCACCTCGCCCACAACAACCAGACATGCGAGATCAAGTTCACTGGTTGCGAGCGTACTCCACGCGCCCTCGCGAGTACGACGGCAGACAGAGTGTCCATCGACGATGGCGAGAACGCCTCCATCCTGATCTGGCGCCAGAGCTCTCACCGATTGACCGGCAAGTTCCTGGCGTCGCGTTTCGCCGGCGAAGACGAACAACCCGTCGCTCCAGGTGGCCGCAAGCATAGTTGGCATCGTTATTTCAGCATCCTGTTTCCGGCTCTCTTCGACCGTATAACGGTGGAGTTGACGCAGCGGGAAACAACCACGTCACTCCTAAGGTCGCCGCCGAACGTCTGAGTTGACGGCGCGCCGCGAATTCAATTCATCCTTCATCATTGCATTTCACGCTCCCGCCGCTCGCGTCCAAAGATTTGTTAAGCCCGCCCGATTTCAGCGGCTGTCACCTTGATTTCGTGGATTGGCACCTCGTCCACGAACGATAGTTTTTGGGAACGTCAAGAGTCTTCAGTTTCTCCCAGGCCTTCATCGCCTGTTCTCTCGTGGCGCCTTTCTCCCCTGCCAGGAAGTCGCTCACGAAGTTGATGTATCTGGCCTGGGGGATATGAGCAAAAGGCCCCCTGGTCTGATTGAGTCGAACGTATTCTTCGACTATGTCTCCGTAGGTGAGCCTGACGCCCTTGACGAGTTGCTCTTCCCGCCAACGGTTGAGCCGGTAGCGCGTGCCGGATTTTCTCGACAGGCCTGGAGCCAATTTCTGAGCCTCTTTATCGAGGAAATCCTTGGTTTCCCTGTCGTTCGTGTAGACCACCACGGGAAGGTCGAGGCTCAGCCCTCGTTCGCAGTCTTTGGTGCCAGAGGTCGAGAGGTTTCTTGTGGTCGGGCTCTTGATCTTACCGGTTTCAAGAAAGAGCTTGATAGCCTTCTCGAGTTCGTCTTTGCGCAGCTTGTTAGCGGAGGGGATCCCGATGGTATTAGCAAATTCCTTGACCTCGATTGCGTACCAATAGCCATTGTCGAACTGGGTCACAGTCATCAACGTCGATAGCTTCGTCCTCGGTTTCAAGAAATTGCCTCCACCGTCGTGGTGCGGACTTCCAATTGTCTGAGGCGTATCAGGATTGTCGGGCTAACGTCTGAGTTGACGCGGCGGGCGACAACTGGGTTACGGACAAGTTGTCGCTGACAAGTCCGCTGGTCCCGCTCGCGTCCAACAATTTGTTCGAGCGCCCCTGATTGCAACGCGCTACTGGTTTGCGGTTAAGAGAAACGAGCAAGCGCAGCGCTCACGATTGCAAAACAACTGTAGAAGTACCATGCCGCCTTTGCCAACATGAATCGTCGCGCGGCGTGGGTGTCAGAACCCGGAGCAGTAGCGATGGGATCATCCATTCAAGTTGAGGATTGATCGGGTCGCTACCGCTCGCCGTTCTGACACCAGCGATGCCCAACGTTTGAGTTGACGCGGCGGCGCGAATCAAAACAACCTCCGCCGAATCATTCAAGTTGCAAAACACGCTCCCGCCGCTCGCGTCCAACAATTTTGTTATGCGCCATGCCGTTAGGTCGAACCGTTTTTCGTTTGGCCAAATATTTCTTGAGCCAACCAAGTTGAGAACGTAATAAAGAAACCGAGAAACAACGCAAAGCCCAACGCACGACCGAGCCAAACGAGAACCACGTAAAGAGATACAGCGCCGAGCCCAGATTTCCAAATATCCCAAGAGAATTCGGCGAGTAACGTACCAACAAAGGAGGCGCCAAAGTTCCAAAGGAACACAGCGAACAGGCGCGGCCAGCGAAGATCGCGGTTTGCATTTGATTCCTCAGAACTCATATGTGATTGAGACGCGAGATTCTGGCACATAACTACTAAATATGAATCACATCCACTTCATAATACTCCGATGCACAGTATTACTGCATCGCGATTAGCCAAAGAAACTGACGGCACAAGTGACTGTGATTAGCATTGGATCGAGATGGCTCAGACCAACTCGCAGGATTCTCTTAGAGCAAGCACAACGAAAGCGGCGATGCCTCACTCATCGCCGCTTTCCTGCGCAACCGTTGAAGGCGCGCGGGGGGACGCATTCAGCCTCACCCCTTTGACCTACATTGTACCGCGTCTAGCAAGCTACTTTCTGTCGGCTACCTAAAGAAAGAGAAGCGTAAATTTAAGCGGCGCTGTGATCATTATTGCATCACTCTTCGCGCGGTAGCATAAGTGGCCTTGGGAGGGGACTAACATACTTGACTCATCAAATCATGTGATGGGCAGGTTGTGGTCTTGAGCGCCGAAGGCGCGAAATGTAATAGCCCGGCCCAACGGGCCGGGTGCGGCGATGGTCGTTTGATTGAGCGCTGAAAGCGCGAAATGCGTTGATCCCCGAAGGC
>Ga0137403_10008272_pt1 | contig 11652 bp, 13 predicted proteins | sample CZOMad2_1_16fung_FD_122057 | JGI IMG/M metagenome (GOLD analysis project Ga0137403, IMG submission 122057) | Vadose zone soil fungal communities from Angelo Coast Range Reserve, California, USA - CZOMad2_1_16fungal (Hybrid Assembly) | ecosystem: Environmental > Terrestrial > Soil > Vadose zone...
CCGGCCTTCACCGGGCTGGGGGCGCCCTATTGGGACCCGGCGGCGCGCGGGGCGCTGTTCGGGCTGACCCGGGACACGGGGATCGCGGAGATCGTGCGCTCGGCGCTGGAGGCGGTGTGCTACCAGACCCGCGACCTGATGGCGGCGATGGGGGCGGATGGCGGCACGGCTCTGAAGGCGTTGCGGGTGGATGGGGGGATGGTGAGGAACGACTGGGTGATGCAGTTCCTGGCCGACATCCTGGATCTTCCCGTGGAGCGTCCCGTGGTGACGGAGACGACGGCGTTGGGGGCGGCATATCTCGCGGGGCTGCAGGCGGGGCTGTTCAAGTCGACGGCCGACATCGCCAAGCGCTGGCAGCGCGACCGGCTGTTCGAGCCGCGCATGAAGGCGGACCAGCGGGAGGCGCTGTACGCGGGGTGGCAGGCGGCGGTGGCGCGGGTGCGGAGCGCGGGGGCGGGAAATTGAGCGAAGGACCCCATGCCCAGCGGAGAAAGTGGGAAGGCAAGGAAGGTTCACCGCAAAGGCACAAAGACGCAAAGATGACGGAGCGCTCGATATCTTTGCGTTCGCGTCTTTGCGGTTCGCTTGATTCGAACGAAGGACCCCATGCCAAGCGGAAAATGACCCGACTCGTAGGGGCGCCCCCATGTGGGCGCCCTGGTGCCGACGGGTCCGGCCGAAGGGGGCGACCACATGGGGTCGCCCCTACATTCAACCCTTACGCATAGGTCAGGAATGGCGACCTAAGTTTTTTTGAATCCGAGGAACAACCCCATGTAAAAGAAGTTAACGGGGCGGTTCCGCAGGGCGAGCGGGTTCGGGCGGCGGGCGGTGCCGTTCGGGGTGGACTTATACACGATGTCAAAGATCGACCGGCGGGGCATTTGGCTCCGTCGGACCGCCTTCGGGGTGACCCGGAGGTGATGGAACATAGTGGGAACATTTGAGGCAAAAGTCAATCGGAATCACGCGGAGGCGCGGGCGAAGATACGAGTCATTCCCCCGCCCCTGGTGGGCGGGGGAATATTTCAGTTATGCCCCTTCGATCATTTCAGGAGGAAGCCGCGGCCGATTTCGTCATCCGGTTCGAGGGTGAAGCGGGCGGTGCCGGTGTAGTGGGCTTTGCCGGTTACCTCGACGGTGACGGCGGGGTGGGGGCCGGCACTCGTCTCGCGGAGGACCTTTCCGGAGAAGATTGCGCCGGTGATGCTTTCGAATTGGCGGGACTGGCCGAGGGCGATCAGGCCGCGGGCGTGCTGCAGGGCGAGGCGGGCGGTGACGCCGCTGCCGGTGGGGCTGCGGTCGACCTCGCGGGCGGCGAAGACGCAGATGTTGGCGGTCGGCTGCGGCTCCCAAGCGTCGGCGCCGTCGGTGAGGATGGTGCCGTAGAGGAAGGCGAGATCGGGATCGTCGGGGTGGGCGAGCGGCACTTGCGCGCGCACGGCCTCGGTGACGGCGGCCGCGGCATCGACGAGCGCGCGGGTGGGGCTGCTGCGGACATCAAGGCCGAAGCGGGCGGCCGGCAGCACGGCGTAGAAGGCGCCGCCATAGCCGATATCGAGGCTGACGCGGCCGTGGCCCGGCACCTCCACCGCGGCATCGAGGGCGAAGGCGAAGGCCGGCACGCTCTCGAACGCGACGGCGCCGGCCTTGCCGTTTTCGATTGAAACGCGGGCGCGCACCAGGCCGCAGGGGCATTGGATGGCGACCGGCGTTTCCGGCGCCTGCAGCGGCACGCGGCCGCTATCGACGGCCCAGCGGCCGAGCGCGATGACGGCGTGGCCGCACATGGTGCTGTAGCCCTCGTTGTGCATGAAGAGCACGGCGAGATCGGCCGCGGGCTCGCCGGCGCGGGGCGGATCGGGCGCCACGGGGATGACGCCGTACATATCGAAGTGGCCGCGCGGCTCGAACATGAGCAGGCGGCGGAATTCATCGAGCCGCTCGCGCGCCTGGCGCCGCTTGGCGAGGAGGGTGGCGCCGGGAATCGGCGGATAGCCCGCCACGACGATGCGCACCGGCTCCCCGCCGGTGTGCATCTCGACGGTCTCGATGGTGAGGGGGGTGGGGGGCAACGGCTTCAGGTCGGCCAATCGGTTGCTTCGATAAAGGCGATGACCTGGTCGCGGCGGACGCTCGGAAACCCGTCGAGGAAGTCGTCGATCGTCGCGCCCGCTTCGAGGTACTCGATCAGCGTTTGCACCGGCACGCGTGTTCCCGCGAACACCAGCGTTCCGCCCATGATCCCTGACGAACTGACTATCAACGGCTCGTTCATGCGGGCCACCCTACGCGCCTCGCGGCGCAGAGTTCAAGCGGTGCGCGACAGGATCTTGGGGCACGCGGCCGCTGCATCAGCATTGGCGGGCGCGCTCGCTGGCGGCCGCGCACCAGTCGGAGAGATGGGGCGACGTCATGTCCATCCTGATTCGGACGAGCCCGTGCTCGCTGGTCGCCGCATCGAACACGCCGCCGTCGACGTCGTCATCGCCGATGACCAGGACCGGCAGGCCGGCCATGACGGCCATGCCGGCCTCCACCTGCGACCACATGGTGGCGAAGGACTTGTCCTTCAGTTCCGTCTCCTCGGGCGTTCCCGGTCGCCAGGCGCCCGTTGCCACCCGGATGTCGCGGAAGCCGAGGATGACCGCGCCCGCGCAGCCGGCGATCAAACGCTTCGCTTCGGCGAGCGCGCCGGCCACGGGATAGTCGGCACGGCTCAGCATCACCGGTTCGAAGCCCTCGCGCTCCAGACGGGAAGAGACGGCGGCGATCTGCTTGGCATTTATCTCATCGCTCCAGCCGGGCCTGCTCAAGAAGATACGCGGACGTTCGCCATCGACCGCGGGAGAAATTGAAGGACATTCCTTCGGCCCGGCATACACACCCTTCCCGTCCAAATGCTTGGCGACAGCAGGCGGCACGTTGCGGGCCGCGGCGAAGGTGGCGCCCTCCAGCTCCGCACGATCGAAGACGGCGCCATGCAGGTCTGCCTCGAAGAAGTTCGCATTGCGCAATTTGGCGCCTTTGAGGACGGCGCCGTTCAGGCGAGCCTGATAGAAGACGGCCGACTCGCCGACGGCATCCCGGAGCGACGCGCCCGACAAGTCCGCCCGGTAGAAGTCGGCATAGCTGAGATCGACGATCCTCTTGTTCTGATCTCCCGGCCCCAGCTTGAGCGCGCCGAGATATGCCTTCTGCAGGTTGGTGCGCTGCAAATCGGCGCGCACGAGTGTGGGGGCGTGGGCCAGGCCATCGGCCAGCAGCTTCTGCAGATTCCCGGTCGGCTGGGTCCGCAGCATCGACGCCATGACGGCGAGCGCTTCCTGCGCATAGGGCAAGCCGGCGATGCCGAATTCCGTTGTCGGATCGAAGAAGCGTCGCAGCAGGATGGCGCCGGCGAGCCGCTCGACTTCCACCTCCGAAGCCAGCGCCTCGATGACCTTCGTGAACAACTCGCTCACGAGAGCCATCTTATCGCGCCGCGTGCGGTACTGGATGAACTGGAAGACTCCGAAAAGCGCGGCCGGAATTCCGGCCAGTGCCACCGCTGCAGTCGCGTATTGCGAGAAAGCCTCAGCTGTTGGCATGGCATCCCCTCCGACAGGCCATTCCTGGCCCGCTGCCGATCCCCGATACCGCGTAGAAATAGCAGACTGAAGGCCGGCCGGGGCGTTTAGTCGGCGGCGCACGGCTTCACGCGTCCGCGCCGTGCCGGCCCTGCGCGCGGCGCGCCCTCACCCCAACCCTCTCCCACTTCGTGGGCGAGGGGGCTCAGCGAGCTTGAGCGATCCGGCGGAGTTCGCTCTACTGCGCTTCGAAGGGCGGCGTGGTGAACCTCTCCCGCGATCTCGCCATCGAGCTGGCGCCGGGCATCCCTGGTCAACTGCGTGTGCCCGGGCGCCCCCGGATCAAGTCCGGGGCAGGCTGTCACACGGAGATGCGGCGGAAGCTGGGGCGCTCGCTGGGGCAGGGCGACGCCGGATCGGGGTCCGGGGCAAGCGTGGCGGCGGGCTATGCGACGCTGACGCAGAACCGGCCGCTGAAGCGGGTGGCCAAGCCAGCGGAGATCGCCAACGCGATTCTCTTTCTCGCCTCCGATCTCGCGAGCTTCAGGAACGGCGCGATCGGTACGGTGGATGGCGGGGTGATGGCGAAGGCGGGGTGAGGGAATACGGGTTTCGGGGCCACCGTAGGGGCGACCGGCAGGTCGCCCGTGGTGCCGTGCGACGGATAGACGGGCGACCTGCCGGTCGCCCCTACGGAAGGACATCGACGATGAAGAGCATTCGATGGCTCCTGGCGGCGCTGATTGTGTGGCCGGCTTTCGGTCACGCGGCGGAGCTGGGGCAGCCGGAGGGGCAGGTCGTGCTGACCGTGGCCGGCGACATCGGGGCCACCAACCGCGGGCCCTATGACGATTTCGAGGACGGCTTCTTCAAGCATCACGAGCGCAAATTCGACAAGGCGGCGACGTTCGATCTCGCCATGCTGGAGGGGCTCGGCCTGCACGAAGTCACGGTGACCTACGACAAGTGGCCGCGGGCGTTCCGCTTCGAGGGGCCGTGGCTGAAGGACGTGCTGGCCGCCGCCGGGGCGTCCGGCAAGGACATCTCGGTGCTGGCGCTCGACGGCTTCGCCACCGAGATCAGCGCCGCCGATGTGGCGGCCTATGACTGGATCGTGGCGGTGAAGCGCGACGGCCGCTATCTCGACATCGGGCAGCGCGGGCCGCTGTGGCTCGTCTATGCCCGGCGCGACGGCAAGGCGATCGGCGAGGAGGACGAGCAGCGCTGGCCGTGGGCCGCGTTCCTGATCGAGGTGAAGTAGGAGCGACCGGATCGCGACAATCGGCCTTCGGCCGATTGCGCGGAGGTCGCCCGTCTCTCCGCCGCAACGCCGGCACGGGCGACCTGCCGGTCGCCCCTACGAGGCAATCACGCCGCAATCACCCCGCCCGCGGGCCCAAGGGGAGGAGCATGGGGACGCGGCGGCGGTAGGAGTCGTAGGCCTCGGCGCCGAGCTCCTGGCGCAGGAACTCCTCCTCGAGGCGGGCCTTCAGCCAGAGGCCGAGGGCGATCAGCGCGCAGCCGCCGAGGGCCGGGAGCGTGGCCTCGGCGAGCGCGGTGGCGAGGGTGGCGGCGAGCAGGCCGGTGTAGATGGGATGGCGGACGATGGCGTAGGGGCCGGTGTCGACGATGCGGTGGCCCTCTTTGCGCGTCACCGCGCCCGACCACAGCCGGCCCAGATGGAGGCGCGCCCACCAGGCGAAGAGGAAGCCGGGGAGGGTGAGGAGCGCCAGCGCCCAGGCGCCGCCATAGCCCACATGCCAGAGGCGGGCGGCGTGCAGCACGGCCGAGGTCTTGCCGAAGAGCAGCAGGATGCCGGCGACGACGATGGCGAGGTAGAGCCAGCGCGCGCCGGCCGCCGAGCGCTTCACGGTCGGCGCGGTCCACAGCGCGGCGGCCAGCCAGGAGAGGGCCCACAGGCCCCAGGCCAGGCGGAAGAGGAGAGACGGAGTCATCGGCCTCTATAACGCGGAGGGACCGGGTGTTCCTGCGCGGCATTTGCGCGCGCCCTCACCCCCACGCTCTCCCGCTTTCGCGGGCGAGGGGGCCAGCGAGACTGCGCGCGCGGACACAGTATCCTGTTCTCAGCGGACGAAGCGGAGGGCGAGCTTTTCGAGGTAGAGCTTGTGCGCGCGGTAGCCCTTGTGGAAGTCGGCGCGGGCGGTCTCCCATTCCGGGATCAGCCGCTGCGCCCTGGCGGGGCTGAAATCGGGCGGGACGGGATCGCGATTCTCCGCCGCCGTGACCAGCGGGGCCAGGGCCTGGCGCAGCTCGTAGAGCTGGCGGCGGAAGGCCCGGCATTTCGGCAGCTCGTCGATGACCACGTGATCGTCGCGCTTCACTTCATAGAGGGTCTCGAGCGCGCCCTGGTACTGATCGGCCACGGCCTGGTCGTCGCGCGCCTTGGCCGCGACCTCGAGGAGCGTCTGATGTTCGGGATTGTCGGGCATGGGCGGCCTCAATCGATGCGTCCGAGGATGATCGGGCTGTCGGGATCGCCGTTTTCGAACAGCACGACCACATTGGCGCCGATCTGCGGCCCGCCGCCGGCGACGGCACCGAACGGCCGGCACACCGGCGCCCAGCTGCTGTCGGCCGTGCCGAGGCTGGGCAGGCGCACCTGCGCCCGCCCCTTGCCCATCGGGTCGAGCGCGTTCAGCACTATTCCGATCTGCGCGCCGTAGATCTTGGCCATATCTTTCTCCCCTGTTCGGTTGTCCCATTCGCATGCCCTGGGGCCGGACTCTAACAGATTTCTCAGGATTGCAGGCCGGCGCCGCGCAGAACCAGCCGGGTGACGAGGGCGGTGGCGGCCTGGTAGTCGCGCGGCGCCAGGTGCTTGCGGCCGAGGACGGCGGCGACCTGGACGTCGAAATCGGCGTAGGTCTGGGTCATCGCCCAGATCACGAAGAAGAGGTGGCGGGTGTCGATCGGCGCCATGCGGCCGGCGGCGACCCAGCCCTCGATGACCCTGGCCTTGGCCGCCACCCAGCGGCGCAGCGCGTGGCGCAGGTAGGCGCGCAGCTGGGGCGCGCCGTGCAGCATCTCGTTGGCGAACACCTTGGAGGCGTAGGGGCGGCGGCGCGAATGCTCGACCTTGGCGGCGATGTAGGCGGCGAAGGCCTGGGCCGGGTCGGCCTCCGGGCGGATCGAATCGCCCATGCCCAGCCAGACCTCCAGGAGGTTTTCCAGCAGGCGGCGGTAGAGCGCCTCCTTGGTGCCGAAATAATAGTGCAGGTTGGCCTTGGGCACGCCGGCGCGCTTGGCGATGGCCGCGGTGCGCGCGCCGGAGAAGCCGGAGGTGGCGAAGACCTCTTCCGCCGCCTTCAGGATGCGGGCCTCGTTGGCGAGGCGCTTCGAGCCGGGGGGACGCCGCGGAGTTGGACGCCGCAGATGGGCGGGCGGTTTCGCGGGGCGGCGGCTCATCGGACGCTCGAAAAAGTTGACCAGATGGTCAAGGCGGCCCTAGGATTCGGACAACGAGAAGAACCTGTGGCCGCACCGTAACCCGCGTGTCGGGGGGCCGGCAAGGAGAGGCTCTGGAAGCCATGGCAGATGCACCGGACATTGCCGCCGGCCGGCTGGCGCCCGCCGCCTATGACGCCAATTTCGGCGACGTCGAGGCGCCGCTCGACGGCAAGCGGGCGCTGATCGATTCCAGCCGCTGCCTGTTCTGCCACGACGCGCCCTGCATCGAGGCCTGCCCGACCGGCATCGACATCCCCGGCTTCATCCGCAAGATCGCGACCGGCAACGTGAAGGGCGCGGCGACCACCATCCTGAAGGAGAACATCTTCGGCGGCGCCTGCGCGCGGGTGTGCCCGACCGAGGTGCTGTGCGAGCAGGCCTGCGTGCGCAACCACTCCGAGGACAAGCCGGTGAATATCGGGGCACTCCAGCGCTACGCCACCGACCACCTGTTCGCGAGCGGGGCGCAGCCCTTCCAGCGGGCGGCGGCGAGCGGGAAGCGGGTGGCGGTGGTGGGCGGCGGACCGGCCGGGCTCGCCTGCGCCCATCGGCTGGCGATGCTCGGGCACGCCGTCACGGTGTTCGAGGCGCGCGAGAAACTCGGCGGGCTCAACGAATACGGCGTGGCTGCCTACAAGGTGGCCAACGATTTCGCCCAGCGCGAGGTGGCGTTCGTGCTGTCGCTCGGCGCGATCGAGGCCCGCATGGGCAAGGCGCTCGGCCGCGACGTCACGCTGACCCAGCTGCGCAAGGACTTCGATGCCGTCTTCCTGGGCATGGGGCTGGTGGGCGTGAACGCGCTGCAGGCCGAAGGCGAGGACATGCAGGGCGTCGAGGACGCGGTCGCCTATATCGCGCGGCTGCGCCAGGCCGCCGACAAGGCCACGCTGCCGGTGGGACGCAAGATCGTGGTGATCGGCGGCGGCAACACCGCCATCGACATCGCCGTGCAGAGCAAGCGGCTGGGGGCAGAGGACGTGACGATCGTCTACCGGCGCGGGCCCGGGCAGATGAGCGCCACGACGCATGAGCAGGAATTCGCGCAGACCAACGGCGTGAAGATCAAGCACTGGGCGAAGCCGGCGCGCCTGCTCGGCGAGGGCGGCCGGGTGCGCGCGGTCGAATTCGAGTACACGCGGCTGGACAGCGCCGGCAAGCTGGCCGGCACCGGCGAGCGCTTCACTCTCGCCGCCGATACGCTGTTCAAGGCGATCGGGCAGACGTTTGTCCCTGACCCGTTGGAGAATGGCAGCCAGCAGGCGTTGGATCTCAAGAGCGGCCGGATCGCCGTGAATGCCGATCGGCAGACATCGTTGCCCGGCGTGTTCGCCGGCGGCGACTGCGTCTCGGGCGGCCAGGACCTGACGGTGCAGGCGGTGCAGGACGGCAAGCTCGCCGCGCACGCGATCGACCGGGTTCTGCGCAGCAGGTAAGTTTCAAGTGAACCGCAAAGGCGCAAAGACGCAAAGTAGAAGGAATCCTAATTCTTTGTGTCTTTGCGTCTTTGCGGTGAACCTCTGGAGGGCATGACAGATGGCTGATCTCAGGACGAACTTCGTCGGCATCAAGTCGCCCAATCCGTTCTGGCTGGCTTCGGCGCCGCCGACGGACAAGGAATACAACGTCGTGCGCGCCTTTCGGGCGGGCTGGGGCGGGGTGGTGTGGAAGACGCTCGGCGAGGACCCGCCGATCGTCAACACCTGCTCGCGCTATGGCGCGCTCCACTACGCCGACGACAAGATGATCGGCTTCAACAATATCGAGCTGATCACCGACCGGCCGCTCGACGTCAACCTGCGCGAGGTGAAGCAGGTGAAGCGCGACTGGCCGGACCGGGCGCTCGTCGTCTCGCTCATGGTGCCGTGCGAGGAGGCGCCCTGGGCGAGCATCCTGAAGAAGGTGGAGGACACCGACGCTGACGCGGTCGAACTGAATTTCGGCTGCCCGCACGGCATGTCCGAGCGCGGCATGGGCGCGGCGGTGGGCCAGGTGCCCGACTATGTCGAGATGGTCGCGCGCTGGTGCAAGGCGCATACGCGCATGCCCGTGCTGGTGAAGCTGACGCCGAACATCACGAACATCCTGGGACCGGCGCGGGCGGCCAAGAAGGGCGGCGCCGACGGCGTGTCGCTCATCAACACCATCAACTCCATCACCGCCATAAACCTGGACGACATGGCGCCGGAGCCGACGGTCGACGGGAAAGGGACGCATGGCGGCTATTGCGGTCCGGCGGTGAAGCCGATCGCGCTGCATATGGTGGCGGAGATCGCCCGCGACCGCGACACCAGGGGGCTTCCGATGTCGGCCATCGGCGGCATCGCGACCTGGCGCGACGCAGCGGAGTTCATGGCGCTGTCGGCCGGCACGGTGCAGGTCTGCACGGCCGCCATGCATTATGGCTTCAAGATCGTCGACGACATGATCGACGGGCTGTCGAACTGGATGGATAGCAAGGGCTACAGGACGATCGAGGACTTCCGCGGGCGTGCGGTGCCGAACGTGACCGATTGGCAGTTCCTGAACATGAACTACAAGACGGTCGCGGCGATCGACCAGGACAAGTGCATCACCTGCGGCCTCTGCCACATCGCCTGCGAGGACACCTCGCACCAGGCCATCGCGGCGACGCGGGAAAACGGCACGCGGCGCTACGAGGTGATTGACGAGGAGTGCGTCGGCTGTAACCTGTGCATGCATGTCTGCCCCGTGCCGGAATGCATCACCATGGTGCGCGTCGAGACGGGGAAGCCGTACCTGAATTGGACGCAGCATCCGAACAATCCGATGCGGAAGGCGGCGGAATAAGGAAATTCACCACAAAGCCACGAAGGACACGAAGAAAGAGATCCGATTTTCGGTGTCATTCCCGCGCAAGCGGGAATCCAGGGCCACAGATCATTCGCTTGCCCTGGACCCCCGCTTTCGCGGGGGTGACAATGATAGAGTTCCCAATTTAGAGCCGGCGTTTCTTCGTGTCCTTCGTGGCTTTGTGGTTCAGCTTGGGAGAAACGCGTGACCACAAACATCCGCATCAACAGCGACCGCCTGTGGCAGAGCCTGATGGAGCTGGCCAAGATCGGCGCCACCGAAAAGGGCGGCGTGAAGCGGCTGGCGCTGACCGATCTGGACAAGCAGGCGCGCGACCTGTTCGTGCGCTGGTCCAAGGAGGCGGGCTGCACGATCGGCGTCGACAAGATGGGCAACATCTTCGCGCGCCGGCCGGGGAAGGATGATTCACTGCCGCCGGTCATGACCGGCAGCCATATCGACACCCAGCCGAGCGGCGGCAAGTTCGACGGCAATTACGGCGTGATGGCCGGGCTGGAGGTCATCCGCACGCTCAACGACTTCAACTATGAGACGAACCGCCCGATCGAGGTGATCGTATGGACCAACGAGGAAGGCTCGCGCTTCGCGCCGGCCATGATCGCCTCGGGCGTCTATGCCGGCGCGTTCGATCTCGACTATGGACTGTCGCGCCAGGACGTGGACGGCAAGACCATCGGCGAGGAACTGCAGCGCATCGGCTATGCCGGCGAGCGCGAATGCGGCGGGCGGGAGGTGGCGGCCTTCTTCGAAGCCCATATCGAGCAAGGGCCGATCCTGGAGGCCGAGGACAAGGTCATCGGCGTGGTCGAGGGCGTGCAGGGCATCCGCTGGTACGAAATCACCGTGACCGGCCAGGACGCCCATGCCGGCCCGACGCCGATGCCGCGGCGGAAGGATGCGCTGGTCGGCGTCAGCGAGATGGTGCTGGCGGTGAACCGCATCGGCATGGAGAACCAGCCCTATGCCTGCGCCACCGTCGGCATGATGCAGGTGTCGCCCAATTCGCGGAACGTGATTCCCGGCAAGGTCTTCTTCACGGTCGACTTCCGCCATCCCGACGCCGCAATTCTGCAGGGGATGGGCGCAGCCCTGCTCGGGGAGTGCCGGGACATCTGCCTGCGCCGCAAGCTCGATATCGATTTCGAGGAGATCTGGTACTCGCCGCCGGTGAAGTTCAACGCCGACTGCGTCACGGCCGTGCAGAAGGCGACCGAGGAGCTCGGCTTCTCCAACCGCCGCATCGTCAGCGGCGCCGGCCACGATTCCGTCTACATGTCGCGGGTGACGCCGACCTCCATGATCTTCGTGCCCTGCAAGGACGGCATCAGCCACAACGAGATCGAGGACGCCAAGCAAACCGACCTGGCGGCCGGCTGCGACGTGCTGCTGCGCGCCATGATCGAGCGGGCGAACGCTTAAATGGAGTCACCGCAGAGGCGCCGAGACGCAGAGAGGGCGCAGCGCGAGCTCGATCGAGTCTCCTCGGCGTCCCCCGGGTCCGCCCGGAGGGCGGCCCGAGGACAAGCTCCGCGTCTCTGCGGTATTCTTTCTTGACTGCCGCCGTACCCAATCTCCGAGTCGTGAGCTCAGCGTCAACCGCCGAGAAGGTCATCGACATCCGCGGCCTGTCGCTGGTGTTCCAGACCGCGGATGCGCCGGTGCAGGCGCTGGCCGACATCGACCTGCAGGTGGGACGCGGCGAGTTCGTCTCGTTCATCGGGCCGTCCGGCTGCGGCAAGACCACGCTGCTACGGGTGATCGCCGACCTCGAGCGGCAGAC
>Ga0137403_10008273_pt1 | contig 11652 bp, 9 predicted proteins | sample CZOMad2_1_16fung_FD_122057 | JGI IMG/M metagenome (GOLD analysis project Ga0137403, IMG submission 122057) | Vadose zone soil fungal communities from Angelo Coast Range Reserve, California, USA - CZOMad2_1_16fungal (Hybrid Assembly) | ecosystem: Environmental > Terrestrial > Soil > Vadose zone...
AAGCCGAAGAGATTAACCGGCACTGCTATTCTATCCGCAAGAAACCAACCTGCGGCCAGAAAAATTCCCCCGACGCCTGTGGCTCTCGCAAGGCCGTGTAGAACATAGTCCCATGCCCGGATGCCTAAGTCATGCAGTGCATACCATGGCTGAATAAACAGCTTTGAGAGCATTAAAGGTACCGCCGTCCCCAGCGCAACACCCACCAGACCCATCGAGCGCGCCCAGTAGATGCTCAACGCCAAATTCGCGACGCCCTCGGCGAGCGTCCACCAGCTAATGGCTTTGTGATGTTTGCCTCGCGCGAAAACGATAAGCTGGCAAGGCACCTGGCCAAACGTCACGATGTACGCGACCGTTAAGACGACCATGATGGGATAGCTTTCCGAAAAACCGTTGCCCATCCAAATTTGCACAACCAGCCTGCCGTCAAGAATCAGAAGACCACCGACGAAAAAACAGACCAGCATCGAAAATCGCGTAAACCGCAAGAATTCGCGGCGCGAAGATTCTTCGTGACCAGCGCCGCTAAGTTCGCTCAAACGGACCATAATTGGCCCGCTGACTCCCCCGCTTACTGTCTTGAAATAGTCGATCAAACGCGTCGCGATTCCGAAAGGCGTGATCATGGCAACGCTCAGAACGCGGCCGATCACAATCGAGTCAGTGTAATAACGGAGCATTTCACCAGAGTTCGTCACAAAGGAGTAGAAGCCGTAGTTCAGCATCTCCTTCGTCTTCACCCATGTAAGATGTCCTGCCTCGACTCTTAATTCAGGGTCGGCTTTCTTAATCAGTAGCCAGTGGAAGCCTAGGCTGATGACGCCGACAGTTACTGCGGCAACGCCGACCGGGACGATCCCGAACCCCATCTTGATTAGAGCGATTAGGACGATGCCGCGAAGGAGGCCGGTGACAACGAGACCGAGATTGTAATAATCAAAGCGCTCGAGTCCACGAAGGTATGATGATAGAAACTGAGTCGGAAAGGCGACGGCGACATGGCTTCCCAAAAGAATGATGAGAATCGCGAAAACACGGCGATTCTCGCCCGTAAAATGAAAGAACGGCGGCAAAATGAGGCTGAGAATAAAAACTGCAACTAAACTCGCGAGCATCGCCAGCGTGGAAATCGCTAGTCCTGTAGCGAACGCCTGATCCAGTGCGCTGCGCTGATTGCCACCGCGATAATAGGCCACGAACCGAAAGATTGTCGTGCGCATTCCTAAATCAAGCAGACCGGAATAGTCGCCGACCGACGCGGCGAGAATCCACATGCCGTAGTACAAATTCCCAAGGCCGTGAACCATAATCGGAGTCAAAACAATTCCGATGAGGCCCAGAATGACGATGCCTACCCAGTTAGAGAGAATATTTTTGAGCACGGACTAGCGGTTTCCCTTCCTCACTTCAGCGGAACAGGCAGCGCTTTCGAACGCGGCCACAATTTCTAAGTTGATATCTGTCACGGAGGAAAGAGAATCTCCTTTGTCGACCAGCTTCGACTGCCACAAATTAGCGAATGTCATTTCGCCCAGACTTCGGTCAAGACCGGTTCCGCTTCCACCGGAACGCGCGATAGGTATAAGACGCGGGGCAGGCTCATTGTCAGGAACGCGCAAAACCAAAAGACTTGCAGCCAAAGCGTGGACAGGAAAAATGCGCACACCATATATCCTAGAATTGCCGCCTGCAGGCCAAGGGCAACCTGGCGCACCATGACATCTTCCGGCGCGGTGGCACGCTTGACCACTTTCCGCAGTGTGAAGACGCTCCCAATTAAGACGCCTACAAATGGAATGAGGCCGGACAAGCCCATGTTTGCCGCAACGTCCATGTAGGTATTGTGGGCAACATGGAAAGGAATCTGAATGATGAGTCCGTCTTTGACGATTTGCGGAGCGAAGTTGCCCAAACCGATGCCGAGCACCGGATGATCGATAAAATTTTGCCGTGCGGCCTGCCACAATTCGAGACGAAACTCCGACGACTCCTGGTCGCTCGATGTCGGGTGAATCAGCCGGTCCAACGCCGACGTGCCCGGCAACAAACTCATTGGAAGGGCCAACAACAGCACGAGAGCGATAATCCTGAGGCGATGTTTTACGTGCATAAGCAGAAAGAGCATCGCAACGCTCAAGCCAATCAGTCCGCCCCTGGATGCGGCAAGTGTGAAGCCTACCAGCATGACGCCGATGCAGCCGATGCAGAACCATTTCTCCCATTTTGGACGCTTTCCGAGAAGCCAAAAAACCGTTAGAGGCACCCACAACACCACGGCCACGGCGAAATAATTGGGATCGTCGGATTTGCCGCCCCACGTGCGAAAACCAGGATAGAAATTGTGATACACCTGCCACTCGCGCGCCACGTAGAGCGAATTCATCGCAATGGAGGCAAGGACGAGAAGTACGACGCGGCGCAGTCTTTCCGCAGTGCTGACCATCATTGCCGTCATCGTGAACAGGCAGAATCCGGAAAGAACGTACCAGAAGTCCGGTGCGCTAAACGCGTCCATTCCTTTTGCCCGGAATACTGAAATGCTGGCCGCAAGGAAATAGAGTAGATACCAGCCTGAAGGAATGTATTTGGACAGCACCGGGAATACTCCGGTTCGGAGCATTTCAAAGAGAGCGATCAAGAGGCCCAACATGCCAATCAGCTTCAAGATTGTGAATGGGCCCACATGCGCTGCCCATAGCGGGTGATTGGGCATCGGCAGCGTGAAAACGAGAATGTAGAAAACAATCATTGTTTTTTTTGGATCGCCATCGATTAAACGGGTAGCGGCGCCTGCGTTAGGCCGAGCTGCGTCCAACTAGATGGTTACAGCCTCTTTCTTGGCGTCTTCCGCTTCCAACCGACCGGGCGCGTCTTCCCCAATCGCCGAAAGTGCGCGGACCAGCGTCTGTCGCAAGTTGTTATAGCTATACGTCTCAACGACGCGTTTACGGGCTGCCACGGCAAGCGCACGACGCTTCGGTTCGTTTTGCAAAAGATTAACGACTGCCGCCGAAAAGTCCCCGGGAGAATCCGCAAGCACGATCTCTTTGCCGTCGACGAAATCGAGGCCCTCGGCTCCAAGACGCGTTGAAACGATTGCCTTGCCGGCGGCTGCCGATTCCAGGATTTTCAGTCGCGTTCCACTGCCGATTCTCAGCGGAACAACACACAAGGCGGCGTCTTCCAGATACGGGCGCATGTCGGGAACCGTGCCGGTCAGGTTGACGCCTGGCATCTTCGAATATCGAGAGACCATTTCGTCGGAAGGATTTCTGCCCGCAGCTACAAAGATTGCATCCGGCACGGATTTGTGGATGAGCGGGAGAACTTGTGTCGAGAAAAATTCGACGGCATCGGGATTAGGAAACCAGTCCATGCCACCCTGAAAAAGCATCGCGCTGCCTTTCGATTCAAATTTGGGAACGTAGCCCTCCGTGTCGACTACGTTAGGCAGAAACACCGCGCTCGTGTTTGGCGCTAGCCCGGCTAGCACTTCTCGATCATGTTCGGAACAGGCCATGCAAACTCTTGCTCGGCGGCAGATCTGCGTTTCCCATCGTTTTACTTTTTGCATCTCCATTGATGCGTAGAGACGCTTGACGGGGTTTGCTTCAAACGAGATGTACCTCTTCAAAATGAGGTGTTCGACGTCCGGGCTGTTGACGATCAGCGGAACGTTTGTCTCCTGCAGGTTGACGGCACTAAAAACCGTATCGCAAATAATTCCGTCCGGCCGCTCATCGCGCAATGCTTTTTCAATAAGGGATCGCATTTCCGCCGAGATGAATCGCAACGTCGCGTAGGGTCGGCTATCAAAAATTGATTTCAGTCGCGATACATAGTCGGTCGACGCGGAAAGCCGCTTCAATTGCATCGGTACGCATTCAACGTGGGAACAAAGCTTGTGCAGCGGCGTGAGATCCACTTTAAGATCGTGATCTTCGGCGAACGTCAAGAACGTTATCTCATGGCCTTCGGCCCGTAGCCCCTCCAGTACGGACCAGATCCTCATGCGGTGGCCGTTGTTGACCGGCAAAGGAAAAGCAACGGATAAATATAAAATACGCATTGTTTCGATTTGTCCTCTCGCGCCAGGAATCTCTCTATTTCCAGGCCCGAATCACAAGCTGATTTCCCAACAAGTTCTGCGTCGCCACGGAAGCACGAAAGACTGGCCCTCCGAGTTTCAGCGCTAAGTTCAGAAGGGCCCAGTAAGAATGGATCAAGGGCTTAAGGGCCTGCAGCTTGCCGCGATTCTTGAATGCCCAGGTTTCTTCGTAGGTCTGCGGCAAATCTTCATTAGTTGCCGATCCACGTAGCCGCCGATATAGAAATAATGGCCACTCGTGCATCACTGTGTAAACTGCGGAGGCATACGCTGATTGTTTAACCGTGAAAACTTCCCATCGCGAGAAGCCTGCCGCGCGCAGTTGTGCTTCCAACTCCACCAATGTCGAATACCGGGTCACACCGTCACCCTTGGGAGGCAACTGATTTGGAAATGTCATGAACATCACGCCGCCTGGGCGCAAAAGCGACGCAATATTTGTCAGCCCACACTGAGCGTCGGGAACGTACTCGAACATATCGAGGCCATACATGAAGTCGAAGGAGTTTCCCAACTCCTGAGCCAGGTTTGGTTTGCTCAGATCCGCTTGCGCAAAGCCGATGTTTGGGATCGCTCCGAGCTTCCCGCGCAAATCCGCAAGAGTGACTTCGGCAAAGTCCGCGATTGTTAGTTGATCGGCCTGTCTCGCCAGGCAATATGCGGTGTAGCCGCTGCCCGCGCCAATCTCCAGATATTTCCCGCCCGAGATTGGAGGAGTGAACTGAAAAAGGATTTCATCGCGGATTGGAAAATCGTGGACCGGAGCAGCGCCGCGCAATGTCCATACAAACGAAGGGCGCTGCAGCGGTTGGGCGGCCAGCGTGGACGCGGCAGTCGGGCTAGCCACTGGCGCGCTAATTTGTTCGGTAGCCGTCATGCGCGAGTTCCCTCGAGATATCTGTGGTAGTTCCAAGCGACTGATCGGGCAAAGCTTCGCCAATCCGCGGCATCGGCTCTCGTGCCAGACAACCATAACGGTAGATCGCTCTCAAATGGTTTGCCTTGTGCGGTTGCCGAAGGCATTGTGCGATCTACCGCGATATATTCATTCAGACGCGCGAACAGATGTCCCCCCGCTTCATAGATCCAGTAACGTGGTGTGGCTCGGAATCCCATCACTATCCAATGGGGCCAGTAAGCAACGCCCCGCAGCCACCCCTCGCAGCGCATTACGTACAACCAACCACGAACGCGCGTTGACAGGGACTGTTTGTCAGCAGCGTTTGTGATGAGCGAGTTAATTGAATTGGCGGCGCCGCTCCCTGTCAGCTGCTGCAATTCCCAAATCCAGACGGCGAGGGCGCGTTCGCAAGTTTCCCGGACCCACTCCCACGTAACGAGCCCGGCCGGTTCTTCGCCGGAAAGTTTCCATTCGGTGCACAAGGCCAATGCGTGAGCGATTTCTTGCCGCGAAACGGTTAAACCCGGAAGAGTGCCGGGCGAATCGGCGAATCGAGAAAAGTTATCCGCCCGCTGCTGGTACGTCGGTGCGTATTGACCGTGGAAAAGCAGAAGAGATGTAGCTGTGTCGAGCGTCAATTTCATCGTCCGGTATGCGATCGACTCAGGCACGCGGGCGCCATCGGGCACCTTATGCGCCGCCATGACCTCCGTGAGTTCGATCATGCGATTCGTCAGCGTGCGCCAAGCGTCTTCCACAGGAATATCTGCCGGCGTGAATGGCGGAATAAGGTTCAAAGCGTCGAATTCACCACTGACGACTTTGCCCGAGACGCGCGTCTCGTACGCGAACATGTGCGGCGTCATCGTCCGGAAAAAGTCTTCGTGGCAGTAACTCAGCGAAAGAGAGCACTCAATGCCTTGTTGAATGAGCTGCGCCTCTGTTTGGATTACCGCGGCTTCCACGTCTCGCGGCCCAGGAAGAGGACATTGCGAGGTTAGAAGTATCAGAAATTCCGCGTCACCCTGGACGTTCCAAAGTCCGCGGCCATTTCGCCGAATGCTACCTTCATTTCTCGACAAACTGCCGGTCAATACTACCGCGCGAACACTTGTCCCAAGCGCCTGCCGCATCGCTTCCGTTACGGTTTTGCCGATCCGCTCGACGACAACAGTCGAATCCGACGCTGAAGACGTTCCCCCTGGGTTTTCAGGCCGATCCACCAACGGCACGCTGCTTGGCGACGCGTTAGTCATCGCGAACGCTCCGCAGCAATGGGTTTTGACGAGTCTTGAACTCGTTTAGACGAGCGCGTCGATTCGGACAGATTCTTCTGACTAGCAGGTTGCAAGAGCGCGATATACAGCTCCTGCGTTTTTTCAATCTGCAGCGCTTGCGTGAAACATTCCATTGCCCAACGGCGACCCTCGGCGGCCATGGCACGCCGCATATCCGGTTCACCCAACATCCGGATGATTGCTGCAGCTAAAGCCGGCGCGTCACCCGGCGGCACAGTCAGCCCTGTTTTGCCATCGAGGATCACTTCCGGAGTGCCGTCTACAGCCGTTGCGACCATCGGGCGACCAGCTGCCAGAGATTCCACGGCGACCAAGGGCAACCCTTCGAAAAATGAAGGCAGAATCGTGAAGTCGCACAGTGCGAACCAATCTTCTAGTTTCGGCTGGCGGCCAACAAACGAAACGTTTCTCTGAAGACTGAGGCGTCCGACTTGATCTTGCAGTTCTGTGAGAAGCCCTCCTTCGCCCGCACACACGACACGCGCGGCCGGGAACTCCTTTAGCACAGCCGGTAATGCCTCGAATAGGACGCGATGGCCTTTCTGCGGCTCCAGGCGAGCAGGCACCAGCATTATCGGATCTGTCGTCCCGAATCCGAGACTCTCACGCATTCCCGCCGGCGATGGGTGATCGGGCCGAAATCGCTTCAAATCTGACCCATTCTGCACAACGTGAATCTTGCGGCCAGGCAGCTTTTTTACATCGCGCAAGTACGATCCATTTGCTTTGGACACTGCGATGTAGCCGTCAACGCATCTTCCAATGAGTCGATCGATGAAGAAGCTACCTTTAAGCCAGCCCTTGCCTTCTCTCCAAAGTTCCCGAAGGTGGGGAGTCTCCAGAATTGCGGGGATACCACACAGCCAGCCGACGGGCGACGCGAACAGGCTGCTATAAAAAAGATGCGAGTGCAGAATCTGGATTCTGTTTTGGCGCAGCGCCTTCGCCAAGCGAAACGCGCCGCGAAATTCCGAGAGCTTGCCAAATGAGAGCGGAATGACGGTGACGTCAGGCGGCACATCCTTGCCTAATTTTTCGGCAACCGCAGGACTGCAAATTAAGAACGGCTGAAACAAGGCCCGGTTCAAACCGTGCACAAGCGTCAGGATGTGCTCTTCCGCACCGCCGCGTGCGCTCGCGTTCGAAAAATATGCCAGCCGAATGCGCGAATCGTTCACCCACGTACCTCGCTTGGCATATTTTCAGTGGCAGGTTCTCTTGAGGCCGGCGCCAATGCCCGTCGCGAGGCTTCTCGCATCACAGGATAAACGTCCGCGATCGTGCGCATTGGGATTCCTGGCTCACGATTGGAAAGGAACACCGCATCCGAATAAGAGTCTTCCGGGTGATAACCGTGCATCCCCGAGGGCATCCAACCGGCTCCATTGAAGTCGCTGCGCGACAGTAACCAGCCTGGATTCAAAAGGTAAATCTGCTCACCGAAGCGCCGATCTTCAAAGAAGACACCCGCCTGTTTGAGTTCGTCGTCCGTAAGCCAGCGGCCGCACGGCAGGTTGCTGAACGCGTTGTTTATCGCTCTGCGTGCCTCGTCGTTGAAGTACCAGAAGCGGGCCATAGTGGAATCGAACACGGCCAAATAATCTTCCGGCGAACGTAAGTTCAGTCCCTCCAACTCGCCGAGCAGATCGTAATGATTCCGAACCGGTGTCATCCCGTGGTCCGAAGTCAGCATCAACCTCGCGTTGGGGTCAATGCTCTGCGCAATGGAAAAAAGATTCTGGAGCGACGTTTCATACCATTTCAATTTCTTGTCGATTTCCCCAGGCTCGTGACAATGCAGGTGCAGGAACATATCCATCTCACACAAATAGACGAAAAAAAAAGATGCATCGCTATTGCGCAAATCCGACTCCGTTTTTTTCAGAATCTCGCCATCCGAGGATTCATGGTACGAATAAACCCGAAAGGGAACGCCTTCGTCGCGCAGTTGGTCAAAAATCGAAGGCGCACCCGTGATTGCGTCGGTACCGTAGATGTTCTTCCGCTCAACCCAGTTAAACAGCGGAAGTAACTTGGGGCTAACACAGCACTCGAACCCAGGGCCCATGCCGAGCAGTCGGCGTCCAAGCTCGGTAATTAGCCGTCGCGGAATGCGGTGGTCCAAAATGAAATCCGGAAGAATGCGAAGGAATTTCATCCAGCGAAAAGGCGAATTCTTGGGGTCGTAGTAAAAAAGATTCCAATGCCCCGTCTTCGCGGGCGGCAGGCCGGTCATGATCGTCGGAATCGCACCGGAGCTGAAGCCCAGAATCGTTTGCAAACTCCGACGGAATGGCAATTCAGCGTTCAGAAAAGTCCGATTCTCCAGATAGTGCCATCCGAGAGCATCAATCAGGACAACCATATTGATTGGCCGCTTTGCGGTCATGCCTGCTCCTGCATCACATTGACGCCAAGCGCGCTCGGTTTAAACCGAAGCAGAAGCTGTTTCGGGAAGTAAAGCCCCATCGCTCGCAAATTCCTTTTTCGATAAATCGAAGTGCTCCCGACGATGATTTCGTGAAACTCGTGGTCCGTCGTGCCTTCTTCAATGGCGATTCGCGGGACTACGTTAGCTCCAGTCTCGGCAAGTGCGATCTTCGAAGTAGCTACACCCGAGAATCCAGCTGCTTCCGCCGCTCGAATTGTCTTGCGATTCACAAATCCATACGGAGGTGCGAACCATTCGATCGCATGGCCCAACTCGGCCTGCAGCATCTCGCGCGACATGCGCAATTCCTTCACCAAGGTTTGTTCGCTCGGCCGTGAGTGATCGGCGTGCTGGTGCCCGTGCGACCCAATCTGCATTCCAGCGAGGTCCATTTCACGAATCCGGGTCCAATTTAGGTAGCCTGTTTTGCCCACGTTCACCGTATTTACAAAAAAATGCGCCGCAATTTTCCGCTCAGACAGTGCTGGAAGCCCGACCTCATAATCGGAGACCAACCCGTCATCAAACGTAATGACAACCGACTCTGAATCCAATTTATTTTCGCGCAAGTCACTTAAGGAGCGGACGCATAAGCAGTGTTGGGTCAACGCATCGAGCTGCGAGCAGAATTTCTCCGGCGAAATCCCGTATTTATCGGCTCCTGTCGTGCCGGCCGCGACTATGCCGTGGTACATCAGCACCGGTGTGCCGCTTAACTGACCCGCTGCCACGTCGCCTCCTTCTTTGTAGTCAGGAAGCGAAACAGTCCGACCAGGAATGCCAAATTCATTGCGAGCAAGAAATATCCGAACAACGCAAATCGGATCGTTTTTAGGTGCTTCTGGAACAAGTAACCAAGCGCCGCCCAAAAATAGAACGCGCCTTGCAATCCAAAAAACACAACGTAGAACCCGGTGCTGAGAAGGAACATATTGCTGAAAAACACCAGCAACAGGAACTGCGGCACGGTCCAGCGCAGCAACTTATGAGACAAAAACGCGAACCTGGTGAACGTGGATAAGCGCGCGGTCAGAAATGTTCCAAGCGCCCGGAAACTGCCCATCGCAATTCGCACTCGACGCGCAAACTCACCCTTTACTGAGGAAGGCGCAAAGTCCAAAGCAATTGCTTCAGGGTCGTAAAGGACATCGAATCCCTGATTCCTGGCATTGATGGGCGTGACGAAGTCGTCCAAAACAGTGTCTGAGGAGAGCGGCACCCAGGCTTCTCGCCGGAGTGCGTAAATCGCGCCACTGGCTGTGAGCGTCGCGCCAAGCCGCGATTCCATCAACCGCAGCATGCTTTCGTACTTCCAGTAGAACCCTTCTGTCTGTTGAGATTCGGCGTTTGCCACGAATTTCAGTGAGCCACAGACGGCGCCGACTTCCGGTTTATCAAAGTGACGCACTAGCATTCGAATTGCGTCCGGCTCGAACAAGGTGCTTCCATCCGACATAATAAGAATGGGGTTTATCGCCTGTTCGACGCCCACGTTTAACGCCGTCGGCTTTCCGCCGCGCGCTTTGTAAATCACTTTGATGTTCGACTCGTTCAGCGTCTCCAAAATCGAATTGCTGCGGTCCGTCGAGCCATCCGACACAAAAATAACCTCGAGCTTGTTCGAGGGATAATCCGTTTGGCGGACATTTGCGATCTTCTCCTCGAGGTGTTCTTCTTCGTTGTATACCGGAACAATCATTGTGACCGGCAGGAGATCGTCGTCGTTTTGGCCGCGCGCGCGGCGATTCCGCCGGCCCGTCAGGTAGTCAATGTCGCGTCTCAACTGCACCGCAGTGTAGGCGCAGAAAAGAATGACCGGATAAAAAAGATAGGTATATAACACCAAAAACAAACTGATCCAAAAAATGTATGCGGCCGCTTTCATTGGGTGTCCCTAGCGGCTCCCGCGTCCAAGTAGGAGCGTTTTGACGGTCTGAAACAGGATGAGAAAATCCAGCGCGATCGACATATTCTTTATGTAGAACAGATCGTAAGAAAGCTTTTCTTCGTTGTCAGCCAAGGTTGCGCAATACGGCCGGTGAATCTGCGCCCAGCCGGTCGCCCCGGGCCGCACGGACCAGCGCCGCTCGTAAAACGGAATCTGCTTGGCCAGGTCGAATTCTTCTTCCACCATGAACGGACGAGGGCCGACGAACGACATATCGCCCTTGAAAATGTTGTACAGCTGCGGAAGTTCGTCGACGCGAGACTTGCGGAGAAGTCGGCCCGTCCACGTGATGCGCGCGTCGCCTTCTTGCGCCGGGCTGCCCTTCCCATCGGCGGAGTCCTCGGCTCGCATGGAGCGAAACTTGTACAACGTGAAGATCTTGCCGCCGCGTCCGACGCGCTTCTGGCGGAAAAGAATCGGTCGTCCTGTATCGATTAAAATCATGAGCGATACAATTCCCAGGACCGGGAGACACAAAACAAGGGAAAACGCCGCGATCGTGGCATACAGAATTCGCGTCACCAGGAGTTGGAATCTTGACGGGCAGAATCCACGGGTGAACAACAGCCAACTGACTCGGAGCGAATCAAGCGGCACACGGCCGGAAATCGATTCGTAAAAATCTGCTGCTTCTTCGATAAAGACGCCCTCAGTTTTCAAGCTCAAAAGCGTGTCTACAGGAAGTTTGCCGCGTCGGTCTTTCATCGAAACGACGATGCGTCGAATTCCTTGTTTCGCTACAACATCTTCGAGTTCGTCCACGGTACCAAGCTCACGCAGCGACTGGCTGTGCGCGTCGCTCGGGCCGGCATGCAAGAAGCCCACAATCCTCAAACCCAACTGTGGCCGCTTCATTATTTCTTCGTTCAGGAAGTCGGCGTAGTCGCCGTCGCCCAAAATTAAGGTTCGTTGAACGAACCGATCGTTGCCGTTGATCGCGAAGAATATCCGGCGCCAGCCCAG
>Ga0137403_10008274_pt1 | contig 11652 bp, 10 predicted proteins | sample CZOMad2_1_16fung_FD_122057 | JGI IMG/M metagenome (GOLD analysis project Ga0137403, IMG submission 122057) | Vadose zone soil fungal communities from Angelo Coast Range Reserve, California, USA - CZOMad2_1_16fungal (Hybrid Assembly) | ecosystem: Environmental > Terrestrial > Soil > Vadose zone...
GAGAATATTTTCCCGGGCTCGGCGAATACATCCGGCTGTTTGGTCTGACGAAAGAACGCGCAAAACTCTTGAAAACGGATTGCCTGATCATGCATCCCGGCCCGATTAACCGCGGAGTCGAGATCGACAGCGACGTCGCCGACGGATTGCAAAGCGTCATTCTCGACCAGGTCACCAATGGTCTCGCCGTTCGCATGGCGGTCCTATACATGTGTGGAGGAATCGCGACGTGAGGAGGCTGGTACGCGCGCATCTGGGGAGCGCACTCATTCTGAGTGCTGGTGACTCCGAAAGCTTTCGCGAGTCACGAACTTTTATCTCAGGTGAACAATCGCCTTTCGCGGCAAAGTCAGAGAGAAGTTCGTTGCCGAAGGATCCGGCAACCAGCACGCTACAAGCGTGCGCTCCCCAGACATGAGCGCGACCATCATTCGTAACGGGCGGGTGATCGACCCTGCGAATCAGCGGAATGAAATTGCTGATCTTTACATCGCTGATGGAAAAATCGTCACGTCCAAATCCGAAATTCGAACTCCGAAGTCCGAAATTGAAGAGATCGACGCGCGTGGGTTGATCGTCGCGCCGGGCTTAATCGACCTGCATGTCCATTTACGCGAGCCGGGCTTCAGTCACAAAGAAACGATCGAGTCGGGCGCGCGAGCCGCCGCGGCCGGCGGATTCACGACTATCGTTTGCATGCCGAATACTGCGCCTGTTCCGGACAATCCGGGCACGATTGCATGGATCAAAGATCGGGCTTCCAACATGTCGCCCGTCAATGTTTTGCCAACGGGGACGATTTCAAAAAATCTCGCGGGCGAAGAACTGGCGCCGATAGGCTCACTGGCACAGGCAGGCGTTGTGGCGATAACGGATGACGGTCATTGCATTCAAAATCACGAACTCATGCGACGCGCCGTCGAATATGCGCGCATGGTTGGCGTGCCTGTGCTCGACCATTGTCAGGATTACAATTTGGTCGGCAATGGGGTTGTGCATGAGGGTTATTGGAGCACGCTGCTGGGCCTACCCGGCTGGCCTGCTGCCGGCGAAGAAGCCATAGTCATGCGGAACATTCTGCTCGCGGAACTGTGCGATCATCACATCCATTGCCAGCACATCTCAACTGCAGGCAGTGTGCGCTTGCTTCGTGAGGCTCGGGACCGCGGAGTAAAGATAAGTGGCGAGGTCTGTCCGCACCACATCGCGCTGACCGACGAATCGATCCAAAATTTCGATACAAACTACAAAGTGAATCCGCCTTTGCGATCGCAGCCCGACGTTGACGCATTGCTGGGAGGAATCGCCGACGGAACGCTATCCATCTTATGTTCTGATCACGCGCCGCACGCGCATTTCGAAAAAGAAGTAGAATTCGATGCCGCGCCATTTGGCATCATCGGACTGGAGACGGAGCTCGGACTATTCCTGGATCTCCTCGTCCACAAACAGGGCACGATCGATATAGCTCGCCTGATTGAAATGTACACAGTCGAGCCCGCGCGGTTATTGAAGCTCGATGCCGGCACGTTGTCCATTGGGGCGCGAGCCGATGTGACGCTGATCAACCCGGAACTAGAATGGACAGTGAGCGTCGATCAATTTGAATCAGCCTCGCGCAACTCACCATTCAACGGTTGGAAACTTAGAGGCCGCGCGGTGCGGACGATCGTAGGTGGGAAAACAGTTTGGCAACTGTAACGGCGCTTATTTCAAACACCGCCATGAACCAGGCGTCTGACACAGACGCCCTACAAATTATCCGACGTATCCGCCGTGGATGTAGTGCTCCAAATGCGCGATGGCTGCGCTTTGGCAGGAAATGACGTGTTTGACCAAGTCTCCGATCGAAATCACGCCCACGACTTTTTCGTCCTCGACCACGGGCAGGTGGCGAATGTGTTTGTCCGTCATTAGCCGGAGACACTTCTCGACCGGTTCACGAGGCTCCGTGACGGTCACATTGCTGGACATGATCTCCGCGACCTTCGTTTCCCACGATCGCTTGCCACGCAACATCACTTTGCGCGTGTAATCACGTTCGGAAATAATGCCGACGAGCCGCTCCTTATCCATGACCAGCAGTGCTCCGACATTCTTCGCGTCCATCATTTCCACTGCTTGGAGAACCGTAGCATCCGGTGAAATCGAGAAAACCTCATCGCTTTTCTGATTAAGAATTGATCGGATCGTACCGCTGACATCCATACTGCGAGGGTGCAGGATAGGCTCAGCCTGGCCTGCGATGCAAAACAATTCTAACGGGCATCTGGTGGATGTGCATCCTGCATTCTGAAGCCGCCTGGGTCTTCGGGTCCAAAATATCTCCTCGGTGTAAGTTTGGGCGGACGTTTTCCATTAACAATCGCGCCCGCCACGGCGATGTATGGAAGCTCTTGCCGATCCGCCGCGCAACGCAACATCAAGCCGCCGCGACTCATGTCACCACGACCGATAAAGTCCGATGGGAATCGCAGTCGGTCGCGAAAAGCCGCCAGCAAAACATCCACGTACTTACCCGTGGCAATGCTGCCAAGAAGAATGAACTCGCTTTCGAGTGGTAGCTTGTGGGCCAAAAATTGCGCGTCGCGCTCAATGGGTAGTCGATAACGCGAATCGGTTTCGCAAATGTTGACCGTCGCAAATTCACGCAGGTCGTCGAGATGAATTCGCGTTCTTGCATCGACGAGCCCACGCGTGGGCGTAATGACAAAGACGCCCGGAGCGCCGCGCGCCGGCCGCGCAAAGGCGGTTGCGTACGCAATTTTCCCGCGAAAGTAGAGGCCGCTTAGGAACGTGAACACCTCCGCGATTGGCACGCCCTTTTTGCTGCGCAATTTTCGCGCGAGTTCAAACTGCGCGCGCTCGCTCAGAATCATGCGAGCGCGTTGCCCGCCAGCGTAGGCGGGAGAGAGAAGAAAAATGCGGCGGCCAGCGCTGTTCTTCATTTCACTCTAACATTCCGGTTCAATTGTTCATCGAGTCCCGCCACGACACAGACGGCGTGATGAAGGAAACAAAGACTCCATCATTGCTCCAAACAAGATAAACATGGAGACGATCGTTAGCTCCAACATTGGAAGGGTGTATCGCGGCTGGAATATGGCCAGAACACAATTTGCGAGCATCATCAATAGCCCGACCGCCGTCAGTGCGGCTGCGTACGAAGCAAGACCGGCCGCCTCTTGCTTGCGCATCTTCGCAATCACAAGAAATAGCGCGAGACCGATGAGCCAGAAAAACAGAAAAGCACGGTAACCAAGATTCTTCGGATGACGGAAATAAGAATGCTTTTTGAAAATGGCGAAAACGTCAGCCGCATCCTTGCCGCGAAACGTAACCAGCGATGCGCACTGAGGCATCGCGTCACGATGTGAAAAGTAGAACCGTGTAGTTACAAACAGGAAGCTGACTACATCGGGAATGGTAATCTCTTGTGATCTTTTGAAATCCGCCGTTGCCGCTTTGAGGAAAATCTCGTTTGGCGGGTAAAGAAATTCCAGGGCCACATGGTTGAATAAAAGGGGGTATTTGTCGCCATTTGGGTCGCTTTGTGGCGTAAAAAGCAAGGCTTTGGCTTTGTGATTGAAATCTCGTACGTCCCAGTTGGAGATGCCGGCGGGAAAGGACACGCGAAGCAGGGAGATGACGTTCCTGACATCGGCAGAAGAACTATGTTTTGCTACTTCATCGAGCAGTTCGTTTCGTTTTTCAGGAGGAAGCGTCGCCAGAAACTTCAGTCGAAAAAGGAAGCTAAGCCCCAGCGTGGAATAATAAGGTATCCGAGCCGCATAGCACAAAACGCGTACCGAAGCGTTCGCCAGGACCACGCAGGTGATGGCAACTATGACAGCAATTGTAGCTTCTTTGAAGGCCGACTTTACGTTTAGCCAGCGCCGCTCTCGAAACGCCTGGGTTCGAGTGAAAAGGAGCACGATGAAGTAATAGGTCCCCAAAAAAAAGAAGGCCGCTGGCAGCAGTACGGCCAGTAGAGCGTTGATGTGCCTTGTGAGAATGCAAGACCAAAGAAGAATACCAAACACAAGCCAGGCTTTCCGGCGAACCTCCCGGGAACTTTGGACTATTCTCAGCCCGGTTGCGCCAAGGAGAAGAACCAGAACCATGCTGAGTGCTTCAGAGCCGACAGTGTGGGCAAAGGTATAAAAAAGCGGATTAAGTGCCCAGGCGACGGCCAGCATAAGCCGAACCCAGAACAAGCGGCTTGCTGAAATGATCAAATAATATGTCGAGCAACAAAGTGCCAGATGCTGCGAAATTAAGAGCGTAAAGACACCCGAATCAGTCAAAATTGGACGGCAAAAAAAGTAAAGCCCTGGCAACGGACCGCCCGCCTTCAAAGAATGTATGGCGTAGCCCACATAGAGTGGAATGCGCGCCGCGAAACAGTAGAGCGGACCATATAGCAAAATTGTTCCCGGCCCGAAGGGCTGTGTTACTTCTCCATAGGCGTCGATGTCTCTCCAAAGCGGCGGGATGACGCTCAGCATCCAGACCGATGGTATCAGTAGCACCGCAAAGAGAACCGCTGACGCACCAAACGTCACCAGACCAGCTCTTGCGCAAATCCAACTCCTGAAACGAAAGAATGCTTGCATCAATATCGAGGTCTGAGATCGCTCACTCTTTCCCATCAGGTTATCTCCGCCCATAATACTTCCCATCGGTTGCTGCGCAGACGAACGTCGAACGCACCGCCTGGCAGATTTCCGTTTGCGACATCTTTCGGTCGATCTTGAAATCAAGACAATGTTTTGATTTTGGAGGGAGTTCGAATCGCGCTCCAGCCAAAGCCGTGTTCCCGGCTTGCTTTTTTTCGAGGTCTGGGAAAAAATGCCGATGTGCGTTTGGCTTGGCCATTCAAATCTCGGATCGATAACGGTCACGATGAAGAAGAGCATGACTGTTCCACCGGCGATGCGTGCCCGGATTTCTTGTGCGTGGGCGCGCAGAAAGCGGGAACCTCATGGGTTTATCAGCAACTCGAGCCACATCCCGATTTTTGGATGCCTCCGGTCAAGGAACTGCATTACCTGGACACTTTGAATAGAGTGAGGCGGTTCCATCCTCCGCGCTCCAGAGATGGATGCGATGTTTGCTTCCTGGAGAGCATGAAAAACCTGAGTGACCAATCGTACATCGACCTTGAGAATTACGGGCAGTTGTTCCGACATAAAGGAGCGCGTGTGTCAGGTGATATTTCGCCAGCCTATTCGGCCCTCAACGATGAAATCATTGAGCGAGTGGTTAATCACTTCCCCAATTTGAAAGTGATCTTTCTGGCACGCGATCCTGTCGAAAGAGCCTGGTCGCAGCTGTCCATGGGCGTGCGTCTCGGAATGATCAGTCGGTTTGACGCAACGGATGCCGACGAGGTGATTCGGAATTTGCTAAATCCCGGCGTGCTGGCCCGCTCGCATCCCAGTAAGACCGTCGCACGTTGGAAGCGCTATGTTCGCCCTGAACACTTCCGCGTTTATTTCTTCGATGATCTGGAAAAAAATCCGGCCGAGCTGCGACGCAAAATTCTTCATTTTCTGGGTGGTGACCCGAACAAACCAAGTGGCCACTTGAAGCCGGAGGACAATAATGATGCCGGCAGGGAGAAACTTCGGCTCACCACTAAGGTGCGCGCGCGTATGGCTCAGTTTTTCGAACAGGAACTTAAAGCCTGCGCCTCACAACTGGGTGGAGCTGCAAAGAATTGGCCGACGCGATATGGCTTTTCGGTAGTCTGTTTCTTCTGGCAGTTGGCGGATTATTTCGATCTCTTTGTGTGGCTTGATTTGGATTGCCTGACACTCTGATCGGTTGGACAAGTGATTTCAGGCGACGACAAGTGTCAATCAGCCCGAACGCTATCCGCGTCTACCGTCTTTGACCGTGCCCGATTCGCTTGAAGCTCTGCCAAATGTTTTTCCGACCACCGGCAAAGGCCCTGTAATGGCTCGATCAAGGTGCGGCCCAATTTTGTAAGCGAGTATTCTACCTTCGGCGGCACGACGGGATGGACGACGCGTCGCACCAAGCCGTCGCGCTCGAGGCTGCGCAACGTTTGAGTAAGCATCTTCTGCGAAACTCCGCCAATCGCGCGTTGCAGTTCGGCATAACGCATCGTTCCGCTAGCCAGGATCTGAATAACGAGCGCCGTCCATTTGTCGGCAATCCGGTCGAGCACAAGTCGTGATGGGCATTGCGGTTCCAAAACCGAAGGAGGAGAAGCCGTTTTAGCCATGCATTCTTTTAATCCAAGCACCACCGGAGAGCAACATTCCAGATGGTCTGTATAGGCTGGATCGGGCTGTAGTTGACGAATGGATTGGCCTGTCGAAATTTTGAGTATGACAATGACGAGCTTCAGACGGGTTGCGCAACCGGACCTTTTACTTGGCGAAGCCAACCCGGAACATTCCTCGCGTAATGAGACGACAACGGGAGCGACTGACACGGCGCTTCTGGATGAGTACTCGCGCGCGGTGGTGAGGGCAGTTGAGCGTGTCGCGCCTTCCGTGGTGAATATCGAAGTCCAACAACGGAGCCAAAATCAGCCGCGCGAGGTTGCGGGAAACGGCTCGGGATTTGTGATCACACCCGACGGTTTTATTTTGACCAACAGCCACGTCGTACACGCTGCGACTCGAATTGTGGTAAATCTTGCGGCCGGACATGATTACCCGGCACAGCTCATTGGCGACGACCCAGAAACCGACCTGGCAGTGATCCGGATCGATGCACCGCAACTAGTTCATGTGCGGCTGGCCGATTCCGAAAACTTGCGGGTCGGCCAACTGGCGATTGCAATTGGAAATCCCTTTGGGTTCCAAGCAAGCGTAACTGCGGGCGTGATTAGCGCGCTCGGTCGTTCGATGCATTCGCAATCCGGTCGCTTGATCGACAACATTATCCAGACCGACGCGGCATTGAATCCTGGCAACTCCGGCGGGCCACTTGTTAACTCCGCGGGCGAAGTAATCGGCGTGAACACGGCCATGATTCGCCCGGCCCAGGGCATCTGCTTTGCCATTGCGAGCAACACAGCCAGGCTCGTCGCCGGATGGCTGATACGGGACGGAAAGATCCGGCGCAGCTACATTGGCGTAGCCGGTCAAAATGTGCCGCTGCATCGTCGCGTGGTCCGATTTTATGATTTGCCGGTCGAAACCGGTGTACTCGTTGTGTCAGTAGAGAAAAACAGTCCTGCCGAACACGCGAGATTGCGGGAGGGCGATCTGATTATTGCGTTCAATAGCCAGCCCATTGGGAGCGTGCACGATTTGCACAAGGTTTTGGTCGGCGAACAAATCGGGGTCAGCGCCAGTCTCACCGTTATTCGGCATACCGAGAAATTAGAGTTGCCGATTCTACCCGCTGAATCACGCTGATCAGACTTTGAGTGAAGCGGAGGCGTTTCGCCTGCTATTTCGAGTGCTTTGCAGCCGACACAGCTGCCTCTACAGTGCCGCTGCGATTGTTTGAGATGAAGATTTTAGTCGTTGGCAGCGGCGGCCGCGAACATGCGCTTGCATGGAAATTGCGGCAATCTCCCCATGCGGAGCACATTTTTTGCGCACCCGGAAACGCGGGCACCGCCGACATTGGCGAGAATGTTGCGATTCCCGCGGCTGATTTGGGGGCGCTCGTTCGGTTTGCAAAGCAAAATCGAACCGATTTAACCGTAGTCGGTCCGGACGACCCGCTCGCGGCGGGAATTGTCGACCTGTTTGCGGCTGAAAAATTGCGCGCTTTTGGTCCGACGAAATCGGCCGCCCGCATTGAAGCGTCCAAAGTTTTTGCAAAAGAACTAATGCGTGCACAGAAAATTCCCACAGCGGAAGCGAGCATATTTTCCGATAGCGGCGAAGCACTGCAGTATTGTGAGCGAGCGAAATTTCCCGTGGTGATCAAAGTGGACGGCCTGGCGCTTGGCAAAGGCGTAATCATTGCAACTGACGCTGCCACGGCACGATCGGCCATCGACGAGATGATGAATCAACGTCGCTTCGGCGACGCAGGCCGGCGTATTGTGATCGAGGAAGTTCTAGACGGGACGGAATGTTCGTTGCATGCCCTCGTAGACGGAAAAAATTATCTTCTGTTGGAATCGGCGCGCGATCACAAGCGCGCGTTAGACGGCGACCGGGGGCCGAACACGGGCGGGATGGGCGCATTCAGTCCTGCGAACAATTGGAACACTAAATTGAAAGCTCAGTTCGAGGCGAAAATAATGCGGCCGCTAATGCGGGGTCTCCTGGAGGAGGGAATCAAATTTCAGGGACTTCTTTATCCTGGCTTGATGATTACCAGCGAAGGTTCGCGTGTTTTGGAGTTTAACTGCCGTTTCGGTGACCCGGAGACGCAGGCGTTGTTGCCACGGATGAAATCGGATCTGTTGCCGCTGTTGGAAGCGACGATTGATGGAAAGATCGACACGTGTGCAATTGAATGGGATACGCGCGCTACGGTCACGGTCGTGCTGACGTCTGGCGGGTATCCTGGAAAATACGAAACCGGAAAATCGATCTCGGGACTGGAGGACGCAGCAAAGCTCGAAGACGTCCGGATCTTCCATGCCGGCACGAAACGCGCCGACGGCCAAATCAAAACTGCGGGGGGCCGCGTTCTGACGGTCACTGCGCTCGGGTTAAGTGTCGAAGACGCGCGGGAACGCGCATATGACGCCGTCTCCCGGATTCATTTCGAGAGTTGTCATTACAGGCGCGACATTGCCCTGAGTGCCATTGCGGCTAACGTCAGCGACTTATCGTGATGTCTCGACTCTTGCTGGCGGCATTCGCCCTCTCAATCTTCACTGCGACTCTCGCCGCGCAATCGCCGACGCCAAAATTACCTCCGCAAACTCCACGGGGCACGGCACCCCAGACTGCCTCGAAATCATCTGCAGCGCCAGCGAGTTCGCCGTCCGCATCTCCGACTACAGAAGACGTGGTCAATTCGTTAGGCCCGGCTGATCTACAGACCTTTATCACGCTACTGAAAAGTAATTTCGTAGATCCGGACGCAATCACTGATACGGAGTTGAATCGCGCAACTGTTGAGGGCCTGACAGTGCGGCTGCCGCGCGGCGTAATGCTTTTGCCTGGTAAAGAGAACGTGCCGGCCGTCCCGCCAAGCACCCTTTATAGCGAGATTATCGCAGGACACATCGGGTACATACGCCCCGGGTCGTTGAACAGCGCTAACCTTCAGGCCCTGGACAAGGCTCTTGGCGGTTTTAGTGGGAAAAAAGTGAATGCTCTCATCCTCGATCTTCGCGCTAGTGGAATGACAAGTGATTCGGCGTTGGCTGCGGAATTCGCAAAGCGGTTTTGCCCCAGAGGTAAAATGATATTCACCTTGCGCAAACCGGCGGGACGTCAGGATCGAGTATTCAATTCCGATCGGGACCCGGCGTTTCGCGGTCTGGTGATGGTGCTCGCCGATAGCGAGACAGCCGGCGCAGCAGAAGCAATCGCCGCTGCACTGCGGTTTCATGACAAAGCTCTCGTTATCGGACAACCGACTGCTGGCCGCGCGGCCGAATACTCCGACTTGCCATTGCCAAATGGCAAAATTCTGCGCCTTGCGGTTGCTGAGATGATTTCGCCCGAGGGCCGCTCGTTATTTGCGGACGGGGTAAAGCCAGATTTACCCGTTGAGATGTCACCAGCAGACAAGCGGCAGATTTTTCAGGCAAGCGGCGACAAGGGAATGGGCCCGTTTATTTACGAAGCGGGTCGGCCTCATATGAATGAAGCAGCGCTGTTGGCCGGAACCAATCCCGAAGTGGAGGCAGCAGAAGCAGCGCAGCAGCGGCGCGGCCGGGCACCGGAAAAGCCGCCGCCGCACGACCCAGTTTTGCAACGAGCACTGGATGTGATCACTTCGCTTGAAGTTTATCAAAGCCGATAACGCGCGCCGCTTTGTCGGCGAAATCTTTTTGCGTCGGGTTGGCTGATCCCGAGCCTTGTCCTCCATGAGCCAACTGTAGTAATCTGCGAGTTTGGTGAGGTTGAGAGGGATGTGATACCGCTCGAAGAACGCATCGGCTACAAATTCCGCAATTCGCTGTTACTGGCGGAAGCATTAACCCACCCCAGCCTTGGGCATGAGGCCCAACGTCATCATTTTGATTATCAACGCCTGGAGTTTTTGGGCGATGCCGTTCTACAGCTCGTCATCACCGAATATTTGTTTCGCAATTTTCGAATAGAAGCCGAAGGACAACTAACCAAGCTGCGTTCGCGGCTGGTTTCTCGCGAAGCATTGAAGATGCATGCGGCCACGCTCGACCTCGGACGTTACATCATGATGGGGCGGGGCGAAGAAGCCAGTGGCGGCCGGGAGCGAACCTCTACATTGGCGGACGCTTTCGAAGCGCTCATTGGCGCGCTTTACCTCGATGGAGGCCTGGAGGTAGCCAAGAAGTTCATTTTGACGCAGACTCGCGCGGATCTCGACGAGCTCGCCGAAAAACCGGTGGACATTAATCCCAAAGGGGATCTTCAGGAGTTGTTACAAAGCATTTCGCCGCAGAGTCCGGTCTACGAATTGATTTCGCAGAGTGGCCCTGAACATGAAAAGATGTTCATCTCACAAGTCACTTGGGAGGGAATTGTTCTTGGTCAGGGTAGCGGCCGCAGCAAGAAACAGGCAGAAACCGCAGCTGCGCTCGAAGCGATGCAGTTGAAACTTTGGGAGAAGAAGCGAGAAAAAGAGGGCGCGTGAACTCCATTGTGTGGAGACGAGTCGCCGTGCCGACCGTTCCGCGCTGCGGCGCCCGGCGGTGGCACCTGCCAATTCAGATCGAATGGTTCAGCGCGTGAAGGTTGCCCCAATGAAAATGATTACGAATCGATTGGGTGACAAACTTCTTGGCCCGTCTGATCGCCTCTTCCAGCGAAAGGCGGCACGCAAGCCCAGCCGTAATCGCTGCTGAATACGTACAGCCAGTGCCATGCGTTGAGACCCCGCGGACAAACGGCGACGAAAACTCGGTAACCTGTCCGTCGGCAAACAAGAGATCAACAGCGTCAGGTCCGGGAAGATGACCGCCTTTGAGAAGGATTGCAGTTCCAAATTCTCTCTCGAGTCCTTTGCCGGCACGATGCATTGATTCTCGATTTTTGATTTCTGTTCCGAGGAAGCGTTCTGCTTCGTAGAGATTTGGCGTCACCAGGCTTGCGAGTGGGAACAATTGCTCTTCGTACGCTTCGATAGCTGCCGGCTCCAGAAGCGGATCGCCGCTGGTGGCGACAATCACCGGGTCGACTACAAGTGGAGCCCGAACGTCGCGTATCGCCTTGGCCACGGTGGAAATGATGTCCGCGGAGCAAAGCAGACCGGTCTTGATCGCACCAATCTGGAAATTTCTAAGAAGCACTTCGATTTGTTCTTGAACAATTCTCGCGCTGACCGGCTCAATCCGCGAAACTTTTCCGGGAACTTCCGCGACGATGCAGGTCACGGCGGTCAACCCATACACACCGAGCGCGGAAAACGTTTTCAGGTCCGCCTGAACACCGGCTCCAGCGCTGCTGTCCGACCCTGCAATAGTTAGCGCGACAGGCGGTTCGCTGATAGCTGATGGCCTTTGGCCTTTGGCCGATGCCGGCGTTTTTGACCGCTTCAACGGTT
>Ga0137403_10008275_pt1 | contig 11650 bp, 10 predicted proteins | sample CZOMad2_1_16fung_FD_122057 | JGI IMG/M metagenome (GOLD analysis project Ga0137403, IMG submission 122057) | Vadose zone soil fungal communities from Angelo Coast Range Reserve, California, USA - CZOMad2_1_16fungal (Hybrid Assembly) | ecosystem: Environmental > Terrestrial > Soil > Vadose zone...
CATCATGATGCGATCGATCAGACCAACCGCGAGGCGTTCGAGGAAAACTGGCAGATCATCAAGAAATGCTGGACCGAGGAGATGCTGACGTTCAAGGGCAAGTACTGGAAGGTACCGGCCGGCGCAACGCCTTGGGATCTCGAGACCACGGTAAAATACGGCAAGGGCGTCGAGAATGGCATGCTGACCTCGGTCGGCGTGGTGCCGAAGCCGTTGCAGAAGCCGTACCCGCCGGTGTTCCTGCCGTTCGCGTCGTCGCCGAACTCCATTCGCTGGGCTGCGCGTGAGGGTGTCACTGCGATCCTGCCACCGATGCATGAGGCCTACGAGTCACCGCTGTTCGATCTTTACGCCGAGGTGTCGGGTAAGCCGCGCGGAAAGGGCACCGGTTTGTTGCGCGATGTCATTATCGCGGACACGGACGAGGAGGCCATGGCATTGTGGGAAGACTCCGGGCGTTTCGCCGGCAGGGCGTGGTTCGAGCCGTTCGGCTTCCGCCGCGGCCTGATGGACCCGGTGACGAAGAACTTCGCGACCGCGAAGGAATCGATCGACCTCGGCTACGCATTGGTCGGCAACGTCGATACCGTGACGCGCGCGCTCGAGGCCAACATGAAACGGCAGCCGGTCGATTGGTTGTTCTGCTACACCTACAACGCGCTGGTTCCGCACGGCAAGTTGATGAAGTCGACCGAGGCATTGTGGACCAAAGTGCTGCCGAAGTTCATGTGAAAACACGGTGAGACAATGATATCCGCGCAATATCTCGGCATGCCGGTCGAGATCAATGATCTCGACCATGAGAACCTCGACTACTTCGCCTACTGTGCGAAGCACGATTTCCGCCTGCAGCGATGCGCCTCGTGCAAGTTGTTCCGCTACCCGCCGTCTACCGCGTGCCCTTGGTGCGCTGAGCTGGATTCGGAATGGGTGTCGGTCGAGGGCCGCGGCACCGTGCATTCCTACACCGAGGTCCACCATGCCATTCAGCCGGCGTTTAAGCAGTACACGCCATATCTCGTGCTGCTGGTCGAACTGGACACGCAGAGCGGCATGCCGACCAAGGAGGAGGGACTCCGCGTGATCGGCAACCTGACGCGGCCGGACGGCGTGCTCGCGCCGAAGAGCGAGGTCGACCGGGTCGGCATCGGCACCCGCGTGCGCATGGTGTTCACCGATGTCGCGCCGGGGCTGGCGCTGCCGCAATGGACCATTGACGAGAGTGCAGCCGGCGGCACGCCGTGGCGATACCGGGGGTAGGGGAGCGCAGCCCGTTTCGCGGACGCCAAGCCTTACCGGCACGGATCAGATCAAGCCACGCAACAGAGCAATCACGCGGCTGCACTGCTCCTCCGTTCCAACCGTAATGCGCAGGAAGTCTTCGATCCGCCGTTTCTGGAAATGCCGCACCAGAACGCCGCGCTGGCGAAGCCGGGCGGCGAGATCTGCGCCGCTGTGGCTGCGATGGCGCGCGAATACGAAGTTCGCCATGGACGGCAGAACCTCGAAGCCCAGCTCGGAGAGGGCGCTGACCAGCGATTGCCGGTTTGCCATGATGCGTTGGCGCGTCTCCTGAAACCATGCATCGTCCTTGATCGCCGCGACCGCACCGGCGATCGCGAGGCAATCAAGGGGGTAGGAGTTGAAGCTGTCCTTTACCCGTTCCAACGCCTCGATCAGAGGCCGTTGGCCAACCGCAAAGCCAACTCTCAGTCCAGCCAGCGCTCGCGACTTGGAGAGGGTCTGGACGATCAAGAGATTGTCGTGGCGCGCGACGAGCGGTACGGCGCTCTCGGCGCCGAAGTCGACGTAGGCCTCGTCGATCACCACCAGCCGGTCCGGATGTTCGGCGACCAGCGCCTCGATCGCGTCGCGCGGAAGCCCAATGCCGGTGGGGGCGTTCGGATTGGGCAGCAGGATGGCACTGCACGGCCGCCGGTAGTCGGCAATCTGCACCCGCATCGCGGCGTCGAGCGGCACTTCCTCGTAACGGATTCCATACAGGCCGCAGTAGACCGGGTAGAAGCTGTAGGTGACGTCGGGGAACAGGAGCGGCGCATCATGTTTCAGAAGGGCCTGGAAGGTGTGGGCCAGAACCTCATCCGAGCCGTTCCCGACGAACACCTCTTCCGGCGCCACACCGTAGTGGGCCGCGATCGTCTCGCGCAAAGCCGAGGCGCGCGGATCGGGATAGAGGCGCAGACGATCCGTTGCCGAGGCGATCGCAGCCAGCACGTGAGGCGAAGGTGGGTAGGGATTCTCGTTGGTATTGAGCTTGACGATGCCATCCTGCTTTGGCTGCTCGCCGGGCGCGTATGGCGACAGGGTGCGGACGACCGGACTCCAGAAACGGCTCATGATCTTTGACCCAATGGCGGATCTGATCACCGTAGGACAGGCCAGGCCGCGGCGGAAGTCCGCGCTCCCATGTACCGTGCGAGGCCAGTCCGCTTCTGAGTTCGAGGCGCCTGGGCCGGCAGCCGAGCGTCCTGCGCGTGCAATTCCGGTCCAAGACGCCGCAAGTCCCAACGATGATGTTCATGGTTTTCCCGTTGGCGTCTGGGGCTTGGGGATGGTAGAGCGCGCGCTACCAGGCGATGGCGGCGATGGAGGCGCCGACGCCATCGGCGACGTCGCCGCAGTGAAGAATTGCTCCAGCGTGTGTCCTTTTTCGGCTCCGGCCGCAAGCTTCGGCGTCATCTTCGGAACCTGTTGCTCGTAGAGCCTGCTCATCAGGTATTCGCCGAGCCGACGATAGCTCTCGAACTGCGACTCGCCGAACCACTGATCGAGCGTGGTCTCATGCGGGAATGTCGCATTCATCATTCCGTAGGAACGCACGTCGATCGGGGCGTTCTCGGGAAAATAGGTCGGCTTGATGTAGATCAGCCAGCTTGCGTCGGCGGAGCTCTCCGCATAGGTGATCCTGCCGATCGCGAAGGTGTCGGACGTCGCCGTGGCTTCCCGCGCAGGCTTCATCTTGATTGATGCAAATTCGATCTTCGCGTCGAGGTCGATGCCGGCAAAGCGCACCGAGCGAGCCAGATCCTCGAAGGCGAACGTCTCATCGGCATCCGCGTCCACGACCAGAATGTACCGGCAACGGCGGCGGATCATCTCGTAAATGCCGAGATTGTCGAAATGTCCTCCGTCGGAGAGGTAGACGTTTTCGCTTTTGGCGTCCGTCAGTCCCAACGCCTCGGTCAGCAGCGGCTTGAGGGCGCTGGTTGGGCCGGCCTTGACCTCTTCCTTGGCGATTCCGGCGGCCGGATTGGCCAGCCATGCGCCGAGACGGACGTTGAAGAGCGTCATGAGAAAGGCCGTTGCGGGCTCGGAGCTATAACCCATGCTCGGGCTGGCGGCCGCTCCCGAGATCGTTATCGCTGTGCCGAGCGAGATACCGGTCTTGTCGTCGTTGAGCTCCGGCTCCTTCCCGCCATAGTCCTTGGTGTCGATGTAGGCTCCGGTCCACTTGCGCGGATTGTTCACCTCGGCATAGTTCAGCACTTCGTTGCCCAGCGCGGCGCTGCCGCAAAAGAGCGGCGTGATGATGAACGAGCTCGCTTTCCGCTCCTGCCAGGCAAGGTTTTCGCCGCCGACCAGATTGAGCGTCACATTGACGACGGGATAAAGCACGCGGCGGCCGTCCTTCTGCGCTCTCAATTCGCTGACGCGATGATTGTCGGCGGGATCGAAATCGGTGAAAGGGTCCGCCTTGCGGCGCGCCCGCGCGCCGCCGAGGAAGGCGCGCACCAGTCGGTTGCGATAGACCCCGTGCATCGAAAAGCGGTTCACGTCGATTTTCATCGCGGCGACGGAGATGATCAGAAAAAGCGCGGTTGCGATGAAGCCTTGGGCCATCATGATCTGCTTGCCCGCCGAGTGCGTCTTGTCGATGATCCATAGCCCGATCGCGTTGGAGAAGAATCCGAGCGCGCTCAGGACGAAAAGCAGCAGCACCGCCACGACGAGAACCGCCATCTCGCGCGAGATGAGATACCAGAGGAGATATATCGGCACGAACCCGGTCAGAAAGACCAGCAGGCGCGGAATGACGAAAAGCCCGATCGGGCTTAGTTCGTTATGCGCCTGGGCGGTGCTGACCAGCTCTTCCGCGGTCATCCGCTCCGCATACGCCAGCACCATCAACAGGAAGACGATGAAAAACAGCGTGGCAAGCCGGATGATCAACGCAGACACTTGCGCTGAACTGCTCTTCGGGGCGACGCTAGATATGTCGGGCTTGTGCGACGCGCTCTTGCCGCCCAGCACGGCGACGAATCCCGAAATGACGCCGAACACTTTGCCGAGCGTGTCGATGGTTGGGCCCAATGTCGGAGCAAGCTTGTGCAGCCACTCATTGTCGATGAAAACGAACGGGAGAAAGAGACAGATCAGGGCGAATATCGCCCAAAGCAGGGTGGGAAAGACGCTGACCGCGCTCAGACGTGCAAGCCATTCCCGATCGGCATCGTCCTGAAAGTCGGCATGACGGAATCCCACATAGAGCGCCGACAAGAGAAGATGCGCCAGCGTCGCGCCGAGCGGCCCCAATATGCTGAGTGCGAACACGACGGCCGCGACCTGCTCGTTGAGCGCCGCTCCCGCCGACATCAGCAGATGGGACTTTGCGGGCAGCCGTGTGGACAGCTCCTCGATGACCCAAATGGCAAACCACAGCGCCCCGGTCGCAACGGCGACAACGACCACCCAAGTCAGGAAATTCCTGAGATAGAGGAAAAAATTTCGAGGATTTGTGATGAGGGCGATCACGTAGCCGACGATCTTGGCGCTGAAACTGAAGACGAGCAACCAGAACAGGATCGGCTGCGATGCGCCGAACATTTGAAACTTTAATTCCGGCTGCAACTTGTAGCCGCCGGCGACGAGCACGAGCGGCGCCAGCGCCGCCCACAGCAGGAGCGGCGCGACGGCCTGCCAGCCGATCGCCCTGCTCGACAGGTCGGCGCCCGTACGATGGCTCGGCATGTTGCGCACCCCCTGCCAAGTCGCGACGGTCAAGCCGATGGTTGCGATCCACAGCAGAACAACGGCCAGGTCTTGGCCGAACAGCGTGGCTTGATTCTGAGCCAGTGCGGCCACCCAAGTTATCAGCGCCAGATAGAGATTGGGCGCGAGCACACCGAAAAACAGCGCCGGAATGAAAACCGTCCAATTCAGCAGGACATTGCGTACCCACAGCAGGATCCCGGTCCACGTGTCCGCCGAGGTCAAGCCGGTCTTGGGCGTCAGGAAATTCGAATTCGCGCGCAGGCTGGAAACCTGAAATATCTCCTCCCTTCTTGCGAGCTCATTCTCGACAGCGGCCGCATCCTGCAGCGAATCCTCGGCGATCCAGCGTGATAGCCATCCGCCGATATATCCGCCTCCCGACACGGTCGACAGATAGTGAAATTGCGTGAGCAGCCCGCGACGCGCGAGAACCTGCAAGACGCCGAGCGAAAACGCAGCGCTGCGAATGCCGCCGCCTGAAAGACAAAGCGCGGCCTGCTTCTTCTCCTGCACGTTCTTGCGATAGGCTGCTTCGAAATTCTCATGGCGCAGCGTGTCGCCGCCCCATATGGCGTCATATTCCGCGCGCAGCACGTCGTCCGTCGTTTTGAACGTGCTCTTTTCGCCGACGATGAAATTCCTGACGCCGCTGCCGGCTGCTCCCGCGGAGAGCTTATCGCGAAATGCCATCGTTTCCCCCATCATAAAGGAACGATCATAAGCGGTATTGTTACAATAGAACAACCTGTCTGCGGCGTTTCCGCGATGCGGACTTTTTTCGCCGCATGTTTGAACGGGCGTTGAGACCTGCATGCACTCATGGACGCGATCAGCCTGAGAGGCTGACGTCCGCTTTGCGCATAGCCGACGAATCGTTGCATCGCAACGAAACGACACGGTGGTACGAATAGCCGATTTCAAAAACATTTCAACAAGGACTGAAATATATCTTGACGGCGGCCGTTATTTCCATATTCATTGAAATATGAAAAAGACGGAAGCCGTAGCGGCCTTGTCCGCTCTCGCTCAAGACAATCGGCTCGACGTGTTCCGCTTGCTGGTCCAGGCCGGCCCTGAAGGCATGCCAGCCGGGGCCGTTGCCACCGCGCTCGATCTCGCACCGAATACGCTGACCTTTCACTTCGATCGGCTCAGGACTGCCGGCCTTGTCACAGTGCGCCGCGACGGTCGTTCAATGATCTACGCCGCGCAATTCGAGACCATGAACTCTTTGCTTGGGTTCTTGACTGAAAACTGCTGTGGCGGCGCTCAATGCGCGCCCGCCGTCGACTGCAAACCCGCGCGCAAACGCAGCAAAATTCCAGCCTGAAAGGAAAGACCATGAAGCGTCTGCACGTTCATGTCGCCGTCAATGACCTTCCGCAATCCATTGGCTTCTACTCGGCGCTGTTCGCTGCCCAGCCCGCCGTGATCAAGCCGGATTACGCCAAATGGATGCTTGATGATCCGCGCGTGAATTTCGCGATCTCGACGCGGGGCCGAGAACCCGGCCTCGACCATCTCGGTATCCAAGTCGAAGACGCTGGTGAATTGCACGAAGTCTACGCGCGCTTGCGGGAGGCTGGCGGCAATATCATCGAGCAAGGCCAGACCGCCTGCTGCTACGCGACGTCGGAGAAGTCATGGATCGACGATCCGGCTGGCATCGCATGGGAGACGTTCCTGACAACGGGCGAAAGCATCACCTATGGCGACGGCACGGGCGAGAACACGGCGCGCGTGGCGCATGAGAAGCAAGGTGCCTGCTGCGCACCGCAGGCCGCAATCGCTCCGGCTCCCGCTGCCTCTGCCTGCTGCACATCGTAGGGCGAGCCATGGCTGATCGTCCCTATAACGTGCTCTTCCTCTGCACTGGAAATTCCGCGCGCTCCATCATCGGCGAAGCCATATTGAACAAGGTCGGCGCGGGACATTTCCTCGCTTATAGCGCCGGCAGCCAGCCGAAAGGCCGGATCAATCCGAACGCGATCCAGCTTCTGCAAAGCCTCGGCTATGACACGTCCGGCTGTCGCTCGAAGTCTTGGGATGAATTTGCAAAAGCGGGCCAACCGCATTTCGATTTCGTCTTCACCGTCTGCGACGGTGCGGCGGCGGAAGCGTGCCCGGTATGGCCGGGCCAGCCGATGACCGCGCATTGGGGCATTCCCGATCCTGCCGAGGCGACGGGAAGCCAGGCCGAGATCGCTCTCGCGTTCAAAGACGCCTACCGGCTGCTCAATCAGCGGATCGGCATCTTCGCTGCGTTGCCGCTGCGCTCGCTCGACAGGCTGAGCCTGCAAAGCAAGCTCCGCGACATCGGCGACATGGAGGGCTCGACAGCCAAGGTAACGGAAGCGACCTGATGCCATCACTGGCACGGCGCATCTTCGCGGAATGGCTGGGCACGGCCTTCCTGCTGGCAGCCGTGGTCGGCTCTGGCATCATGGCCCAGAAGCTCGCGGACGGGAACGTCGCGCTTGCGCTTCTGTGCAACGCGATACCAACCGGCGCGATCCTCGTTGTCCTCATCCTGATATTCGGGCCGATTTCCGGCGCGCATTTCAATCCGGCCGTGAGCGTCGCATTCTGGTTGCGGCGTGAACTGTCTTGGTCGATTGCCGCCGGCTATGTCGTCGCGCAGATCATCGGAGCCGTCGCCGGGGTATGGGCAGCCCATCTGATGTTTGAGTTGCCGATTTGGCAGCTCTCGATGACCTCACGCGCGGGCGGCGGGCAATGGTTCGCTGAAGCTGTCGCCACGTTCGGATTGCTGCTGACGATCTTTGGCTGCGCCGACCGGACGCCGGGGGCGATCCCGTATGCCGTCGGCCTCTACATCACATCCGCCTATTGGTTCACGGCTTCCACGTCGTTCGCCAATCCGGCCGTGACCATCGCCCGCTCGCTTTCCAACACCTTTGCGGGTATCGCGCCCGCCGGCGTGCCTTCATTCATTGTTGCGCAACTCGCGGGCATGGCAGCGGCGGTGACCGTCGGCAAATGGCTCTGGTTCAGCGGTGATGACGGGCGCCATCGCGCGATCGATTCGCTCTGAGGCCATAGATACGCCAAGCAGCCGGCGATCACCCGGGAGAGCCAGCCGAGGTCGGCGCCGTTGGGAAACCAGGCGCGGCGGGCGAGGGCATGGTCGCCGACCCCGCGGGCGAACTCGATCCCTTGCGGCAGCGCCGAGCGAAGGGCGATCGGCACGCAGCGCGGATAGTCGCGGACCCGCCACTCCGGACGATGGGTCGGAAAGAACGCCAGGCACGGCACGTCGAAGGCATCGGCCAGATGCACCATCCCGGTGTCGGTCGAGATCACCCAGTTCGCATTGCGAACCAACGCGCACAATTCCGCGAGTGTCGCGCAGGGCGGGACATGAGCGATCTCGCCCGCAAGCGCTGACGGCACGCGGCCTTGCGTGACGACGGGCGCGATCGCTGCGACATGACGCAGGATGCAGTCGTGGATCTCCGCCGGCATCTCGCGAAGCGGCATCGATGCGCGCGGGCAGACCAGCACATAGCCGTTGGGCCGCTGCTGCCGCGGCGGCGCGACCCGCCGCGCGAGCCACGAATTCCGCCGCAGGCAGGCGGGAATGATGTGCGGGTCCACGCCCAGCCGGCGCAGAAAGAAATCGATCATGGAGGTCCGCTGGAAGTCCGGATCGAACGCGAAATCCCTGATGTCGATGATTTGGTCGAAGCCTTCCGCGTCTTCGAAGCGCCTTGCCGGTGTCGCCTGGTCCTGCGGCAGCGTGCGGATGGCGGCGAAATCGGCCACGTCGTACAGCGATTGAACCATGGCCGGCAGATGACCGAGCCGGAACAGCGTCGGACGCGGAGCGATCGCGCCCAGCCGGATGGCCAGATGCAGCGCCTGCAGGCCGATGATGCCGTCACCGAGCGTTCGGCCAAACCCGTTCAGGATCGCCGCGCGCTGCGTCGGCGATCGTGACCCAAGGTGGCTTATGGCCTGTCCGGTCATTTGCATGACGTTCGCTGGTTGCAGAGACATCTATGGCCGAACCTTGGATCTTTTTGGGGCAAGTTCCTCGTGACCGGCCCCGGCCGCCCCAGGGCAGATGAGCGTGACCGTGCGACGTTGCGGGCCGATGTCAGGCCGGAAGACATGCGTTACGTTTGAAATGTGTGGTCATGCGCAGGGCAGGGTAAGCAAGGCGTGCCTGCGCCGTGCCCAAGCCTGTTGGCAGGCACGCTTAGGCGCCGCCACCGTGCCATTACTGCCGCAGATGACAGCCAATCGTGCCATCGACCGCAGAGAGGTCTCATTTCAAGCATAGCTTTGGTCCGCGTGCACCGCGCGGTGAACCTGATCTGGAACCGCCCGGCGTCTGCAGGGGATGGGTAAGGTAGGGGGTGGGTAAGAGTGACACCGGTGCGCTTCAGCAATGTCGTCACAGAAATCTGTTCCACTCTCCCGCCTGCAGTCCAACGTGCAGGGGAAAGGCCGCGCTCGGCGCCGGCGAGGTGACAGGTTGAGTAGAACAGTGATGATCGGGAAACTGCCCACAGAGATGATGCGGCGAATTCGACACTTCGGCGACTTCGTCACGATACCGATTGCCATCGCGATTTTCGTGGACCTGGCCGGCATCGAGTGCCTCTATCTGATCCTGGTGGGCGCCGCGGCCTGGACGCTGCTGGAATATCTGGTGCACCGATCCGTCTTCCACCATTGGCCTATCGGCCGGCGCCTTCATCAGCTTCATCATGACCATCCGAGCGATCCTGACGCCGAAAGATCCAGCCTCAGCACGCCGCTCCTTGCATTCCCGATTGGATTTCTGCTGATTGGCGCCACGGGGGTCAGAGAGGGTTCGGCGATTTTCGCCGGACTTCTGATGGGCTATTTGGCTTTCATCGTTGTTCACTATGCCGTGCACCGCTGGCAGATCGGGCCAAACTCCTGGCTCTATTCGGCAAAGATGCGGCACCTCACGCATCATCGCTTCGAGAACTGCAATTACGGCGTGACGACCCCTTTTTGGGACATCGTTTTTCGCACGGCCAGACGCCCCGAACACATGGGCAAGAGCGAACCGGGAACGCTTGTTCCCGCCTATCCCCCGTAGCTCTGCACCAGGCTGCCAGCGACCAGCGACCAGCCGTCGACGAGCACGAAGAAGATCAGCTTGAAGGGCAGCGACACCACGACCGGCGGCAGCATCATCATGCCCATCGACATCAGCACGGAGGCGACCACGAGGTCGATGATCAGGAACGGCAGGAACAACAGGAAGCCGATTTCGAAGGCGCGCTTCAATTCGGAGATCATGAAGGCCGGCACCAGGATGCGCAGCGACATCTCCTCGGGCGTCGCCGGCGGCGGCTCGCCCGACAGATCCATGAACAGCTTCAGATCCTTCTCGCGCACGTTCTTCTGCATGAAGCCGCGCAGCGGCACCGAGGCGCGCTGCAGCGCGTCCTCCACCGTGATCTGATTGGCGATCAAGGGCTTGATGCCGTCGTCATAGGATTTCTGCAGCACCGGCCCCATCACGAAGGCGGTCAAAAACATCGCAAGCGCGATGATGACGGAGTTCGGCGGCGCGGTGGCCGTGCCCATCGCGGTTCTAAGCAGCGACAGCACCACCACGATCCGGGTGAACGAGGTCATCATGACCAGGATCGACGGCGCGATCGACAGCACCGTCAGAAGCGCGATCATCTGGATCGCGCGCTCGGTCACGCCGCCATTGCCGCCGCCGAGATTGATGCTGATGTCCTGCGCAAGCGCAGGGGTGGCCAGCGATCCGGCGGCAATCAGTGTGGCAAGGATTAAAAAAACTCTACGCGGGACTGTCGCGCGATTCACGACGAGGACGAGGACTTTGGCCGGCCGAGCAGGGACGCCATCTCGTCTTCCAGATTCTCGAAACTGCTCTTTGGTGGCGGCGCCGGCGGTGGCTCGCTGCGCATCGCAACGCGAGGAGGCGGCGGCGGCTCGGGCGCAGCGGCCGGCGGCGTCAGGGGCTCGGCGGCTGGCCGGCGCAGTGCGGCTTCAAGGCGTTGCGCCATCTCGGCGAGATTTTGATCCGCGCTGACATTGGACGGCGGTGCCGCTGGCGGCGGTGGGGGCGGCGGCACGACGGCCCGTTCGGGCGCGCGCATGGGCGGCATTTTCGGCGGCTCGCTCTGGCGGGAGGGGCGGGGCATCATTGCTTCGCTGCGCGGCATGGCTTCGCCCCGCGGCATGGGCTCGCTACGTGGCATGGGCTCGCTACGTGGCATGGTTTCGCCGCGCGGTATGGGCTCGCCGCGTGGCATTTGTTCGCTGCGCGGCATGCGCGGCGGGATCGCCTCGGAGTCGATGCGTGGTATCCGGGGCGGCACCGGCTCGGGCCTGACGTCCGGTCTCGGTTCGGGTCTCAGATCGGCTCTTTGTTCGATCCTTGGTTCGGCCCTTGGTTCGCTTCTTGGCTCGCTTCTTGGCTCAGGCCTTGGTTCGAGTCTCGGCTCGGACCGCGGGTCGGGGCGAAGGCTGAGCGGTTCCGGCCCGAAACCTGCCAAGGGATCGCTGCGCCGTTCCGCCACGGCCGGCGCGGGGCGGCGCAGATCGTCGGCGAAAACGGGCCGCATCGGGCGCGGCGGCGGCTCCGGCATTTGTGAAG
>Ga0137403_10008276_pt1 | contig 11650 bp, 9 predicted proteins | sample CZOMad2_1_16fung_FD_122057 | JGI IMG/M metagenome (GOLD analysis project Ga0137403, IMG submission 122057) | Vadose zone soil fungal communities from Angelo Coast Range Reserve, California, USA - CZOMad2_1_16fungal (Hybrid Assembly) | ecosystem: Environmental > Terrestrial > Soil > Vadose zone...
AGCGCGCATCCGCCAAATTGCGAGCCTATTGGAGCCGTCTTGGATTCAAACAAATCCGTGGCAGCAAGAAATTTGCTCTTTCGCTTCAACACCGTCGGCCCACGCTCAAGGAACTCGTACCAGAGCTTTAGATCCCTGAATCGCTGGCGTCGAGCTCCGCAAGCTTTTGATTCCCCAATATAAGTTTGCAAAATAAGCGTCGCTTTGGGCTTACGCCCGTTCAAGGTTCAATAGTTCAAAAGTTCAAAAAATAGACAAACCTCAGACGAGCACCTCCACGTTTTGAGAATCCTCGAAACGCTTTTCACTCGATAAATTCGGGCGCCTGGCGAAGGTGGCATTAACGTTATATCCTGACCAGAATGAAGAGTCGATTCTTAGAAAGCTCAGTGAAGGGGCAACAAAAGATGACTTGCTCGGTGCCTATCCTTGTCTCAAAGTAGAGGATATCCAAGCGGCGATAGGTTATGCTGCGGACGCGTTGGCGCACGAGGAAACCATCATTGTCGCGCCACCTAAAAAGCGCGTGCGCAGATAATCGATGCGCTTTCTGGCCGATGAAAGCTGCGATTTCTCGGTTGTGCGTGCGCTTCGTTCCGCGGAGCATGACGTCATCACGATTGCCGAAGTTTCGCCACGAGAAGAAGACGATGATGTTAGAGAAATGGCTGTTAAAGACGAGCGAATCTTGATTACGGAAGATAAGGACTTCGGTCAATTGGTATACGCGGAATGAACCTTGAACCGGCGTTAGCCTTTGAACGGGTCGCGGTTTTAGGGCGAGTTGAAACAGAAGAAATAAAGAAATTTATTTGACAGGAAATCCTTTGCCTGGCGCAACCTGCCTTCTATCGGGAACAAAAAAACCAGTAAATCTCGCTCCGCGCTTTACTGGGTGACCTCTTCAGCTATATTCAGCGTCTGGGAATTCCGCCGCTTCGAACTCGTCCCGGTTGCAACACTGTCAAGGTTCCTATTAAACGCCGGCCACGTTGTCTGACCACTTCGACTACCGTCTCAGCTAGATTTCGCGGTGCACGAGCCGGGAAGCGAATAAAGATTACTCCACCTGTTCGTCGCATCAAAGTTCAAGGGTGAATTAGGCGTGAGGCGCGAGCCGTGAGGCGTAAGTTAAGAAAAAAATAAAAGGCAAAAAAGATAAAGGATGAAAAAAGGCGTGAGGCATTGCGGCGAAACCTGAAACAAAATCCTGAACTTTGAAACCCGTGGTCTTATGCGATAAGCAAATGCGCATCAACACAAAGGAGACAATTATGAACGCGACTGAGCGGCGCAAGCGCTTTCGCGCAATACTGGCAGGTGACGAGTTAGTCTACGCCCCACATGTCTGGGATCCAGTCTCGGCCCGCGTGGCGGAAGACCTGGGGTTCGAGGTGGGTGTTTTCAGCGCGCACGCTGCTGAATGGATGGTGACGGGCGGGATAGAAATGTGCCGGGTCACATTGACGGAACTAGCGGAGCAGGCGCGCCGCATTTGCCGCGCCAGCAGCATCAGCGTCTTGGTGACCGGTCCGTTCGGGTTTGGAAACGCCCTCAACGTCATGCGCGCCGTGGAGGAATTGGAGAATGCCGGGATATCAGCGCTGGGAATCGAAGACACTGCTCTGCCCTTGACCTTCGGCAGCGTCATGGAGGGTGGGCAGAAACCCGTGTATGACGCCGACTTGAAGGCTGACTCGGATGCCGCTAAGGCAGTTGACGTATTTAGGCTGATCAACCGCATTGACGATCAACCGATGCTTCCGTTGGAAGAAGCTATCGGCAGGTACAGAGCCGCCCTCGCCGCTCGTCAGGACCCAAGCTTCGTTATTGGCGCTCGTTCCAACATGTTTGTCGTCGGGGGTACCCAAGAGGCCGTCCGCCGAGCGACAGCCTATGCAAAGGCGGGGGCAGAGGCGATCTGGTTGACGAGCCCAACCCGTGAGGGGATAGAGGCAGTACACCAGGCGACCAAAGTGCCACTGATCCCGGGTGGTGGTATCTTAAAAGACACAACCATACCTGGTAGTCACGAAAAATTCCTTATCACCAACGGTGTGCGCATCGCATCGGCAGGGGGCGCCAACTTCACGACCACCGTGAAAGCAAACTACGACGCTCTACTCGCCCTGCGGGACGGTCTACGTGCCGGCAAGTCGATCGACGCGTTGCGACCTCCAGTCCCCTCGGTGGAGATCATGGCTCGGATCATGCGGGTGTCGCAGGATGATGAGTGGATCAAGAAGTTCATGAACTAGCCGTCCATCTGCTAGCGCCTTTCGGCTGTTCAAGGTTCAAGGAATAAGATCCGTGCTCGTGGTTCGGAAAACTACCGTGTCCGTGCTCGTGATTCGTGCCCTACGCTAACGATTAAGCGTCTGGGAGAGACGGTACAGCATCTGAATGACCCGATCATAGCCGGCTCTCAGTTCTCGATAAACGTCTTCGCTAATGTACTGCAAGTCTTTCGCCAGCAGGAGCTGATAACATACCTCGCCGGCAGAACCTCTGGCGATACCCACGAATTGGCGGTACTCCTTGGTGCCGAGCCGCATGGCGCCTTCCATCAAATTCATTCCGACTGAAGAGGCCGCCCGCCGCATCTGGTCAACCAGACTAAAGGTCTCTTCCCTTGGAAATTTCTTGGTTAACGAGTACGTCTTCAGTGCCAACTGATGAGCTAGTTTGAAAACGTCGAGGTCTTCCACGCTCTTCATGTGCTTTCCTCCGAAAAAGGATCACGAACACGTAGCACGAATACGCTATCACAGCCACCCTGTTCCAGTCGTTGCTGCAAACGTTTACTTCACGTCCACTTTCGGGAAACCGAACGCTGCAATTATCTTGTCCTGGTACTCTTGCATCTTATTGAAATGATCCCAGTCTACTACTGACAGTTGCTTCCCACGGGTCAGCTGCTCGTGCACTGAGCCAGGACTATACACTGAGGCCTTGAGAGGATCGTACTTGTCGATTATTTCCTGACCCTCAGGAGAGGCGAGAAATTCAAACCATAACAAAGCGGTATACGGGTGATCGGCCGTGCTGAGGATACCGAACGCATCGTCAACTACTTTCGTAGGAATAGGTTCAATGATCTTGTAGTTAAGGTCCCCGGAGGGGTCCTTACTCATAGCCCGTTTAACGGCGTTGAAAGTAGACGCGAGGTAGAGCGGATATTCTCCGGCAGTTACCACGGTGTTGATTCTGGTGTTGCCGATACCCCAGACCGGCCGTTGCGCCGCTAGTTTCCGGCAAAACTCCAACGTTTTTTCCAACCCCCATGATGGCACCAGTGCAGCCAACGCAAAGGGTCGCAGGTCGACAACGAATTTTCTCCCTTTGAACTCAGGTTTTAGAAAATCGTCCCATTTGGTCGGCACCTTATCTTCCGGGATAAGCTTCCTATTATAAGGTATAACCGACAGCCCACTTATGACGCTCACTATGTTTCTCTCAACGGGATGTATCATCCCGGGATGAATTTTGAGCACACCCTGCTTGGCCATGCCCAGGATGTCATGCTTCATTAGATAGGGCGGATACTCACGGAAAAAATCGATCGGTATATGGACCGTATCCCACCCTTTGACTTGTCCTGACTTCATCTCCAGGATAAATCTTTGGTGAGCCTCCGCGCCCGTGATCTCTTCAATTCGGATGTCAGTGATAAATGGATATTTTTGTTTAAATGCACTAATCCACGGCTTGAAATTCGGCGTCTTCAGGTCGATAGCTACCTTGAGTTGTCCCTCCTTCTTTGCCAGCGCCACAATTTCGTCGTGAGTGGAAAAAAAGGTGTAACCTTTAGCCTCAGCTTCCGCTTTCGCTTTTAGCAGAGTGGGACTAGCTGCCTTAGCGTGCGTAGGAGCGAACACTAACAATAGAAGAAGAATCAAAAAACAGGCAATTTTAGCAGGAACCGTAATCGTCATATCCGCTTGGGCCAACTGGGTGAAGCGCAACGGCATTCTTGGTCGGATCGGCAATTCAAAAAGCTCGACCGCTGCAGCAATGGCAGTTTGCTCATTTCGGGCCGTCTTATAACGTACCTGCCGGACTCCGGTCAACACGGTCATCTGCCGGGGTCACACCTGCCGGAGTCACAACTGCTGGGGTCTTGCTTCTTGACGTTGGAAGAGGCAGAGCAGCTCTAAGGGAAGAGGAGAGGAAGCGCACGGGATGCTACCTGGCGGTTGAATCTGCTAGACGATCCTGATGAGCCGTCTTGCCGTTCATTAAGAACTTTTTGACTAGAAGTATGAATTCTTTTAGTACATCCGCGTTAACTTCAAAATCGGGATCATCTTCAAGACGAACAAAAGAGTAGTCTTCCTCAAGCAGAGACTGCGGATCTATTACCCTGAAGTACGGTTTCGTGATCGTCACTAAGACCAGCTTTGCCTGCCAGTATTCTTTGAGCTGTTTTAAAAGTGGAGTCTTGACGAGCCAGCGCGGGTCTGAGCGAAACTTCACTTCTACAAAAAATGATGCCCCTTCGGAATTAACTACGACAAAATCCGGAATCGACCGTACCTGTTCTCCGTTACGGCTGTATCGGTCGAATCGGCAATCCGTTTGGGTGAGATTTTGGAGAATCGACTCATAGCCGAAGCGATAAACCTTGTTTCCAGAACTTCTCAAAAGTTCCTCAACTAAAGCTTCGGCGATCCTGCCTTTAATTACGTTCTCTGGATCCATGATCCGCGTCCTTTTGATGACTCACCGCGATAGCGCAATCGACATGCCATCATTCGATTTCGTCAATTCAAAGACTTACAAGCTCTCTGCGGCAATGTCTGATGACAGACTTGGGGCGAATGGACCGGTTTTGATCCTTGGGACGTGACTCGTGCAAGCCGACTGGAATCGAGCCGCAGCCAAGTGTGGTACCTGGATCGGACCAGCGCAAGGTGCTGATCACCGCTATAAGATTGCATAAATGGCACGGCCTGGAGGCTGGCTTACAGGCCGTTTATCACCTGACGAGTCGCGGCAATGCTCATCAGAAAGTGTTTTTGCGTAGGCGACGGCGCTCTGGTTTGCCCATGGGATTGGTTCGAGGTAGCTATTTGCCAAGCGCGAACTCGTACAGGTTTGCCTCCCAAGCATTGAACTCATCTGTAAACGACGTCACATCGCCAAAGACTTTTCCGGTTCGACGATTTCGCAGGCTCCTGACCGGTAGGTCAATCCGCACCGTGAGTCTTTTTTGGTCCCCGAGCAAAGCTGGGCCATCTCCTGAGGGCGACACATTCTTGAGAACCGCGAGGCAGTAACGATTGCCGTTGCGCCAGAGCAGGGCTTCCATCCAAGGTTCATTTCCATTCTCTCCTAATATTTCCACGCGTGGTCGCAAGGCGACTTCGTTATGCGCCTGGCGTATTAGCTCACGCCACGCCCGGCCGATCTCCCCCGACCTGTAAGGGAAATACTCATATGCGAGGGGCGTCAGATTCAAGTATAGACTCTGCCCGCTCCCGGTTTGCTTCCGAATGAGCACTTCTGCGGTTTCGGAAGCTCCGCCCGCGGATCCCGATGCCGCTCGCGTGCCGCGCTCGAAGACCACCATGGATCGGTAACGAAACGCCCCGTCGTACGCGCGCAGTCGCTCGGGAAAAGGCTTGCTGGCATATTCGACGTCGATTTCCGTGATTCCTCTGCCATCGAGGTAGCCTCTCGATTCGTCCCTCTTGATTCCGAACAGGGCATCTAACGCGCCCGACGCGCGCCCGCGTCCGGTTTCAGTGAGTAGGCCGCAAAGCGCGTCCGCGATGAGCTTCCCTCCGGATTTCACGAAGTCACTCAAAGCCGACGCTTCCCGTTCGGAGAGGCAAAGGACCTGGGGCAAAATAATCACCTTGAAGCGTTTCGATAGATCGATACGTCGCTCCATCACATCGAGGTAGCTGATGAAGTCGTATTGATAGCCCAGATCTTCCAAAATCTTGCACCACGAAACCCGCAGGCGGCCCGAAGATAAATTCTCGCCGTCCATTCCGGAGGAACGCTTGGGCCAGCCTGCTCCATAGGTCGCGCTGTCCATCGCCCAGCCGACACGAATGCTGGGGTGAGAATAGTAAAGCCCGATAGGGTCGGCTTCGAGATAGGAGTTCGGATTGACGATAAATTCGCCTGCGGCTCCCTGAATTTCCCGGAAGGTGGCCGCCAGCTGCTGAATCTTCGGCGCAAGCGCGCGTTCCCCGGAGGAGTTGCTGAGCATCCACCCTTCAGGCCAGGCGATGGTTAGCTGATTGCCATGGGCGAGCCGATGCCACAACAGCCAAACATTAGTTCTGTATCCCGCGAACGCTCCATAAGTCTGGGCGTGAATGCGGCGCGGCCGATTCCAAAACGAGCGTAGGATTTCGTTTGTGCCGCCATCATCGTAGGCCTCCATCCATTGGACCGCCCGGCACAGAAAAGCATAGTCGTAGCCGCCATAGGCTGATGGCTGCTGTCCGCCGACAAAACCGGCGGGAGTAAGCGGATCGATCTTGTTCGTGTATCGCGTCAGGTCGGCCAACACCTGCGCGAATTGGTAGTCCATAAAGTGGCGCCATTCCATCCATCGGGAAAGGTTCCATTTGCTGAAGGAGAAATCCGATGTTGACTTGCGCAACTCCTCGAACCCAACGGGTTCCACTTCATCAAAGACAGCGTAAGACGCGTCCCAAGCGTTGTTGAGATTTTGGATCGTGCCGTAGCGATGGCTCAACCACCGGCGATACCAAGCCAGCGAAAGCGGATGGATGTCGACTTCCGCCGGATTATTGAATGATCCCAGCGAGATCTCGTCGTCAAACGCGTAGCCGTAAACCAGTCCCTTTTTTGTCGTGGCCACATTAACGCGCAGCAGGGACTTGAGAGTCTCGATCGTGCGGGGATCGGCGAAGCTATAAGGCCGAACCAACAGTGATTCCTTGCCGATGACGCTCGACCTAAGATCGTCGGTAAGATGCAAGATGCCCTTGCCTGCGGCATGGTCGACGTAATAAGGGAAGCGGCGCTGCTTTGAAAGACGGACAAGGTCATCCTTCGTTGCTCCCCAATCAATGTGAAAACCGTGCAACCCCGCGAGATCGTATAAACGCCCGTCTTGGCGCACATCGTTTTGCCATTGCCAAACCAGGATGATGAAACGCCTCCATTCCGGGCGCTGCCGGATAGCGGGGACCGGTTCTAGAGGTCCGACAGGATAAACTTTAGCAGCGGCATTGATCTCGGCGGCGCTGGCAAGTGTGTCTGATGATACCTTTGCCGTAAGCAGAGCGAGGCTTGTGCTTGTGAGAAATTCGCGCCGTGTCATGTTATTTTTTCTCATCGATCTACGGCCGTTGAGCCAGAGCAAATTTTGATACTAGGCCCGTGTACTGCTGTTCCGTGGGTATCCAAGGAAAAATTTTTCGTTAGCTTGTCAGAAACCCGTGCGTTGTACCATAGAGCCTTGGTGCGACCACCGGGTCGGACCAGTGCAAAATCTTGATTCCCCAATATAAGTTTGCAATATGGGCGCGATTCAAACAGGCGTGAGGCTTGAGGCAAGAGTTTGGAAAGGAGAAAGGCGAGAGGCTGCGCCCGTTCAAGGTTCAATGTTCAAAGTTCAAAGGTAAGAAGAAGCGCGGGGGTCCAAAGGGGTCAAGCCTCTTGTTGACAGTTAGCGACACGCTCTCAGCAAACACGGCCGGTTCCCGCCGTTCCAATGGTTCGACCAGCTCACCATGAGCGGAAATTAAACGCTCCGCTACGTTTCACCAGCAGATCGGCCCGTTCCAGTGGTTCTAAACGTTCAATCGCTTCGCTCTGTTCAAGGGCTGCGCCTGTTCAAAGTTCCATCTCCCCGGCAGCGTATTCCGGCGCATCTTCGAGGTGCTCGATGGCGCCGAGACCGACATCCACATAGGGGCTTGGCATGGCACACAGGAGCAGAACGCGATTGTCGCCGGAATTAAAATGCTGATGGGTCGTCATGCGCGGAACGCAGATAAAATCTCCCGCTTCCCACTGCCATCTCGCGCCGTCATGAATGTCGAATCCGTTGCCTTCCAGGACAAGGATCTGTTCTTCCGCGACGTGCAGGTGTTTGCCCGAGCGGCTGCCCGGCGGAATCTCGTGAAGATACGCCCAAACTTGTCTTCCCCCGGTTTCGATCAGCGGGTGAACGAGCCACTTGAGTTTACCGTGTGGACTCCACTCCCACGGTTCGCGGTTTTCATGGACCACGTGATCGACGCGGCCGAGATAGTGAACTTCATCGTGATACAGTTTCAAATAACGATCATAGGTGTCGGCAATCGGCGCGCTCCAAGGCTGGGAACGCTTGCGCGCTTGGAACACGTCTTCCAGCTTTGGCTCAGGTCCAACCACCACTTCAATGTCGTCCCTAATTCCCAGGATGCCCTTTTTTATTTTGTATCCGCGCAGCTTCCCCTCCCCGTCATACAAAGGTTCAGTGCCATCGGGGAACACCGGCTTCTCGGACATCTTATGCTGCTCTCTCCACATGAGTCCGAAGCTGTGGAAAAGGCGGGTTGCCAGAGAGATCATGGCGCAGCCGACCTCGAAATCGCCGCCGTGTTGATGCACGGAGTAAGGAGCAAAACAAACCATGTCATGGGTCTCAAACTGATAAGTGATTCCATCGTTCATTTCCCAGCCTTTGCCCCCGAGGCAGAAAATGGTGGGAGCGGCGATGTGTCGATGTATGCCGCGCGCTGGAACGTGGGGAGCAATGTCGATGATATGCGAGGCAAAGCAATAAAGTGGGCCGCGAATCAGGATGTCGTAACTTGTCAGATCGCCCGTCTGGTGGGGACTGCCCCGACCCATGACCGTCTGTTTAGAAGGGAGGGGTTTGAGAACATGAGGAAGCGAATCAACGCGCCGGTCTTCAGCTGCCTGATAGACAAAACGTTTCAGCTGATCGGATCGCTCGGAGACGGTTTTTTCTTCCCAAGGCTCAAGATAAGACATAATCCCTCATTTCGATCCGTCGGCCGCAAGAATTGATGTTGAGAGTAGTGGTTCAGTTAGCTCAAGATCTCTCACTTCGTTCGAGATGACAGATCGCTTACTTTGTTGTCATTCCGAGCAAGCGAGGAATCTTTTTCACCGCCGAGCTGGTTATCTTAGTTTTTCCGCCTGGGGCAGGCCGAAGGCTTTTTCGATCATGTCATACCAGCCCGGGATCTGCGCAAAGCTATCCCATTTGTCGATCGATAGTTTCTTCCCCTCTGTGACCTTGGCCAATTCCGAACCGGGACCATAAACCGACGACTTGAGCGGCTCATACTTGTCGATGATGCGCTGTCCTGTCGGAGTGGCTTGGAACTCCAGCCACAGCAAAGCGGCATACGGATTAACGGCTGAGATGGTTACTCCGAGCAACTCGATCAAACGCACGGGTACAGGCTCGATGACCTTGCAAACAATAGATTTCTTGGGATGCTTTTCGGCGACCTCGACACAGGATTGGTAGTTCGCTTGCTGGTGCAGGGCGTACTCGCCGGCAGACATGGCGGCAAGCGCTCTGGCATAGCCGCGGACCCAGATCGGCTCCTGGTCTTTCAGCCTGCTGGCGTAGTTTTTCACCCAGGCCTCGCCCAATCCCGCAACCAACGAAACCATGCCGTGAGGCCGAATGTCGATCAAGAATTTTCTTCCCTTAAGCTCGGGCTTAAGAAAATCCTCCCATGTATTGGGAACTTTTTCCGGCGAGATAAGATCTTTGTTGTAAACAACCACTTGGATGGCGCTTGCCTCCGCGACAATGTTCCTCTTGTTGGGATCGATCATTGCAGTTGGAATGGCCAGCACTTTGTGTTCAGCCATCCCGAGGATGTCAATTTTTTTTATGTGTTCCGCAAATTCATTGTAAAAGTCTCGGGACAAATGGATAGAGTCCCAGTTTTTTCCCATGCCCGCTTTGAGCTCCAGCAAAAGGCGCTGGGCTGCTTCGGTGCCATCTACCGCGTTCAGGGTAAAATCGAGAAACGGGTACTTCTGCTTAAACGTTGCTGCTAATTGCTTGTAGGTTGCAGGGTCGAGGGAGCTGACAACCCGGAGCTTCCCTTCCTTCTTGGCCTTGGCAACTATTTCCTCGTGGCTGGTTTCGAAGATGAACCCTCTGGCCTGCGCGCTTTGCTTAGCATTGAGCAATGTAGGAGTTGCCCCGTGGGCGCTGGATAAAACGAGCAGACACAGAAACAGTAAAACCGTAGCCGCGGTCCCCGCTCCGCTCATGATCCATCTCCTTTCCTGTACTCCTGACGCGTAGCTCTTAGATCATCGCAGCATTTCTCGGGACAGCGCAAGGAGCGAAACTTCCTCCGACCCTCGCCATGGTTTGGATTTTCCAAATGAACTTCAGACCACCACTAATATCCGTATTTCTCGACCACCGGCTGTAGCCGTTCGAGATTACGTTTGATCTCGTCGGTCTGCGCCATCTCATGCCAAACTTCTTGCACCAACTCCTGGCGTATCACCGCGTCCAGATCATTACGCGTCACCGTCTTGGAGAGGACGCCGGCGTCGATGTGTTCTTCCAGAACGCGCCAGACGCCCTCCGGGCTGAGCTGGCCGTCGAGCGGGAAAAACGAGCTCTCCAGCATGACAATGGGCACGAGATCGCGCATGCGCTCGGACTCGTCCGGATTGTTGACCCTTATCTTGGCTTCGACGTAGCGTCTAAACGGATAACTCTCGGGAATCATGCGCATACTATGGTAAGCGCGAATGGTTGCCTTCCAGAAACGCTTGATCAATTCGGGGTTGCGCTCAATAAAAGATTTGCGCGCCACCGTGACACGATCGGGCCGCCCGTGCGGCTTGGAGTCCTCCACGAAATCATAGAGCTTGTTGAAACCTTGCTCGAGCAATTGCGGCACCCATTGGTTGCGCACGATGGCGGCGTCAGTTTCTCGCGCCTGGAGCGGCTTCCATGCTTCGCGCATGGAGCCGAACTTATAGCCGATCTTCCATTCCACGTCACGGTCCGGATCCAGCCCCGCAAGCCGCATCTGGCGCTCGAGCCACAATGTCGCGATGCCGCCACGATACCAATCGCCGATACGCTTGCCCTTCAAATCCCTGATCGATTTGATGCCCGCCGCAGTCACCAGCGCAGCCGGAAACTGGTTGCGCCAGCCGCCGATGATCCTGAGTTCGTCGTTGCCTAACGCGCGCTCGGCAAACGGCGTGCGCACGTGCACGTCGGGAATGATGTCGATGCCAAAGGCAATCATGTCGCGGACCACTGTGCCCACTTCATCATAGCGCTCACCGTCGGGACGACTCGACTCCAACCCTTCAGTATAAATTTTCGCCGTCACGACTTCGACGTCGATTCCCTCCTGGGTAAATAGACCGGCTTCTTGACAATAAGCTGCGACCTCAATATGACCGGCGTGCCAACAACCATTGCCCACTCGAAGTTTCACGATCACTCCAAAAAAATTTTCTGTACGCTATCAAAGCGCCAAAGAATCCGTCAAGCCTGGGCTTGAGCAAGAGTGTCGAGAAGAATAGAAGTGGACCAAATCACGGAAGCTGAGATCGAACATCTCTAGTCATGCCGGCGGAGCGGATTGCAAACCTTCCGGCCGGCACTCACCTGTTCATTGACGCAAATATTTTCGTCTACGCCTTT
>Ga0137403_10008277_pt1 | contig 11649 bp, 4 predicted proteins | sample CZOMad2_1_16fung_FD_122057 | JGI IMG/M metagenome (GOLD analysis project Ga0137403, IMG submission 122057) | Vadose zone soil fungal communities from Angelo Coast Range Reserve, California, USA - CZOMad2_1_16fungal (Hybrid Assembly) | ecosystem: Environmental > Terrestrial > Soil > Vadose zone...
TTTGCTCCAGTTCGCAACACTCCCATCGCACTGCTGCGGCGCAGGAATTTCGCGATTTGGAATGCAGTATTTCCCCAGCCGTCGCTGAACGACCTCGAATTCTCCACTACTACGCGCGCTGTACGCGACTATTTGGCAACGCGCGGCGCCTCGTTTTTCACCGACATCGTCGAAGGCACAAAACTTTTACGCAGTCAGGTCGAGGAGTCGTTGGCCGAGCTCGTTGCCAATGGATTGGTGATCTCGGACAGCTTCGCAGGTTTGCGAGCACTACTGACACCTTCGAGTCGCAAAACCCAGGCGGCGGCGAAACGTAAGCACCGGCAGGCTACTTACGAAATGTCCAGTGCCGGACGCTGGTCGCTGCTGCAACGGAATGCCGGGAACGCAGACATTTTGTCTGCAACGGCTCGGGGCAGTAGCCCGACCAGTCGGGAGGGCTCGGCCCTGGATCCCGAGGCTGCCGAAGATATCGCGCGCATGCTGCTCAAACGCTATGGCGTTGTTTTCAAACGTTTGCTCGAGCGCGAAGGTATAGCGCTGCCCTGGCGTGTGCTGCTGCGCATCTATCATCGATTGGAAGCGCGCGGTGAGATTCGCGGCGGACGTTTTGTAGCGGGAATTTCTGGCGAGCAGTTTGCGCTACCGGAAGCTGTGGGAATGCTGCGGGCCATTCGCCGCACGCGCACTGGAGCGATGGATTTTGGCTTCCGGTCACTTGCTCATGGAGTTGAAGAGCCCCCCGCGGATGCTCAGGCGGGAACAGGCCAGGAGAGTTTGATCTCAGTGAGCGCTGCCGATCCTTTGAATCTGGTCGGCATCATAACTCCTGGCGCGCGCGTCACCGCGCATACCTCAAACCGCATTCTCTATCGCAACGGCGAGCCGGTCGCCGTGCTCGAGTCTGGCGAGACGCGCTTTCTCGTCGAACTCAGCCGGACCATGGAATGGAAAGCCAAGAGTGCGTTAATGCGCAAGGCAACCCCACCGCAATTACGAGCTTACCTGCGGCGGCCTGCGTAATCGAATCAGTCTTTCAACAACGCCACAATGATCATCTCGTAGGGCAAGCCGCCTGCGGAATACTCGTCATGCCCCTGGAAGCCGCTGACGATTGCATAAACCTCATTCAGGTTCACCCGCGGAATACCCAGGACATGCAGCTTGTCGCCCTTCACCATCGTCGCAATCTTGTCTGCGGGTGGGCTGCCCTTCACAAAAATCATACGCCGCGGTTGCTCGGTTAAGGGATCGGCACTCGGGGGAGCGCCGGCGTTGAAAACATTAGCCAGGACTATGTAGCCGTCGGCCACCTCTTTCGGTTTGCCGGTTAATCTCATCTCGAATTCTGCATAGTTGTAGCGGGCCTGGTTGCTCATAATCATGATCGCGTTGTCGGTTGCAGTAATAGTGCCGGGACGTTGTTCGTACGAACCAAAGGCCTTGTCGGCAGGATAACCGCGAAACTCGTTTGACTGATCAGCAATGGGCACGAACGAGTCGAGACAGTCGAAGTTGGCAAACTTCGCCACCGGATGAAACTCGAAGATATGGTCAGGATTAGTGTCAGCTGGCAACGCTACCGGATCGCCCTGGACCTGGTCCTCACTACCGGGATGTTCAAACCATAGCCGCCATACGCCAACCATCGGAACCGACTGCCCGGCGCTCATCTGCTTCAGGAAGTTAAAAGTATCGCTTTCCCGCTTGCCATTGATGATCTCCGCCACCATCGGCAACTTGACTACGGTATCGCGGCCGGCAATGTGAACGTCTCCATCGTCGGAGCCGCCACCAATCGGATTTGGAGTGTTGTGATGTTTATCAACTTCAAAAGTTGTGGGGATTGTAGCTTTGTCCTTGTATTTCTTAACAAAGCCTTTCGTAAGTGCGACGGTGATGTCGGCATGGGCCGTCAGCGGTGATGCAATCAACCAGACGAGCAGTAAACAAATATGGAATCGTTTAAGCGGATACATTCTGTCCTCCTTGATTCGGCTTACGCCCGCAGTTTAGCGTCCTGTTTATCCGGCTTCTTAGACGCTTCGTCCGGCGACTTCCCTGCGAACCTAATGTTCATGACTTTGTTCAGCATGTCGAACCAGAACGGCGCGCCCAGGGACAGGGCCAATATGGTCAGCAGCCACCCGATAATGCGCTCCAACCAGAGGCGCTTCCAGTCTTTCCCGGCTTTGTCTTTGGATACGTTGTCGTTGTCGTGCCAGCCGAGCAGTTGGCCCAGCAGGTTGAGCTCTTTCTCGGAGAGTTGGTTACCCTCATTTCGCGTTACCGTGGGATTGGTCGGGTCATCTTCATCCTTGTATTCAACCGAGATTGTGGGCCGGGGCTTCTGGGCCCTGACTTTTGCTTCCTCAACCACCGCAGCCCGCAGCACCGGGTCAGTCCCCAGTTGTCGCACGATATGAATCGTATCGGCGTTTGCGACCAGCGTGAGCGCGAGCGCGATCATGATTGTCCAAAGCTGTGTTCTGCGCTTGTACCAACCGTTGACACGATCCATCGCGTCGTTGAACCAGCCTTCAATAGCCACCTGCGCTGCTTCGAGATCCCTGCTTGAACGCTGGACCAGAGCCAACACGCTCTTTTTGACGTTGCCTTCGGGTAACTCCTTTCCGCCCGCTTCTAAATCGTCAAATGCGACGACTCCCGGTTTTGCAGCCGTAAATAGGTCTGTGACGACGGCGGCGAAAGTCCGCGGGGAAAGGTAGGTTGGATGGTTCTTGTCATGCATCATGCTGGTAATCAGCGGATGGTTGTAGAACTCACGTAAAAAAGCCTCCGTATCGGCTTCACCGCGGGTTGGTTGGTTTTCAAGAAGCTGTCGAATACCTTGCCGAAGCATTTCACCGCGCCTTCTGGTGATCGCAGCAACCCATTCATTTGCTGCAGTACAAAGAATTGACAGCAGCAGGTAGATGAAGATGACGCCAATAGCCACTTCGAGAATTGTCGAGTTGAAAAGTCCCATGGTGCCTCCTGAGAAGATGGGCCGCGGCGGCAGAAGGTTGTGAGTAACGAGCGGGTATCGCGAGAAAACACCGCCCAGTGAAGAGCTAAGCAAGAAACCTCAGGTTTTCAAAAAGGCTTCATATTACATTGCGGAGAGAAATACAAGCCCCTAAACACCCCGGGTGGTGGGTCAGTTTGGAGTTAGCGAAATCGACTGCCTTACAGAACCGAGCGCGGACCGGGGTCCCCAGCGGGGCAGCCCCGCTGGGGTGGTGGATGCGCCGGATGCTGGAGTTAAGCTCCCACTAATCAGGTTGCACACCACGCACGGTCGTTCAGCGGATGCCCGCGTAAATTGGATGAACTTTTCTGCGGGCCTTCGCATTGTCTATCATTTTTCACCTGAGTTGACTCTAGCATCCGGCGCTACCGCGCTCGGTTCTGTAAGGGCGCAAGCTTCGCTAAACCAAACTGACCCACTGCCACACCCCGAAAAGGGTTACACCGGATTAAGGATGACAATCTCGGCGCGCTCGCGCGCGTTATCGAGAAAAGTATCTGAGTCTGATTCAATCTTGGCTTCAGTGAGGATCCTCTCTATTTCGCGGCGAGCTTCCTCCAGGGTGGGCACGATCTGTCCAGCCGCGCGCGCCTTAAGACGGGGCACGTAGCTATCTTTGTAGTAATCAGCGATCTCTTTTTGGGTAACCACGACAAAGTTGCGAAAACGGAAATCAAGGTACTTCTCAATTCGGAGGCGCTGCTCCACGATCTCATCGAGTTTGTCGGCGGTTAATCCCACGCCCTGAAGTCGTTGTTGAAATTCTGACGGCGAGGGAAACGCCTTCACCAGTTCATCGCGCGCACTCTTTATTTCCTCAGAAGTTGGCGCGATGGAGGGCAGCTTCTCAGCCTCCTGCAGGATCAATCTCTGATCGATAAGCAAACTCAAAGCGCGATTGAGATCAACCGAAGTGGGATTGTCCAGCGGCGTGTTCGGTTGCAGCGCCAACTGCCAGAGCAAATCAGAATACGTTATCAGGCAAATCTGCCGGCACTCCGGTAGGATGCCGGCGTTGACGGTGGCGACCATTTTGTCGACGACCTGTTGCGCACGCGCGGCGCCAGTGAGCAGTGTGCACTGTGCAGTGAGCAGCAAGAAGACAGGCAGCAGTCGGCAGAGGGCAGACGGCCCGATTGGGCGAAAACGGCTGAATATTGATCTAAGCGTCTTGAACATCATCTTCTCCTACCCGTCCTCCTGTTCTTGCTCTCTACTGCTGCTCACTGCCCAGCGCTCACTGCTCACTGTTCTAGAACGTTTGCGTAAACCTGAAGTGAATTTGTGATCGCTTCAGACGATAGATTGCCGGCGTGCCGGTAAAGTCGTCGGGCAGGTTGCTTGGGCCACGCTGGGGAATCAGAAACTCCGGCGGGTTCAGCAGAAAACCGTAATCCACGGCGAGCGCGCCTCCGAATGGCGTTTGAATTCTGAAACCAAGGCCCACAGTGTTGGACCAGTGGGCACGCAGATTGGCGGCGTCTATCGCCGCGATGACATCGCCGGGGGGCACCGGCCTGTCGACGTGTCGGCCAAACAAATCGCCAATGCGCCGGAAGACGTTGCCGCCATCATAGAAGGGTACCGCCTGCAGCGTCTTGGTTAGCGGGACGCGCGCTTCCAGATTGAGAATTGCCAGCGCGTTGCCGCCAACTGGAACCGTAAACGGATTTAAGACTACTGGCTTCTTGTGTTGATCGATGAATATGCCCTGAGGAATTATGACCTGTCGCGGACCTGCTTCCTCGAAATTGAAACCGCGCAGCGTGGTAGAGCCCCCGGCAAAGAATCGCTCGCTGATCGGCAAAGTAAGATCGGTTTCATCTATTTTGCCATTGCCGTCGCGATCGCGGGGATTGAAAAGATTTGCCAGGCCCAGCGTGGCGTTGCCGGCAAACACCGTCCCGCGCAGGGCGTTCACTTTGTAATAACGGCGATAATTCGCTTGTAGCCGGTTGAAGGAAGTGTTGCCACCCAGTTGCCGCAACGCCACTGCGTAATCAATGTTGAAGAAGGCGCCGCGTGTGGCGTCCAGCTGATTGTAGCGGCAGATCTCGCCAGGTGTGCCCGTTTCCTCGTCCGGATTGTGAACAGTGCCCAGCAATCCGCGCTCACATCGTTCGCGCGTGTCGCGCACGAACGAAGCTCCAAACCGCGAGAGCCGGACCGCCCGATCTGGTTGCAGGATTGGCTTGATGAGCAAGCTCTGAGTATTAAAGAGCCGAACATCTTCATAACTATAACGGGCGAAGACTATCGAATGCGTTTTCCGATCGAGAACCTTTTGCGTCTCCACGGCCGCGGTAAAGCGATTGATAGTCGGCTGTTTAACCTTCATGCCAAATTCGTCAAGCGGGTTTCCTTTTTCGTCCAGTCTCTGGACGATGCCAAGCGTCCCGCGGTCGATCGCCGAACGGAAAAACCGGGTCACCGTCGAGTCGCGCTGATACTCGAGCGACAACGCCAACGGCGCAAATTGTTTTTTGCCATAGCGCTTGAACCGCGGATCCAAATATTCAAATCTAAGGATCTGTTGCTGTTGGCTGACCCTGAGGCGCATCGCTCCCTGCCGCAGTTTGTTCATCAAATTGACATTGCTGAGTTCAAACAGACCCAGCGGCCCCGTGTCGGTCGAGAAACCGCCGCCATAATCCATCACGCGCGGCTTCTTCTCCTCCACGTCGATTAAGACATCACGGCGCTTGAACCCCGACGCCGTTTCTCCCGCAGCCTCCGTGCGAATAATCACTTGCCGATAAGCATCGGTCAGATAAAGTTCTCGCTCACTGTCGGCGATCCGATCGGAGCGCAACACGTCGCCTTCAGCAATAGGAATAACCCGCAAGATCGCGGCGCGCTTGGTGCTTTGCGTATTAGCGCTGCCGGTTACGCCACTGATTACGATCCGGTTGATGAAAACCTTATCGCCCTCGTTGACGATCGAATAGATCAGTCTTACCTGCTCATCTTCGCCTTTCTTGGGAAGCTCAACGAGAGAAAACTCCAGCTGCGCATTTACATAACCGTCGTGAGAATAAAGCGCGAGCATGCGCTCTCCATCCGCCCTGGCCTGAGAACGCGAGTAAGGAGAGTCGATGACTGTTTTCAACTCATCGCGCAACTGCTGGTCGGTGTAAATTTTATTGCCGCGAACTTCCACGCCAGCGATGCGGGTCAACGGTCCTTCGTTGACGTGAAAAGTGATAATCAGACTTTCGCCGTTGATCGAGACGCCCTGAAGCACGTCAACCTTGACGCGACGATAGCCAATATCTCGCATATAGGCTTCGATGGTGCGCCGGTCCTGTTCCAAAAGCGTAAGACTGGTGTAGCCGCGGCCGTAGCCGAGTAACGGGATCAATCCGAGGGCGCTCGCTTTCCGAGTTCTCAGATCCGCGGCCACATCGTCGAGCGTGAGCTTATTCGTACCGGTAATACGGATATCGGTGAGTTTGAAACGGCGGCCACGTTCAATGTCGTAACGTATCTCAACCGTGTGAGCACTCAAATTCTCGGGATTCAAGGTCTCGCAGGTTGCCGCAGTGCCGTTTGGTCCCAGCGCAGGCGTCGGTGGCGTCACCGTACAAACAGGAGTCACCTCGGCAAAGAAATAGCCCTGCTCCTGGAACTTATTACGCAGACGGCGGGCGCCCTCAATTATTGCGGATTGATCGATGTTGCCTTCGCGCTTCACCGGCAAAAGGTCCCGGGCCGTCTTTTCGCTCAACGGATAATTCGGAACTATAACATTAACCTTTGGCCCAACAGTGCCATTCAGTTTGATCGTGATCAGGTTACGCTCGGCGTCACGTTCCACTCTGGGATCGTCAAGTAATGGTGAGAGGAAGCCCTGGTCTATTATGGCCTGGCGAATCTTCTTCATATCCGATCCGAGCTCCTCGCGCGTGAAAGGCGCTCCCGGTTGAAGCTGTAGCAACGGCTTAACGGCCGCCGGATCAAACCCAGTGATATTGATATTGAACGATTCAACCCGCGCTTGCTCGCCGGGTACGATGCGGTAAACGACGGTAGCTCGCGTTCCGCTTGGATCCAGTTGCTCGACAGGCTCGACCACGGCATTGAAGTAGCCGCGATCCCGCAGATAAACCTGAAGTTCATCAGCGTTACGAAGGATTATCTGTTTGGAAAAACGTGTACCTGGCTGGCTCAAGTTTAGCCGAGCGCGCAACTCATCTTCGGGGATCGGGGTGCCCGTGGCCGGAGTCAATTGAAACTGGACGTCGCCGATCTGCACCTGACGTTGGATCACAAACCGAACCCGGATGGGGCCAGCTTGACCCGAGCCCGCCGCAACCACTTCCACCCGCGCGTTAGCTACTCTTTCCGAATCGAATAAGGCTTGCAACGAGTCGCGTATGGCAACGGCCGAGAATTGGGTGTTTGGCAGGACTCTGATAATCGACAGAAATTCGGCTTCAGCCGCCTGGTCGGCGGGAGAACCCTCAAAAGTAATTTCAACAGCGGTGATTAACCGGCCTTCATATTCCGCAAATGTCGAACCTGGTCGTCCACTCACCGACGCAAGGAGCACTGTGGCAGTGAGAAACACTGCTGAGATAAGCCGAGGCCCCGTTATTTCTGCGTCCCTTTGCACATGCTTTGCGCGCTTCGCGATTAGATCAAGACGATGGACCACGCAAACAACGCGAACCGCAAAAAACGCAAAGATCGTCGCAAAGGCGCGAAAAGTTCCCATCGCTCAAAATCGTCTTCTGAACCGAACCTCAAAATTGAAATTGTTGTTGCGCGCAGTCAACCTCCGCGTTGATGCCTGTTCATACTGCGCGATGAAAAACAGCCGGTCCGAAACGCGATACTCGACGGCCAGGATTTGATTGGGATCAGAAGCAACGTTGGTCGAGTAAATAACCGACAGGTCTTTGTTGATTCTCTTCCCTACTGTCAAACGCGCCACTGGGGTCGATCCGGTACCGCCGATGACTGGATTGATCTCGAATCGACTCAGTCCAAAAAGCTTGCTCGTCGCGCGTTGCGCGGGTGCATTGATGAGCGCATCGGTCAAAAGGCTCGTCGCGGTTCCCAAACCGGATTGAGAAAGTATCGATGTGCTCGTGTCTCCGGTCGCGAGCTGGCCAGTAGTTATCAGGGAAACTACATCAGCCTGCGGCAAGGCCGGCTCAGAACTGATAACGGCTTGAGGTTGGGAAAGCGGTCCGGTGAGCCCGACGGTCACGCGATAACCGCGAATCTGTGCTTCACCTTGAATGTTTATGATTGGATCGGCCTGTCGCTGCGGCGGCAAGTCCATTAAAGCGCGTGTTATCTCGTAGCGGTCGTTGCGGAAGTTCAGCGTGCCGCTGGTCGCGGTGATACGTCCGGAGATCAATGGGTCTTTCAACGGACCATTGACTACCAACGAAACCGATCCCACCAAATCCGCAAGGTTGTTTCTGACTACGAGTGCGTTCCGGCCTTCTACTCGCAAGTCGCTAAACACGGCCGCACGCGCCAATTCAATTTCGCCGCCCTCTTCGATCGATTCCCCGCGCCTGAAATTAATCAGATCCGCCAGTTCGATGTCCGTCGTGTATTCGCTGCGACGCACATTGACGACACCACCTATCAGTTGCTCGCGCGCAGTACCTTTAATTTCGAGATCAAGGCTGGCCGTCGTGCGGAAGTTTTCCGGATAAGGCACAGTGACGTTGTCGCCGTGAACATTGAACAAGAAGCGTGCGAGCGTGAAGCCCTCGAGCAACGCGCCACCGGTAACGGAGACATGGCCACCACCCATCGTTCCTGTCAGGGAATCAATTTGAGCCTGGTTGGAGGTGAATCTGACCAGTGATTTCACGTTGTTAACCGTCCAACGGTCGTTCCCAATTAGCAAGGAGATCGAGCCTCCCGCAACTGAAGCAGTGCCGTTAAGTCGCGGAAGTTCATACGTGCCCGTGACTCGTACCGCAACCTCGGTAGTGCCGGTTAGAAACAGATCGGGACTCAGTCCATTCAAGACTCTCAGGTTGAGTTGGCCATCCGCAGTCATACTCTGTCGCCCCTCGGGGCCGACAGCGAGCGTTCCACCAAGCACGATGTTTGTACCCGGGCCAGTAAACTGAGTCTTTTCGAATGTGACTTCGTTGGGCGAGAAGTGCACGACGAGTGGCGAGGTGGCGTCAAGTTGAACGTCTTCAACTCTGAAACTCAGATTTGTAAGGTTTGCCGTTCCTTGCAAGCCGCTCGCGGAAAAATAACCGTCCTCGTCCAGCAGATTGCCGCTCGCCTTGAGCGTGCCCGTTGCCAGCCCGGAAATCTTCACGGTGGTCTGTGGCAGAAGCATCTTCAATAGGCCTGACAGGTCTGCATTGTTGAGAGTGGTTTCAACGTTGGCAGACAGTTTCTCGCTGCCCAGGTTGATCTGCGCCGCAACTACTTGCGGCGTGGAACCAAACACTCCGGTGGTAAGCGTGATATTTAGTTGTTTGTTCTCAGTTCTGCCTACCAGGGCGAGCGTGCCGGCCGGACGGCCATTGATGACGACATCTTTTCCCTGACCGTCAAAAGTAATTTGATATGCGGAAAAATCCGACTCCGACAAGTTTCCCGAGATATGCGCGTTAAAGTCGGCTGTCCCGGAAACAGATGTCAGTCCAGGTCGATTAGTCAGCGCGAGAAGCCGGCTCAGTTGCACTCCCTCCGCGCGGCCCTGGAGATCGAATGCTTTACTCTTCGTGTCATACGTGCCGCTCCCTACAATATGACCCGCGGTTAATCGTGCATCGACGTTTTCAATAGTTACCTTCGAGCCGGCAAATGTTGCGCGCGCGACCATGCCCTCCAGTGGTTCACCGCCCAGACGACCGGGACCAAATCGCAATTCGGCGCTGCCAACCATGGCGTTCGGTATCCCGGTTATTTTTATCTGGCCGGAAACATCTGACTGTGTGTCAGACACTAACGATTCAGGAACGACTGCGCCATGACCTCGCGTCGGGAACAGCGCGAGCAGATTGCCGGCGTTTACGCGATCGAGCGTTGCTTCAAACGTAGCGTTGTCTTTGCCGGTGCGCGGGGCCGCAAGCGTAAACTGCATGCCGCCGCCGTCCTTCTCCGTCAAGCGCCCATCGGCAATGCTCAGCTCTGCCTCCGTCATTTTCAGCGAGGCCGACAACGAGCCAAGCTCGTTTCCATTGATCAAGAGCGTGCCCAGCGAGACTCTGCCATCGATGTCCGGCGAACTGAGTTTTCCTCGCAATGCTCCGTTGAAGGATAGCTGCCCCGCGAGGTCGATACCATAGGTCTGCATCTGCTCTTCAACATCGGGAAGCAGGCCTGACGAAATGAGAACAGTTTGCAACTCCGCCGCGTCCGTTGAATTTAGCTCAACCTGGAGATTGGAATCCGCGGAGAATGAAAACTGTCCGGTCGCTCTGAGCTTGGTGGCGGTCGTTTGCAGGTCGAGGCGATCGATATTGAATAATCCATGGTCGGCACGGATCGCCACTACGCCTGAAAGGGGAACACGGCCATTAGCTGTTGCTACATCTTCCCCGCTGAATGTGCTGGTAAGAGTGCCCGAAGCTTGTTTGAAATCAGTTCCCGGAAACGCGAGGTCAATTTTGCCGGTGGCTTTACCTGACAGCGGCACAGCCGCCCCGGCAAGCGCAGTCAACGGCCCGGCAACATCCACTTGGTCAAAGGTTGCCGCGATACGCGACGTGCCGCCTCTGGCAATCGCTATTCTGGCGTTGCCACTGGCGCGACCCTTGAACACGTCCGCGGTGAAATTGTTGAGTTGTATTTCAGTGTTTGTTGCTACCAACTGAGCCTGCACCCGGCCCATGTCCATCTGGCCCAGGACGCCGCCGCCTATACTCAGATCAGCGCTGGCTCGATACCGGCCGGAAGGTTCAACTAAAAATACAGGTTTGCCGAGTTTCACATTGTCCATCTGGCCGTCGGCGAGCTTAACTGTGCCCGCGTTGATATCAGCGGTCGAGCCCTCAATGCGACCGGCGCGAACTGACATGCGTACGCCCGCAATATTGATGCTGCCGATTTCGGCACCCGAGGCACTCGTCGCGCCCACCTGCACGTCTTTAACAACAACACTCGTTACGCCGTCGCGGCTGACGATGTCGACATTGTTAGCGGTTACGCCGTTGACCTTGGCATTGGAACTGATGGTTCCGGCCTTGAGCCTGGATAGACTGGCGGTCGTAACGTTGTTTTCGTTGCGCAGTCGCAGGTCAGAAGCCGTGATACCGTTTGCTCGCGCGCCCGAGGCCGTCAAACTGCCCGCGGTAAACTGTCGCGACGACGCCGTCAGCACTCCGTCATTCATTTCGGCGCGGGCATCCTGAAGAATCAAGCCGGTGATCGTGGTGCCGTATCTTCTCTCCGCGGCCGCACGCAACTCACCTACCCAGCGGAAATCCGAGCCGGTTCCCATGACACCGCCAGCCAGTTGCACGTTATTGAGTTGAAAATCGCCCGCGGTCAAAAGCGCGGCGACCGCTTTGCCGTTGATGTCGTAAGTTTTTCCCTGGCCTGATCCCCTGGCGGTAACGTTCAGGCCCTGAAGTCGCAGGTTATCCGCCGCCAGCGAGTCGGATTTGATGCTGCCTTCGACTTTG
>Ga0137403_10008278_pt1 | contig 11648 bp, 9 predicted proteins | sample CZOMad2_1_16fung_FD_122057 | JGI IMG/M metagenome (GOLD analysis project Ga0137403, IMG submission 122057) | Vadose zone soil fungal communities from Angelo Coast Range Reserve, California, USA - CZOMad2_1_16fungal (Hybrid Assembly) | ecosystem: Environmental > Terrestrial > Soil > Vadose zone...
CCAAGCAAGTCTGACAAAGAACTGATTTTGATGCCCGGAGGCACGAATGGCGCGGCTCCGGAGAGCGAAGAATTTTTGCCGGCGCTGGACGACATGACGCCGCGCGAAATCGTTGTGGAGCTGGACAAATATATCGTTGGCCAAACAGCTGCGAAGCGGGCCGTAGCCGTGGCGCTACGCAATCGCGTGCGGCGGCAGAAATTGCCTCCTGAAATTGCTGAAGATATTTTGCCGAAAAATATTTTGATGATCGGACCGACGGGAGTCGGCAAGACGGAAATCGCACGGAGGCTGGCGCGCCTGGCGGGTTGTCCGTTTGTGAAAGTGGAAGCGTCGAAGTACACGGAAGTCGGCTACGTCGGGCGCGATGTGGAGTCGATGGTGCGCGATCTTGTCGAAATGTCCATCGACATGGTGAGAGAAGAAAAATTGGATGAAGTCGCAGAGCGCGCCGAGCAAGCTGCGGAAGAACGAGTGCTGGATGTGCTCTTGCCTCCGCCGCCACCTGCTGCGGCGGGAACGCTCGAAAGCGATGCAGCCGCGCAGCGCGAGCAGAACCAGCGCACGCGGGAAAAACTTCGCGCGCAACTGCGCGAAGGCAAGCTCGACCAGCGCATGGTGGACCTCGAAGTCCGCGAACGGATGATGCCGTCGTTCGAAGTCATCTCCAACCAGGGCGTCGAGGAGATGGACGTCAACTTCAAGGAGATGCTGAGCGGAATGTTCGGCCAGCAGAAAAAGAAGCGCAAAATGAACGTGGCCGATGCGTTCGAATATCTGATCCAGGAAGAAGAAAGCAAGCTGCTCGACATGGATCAGGTGACGCGCGTGGCTGTCGAGCGCGCCGAGCAAATGGGAATTATCTTTATCGACGAGATCGATAAAGTAGCAGGCCGCGAGTCCGGACACGGACCGGACGTGAGCCGCGAAGGTGTGCAGCGCGATATTTTGCCGATCATCGAAGGCACCACGGTGAACACACGCTACGGAATGATTCGCACCGACCATATTCTGTTTGTGGCGGCCGGCGCGTTCCACGTGACGAAGCCTTCGGATTTGATTCCGGAGCTGCAAGGCCGGCTGCCGATCCGCGTGGAGTTGCAATCTCTGAAAGAAGAAGACTTCGTAAGAATTCTGACCGAACCGAAAAACGCACTGATCAAACAGTACGTGGCGCTGCTGGAGACGGAAGGAATCAAGCTGAACATTACGGATGACGCCGTCGAGACGATTGCGCGCTTTGCGACGACAGTGAACGAACAGACGGAAAATATCGGCGCGCGGCGGCTGCACACCATTCTTGAAAAGGTGTTGGACGAGCTGTCGTTTGACGCTCCGGATCTGAAGAAAAAAGCAGTGAAGGTGGACGCCGCGTACGTGAACAAACAGCTCGCGGACATCGTGAAGAATCAGGATTTGAGCCGGTACATTCTGTAGAAATCGAAATACGAAACGCGAAATTCGACAGCCGGAGCCGCGAATTCGGTGAATGGTCGCAGAACCATCCTCCACTCTAAGCAACGTTTCGATTTTCGAATTTTGATTCTCTTTTTTTTGACTCTGTGTGGCTGCGGAGCGCCGGGCGAACCGCAGCCGCCCTCCCCTCCGATACCGGCAGCAATCACTGATTTGACCGCGCGCCAGCAGGGCAACGGTGTCCAGCTGGTCTTTACATTGCCATCACGCACCACTTCCGGTGAACGGCTTGCAGAACGTCCGGCCATGGAAATCTTTCGAGGTTCGCTGAGGCCAAACGGCTCCCCGGACAACAAATCCTTCAAGCTGGTCTACACAATTCCCGGAGCGTTGGCCGACGTTCACACCGCGGAGGGAAAAATTCAGTTCACCGATCCGCTCCCGCCGGAAGATTTGCGTACAAGACCGGGCACGAAGTACGCATATCGCGTTCGCACGCGGGTTTCGAAGAAAAAGGATTCTGCCGATTCGAACACCGTAGTCGCAAAGATGTATCCCGTTGCGGAGCGAATCGCTTCGCTCGACGCCCGCGTGACACAGAACGCGATAGAGCTGTCGTGGCCCGTCCCCGCGCTGCGCGGCGCCCAAAACGCGGGCGAAACCCTCGCTGGGTACCACGTTTATCGCGGCGAACTGGAGACGACTGCGTTGAATCCGGCGTCCGACGATCTTTCGCAAGCAAAGTGGAAGTCGCCTCCGAGTTTGCTCTCTCCCGTAGAGAGCAATTCGTATCACGACACGTTGTTCGATTTTGGCAAGACCTATGCCTATCAAGTGCGAAGCGTGGTGATCGCGGAAGGGAATCCAGTTGAATCGGACGATTCTGCACCGGCGATCGTGACGCCACGCGACACATTTCCTCCTGCTGTGCCGCAGCATGTCGTGGCGGCGGAGATTCCCGGTGCCGATGGCGTCCGCGTCGTCGATCTTTCGTGGTCCATCAATGTGGAAAACGATTTTGCTGGGTACCGCGTCTATCGTTCAGAAAAGCCGGATGAACGCGGGCAGCCATTCCCGATGGAGCTGTTGCTCTCGCCATCGTATCGCGATTCTACGGTCCAGCCCGGCCAACGTTATTGGTATGTAGTGACCGCAGTGGATCGCGCGGGCAATGAAAGCGCCTCCTCAGAACCAGCAGCGGTCGATTTGACGCAACCTTTGCCATAGGAATGGGTTCATAGAGCATGAGGTGGGAATTCGACGGATGTCCGTTCGCGAAAGCAATCCGGAACCGGTTCGGCGCAGTGCGGCGCGGCACGTTGCGGTCTGGATTGGCGTTTACAGCGGCCTTGCGCTTTCCATTTCACTCACGGCGTGGATTCTTGTGGCGAACCGCTTCCCTTTTCTTGAGCCTTTTGACCGCGAGCGCAATCTTGCGGCGACCACATTGATTGGTTTGTTCGCGCTGATTCCTGTGATGCGATATATGAACGCGCCCAGATCGCTCGTGATGTCCGGCTTGGTTGCGTGGGGAATGTTGAGTTTCTCGTACCGGCTTCTTTGCATATTCTTTCCCAGATTGTCGGGCATACGGACTCCCACGCAAGTTCTGATGTTCGGAGCGCTCTTCTACCTGATTTCCGCCACCGTGGCTTGGATGGTGGCCGTGGTCTGGAAAGTCCGGCAAAGCGACTCGTCTCACTCACACGTGAACCGCTGAACTGGTACACTGATCAACCATGAAATTTTGCAGATTTATTTCTTCCGCCGGAGGCGCGAGCTCTGCGTTTTCCCGCTACGGCATTCTCGAGGGAGAAAACATCCAGGAAATCTCGGCGGCTCCATGGACAGAATGGAGCGGCACGGGCCGGTCGTTCCCCCTAACTTCTGCGCGGCTGCTCGCGCCGGTCGAGCCGAGAAAAATTGTTTGCGTTGGCCGCAATTATTCTGCTCACGCCGCGGAGCTGGGGAACGATGTTCCAAAGGAACCGCTGATTTTTCTGAAGCCGCCGACCTCAATCGTCGGTCCCTCCGATGCGATTGTTCTTCCAAAGTATTCGCGGCGAGTTGAGCACGAAGGAGAATTGGGGCTGGTCATCGGCCGCAAGTGCGCGCATCTGAATGATCAGGAAAATCCACTGGACTACGTGCTGGGCTATACGTGTGTGAACGACGTGACAGCGCGAGACTTGCAAAAAGCTGACGTGCAATTCACTCGCGCAAAGGGCTTCGACACGTTTTGTCCAACCGGGCCGTACATCGAATCTGAACTGCATCCGGGGAATCTGCTGGTCGAGGCATTGGTGAACGGCGAAGTACGTCAATCCGGAAGAACGTCGCTCATGGTGTTTCCGCCACCGTTTCTAGTGCGGTGGATTTCCCGGATGATGACGTTGGAGCCCGGCGACCTGATTGCCACGGGAACGCCGTCAGGCGTGGGTCCCCTCGCCGAAAGAGATGTGGTGGACATTCGAATTGGCGGCATTGGCGTGTTGAGCAATCCGGTGCATGCTCCTATGCCGTAGATTCAATTCGGCGGCAGCAATTGGTTAAAATAGGTGCGCTTGGGATTGCCGCTGGGCCTGGCGCGCAGAGCGCTGGCAATTTTTTGTGGCACATGGCGGGCTCTCCCGTAATCAAAAATGGCTGAGGGTCTGAACGTTGAAGAGCTTGATTGCTGATTGGAAAATGGTTGCCGCGGTTGCGGGAGCGGCGCTTGCCGGAATCGCCATGATCGCGTATGCGTTTTTTCGTCCGGCGGTGGATCCCGAAGAAGCGGAACGCAAGCGCAGGCTTCACCTGAACCAGATTGGACGTATTGCGGAAGGCCAGGTGGTGGAGCTTGCCGAGCACGATGCCGAACCACCGCCTGCTTCACGCGGAATCTTTGGAAGCAAACCACAGCCGTTGGTAACGAACCGTTCGCGCCAACTGGTTTCTTACAGCTACGCAATTTCTGGAGTCACATATCACACGGCGCAGGACATTACCGGGCTCGAAAGCCAGGTGCGGCTGGAACGGCTTGTTGCCGGGCAACCTGCCAGCATCAAGTATGATCCGTCAAATCCCGTGGATTCGATTCTGGTGGCCGACGATTGGTCGGGTTTGCGCTAAGCTAGAACCGTTGCGACGGCGGCGGAAGGCCGCCTTCTCATTCGTTGCCGCTCCCGAGTTCTCTTCATGAAACGAATCCTCGCCTCCATTCTGACAACGATGCTGATCATTGTTATGACGTTGATTGCCATGTTTGTGCTGGTCGGCGCAACTTTGAAAGTGACGGCCATCCAGTCGCCGGTGACTCGCGCTGCGGCAATCGGCGCGGAGATTGTGCTTGGGATCGCGTTGCTTCTCGGCACGGTATGGCTCGCCACGCACCTTGCTGTCCGCATTTTCCATGTACAGGAAGCGCATTCCACGGGAGAGCCGCGTGCCTGAAAAAAAATCATCGCCAGCCACCGCGAATTCACAGCAGGGACGAATCGCGGAATTGCGGCGGCGCAGCGAAGAAGCGGAGGCCGGCGGCGGGCCAGAGCGGCGCGAACGCGAGCACAAAGCGGGCAAACTGACTGCGCGCGAAAGAATTAATTTGTTGCTCGACGAGGGCTCATTCGAAGAGCTCGATAAGTTTGTGCGGCACCATTGCAACGACTTCGGCATGGAATCGCAGCGGCCTGCCGGCGACGGATTTGTGACCGGATTCGGGCGAATAGACGGCCGGCTCGTCTATGTCTTTGCGCAGGATTTTACCGTGTTCGGTGGTTCGCTTTCTGAATCGAATGCGCAGAAAATTTGCAAGGTCATGGATCTAGCCATGCGCAACGGCGCTCCCGTGATTGGCTTAAACGATTCCGGCGGCGCGCGCATTCAGGAAGGCGTAATGTCGCTTGCGGGTTACGCCGAAATCTTTTTGCGCAACACGCTGGCCAGCGGTGTGATCCCTCAAATTAGCGCGATTATGGGACCGTGTGCGGGAGGCGCCGTTTATTCTCCTGCGATTACCGATTTCATTTTCATGACCCGCGAAACTTCGTACATGTTTGTCACGGGGCCCGACGTGATCAAGACCGTGACGCACGAAGAGGTGACCAAGCAGGAGCTTGGCGGCGCGATGACGCACAACGAAAAGAGCGGCGTGGCACATTTCATTTCCCGCGACGACGCCGACGGCTGCGCGATGATTCGCGAGCTGCTGGGATTTCTGCCTTCGAACAATTTGGAAGATCCGCCGCGGCGCCACACAAACGATCCGGTGACGCGGCGGGATGCCTCGCTCAATTTGCTCGTTCCTGCGGATCCGCTGAAGCCCTATGACATCAAGGACGCCATTCATTCCGTTATGGACGACGGCTACTTTTTTGAGGTTCATGAGCACTTTGCAAAAAATCTGGTAGTGGGATTTGCGCGCATGGACGGTCGCTCTGTCGGCATCGTCGCAAACCAGCCGGCATTTCTTGCCGGCGTTCTCGATATCAACGCGTCCGTGAAGGGCGCGCGGTTTGTGCGCTTTTGCGATGCATTCAACATTCCGTTGATCACATTCGAAGATGTCCCCGGATTTCTTCCCGGAACGCAGCAAGAATTTGGCGGGATTATTCGTCACGGTGCAAAGTTGCTGTACGCGTTTGCGGAAGCGACCGTTCCGAAGATTACGGTGATCACTCGTAAAGCGTATGGCGGGGCGTATTGCGTTATGGCTTCAAAACACATCCGCACGGATGCAAACTTTGCCTGGCCAATGGCGGAGATCGCCGTGATGGGGCCGGAAGGCGCGGTAAACATTGTCTACAAGCGCGAATTGGACAAGGCGCCCGAAGCGGAACGTGAAAAATTGCGCCAGGAAAAGATTACTGAGTTTCGCGAGCGGTTCGCAAACCCATTCATCGCCGCAGAACGTGGCTACATCGATGCTGTGATTGAGCCGGCAGAGACCCGCACGCGCATCATCACCGCGCTGCGCTCTTTGGAAAACAAGCGGGACACAAATCCAAAGAAAAAGCACGGCAACATCCCTCTGTAAAAACGGCTGTCATCCTAAGCTTTCCGGTTCCCGCCGAACGCTAAGGATCGAAAAGTCCGCGGGCTCGCCGCCCACGATGGCGTCCCGTCCCCAATCATTTTATTTCAGCAGATACTCCTTCAAGAATTCCACGGTGGAGTAGAACTGAAAATCCTGATTCGTCTTTTTCCGGAAGCCGTGGCCTTCGTCTTTGCCCATCAAATACCAGACAGGCGTGCCCTGCTTTTTCAGTGCGGCGACGATTTGTTCACTTTCGCTGACTGGAACGCGCGGATCGTTCTTGCCGGCCACGACCAGCATCGGCTTTTTGATCTTGCCGATGTTGTTCATCGGCGCGATTTTTTCAAGGAAGTCGTGCATCTTTGGGTCGCGCTCATCGCCGTACTCCACGCGGCGAAGATCCCGCCGGTAGGCCTCGGTGTGCTCCAGAAAGGTGACAAGGTTGGACATACCCACGATGTCCACGGAGCACTTGATGCGGTCGCTGTAAAACGTGGAAACCGCGAGCGTCATGTGTCCGCCGTAACTGCCGCCGGTAACGCAGATGCGGCTCGCATCGAGATCCGATTGCGCGCCGATCCAGTCGAAAAGCGAATTGATGTCCTTGTACGTGTCCTCCCGTTGAAACCCGTTGTCCAGCAGCGAGAATGTCTTGCCGTAGCCTGTCGATCCGCGCACGTTCGGATAAATGAGCGCGATTCCCAATTCATTTAAATAGTAATTGCCCCGGCCCAAAAACACAGGCTGTGATTGGCCCTCCGGTCCACCGTGAATCACGACAAGCACCGGCCGCTTCCCCGAAAATTTAGCGGCGGGCGGCCGATAAAGAAAACCTGAAATTTCTTTTCCATCGAAACTTTTCCACTTTACGATTTCGGCTTCGGGAAAAGCATCCGTCTTCACAGCGGTCTCGCTGTAGGTCCATCGTTCAAGCTTTCCGGTAGTTACATCGAGGCAATACGCGTCGCCGGAACCACGGACGTTCGTCACAGTAAAGCCGAGGTCGCGGCTATTCCGGTGCCAACGAATCACGCCGACTACGCCTGCAGGCAGCTTCGGCAATGCTGCGTCTTTGTCAAAGCCGGAATTCCGCACATGGACAATGTTGACGCCCGCTTCGTTTGTGACGAAAGCGATCCGCCGCCCGTCATGGGAGATTTCAAAGGATTCAACGTCCCACGGAATATTTGACGTGAGGTATTTGTGTTGCTTGGTTGCCAGGTCGAGATATGCCAGCCGGTGGAATTCCGAGTCTTTATCTGTCGTGACATAAATACCTTTACTATCCTTGCTGAATTGACCGTCGTTGTAGGAGATTTTTTCTTTCGTGTCGCGTGGTGTCAGCGAAATTTTCTCTCCTGTCGTAGAGTCCACCAGCCAGAGATATGACTCATTGATCGAAAGTCCTTCCAGCAGGAGGATGTGCTTGTCGTCCGGCGACCAATCAAGAGGCTGCCATCCGCCACCTTCCAATTTTGTCAGCAGGTGATCTGTTTTTGGGTCGGCGGGATTCATGACCCACAAATCGGTATCCCGTCCGGTGCGCCGCGTGGACATATACGCGATATCATCTCCTTTCGAAGACCAGGGACCGAGAAGGTTTCGCGCCTTTCCATCGGTCAGCAAAGTCACGTCGCCCGTTTTTAAGTCGTAGCGATAGAGCTGATACCATTCGCCGCCGCCGATGTCCTTACTGAAGACGATATAGTCGCCACTGTTGGGATGAAATCGTCCATTCGCAACGGCATCAGAATAGAAGGTGAGTTGCTGACGCGCGCCGCCTGGCATCGCGACCAAATGCAGTTGAGACGTGTCGCCGAAACGCGTGGCAATCAGCATTTCGCGTTTCACTGGACTCCAGTCAGTTAAGCCCGCGCTTCGGTAAGCGCCGTAACGCCCCGCGGTCTCAGCCAGTGAAGCAGGAATTTTGGGAACGCCATCGGCAACGATGCTTTCAGGAGGCGTGACCGTCGGCTCTTGCGCGGGGACCGATGCCGCGATGAACAGCCAGACGGCACCCATGGACATCCGGATTTTGTGTGTGTTTAGTTTCATTGACCAAATTTCTCCTTTGCCGTGGCGACATCCGTTATACTCGAAACAATTAGACACGCAAGTCAAATGGCGCGGATTCCGGGTGCGGAGCGCGTGCTAGAATCTCGCTGCATTTCAAATCAAGCATGTTCCGAAAAATCCTCATTGCGAACCGCGGTGAAATTGCCGTGCGTATTCTCCGCGCGTGCCGCGAGCTGGGCATCCGAACCGCTGTTGTTTTTAGCGAAGTGGATCGCAAGTCATTGCACGTACGGCTGGCGGACGAAGCATATCTGATCGGTCCGGCGGCTGCGCGCGAAAGCTATCTGCGCATCGATAAGATTATGGATGTTGTGCGGCGCGCAGGTTGCGACGCAATCCACCCCGGGTATGGTTTTCTTGCGGAGAATGCCGCGCTGCCGCGTGCTTGCGTCGAAGCAGGCATTACGTTCATCGGGCCATCCGCGGAAGCGATGGAAGCGCTAGGCGCAAAAACGTCCGGACGACAACTAGCGCGTCGCGCGGATGTTCCCACGGTTCCGGGGACGAACGATCCGATTGAAGATCCGCAGCATGCACGGGAACTCGCGCGCGGCATGGACTATCCGGTATTGTTGAAGGCGGTTGCGGGCGGCGGCGGCAAAGGCATGCGGCTGGTGGCAAGCGATTCCGAATTTGCCGCGGCGTTTCGTGAAGCTTCCTCCGAAGCATTGAATGCGTTCGGTAACCCGAGCGTGTACCTGGAAAAATATCTCGAAAAACCCCGGCACATTGAAATTCAGATTCTAGCCGACGCGCACGGACGTGTGGTTTCACTCGGCGAGCGCGAGTGTTCCGTGCAGCGGCGTCATCAGAAGGTGATCGAAGAAGCGCCTTCACCGATCATGACACCGGAATTGCGCAAACGCATGGGTGACGCGGCGGTGCGGCTCGCGCGTGCAGGTGGCTACACCAATGCCGGGACCGTCGAATTTCTGGTTGATGCTCACTACAATTTTTACTTTTTGGAAGTGAACACGCGCTTGCAGGTGGAGCATCCCGTTACCGAGCAAGTCACCGGGCTCGACCTGGTGAAACTGCAAATCGCGATTGCTGCCGGTCACAGGCTTCCGTTCGCGTGGGAAACAATCACGCCGCGCGGCCACGCCATGGAAGTGCGCTTGTACGCGGAAGATCCTGAAAACAACTTCTTTCCTTCGCCCGGGAAAATTATTTCGCAGCATACGCCTAGTGGTCCAGGAATACGCGTGGACGAAGGTGTATACGAAGGCTGGACTGTCCCAATGGATTATGATCCGTTGCTGAGCAAACTGATTGCCTGGGGCAACAGCCGTGAGGAGACGATCGCGCGTTTACGCCGCGCGCTCGAAGAATATTCCATCACCGGAATCAAAACCAATTCAGTTTTGTTCCGCCGCATTCTTGCGGACCCGGACTTTCTCCGCGCGGAGATACACACCAAGTGGTTGGACGAGTTGCTTCGCAGGCCCCACCCGCTGGCACAAGACGGCACAAGCGGAGAGGAAGCGGCGGCGGTGGCCGCAGCGGTGTGGCAGGCGACGCGCAACGGCGCCAATCCGGCGGCCCCCACACCGGGTGGGAACACCGGCGTGTCAGAATCCGAATGGAAGCGTGAGGGCCGGCGGCAACAGCGGGAGCGCCTCTTGTGAAGTACGAAGTGGTGGTGGGCGGAAAGTTGCGCGTTGTGGAATTGGTGCGCGTCGACGAGGAGTGGCAAATCTCCCTGGACGGCAACGAACTGGACGTGAGCGTCGTCGAAGTTGCGCCGCATACATTCAGCGTTCTGCTGAAGGGCGAGTCGCATCAGATTCGCATCGTGCCACGGCCCGACGGAACGCTCACGCTCCATTCGGGACTCGCGGAGTATCACGGCGAAGTAACTGATCCGCGCTTGTGGCGAGGGCGACGACACGGCGCTCTCGAAGCAGAAGGCCGGCAACAGATCACTGCGCCGATGCCGGGGAAAGTGGTGCGCCTGCTGGTGCAAGAAGGCGACGCGGTTGAGACGGGACAAGGATTGTTAGTCGTGGAAGCAATGAAGATGCAGAACGAAATCCGTTCCCCGAAAAGCGGGCGAGTCGAGAAACTTTTTGCGAAAGAAGGACTCGCAGTGAATGCGGGAGATGTACTCGCCTGGGTGGAATAAATTTAGCCGAGAAAACTAATTCTGTGGAGTGACCGGCCTGCCGGGAAGAGTTGTCTTCGCAGCAGCGGGAAGCTTGCCGTTCGATTCCAAAACCTGGCGGGCAAGATAATTGGTTACGCGCGCGTCGTCGCGTGCTACCGCGAGATACGAAGCGCGGAGCAACTGTTCCTTGCGGTTGCGGAGCGTGTCGCGGATGGATTGTTGCACTTGCGGATCGGTGAGGCCGCGAAGTCCGGGAGCTTCGCGCGTGACGAGCTTCAGGATGCGGATGCTGTCTTTCAACACGATCGGCGGGCTAACCTGTCCGGCTTTTAACCCGATCACAAGTTTCTTGAGCGCGGGATCGGACTGGTTGAGTGACGACTCCGGAACATAACCGAGATCGCCTCCAGTGGCCGCGGAATTCATGTCCTCGGAATAGTCCATTGCAAGCTGCGAAAAATCGGCGCCGCTGTTCAGGCGGTCCACCAACATTTTGACTTTGCGCTGAGCCTCCGCTTCGTTGGTCGCATCGTCATTTTTACGATTGCGGATCTGCGGTTCCTTGCGCGGAGTCACGACAATTTGCGCGATGCGATACTGCGGCTCCGCGACATTAAATTGCGGGCGGTTCGCATTGTAAAATTCGGCGATGTCCTGATCGGTGATCGCGACCTTGGAGACCACTTCGCGATTGATCAGCTTCTGAATGGAAAGTTCGCGCCGGACAGTGTTTTTCAGATCTTCGACGGTGACGCCGCGCTCTTTAAGCTGCCGCTGAAATTCTTCCTCGGTATAAGGGCTCTTGAATTCGGTGAATTTGTCCTCGACTTCGCCGTCGCTGGCTTCGAGGTTCAATTTCTTTGCGCGCTCGAGAAGGATTTCGTTGTTGATCAGCTCATCGATGACGTTGAGCTTGAGCGAGAGGGCTTCTTCCTGCGAAGGTTCCTGGCCCTCGGGACTGATGCGCGTGCGGTAATACTTATCGACTTCGTCGCGCTTGATTTCCTTGCCGTTGACGACGGCCCAAACGTC
>Ga0137403_10008281_pt1 | contig 11645 bp, 8 predicted proteins | sample CZOMad2_1_16fung_FD_122057 | JGI IMG/M metagenome (GOLD analysis project Ga0137403, IMG submission 122057) | Vadose zone soil fungal communities from Angelo Coast Range Reserve, California, USA - CZOMad2_1_16fungal (Hybrid Assembly) | ecosystem: Environmental > Terrestrial > Soil > Vadose zone...
GAGAAGTTATCCCAAATATTTCCCGCAAGCGCATTGGTCGCCAGCGGGCTGCACGCATTGGTCTGCAGCAGCGTAACCGGTATGCGGCGCTCGGTCGACAAATAATTGTCGTTGAGAAAGTCGTCGGCCATGACCATGGCCGTCATCTTTTGTTTGAAGTCGTCGGTCTTGGTCCAGGCCCAGTACTGATCCCAGTTCTTTTCATCGACGTTGGCCGGCGCCTCGGGAACCTTGCTCGAATGGCAACGGGCGCAATACTGAGCGAAGGCCACCTTGCCCCGGTTAAATTTGGCCTTGTCTTGAGTCAGGTATTGGCTGCCTCCTGGCGCGTCCTTGAGCAAATCCGGCTTTGCGGTCTTGAGAAAAAAAACGGCTACGTCCGGCGTCTGTGCCACCGTTGCATTCCAGTAACTCGAATTCCTTTCGGCGTCCTCGATCTTGATCGGCGTAATCTTCTTGCCTCCGACGAACGCATTGAAGTGCAGCAGCCATTCCTCGCTAAACAGTCCGATATTGATAAAGACGCGATTGAGCGCGCCGAGAAGTCCAACCGAATCGGATCCATCTTTGAGCACACGCGGCGTCCATACGGTATCCGGCGCTTTGTAAAACTGCGAGAGCGCCACGGTCTGCGGAAAATCTTGGAACTGCTTGTTCTTTAGGCTGCCACCGGCGAGTTTCTCCTGACCCCAGCGCAACGCCGGTACCAGCCGCGGGCCGACGCTGTAGATCGCGTTCATGGTGCGCGGATTATTGATGTAGTCAGTGGAAATAAACGAAGTATCTAACGTGCCGGGCAGAGACGTGTGTAACAGCTGGTAAACAAAACTCGAGTCGTTCTTCTCCCAGTCCCAGAAGAGGATCCGGTCCACCCAGAAATGCTGCGTGCCCGGGTTGGAGTTGAGGTTTTCCCATTTGGGACTTTCCGGGTCTTCGGGCGGTTTCACTGGACTCGGGCCCACATGACAAAAGCCGCAGCTCATGCCGACGCGATAGGGACGGATCAGATTCTTGTCATTGTAATAGCTTGGATCGGTGTAGAATCTTTCTGGATCCCATTTCTTCGCTGCCGCCTCATCGAAATCCGGGTTGGGAAACAGACGCAAGCCGACGACGCCCGTCGCATAACCGTAGTAAGATCCCACCGGTATATTTTTGCCGCGCGCGCCGATTTTCACGCCGGGATACTTCTGCTCGTTCTCAAAGGGATCGGGAGGACAATCCTTACTGCGCATGTCGAGCCACAGACCAAAACGATCAGGGCGCGGTCCCTGGGCTTTTTCAAAGCAGGGCTCATTGACCACGCCGAGGTATTTCCAGCGCGTGTCGCGGCTTAGATGCTTAATACTCGTATGCGACGAGAGAATTTTCAAAAAATCCACCGCACCGAAGCTCTTATTTACGAGATGATCCCAGAACCGGTCGTTGCCGCCGGTCCAAACGATCCAGTTATTGCGACCTTTGACCTCGTTGGTCGTGAGTTGTATGCCGCCATCCATGTCTTTGAAGTAGTCTTCGTCCGCCGCGGGAAAACCGTCGGCTTTGCGGCCTGCTGTCATCGCTTCATCCAGGACTGTTCCGGGCGCAGGCGACTTCTTGCCGCATCCACCAAGGACTAGTGCGAAGATGATAGGGATAAACAGGCGCAACGACTGCTGACTCATTAGGTTAGCTCCTTCTCGGAAATGAGCGGTCAAAATTGCTCGAACTCTTGAGACCCGACTCTGATTGGTGTTCACCGAAAAATACAGCAAGTGGTATGAACAAGGCAACATTTTTTTCCGAAAAGTGCGTGGGCTGTAAGGCCACAGCGTTACCATCGACGATGTGCCAACGTTTATAAACTATTGCGCGCGCGCCGGCGCTTGGGCTAGACTCCGGCAGTTCACGGTAACCCTCGGTCGATCAGTTAATTTAAGTTTTACCTGACGCTGCTGTTAGACACGAATCCTGTAAGTCATCACGACGGACAGAGAGCGCAACGGCGTTCGCTTAGTGAAACGAACGTGGGCGGTGCAACCGAATAAGAATTTCTCCGGAACTGAAAGCACATGACTTTGTTAAAGCGGGTGCACGAAGCCCTTTTCATGCTTCTCAAGGTGGAGCGTCGTTTCGATCCTTTTTTCCGTCCCGGTTTTGATGCGCTTTTCCAAGAGCCCTTGGCGCGCTTCGTCCAGGTTTTGATTAATCTCCGGCGGAAAGACGAGGGCTTGCAGCTCGCGAAGGAAAAAAAGTTGCCCGGAGAAGAGGCTTTTTTAGACTCGATCGTTGCCGACATGGCGGCTTATATGCGTGACCACTATACGCCGGGCACCTACGAGCGCGCCGGAAACACAAAAACTCACGGGGTCGTTCGTGGTGAGTTTATCGTGAGGACTGACTTGCCGGCAGAATTTCGCAAAGGTGTCTTTGCCGAGCCGCGCACGTTCCCGGCGTGGATCCGCTTTGGCGGACCGGGCCCTGCTACTCCTCCGGACATAGACGATGTCGGCGTTCTCAGCATCGGCATAAAACTGATGGGAGTGCCGGGTCCGAAGCTGCTGGAGGATGAAAAGTTTACCCAAGATTTTACCGGCATCACGACGCCGATTTTCACCACGCCCGATGTAGAGGAGAACGCCAAGCTGCAAGCTGCCAGCCGGAAAGGTTTGCCGCTTTTTTATTTCATCAGCCCATTCGACTCCCACCTATTGGACGCCATTATGCAAGGGCTATGGGCCAGGACCCAAACGAGTCCGCTGGAAACCGTGTACTGGAGCTGTGTGCCCTATCTCTTGGGAGAAGGAAGAGCAATGCAGTATGCGGTGCGGCCAAAGTCCCGGACGCGCACTCGCGTGCCGCGACTCCCGTTTCGTCCCTCTGATAACTATCTTCGCGAAGCCATGGCCGGCACGCTTGCTCAGCGCGATGTGGAATTTGATTTTTTGATGCAACTGCAGACCGATCCGCACCGCATGCCCATCGAAAACGCCTCAGTGCGCTGGCCTGAGAAACTTTCCCCGTTTGTGCCCGTAGCGACTTTACAAATCCCGCGCCAGAAATTCGATTCGCCGGCGCAACTCGCGTTCGCCCACAATCTTTCTTACAACCCGTGGCACTGCGTTCCGGAGCATCGGCCCTTGGGCAATCAGAATCGCGGCAGGTTTAAAATCTACCAAGAGCTTTCCCGGCTGCGACAGTCGATGAACAACACTCCCCATCGCGAACCTACGGGAGACGAAAGCTTCAACTAGCTCGGTTTTTTCACAAAACAACAGCGCCCGGCAAACTTAGGTGATCGAGGCTTAATCACCGATAGTAGCCATGTACCATAGCGCACGAATACTCGGCAGAAAGAAATAGGCGCCGCCGCGCACCGTAACAAACTGAGGCAAGCCGGCGATGCGGCGTCGGACTCCGTCTGGCTGAGGAATGCTGAATGTGCTCGTCTCTGGGCAACCCGGAAATGGTAGGCGATTACCCAGCAATGGATCACTTTCCTCGCTGAGGCCATCAAACTTGCTCCCCATGATCCATGCGTTTTGGACAAACTCAAACTGCCGCCCGATATTGGCGTTAAGACAAATGAAATAAAGTCCGCGGTCCCGGTTGTCGGCCTGCCCGGACTGGAAATCCCGTTCCTGTAACGGCGTGGTGCCGTACGCCCGCCCGCGCCGGAGAATGCGATGGAAACGGGTTGATGAAACCATATCATCCCGAATACCTTTGCGACCAAAGCCCAGGGTACGGATCACACGGGATAACAGGCCGCTTGTGCCATAAGGCAGATCGCCATTGCGCGGGTTGGCGCGACGAATATGGGCGCCCAAAGGGCAGCGGGCACCGTCGCTATCCGATTCGTATGTGAACTGGTTCAGTCTAATATTGTCCTTCGCATCGGGGTCCAAGCCTTCAATTTGAGAATCGCTAAGCGGGACCAGCGCTTCGCCGTTCATCTTTCGGCCGACCATTGCCTCCGCCAGGTTTGTCCGCCCATGGGGATCGCCCCTGGCCTCCCCGTCGAGGAATTTCCAAAAACCCGAAACGTCCTGCGCTAACTGACGAAAGACCAGGTAACAACCGTTACGCCCGAAATCTCTTTTGTCAGGATCCTCTTCCGCCGGTAGTAGTAACCCCGCCGTTCGATCATCACCTCGGTTCACCAATGGACGGGTGGAATATTTTCCGTACTCATTTGGATATCCGAGCAAAAATTCCCCCAGAGTTACCAGATTGCTGTATTCCAACCGTTCACTCTTGTCCGGCTTTCGCTTACCATCCCAGTCGATCGTCGGCTGGCTAATACCGTCCTTAAATCCAAAGGGTTCCGTATCGGTCAAGCGCTCCGCTTCGAGACAGTCGAGTACAGTGAACGCATGATCCCACGAATCTCCCTTCACCGACTGTTTCCAGGTCTCCAGTTTACCGGGTTCGGCATAGAGCAAGACGAGCACATGCGCTATTTTTTCCGCGCTGCCCCATTGCCACCGCGAAGGCGCGTTGGCTCCCACGTCACCTAAGCGACGCGAGCGGCTCTCTTCACCGGCCATGCCGGACATGAACTCGGGGGAAAATTGCTGGATGACCTCTGGCGGAATTTGCAATGCCTGCAAACCTTCGCACGTAAAGGCCACTTGCAGCGCCGTTTCGGGGGGTGGCTTCCTTTCAACGGCGGTTGTGACCGGCGCCGTCTTTAGCCACGAGCGAGCCGCAACCGGATCATCGATTCGGAGCAAAAGGAAGCACGCTTCCGTCATCCGCCCATAACCATAGCGGACCAGGCCTTGAACGTCGCTATAGTCGACAAGCGCCATTTAGAGTCTCATCAGTCTTAGATTAGTTTTAGCCATTCCCGGATCTCGTTATCGTTCATGAAAGTCTTCTCGACACCTTCGCGAATACGGCTGTTTCTCTCCATCTCAAATGCGGTGAGTCCTGGATGGGCGTTGTACCAGACCTCCGTGGCCAGTTCGTGCCGGCGAATATAACGTTTGAACTTCTGCTCATCTTTGGCACCGTTCAAAATCAGCCAATTGGTCCGGGGATAGCCCACTCCGTTACTGAAGACGAGGTTAAGCCCCCAGGCGACTTTATTGATAAAGTCGTCCATATAGCTTTCCAGGCTGCCATCGTAGTTGCTCGCGAAGAACAGGCGCTGTTTGTCGTCGAGAAACACCCAACGCGCAAAATGAATCGTGTTGACCCTGGTGAGATGTCCACGGTTGAAGATATGCCGGGCTCCGTAATCCAAGATCCAAACCAAGAAGGTCACCGTCCAGCGCCGGAAGTGCCCCGGTTTGACGCTTCCCAATGCGCTGAATTGATTGGTTACGTCGTGGTCCTCTAGATCCGCCAATTGCTTCACATGGCTCAGATCCGGTCGGGGCAAGATCTCCGGGGCCTGCTTCTCGCGGCGCCGCAATTGGAAGATGAATATCGGAAGATAGAAAATTAGGATGGGCGCAAGCAGCAACAAAATGACCGGCACAGCAATGCAATGGACCAAGTTACGCAGCCACCAACCGAACGGCGTAGGTTGGGGAGGCGTCAAGGTGAGGCGTCCCGCTTCAACTTCTTCGTGGACGAATGCGATCAGCTTTTCCCAAATCTGTCTCGGGCTCTGCACCGCCAGAGCGACACTGTGCCGTTCCAGATACTCCACTAGCGCGTTGCGCAGGGCGCTCTCCTCATCGATCTGCTGCACCGTGCGTCCGATCCAATTTACGTACATCGCCGCGGGCGGCTGCGCGTGGTCTTTCATCCACTGCAAAAGGTCGCTATTGGGAGTAAACCCTTGGCACCGCGCAAATATCTGCCGGAGACCGTTTCCCGCGCGTCGGACCAACTCTGGAAGAAAATCATCTGCATCCCCGTCACAATCCCCCAGAAAGGCCAGCGATGCGACGGCGGTCGGAGGCGGAACTCCGTACTCTCGGATATCATCCAGAGTTGGGTCGGCAAGAATAACGAACCGCGCGAAATGTAGACGATCGAATTGGCCGAACGGTACGATGGCGTTTTGAGGATTGACGACGCCGGGGTGGGAGTTCATCGAGGCCAATAAATTTCTCAGTTCACCTTCCCGGTTGGTGTCGAGCGGTGCGACCACCATGAAATGAGACTGTGGAGTCACAGGGCTGAATGATTTTCGCTTAGATCACGCGCGCTGCTAGCACCGTCGCGATGAGGCGCGATTAGACGGCAAGTAGCGTCCAAAGTCAAAATTCCAAGGCAAAATCGATGAGCCGTTTTTTATCCCAATAAACCTTTCCTAGGTACATTTTCGGCCCGATCTGACGAATTTCATCGCGGATCCAGCGAGCGACAAGCGATGTTTCGGAGTAATCGAGAACTATGCATTCCTTGCCGTCCAGCCAACTCTGTCCCTTATAAACCTTAGCGACGATCGCGTTAAGCCCGAGAGGAAGAATCTTGTTTCTCAGTACGCCGCTCTTAGCGTCGAAAACTTTTCCCTGCCAAGCGAAAAAACTGATAAACTGGGCGATGTCTTGAGTATAGTTCGTTCCGGGCGCGACGATGGCCGTGCCTTTTCCTTCGCCGTCGGGGATCTCTCCGGTGGTACTTTTTGTAAAAAGCTCATCGAGCTGACTCTGTGACATTCCCAATAGCTGCGGCACATCGTAACCCATATTCATTCCTCCTGGGACTAGCCCATGCCGTGAAAAGAACCAATGCGGCGAGGATTATTTCGCGGCAACATAGACAAATGGATGTTCCGTTCTTCGCATACCGTGGTAATGCTGTCAAGAAAATTTTCGCCCGATGTTGCACCGCGAACGGATGCCGATTGCGATTAGCAGAGACTTTTGCCAGATTGAAAAGCAGTCCGGTCCGATGCGAACAAAGACGGCCATCATTTCGATTGAAAACCTGAAGTCCGAGGACCTGTGGCGTCTAGAGCAGGCGCTTCAGAGCGTTCCAGGCGTAGATCGCGTCGATTTCAATCTAGAGCGCAGCGTTGCCGTCATCGATTTTGATCCGAGCCAGTCTCACATCGATGACTTTTTGCGTGCGGTGTTGAAAGCGGGATTTAAGGTGCTCTGAAAGGACCGAAGATGGAGAATCGAGGATGGAGGATTGCAATCTTCGATCCTCGATCTTCAATCCTCGGTTTTGTTTTTTGTACTCGACTACTAATTTCCCGCTACGGTCATTTGAGAAATCTTTATGGTTGGCGCGGCGATTCTGCCGCGCATTTCAAGATCGGCTCCCACCATTTCAATATTTTGAAACATCTCCTTGAGATTTCCGGCGATCGTCACCTCTTCCACCGGATAGCTCAGCTCTCCATTTTCAATCCAGAGGCCGGTCGCGCCGCGGGAATAGTCGCCGGTCACCATATTGACTCCGAAGCCGATCAGCTCAGTGACGTAGAAACCTTGCTTCACCGAGCCGATAATTTCGCCGGCAGAGTGCATCCCTGGAATCAAATAGAAATTTGACGGTGCCACACCCGGCGGCTCGCCCACCGAACGTGAAGCATTGCCGGTGGACGCCATCCCCAATTTTTTGCCGCTGTATGTGTCCAAGAGATAACTCTGGAGGCGCCCTTTTTCGACGATGATCTTCTTCGTCGTTGGCAGTCCCTCGGCATCGAAGGGTCTGGAGCCCAGCGCGGCGGGAATGGTTCCGTCGTCAATCACCGTGACTAACTCTGAAGCGATTTGGGCTCCAAGTTTATCCATTAGAAACGAGGCACCCTTGTACAGCGAATAGCCGGAAATGGCGGATGATAAATTCCGTAGCAGAGAGGCCGCTATCTCCGGATCAAAGACAATGGGAACTTCACAGGTTTTGACCTTTTTCGCCCCAAGTCGCCTCAACACGCGCTGCGCCGCTTTCTCGCCGACCTTTTTGGGAGACTCCAGCCTCGAGAATTTCCGATTTGATGAATACCAATAATCCCGTTGCATGGTACCGTTCTGTGCGGCAACCGGCGCCACCGAGTGACCGAAGGTTGAACCCTCGTACTCACCGGAAAAGCCGTGACTGCTGACGTAGATGACCCGCCCGAACTGATTGGAAAACTCCCCGCCTTCGGAGTTCGTAATCCGGGGGTCATACTCCAAGGCGGTTTTTTCCGCCGCCAGCGCCATTTGGATTTTTTCTTCGACGGAGATTGTTCGAGCATCGGCGTCCAATAGATCCAGCTCGGGAATCTCGCGAGCAAGATTCTCTGCCGCCGGCAGCCCGCTGTGCGGATCTTGCGCCGTGGCCTGGGCCATTCGCGTGGTATCTTCGACCAAACGGGCAACTGATTTCTTTGAGATATCGGAGGTTGACGCCGAAGCCGAGCTAGAGCCGAAAAACAAGCGAAGCCCCAGGCGTTTTTCCTGAGCCTGGCTGATCTTCTCCACTTCGCCCAGGCGTACCGTAACAAAAAACGAGTCGCTCTCCACCATCACGACATCGCCCTGGGAAGCGCCCTGAGCCTTTGCCATGGCGAGGATGTCCCGCCCAAGTTCCTGACTGAGTTCCAGCCGTTCCATAATCTCCCCTGCCCTTTGTTCAAGCCGTTCAAAACGTTCAATTCGTTCAAGCTGTTCAATCGGAACAACGGCTTGAACGTCTGGAACCGCTTGAACGTTTTGAACGACTTATGCCCTCGTGCCGCCTACGGTGAGGCCATCAATTTTGATGGTCGGAAGCCCTACTCCGACGGGCACGGATTGGCCGTCTTTGCCGCACGTTCCGATACCCTCGTCCAGCTTTAAATCCGAGCCTACCATAGAAACCCGGGTGAGAACGTCCGGTCCGTTGCCGATCAACGTAGCTCCCTTGACCGGCTTGGTGACTTTACCGTCCTCGATCAAATAGGCTTCACTGGCGGAGAAAACAAATTTTCCGTTGGTGATATCGACCTGACCACCCCCGAATGAAACCGCGTAAAGCCCTTTTTTTACCGAGCGAAGAATATCTTCCGGTTCGCTTTGCCCCGCCAACATGAAGGTATTTGTCATACGCGGCATCGGAATGTGGGCGTAACTCTCACGCCGCCCGTTTCCAGTTAAAGGCATCCCCATGAGCGAAGCGTTAAGGCGATCTTGGAGATAGCCGTTGAGGATGCCATTCTCGATGAGAACCGTCCGGTGGGTCGGTGTGCCTTCGTCATCGACATTGATGGATCCGCGACGAGAAGGAATCGTCCCATCGTCAACCACGGTACAGAGCTCGGAGGCGACCCGCTGACCGATTCGGCCACTGAAAGCAGAAGTCTGCTTGCGGTTGAAGTCACCTTCGAGCCCGTGACCAATCGCCTCATGGAGAAGAATACCAGGCCAGCCCGGGCCCAGAACCACGTCCATCGTGCCCGCGGGCGCATCTAGCGCGCTCAGGTTCAAAATGGCCTGCCGTACCGCTTCACGCGCGTAGCGCTCGTAGTCCTTGGCATCAATAAAAAATCCGAACTCTACCCGGCCACCACCGCCAAAACTCCCGACCTGCCGCTCGCCGTTTTCCTCCGCAATACACGTGACGTTAAGGCGCGTGAGCGGCTGAATATCTCCCACTACCAAACCTTGCGAAGAAGCGACCAAAATAACTTTGTACTCGCTGGCAAGGGAGACAAAGACATTTTTGACCCGCGCATCTAGAGCTCGTGTGAATTTGTCGATCTCATAAAGCAGCGCCACCTTTTGGTCCAGGGCGATATCATTGACCGGAACTTTGATCGGGTAGAGATCATGAGCTTCGCTTGGGGACTGGCCCACGGAAATCGGCAGCTGAGATTGCTGGTTTTGAGCGATGTATTGCGCAGTACGCGCCGCCAGTTCCAAGTTTTCAATGGTGATGTCATCCGTGTATGCATAGCCGGTTTTTGTCTCCGCCAAAACCCGCACGCCGACACCATTGGCGGTCGACTGAGAACAGTTTTTGACCAGCCCCTCCTCTAGGCTGATGCCCTCGTTCCTCCGGTACTCGAAATAAAGATCCGCGTAATCGGCCTTCCTACCTAGAGCGGTGGCAAGGACCTTCTCCAGATCCCCGCTGCCAATGCCAAAATTACGGTTAAAAAAAGATTCTGCAGGAAGGATTTCCTCGGCCATATGCTTCCCCCTTACTGGAAGTTTTACCATATAAGTGGCTGCCCTTAAAGACGATTACCAGAAATCTCCAGATGGCAAAAGATAAGGCTCATTTGATAAACTATCTGTTGATCGTGCACAGATCTTGGGTTAGAATCCGGTCAGCAAAATTTCAGGTGGGAGATATGGCTCAGAAAAAGATTGTCCACGTGGTAGGAACCGGAACCATCGGTGAGCCGCTGATCGGGATTCTTTCTACGTTCCGGGAACAGTTCGGGATCGACGAAGTCACGTTCCACAAGCGCACCCCCCTGATCACCGATCGTTCGAAAGTCCATGTGTTGGGGAGTAAAGGCGCCAAGCTCTGTGTCGACAAAGACCGTTGGCATAAGTTTATCGGCATGGGAATGGAACCGACCTTCGAAGCCGAAGAAGCCATTGAGCGAGCCAGCGTCATTATCGACTGTACCCCCGTGGGCAATGAAAACAAGAAAAGACTCTATGATAAATACGCCGGTAACGGCCGTGGATTCGTCGCCCAGGGCAGCGAATACGGTTTCGGCAAGATGTACGCCCGCGGCATCAATGATAAGGCGCTGGTCAAAGGCAAGGACGATTTCATCCAGGTCGTCAGTTGTAACACGCACAACCTCGCCGTGCTCATCGACACCGTCGCATTAGGACCGGAGAAGGAAGATAATCTCGATGAAGGGCGTTTCGTCTGTATGCGCCGGGCCAACGATTTGAGCCAGGAAGGCGAGTTTATCCCTGCTCCGGAGGCGGGGAAACATGATGATCCTGAATTCGGCACCCATCAAGGACGGGACGCGCATTACCTCTTTAAGACGTTGGGATTGAGCTTGAACATCTACTCGTCGGCGTTAAAACTGAATACGCAATACATGCACACAATTCATTTCAATCTGAAGCTGCGCCGCGGGATAAACAAAGACGAGCTGATGCGCCGCTTCGAGTCGAACGGCCGGGTCGCCCTTACAAACAAGAAGTCCTCCGCTTCGGTCTTCTCCTTCGGTCGCGACCATGGGCTGTTTGGACGGATCCTGAACCAGACGGTCATCGTGACTCAGAGCCTGGCGATGAGAGGCGATAAAGAGATTGTCGGAACCTGTTTTACACCTCAGGACGGAAACTCCTTGCTCAGCAGCCTGGCGGCAACCCTGTGGTTTTTGTATCCGGATTCCTACGAACAAAAGCTCGAGCCAGTTAGGCCCTACTTCTTCCGTGAGATCTAATCACCCTCACTAGCCTCTTAGGTGCTCCAGCGCGAGCGTTTCTTTTGATTCTTTTATTGCTTGACGCTTTCCGGCGAGAGAGCTTGGAACCGGACGGAATCGCCGGCTTTGATTCCGTGGCGCTTGGAAAGCCCCCCGTTGATCTCCAGCACAAACTGACTGGCACCAGGTACGGAACGCGAATCCGTTGAGAATGGAACCGCTTGCTCTACGATTCCGACAATTTTTAGATCCTTGCTAATAAAAATCATATCCAGCGGAATCGGCGTGTTCTTCATCCAGAAGGAATGCTCGGACTCGGCTGGAAATAAAAAAATCATACCGCGATCCACCGCCAGGTCTCGGCGGTATTGCAGCCCCAGCTCTC
>Ga0137403_10007826_pt1 | contig 11644 bp, 15 predicted proteins | sample CZOMad2_1_16fung_FD_122057 | JGI IMG/M metagenome (GOLD analysis project Ga0137403, IMG submission 122057) | Vadose zone soil fungal communities from Angelo Coast Range Reserve, California, USA - CZOMad2_1_16fungal (Hybrid Assembly) | ecosystem: Environmental > Terrestrial > Soil > Vadose zone...
CAAATATTGACCGCCTCTTCAGTTAATTACGAGTCAAACAAATCATATAAAGTATTGAATTCATTGATGGCTAACAAAAATGGATCAAAATTTTCAATTCACCTCAAAATCAAAGTTTTCAACTTATTTTCATTGTTATTATTGCTTAAAATTAATTATATTTTTTTAAAATTAAATAAGATTCTGTCGACAGTAGCAGCAATGAATTAACCATGATGGAGCAATGGTACGACGAAATTTCGTTGAGTATCGATGAACTGATATCACCATCTGAGAGTGCTTTGTTTCAGCAAGCAGAAAACTTGAAGCCCGGTGCCATTCCATTATTTCGTTCACCGATATTACCAACACCACCACAGAAGCCCTCAAAAGCCAGAGTGCAGCAACAAAAAGTCCAGCAGCGCGTTTATAAATTGGTGGCTTGTACAAATTTAATGCAACAGAGTTTGGCCAAAGGTAGGTTTTTTATTAGAGATTACATTGCACACTCGACTTTACAAAAACTGCACTGGTTAGGCTGGCCTGAAAATTGCCGTTCTATAGCAGAAAAGAAACGTTATGTAGAATATTTTCTCACAAACCATGGCTTGCGTTTGGTTCATTACGAGATTGAAAAATGCCATCGAGCGCGCCTATTGCGCTGTGAGAATAGAGTTAAATTTTTGGAGAGTGTTTGGTTGATTGCAAACTCCAGTTAAAAAGGTTCTAATAAAATAATATTTTTAACAAAAATAAAAAAATCTTAAATTTTATTCCAACTGTAAATTCTGTCACCCTGACCCTGCTGCTTCCTGCTTCTCAACCTCGATCGTACCTCTTGCTGCTTGGCCAGTTTGGCCGGACTGAGTATGAGCCCACCCAAATCGATATTGTATTTAATCAATTTATTTACAAACTGTTCGTAGCCGGGCACATTATTGTTTGGCGTTTTATTCAACATATTGGTCAATATTCTGCTCATGTTACTAGCCGCAATCGCTTCACCGTCCAGAATTAAACGCCCCCGTGCATCCCAACCAATTTCTTCGTCCGGTATTCTCAGTTCAACGGCATTCAATATTCGTCTGGCCGGATTTCTTCGTGTAGATGCAATATTCGACAAAATATCCAACGAATCAATTTGTCTCAATTCTGTCGTTTCGAATACGGGTTCGTCAAAAGTTGCCGAAATATTAAACACATCATTCTCATCAGCTGGCACAGCCCGCTCGCGCGCGTCTAACGCGCGCTCCTGGGGGGCCGCCGCCGCCGCCGCCGCCGCCGACGCTTCGCGTCGGCCTTGATTCTGTTTTTTTTGCTGAGCCAGATCCCAGGCTCGTCCCATTCGCATACGCTCGGCAAATGGAATGAATCTGATTTGTTCGCTCTGGCCATAATGGGGTAAGTTGGGGTCAGCCGCAGGTGCTGCCGGCTGGTGTTGAAAATCGGAAGCTTGTACAGAGGCTACGGGAATTTGTTGAAATACTCGGCCGCGCATTGTCAAATACCTGTTTATTGCGTGCAAATATTGAGCAGCCTTTTCCGAATCGGACATTTTCTGATCGGATAAAATATTCACAATATCGTGCGACAGTCCGGTCATAATTCTCTCCTCGCCCGTTAAATGGTTCAACTGATGTCTCAAAGGCTGCGCTGTATAACTTCCCATCAGTGGTTGGTGCTGCGGCATGGTGGGATTTTGTGGCAACAATGGTTTTATTGATCCTCCGTATTGCAGCGAAGTCATTGAGGGAACAATGTTATTGGGATTAAACATTGCCATTTTTGTTACAAATTTCAGTCTTTTGTTTGGCGGCTGCTGCTGCGTTTGATCTACAATTTCCAATTGTACAACCATAGCCTGCCTGTCTAGCCGCTGTTGCGGCTAGTTCTGGTGATAAATTCAATCACGTAGGGCAGCACTGTGCCTGCTAAAATTGCCAACACACCCGGTACACCGTGTCCAGTTTGTTTTAGCAACCTACGTTTTGCCGCAGAACGTAAATTATTTTTTCTCAATTTATTCAGAGTCAGTGCGTGTGACTGCAATTGCTCCAATGTATCGTCACGCACCGGCACATTACCTGCCGACAAATTGTGAATAATTTCTTGCATGCACTTTAACTGGCAACACGACATTTTATCAATCACACCAGCCTCACCGTATTGGTTAATCAGTCTCGGTAGAGCGAATAAAAATTGTTCATTCGATTTTAACAATCTAGATGGTAGTCTACCCATTTTTATTTTATTTTGGTACATAGACTATGCACGGTTGTGGGTCTGTGGGTAACACATTCGTTTTCAATCGCAACTGATCCGGTGTGGATTGTTTAAAGTCTATAAATAAATATCCGTACGGTCGTTCAGTAGCGTCTCTGTATGCCTCTTTCAATTCACGATCTGTGCTAAACATTTGCCGTCCGATAAAACTAATTTGCTGCACATTTCTAGGATTTTTAAACAATACAGTGTAGTGGGCATTTAAATTTATAGTTCTGGCCACACTACCTTGGTGAAAATAATTTTGCGTTAACAGCACAATTGACAAATTTTTATGATGCGATCCTCGCGTAAAATAATTTGAAACTGCAGTCGATTTCACAACATCTGTCATTAAATCATCAATTATCAGCAAATTGTTCACACTGGGATCAAATTCAATTTCTTCCAGAGTATTCAAGCCCTGAATCAGTTCCAACTGAGGAAAATGTGACTGCAACGTTGCAAACGTATCGTTCAAATACACGCCATAACAGTAGACCAAACGTTCAATCGGTTTGTTAAACGTTTCACCGCTGTGCAGCAGCGCCTGCGTGAGAAAATTTGTTTTTCCCGAACCGGTGGCGCCAGCTATTATGCAAGTGAACGCATGTTCAAACGGCGTTGTATTAACATTTTCAAAAATCATCTCAATCGAGATCGGCAGCACAATCGTTCAAATTACACTTTTTTGAAACAGTTTTCAACATTTGCTCAATCATTCGAGCTGAAATTTTAAATTTTGTTTGCGCAAAACACAATGCGCGGCAATCGTTATAGTCTACACTGTCCAAATAAAATTTGTGAATCAACAAAGGTAACGATAATTTCTTGCAACACTTTTTGTAAGCAAAAAATAAACAATGAGCACCACAAACGTTAGATTTTAAACTCTGCAAGCGTTTATTCACATAAATGAAATGAACTCGTGGATTATTCACAATAAAACGTTTCATGTACAATCCGTAGGCATAGGGCGATTGGCCCAACGAATCAAAAATTTCAATCGAGTCTCTCGTTACATAAAAAAATATTAACCAGTGCTTCCCTGCATTACTCGATAAATCTGTATTAACCACAATAAAACCCGGATATTTTACAACTGGCGGAACAGTGTCTATAGAATACACGCCTCTGTAGTACGGTTCTGTTACATTACACTTTTTCAATGCACGGTCCAGTGTCAGACCGTCCATTTTACATTTTTAATTTTTAATACATATTTTTTCTTCTCTCATGATCGAGTGTGGTGATGCCATTTATATCAATCTCCATCATATTCTTACTCTCCCCATATACAAAAACATTCACATTGCTAGTCAAATTGGTTTTAAATTTCATTTCCAGCCTCAGCGTACCAGACATTGGCTGATTAAAATTTGAGGTGGCGGCTGATTTATCGGGTGTTAAATCCCAAGCAAATATGGTAAACCCGTCCAAATACATTTTGGGAGTAATTCCATTATTCTTGTTTCTGCCCCAAAAATCTAAACACTGCATAAAATCCTGATAGCACTCCAAATACCTAACGCCATTTGTAAAATCTGGCTGATAACCCTCTGGTGGATGGTGGACGCCATCTTTAACCAAAACTAGGTGGTTGATATTATTGTGTTTAAAATTGTACGGATTTTTAAGGTACGAACCATTCATGGCGTCCGCATCCACCATAACCAAAAGAATACGGGATGGAACTAAATCGAGAAAAATATTGTCAAAGGAGATTGAACTGAAACCCTGACTGATTGTGAAAATTTTTGTATCCACATACGGTAAAACATATTTGGCCGGAGTTTTCAGCAAAATACTCTGCTGAGCAATGAAAACATTATTAACAGGTTTTACCTTGAAAACTTTCAAATAAATCGACTGAATGTTGAAAACTAGATTCGCTGATACTACAGGTGCTGCCGTTGTGCCGTATGCCGCCTTGCGCATCATATAAAACTCTGGCGGCGAACGAGTGAGTTTCACATTGATTTTCACATTGCCCGGTATGCACTTGTCAACGTTGAAAACTGGCGAGTGCAATTTGAATATCATCTCGACTGATTTGGACGATTTGGATAAATTTCTCCGTTTCTCTGCCCCATCATTCTGACTAAAGTCATTCACCTCTTCAAATTTACCCGGCGAATCTTCAAAATATCCGGCCGCTTGCAAACTAGTTTCTTTCGTTCCTTTGTTGTAACTGGTCAACGTTTCCAAATAACTGGTGTGCGCAAACGTTTGGGCGCCACTCGACACATGTTTATCGTTGAATGTGACATTGCACTGTTTGAAAAGTGAATTGGCCAACAGGTTTACTGGTGCGTACGGTTCATCAGCAGCCAAATCCTGCGATGATGCTGAATTTATAACTTTTCCTTTAATGTATACTTTGGTTTTGCTCAAGTCGATATACTGATCCCTGATTGGATTGATTATAAATTCTATAACTTCAGAATTTTGCACTGGCGCCACTGGTTGATGCTTTACATACTCAGCCCACTCGATCTGCTTCGCCACCAACGGTGTTGTGAAAAAATCCATTTCGCTCACCATACCCTCAACGGGCATGGACATTATATTCGGCATTTTTAAAAAAATTGATATTTTTTAAGGAAAAAATTGTTTGTTTTAAAACATAAATGCTTGCTCCCTCTGTCTCTGCTTCTTAACTCGACGAGCTTTGGCCAATGATGCCAACCGTTTTGCCTTCAATTTCTTACTGCCGGTAGTCGATTTCTTTTTTTTGGTTTTACGTTTCTTTTTCGTTTTGCCGCCACCGCGCTGTTTTTTCTTCTTTTTCTGCTTTCGTCTAGGCTTTTTGCGCGCTGGTGCCACACTGCGGCGCTTTCTACGTTTTCTCCCTTCTCCGCGCAATTTTTTCACAGCCGACTCCATTATATTCGCTCCAGTTTCGCGCGCACGTTGTTGCACTGCCTGTTTGAAATCCTGGCCTTTCAGCATATCAGCACCGACATTTAAAGCCGACGTACCGGCTGATTTTAATGCGCCTCTTACAACATCTGATCCAAACATTGGAGAAATAACTCTCCATAAACTTTGAAATATCGATCCGAGGCCATTTCCCCTCTGGAAACTGGATCCTTTATACGCCTGTATCCCATAGGGTACTTGGCCAAACCCTGCCTGATTCGCATAATATTTCAAATAATCTTCGACCGGCGTTTGAACATAAACATACATTTTTATTTTTTCTCTCTTTTTACAAAATGCAATTTGCACAGCGTTTCGGCTGGCTTAACAAACTCTACCTGCCTACTCTCGTGATCTGCAATATAAATACGAATTTTTGTGATATAATTCACACACAATGGTTTGTAATGGGGTTTATCATCATAATTGAAAACTATCAAATTATCCTGATTTACAGGAACTACTCTCAACAAATTTGATTGCATATCGCCCACATATTCTGGATTGATTATATCTGTGTACACAAAAAGGCCATATATCATATACACATCAATAGGATAACTGGGTATAAACTGGCCAATCTGGCCAAAACCCTCCTCTTCTTCAGACTTTTTTTTTTTTCTTTGCCACCACATGTGGCGCCAATAGCGAATCAATTTCAATCACATCGGGTTCTTTGGGTAACACTTTACCCAACTGCATCATTGAAAGACCCAATACCAAACCCAAAAAATCTTCTTTATCCTGTGCAGGGAAAATAAAATTAAAAAATGTGCAATTGAACGAAGAAATTTTCAAATATCCCGCCGGTGTCAGTGAAAGTCTAACATAATCATGCGCTCTTGCCGGTATTGCGTCCATCATGGCGGCTACCAATGCTTGTGGCGAAGTGTAAGAACCGGGTGGAATTTCACACTGGTGCTTAACAGACACCATCGAACGCATCCAACGTTTTCGCCTTGCCAAATGATCCTCACGCTTGAAATTTGATGTATTGTACAAATAAATGTGATGGGTTTTTAATTTTGCCAAATGTTCGGGCATTTCGCCATACATATCATCGTGCTTATTCACACGAATTGGCGTAAATTTCGGAAAGAAAAATGAACACGGTATACAGCCGTACATTCTAGCAATGGCCGTGTGCTGTGGCTCCAATTCATTGGCATCGTACAACATTACCCAATTATTTTTAAAAGCAAGTTCATACATGTACATCACGTGCAAACCCGATTTAAATTTTTTGTAAGTCACAGACACTCCATCGTCAAACATTACGCTTTGTATAACAGTTTTCTTTTGCGCTTTCAATGCACTTTGCAAAGTTTCAAAATACTGTTCCCTGGTATACATTTCATTCACGTCAAATTCCAGCCTGATTCGAATAGCAAAATTTGAATCGATATTCTCGTACTCTGGTGATGGATCATCAAATTCAACTTCCGTTTTAAACGATGCGCCACCAACCGGGTTTTTGGGCACATATTGCGCAACTGGCATTTGAAATTCATCAGGAAAATTTACAATAAATTTGTTGCAAACTTCATTTATATTTCTCCATTTCCTTGGCAAATGTATCTCACTCAGTCCAACAGTCCAGTCACCCTCCAATTTCAATGGCGGAGTCAGTTGAGTTTGATAGTTTGAAGGTGAATTTTCAGGAAAAAGTCTCATGCTGCTGTCCGAAGGCAGTGTCATATAAAATTCGTCCACCATTTTACAAGTCAAAAATTGCTGATGCAGGTTCCCACGTGTTGGCCGAGGTTGGATATCCCATCCACTTGACAAAAACTTCTGGCGAGTGGCCTTTTCGTTTTCTACGTTTCACAATTCGCTCAACTTGGTAGGCTGTTTTGTCACTCACTGCAACTCGCTGCAATTCATTCTCATAATATCGTCCTTTCACAAGCTCGCCTGTTGTGTCTCGAATACGGTACATGTACGGTAAAAATTGAGAATATATTTTATCGATGTAAAATATCTCGTCCGTCCACTGACCGATGTAACCTTTTTCAAATTTTCCTTTCAGGGTATTTGTACGCACAGCCTCATTGACAAAAAATTTTGGTTTTTTCTTTCCAGTCGCCACTCGTTCCAAACTGCCGTACACACGCTGCCAAATCTTGCTCTGATTCGTCTCATTTACACTGGCCGGTGCAACACCTATTGTCCTGTGAACGGAATTATTATACGAATTCAACAAATCATCCAACACATCAATATATCGTTTTGTGTTTTTAAAAGTCAGATAGCGCCACATTCGCGTTTTCAAAGTACGATTAAATCGTTCGCACACACTGGCCTTCAATTCACTCTCGGTAGTGAAAAAATAAATATTATTTTGTTTGAGAAAAGCTTGAAATTGTGCATTCACAAATTCAGTTCCCTTATCAGTTTGCAATTTCTCTGGTTTACGTCCAGATGTTTCAAATATCGATTGAAACGCATTGATTACACTTTGGGGGAATTTTGTTAACAACGGCCTTGCCCAAGCGTATTTTGAAAACACATCGATAACTGTCAAAATATTTGGATAACCATCATTATAACGGGCCATTTCTGGCATAATTACTAAATCTGCCTGCCATTGCGCATCAATTCCCGATACTAACACTGATTGACGCTTAAACTTGCGCACAATATCACGGTGTAGAGTGTACGAATCTTGAGTTTTTAAAAAATTCAACACAGCCTCAGAGTCAATTTTCTTATCAATCAAATTGGCTTCATGTTTTAACCTATTCACTCCACCAAAACTACCCGGATTACTGGGATTAAAATAAATACTCTCCAATAATTTGTTAACTTGCATTTTTATTTCTTCTTTTTACTGCGACCAACCGATTTATTCTTGTACATTTTTATGCTCAACTCATAGTCTGTGAAAATATCAGAATCTTTGGACAAATAATCTGACAGCACACTGTGCAACTGCGTATGAATTACAATGCTCTTATTACTGACTAACGTATTTTTCCAAATCTCATCCTTTTTGGACGACTCCTGCTTGGGCGAACAATTCATTACAATTTCGATTCGATAACGTTTCGATAATTCTGCATTCACCAATTGCAAAATTGATTCCGTTGTATACTGTTAAAAAAAAAATAGAAAAATCACTCTTCAATAAATTTGTTCAGTATGGTGATATCTTCCAAAAGATTATCGGATAAAAATAACATTGCGCAAAATTGACGCCAAGACAGGATATAATGAACTGTGCCCTGAGTGATTGTAAATGTGGTGAAATAAACATTAATTTCTTTGTTAAAAGTTATACACGCATAAACTAAATCGTTATCACCCAAATTATAAAACTGTTCGCACTGCTTATTGTACGTTAAATCTGTATAGTGTCCTGTTAAATTTGGCAGATTTTTTGCAACAATCGGATTCTTTCCCACTATGCAGGCATTGTTCTTGTGTATTTCATCACTAAAATTCATCATCTTGTCGATATACCAATTGGCGTAATGAAGACCAATATACGGATCTTGGCAGTCTGCGCTGCAATTTGGACACAATTTTGTGAGAAAAAATGCAGGAATCGACATTAATCCAAAAACTATCATTGCGTAAACAATCAAATAAAACAATTTTGATTGTGATGGTGCACCATAAACTACCGATGATCCAGCTGATCCAGTAATTCTTGCTCGTTTCAAACCGGTCGTGTCGAACGGTTGTATTTCGGCCACAAAATCCATCGTATCACGATTATTTGCCAAATCTTCAGCATCACTGGTAGCAATAGCCTCAATCGGCTGATCTATTAACATTTTAAATCAAGTTATTACATTTTTAAAATTTATAATAAAAATTGATTTGAAATGTTACCGGCTGAACGCAATTTCATCGTAGCATAAGAGTCGGCCAATTTTGATGGTCTAATGATGTTGCTATTGTCAGCTGCAGAATTCAAATCCCTATGAGCCGAGGCTGGAATATCACGGAAAAATGCTTCAACCGCTTCACCGTCCAATACTGGCAAATTACTCTCCGATTCAGACATTTTTGCTCAAACGAGCAAAATGTCGCTACAAAAATTCAAAATGGCGATTAAATGTGAAAAAACTGCATATTTTACTCACAAACAAGTGCAGGCAGAGTATATCTGCGCTAGCGAAAAAAATAAAAAAGTAAACAACCAGCCCGGGCTGGTAACCGCTGGTCATTTTAAACTGTGCTGAGAGGTTTCACCGGGGCCGTCCGCACACAGTCGAGCAGCGCGTTAACCGACTCGGCCAACTGGCATTTACTTCAACACTGTCTGTTCAAACAGAGTATTTGTGAAAAGAAAAGAAAATATTTGAATGAATACCGCCAAAATATAGTCACAGTGCTGCCAACTGTTGAGAGAAAAATAAATTAAAATACTGCTGCTGCCGGCTAGCGGAACAAATATGAAACTGTGTTTTTGGCGCGCGAATTCAAACGCGTTTTTCAACATTTTCTGTTCATTCGTCCTTGCTTTTTCTGTTCGAATTTGTTCTAATTTGCTTCTTCTCTGATTTAAAAACAAACTTTTTCCCTCAAAAATTATCAAAAATTTTACCTTTTCACTGCTTTTTTCTTGCTCGAAAATGAGCGATCTTGCTCGAACTTGATCTTTTTCACTCGTTTTTTGTGCTCGATTTCGCTCGTTTTTGCTTCATTTTAATTTCTAAAAATAAAAGAAGAACACGGTGCTTCGCTCGAGCTCGAATGGCTTCGCCATTCCAGCACTCGCTTTCGCGCAACAAAACAAAAATTGAAAAAAATTCAAGTTTTCGAAAACACCGCCCCACCTCCCCCGGTATGGTTGGAGCAGGAGGCTGGCTTTCTGAAAGGGCCAAATCAACGTGAAATCACCGATAGAATTCGTTGGCCTTATACCCCATGACGCCCCGCCTGATTCGGCCGGTATCTTTACGTGTACCTTTTTCAGAAATTAACATGGGAACTCCCATAGACGAAAATGCAAAGCCCGCACACCTCTAGGAACCGTCCTATACCTCCCATGTTAAATTAACATGATCGTCTATGGGGAGGTGGTCCTAAAGGTCGCACACATACTACTTGTGAATCCTGATTGTGATTCGTGAATCCCAATTGTGATTTGTTTTTCTATTACGGGTTTTTCTATTACGGGTTTTTTGTTATGGGTGTTTCTATTACGGGTTTTACTATTACGGGTTTGTGAATCCTGATTGGGACTTGTGAATCCCGATTGTGACTTGTGAATCCTGATTGTGATTCGTGAATCCCGATTGTGATTTGTGAATCCTGATTGTGATTTGTGAATCCCAATTGTGATTTGTTTTTCTATTACGGGTTTTTCTATTACAGGTTTTTCTATTACGGGTTTTTCTATTACGGGTTTTTCTATTATGGGTTTTTCTATTACGGGTTTCTTGTTACGGGTTTTTCTATTACGGGTTTTTCTATTACGGGTTTCTGAATCCTGATTGGGACTTGTGAATCCCGATTGTGACTTGTAAATCCTGATTGTGATCCGTGAATCCCGATTGTGATTTGTGAATCCTGATTTTGATTTGTGAATCCCAATTGTGATTTGTTTTTCTATTACTGGTTTTTCTATTACGGTTTTTTCTATTACGGGTTTTTCTATTACGGGTTTTTTGTAACGGGTTTTTCTATTACGGGTTTTTCTATTACGGGTTTTTCTATTACGGGTTTTTCTATTACGGGTTTGTGAATCCTGATTGGGACTTGTGAATCCCGATTGTGACTTGTGAATCCTGATTGTGATTTGTGAATCCCGATTGTGATTTGTGAATCCTGATTGTGATTTGTGAATCCCAATTGTGATTGTTTTTTCTATTACTGGTTTTTCTATTACGGGTTTTTCTATTACGGGTTTTTCTATTATGGTTTTTCTATTACGGGTTTTTCTATTACGGGTTTTTTTGTTACAGGTTTTTCTATTACGGGTTTTTCTATTACGGGTTTTTCTATTACGGGTTTTTCTATTACTGGTTTTTCTGTTACAGTTTTTCTGCTACAGGTTTTTCTATTACGGGTTTGTGAATCCTGATTGGGACTTGTGAATCCTGATTGTGATTCGTGAATCCTGATTGTGATTTGTGAATCCCAATTGTGATTTGTTTTTCTATTACGGGTTTTTCTATTACGGGGTTTTCTGTTACGGGTTTTTCTATTACGGGTTTTTCTATTACGGGTTTTTCTATTACTGGTTTTTCTATTACGGGTTTTTTGTTACGGGTTTTTCTATTACGGGTTTTTCTATTATGGGTTTTTCTATTACGGGTTTTTCTATTACGGGTTTTTCTATTACGGGTTTTTTGTTATGGGTTTTTCTATTACGGGTTTGTGAATCCTGATTGGGACTTGTGAATCCCGATGGTGACTTGTGAATCCTGATTGTGATTCGTGAATCCCGATTGTGATTTGTGAATCCTGATTGTGATTTGTGAATCCCAATTGTGATTTGTTTTTCTATTACGGGTTTTTCTATTAC
>Ga0137403_10008283_pt1 | contig 11641 bp, 8 predicted proteins | sample CZOMad2_1_16fung_FD_122057 | JGI IMG/M metagenome (GOLD analysis project Ga0137403, IMG submission 122057) | Vadose zone soil fungal communities from Angelo Coast Range Reserve, California, USA - CZOMad2_1_16fungal (Hybrid Assembly) | ecosystem: Environmental > Terrestrial > Soil > Vadose zone...
CGCCGCCACCACCGCCACCTCCGCCACCCCCTCCGCCGCCACCACCGCCACCTCCGCCAAAGCCGGCACCACCGCCACCTCCGCCACCACCACCACCGGCGCCGAAGGTTGAGCGGACGATCATACTGGATGATGTTTTGTTCGATTTTGACAAGAGCACAATCAAGCCTGAGGCGGCGCAGATACTGGATCGGTTGGTTGTGTTCATGAATGAGAACAAAGATAAGAAAGTCGCTCTATCGGGTCATACGGACAACATCGGGACCGACGCCTACAATCTGAAGCTCTCCGATCGGCGTTGGATGTCGGTTAGGGATTATGTTGCGAAGAAGGGTGTAGAGGGCGGCCGAGTCTCCGGTCAGGGATTTGGAGAAAGCAAACCGATCGCTGATAACAAGACCGCGCAAGGTCGAGCGAAGAACCGGCGCGTCGAAATAAAAGTGAACTAGAACGATCCGCTGAAGGGGGAACAGCAATGCGGAAGAGACAAAAAGCAGCAGCCATTGTCCTAGTATTCGCGCTGCTGTTCCCTGTCCTAGGCTCAGCTCAGAGTTTGAGTTTTAAAGAGATTCAGGCTCGTGTGTCTGAGTACAAAATCTGGTTGGATAAGCTCGGTTCCACCGGTTTGCATTACTGGCTTAGACTAGATGGTAGCAAAAGACCTCATCGGCTTTACGTGGGAGAAGGGTTCATGCAGGCTACCACGGGTGAGAAAGAGGAATTTATAGAAATCTTCTCCCGCTACCTCGCCGGCCATCCGGAGAAAAACATGCTCATCGATATCTATGATGGATCCACCGGCAAAGTTATCGGAGAATATGGCTTTGGCGGGTTTAAGCTTTTCACTGTGACAGCTCCCATTCGATAGTTTTCCTTTCTCGAAAACAATGTCTCCTTCCGACCAGGAGGTCCGAAAATCGGACTTCCTGGTTTTGTTTTTGGCCTTCTCAATTCAAGGGAGGATTGTTCCTCAACGCTAAAGAACGATGCGCTCCTTGAAACAGCAACGGCGAGATGCACGAGTCATATTTGAAGCTGGTCTGGTAGCTTCTGATCCGGAGCTGCTAATAGGACGACGCCTGCAAATCGACGGGCAAATTCTCCACGCCGGCGAACGTCTTTACAATTTGGCAAACCACGGCGATCTCTACGTGGTGGGCGCGGGCAAGGCGACAGCGCGGATGGCCCTGGCAATCGAAGCATTGTTGGGCGAAAGGATTGCCGGGGGGATTATAATTGTCAAACGGGGACATAGGGTTCCACTGAAGAAATTAGAGGTTGTCGAAGCCGGCCACCCGATCCCGGATCAGGCAGGCATCGACGCCACAGAAGCCATCATCCAGTTGCTGCGGCGGACTGAAAAAACCGACTTGATCCTTTGTCTCGTTTCCGGGGGGGCTTCTGCGCTGTTGTCGTGTCCCGTTGCGGGTCTAAGCTTACAGGACAAGCAACAAACCACGCAGGCACTTCTGAATTGTGGTGCGAGAATTCAAGAAGTCAATGCGATCCGTAAGCACATTTCCAGAGTCAAAGGAGGTCGACTTGCCGAACTGGCCTATCCTTCGACTGTTCTATCGCTGATTCTATCGGATGTGATCGACGACTCCATGGACAACATTGGTTCAGGACCGACGGTTCCTGACTCGAGCACTTTTGCCGATTGTTTGTCGATTATTGATCGCTATGGTGTTGGTGCAATGATTCCCGTTGCGGTGACGAGCTTTCTGAAAAAGGGAGCAGCAGGAGAAATCGTGGATACTCCCAAAGCAGGCGATCCAATTTTTCAGAAGGTCCAAAATCTCCTGATCGGCAACAACCAGTTGGCCCTGGTGGCGGCCAAGGAAAAAGCCGAGGCGTTGGGATATCACACCGTAGTTCTTTCGAGCTCCATTGAAGGCGAAGCTAGGAAAGTGGCGATTGATCACGTGGTTATGGCAAGAGATGTCCTATCGAGTTTCAGCCCCATTCGCCCTCCAGCCTGTATTATTTCCGGCGGTGAGACGACGGTAGCAATCCGAGGTGATGGCTTGGGCGGTCGGAACCAAGAGTTCGCCCTGGCAGCGGCCATCGAAATTGACGGTCTAGAGGGAGTTGTGGTTCTGAGTGGAGGTACGGACGGCACCGATGGTCCGACGGATGCGGCGGGCGGGATCGTTGACTGGACAACGGTTCAGCGGGCGAGAGCCAAGGGACTTGATGCACGAAGCTATCTCGAAAGAAACGATTCGTATCCTTTTCTAAAAACTGTCGGCGATTTGCTAATCACGGGACCGACACTGACAAATGTCATGGACCTTCGGTTGGTCCTCATCGTCTAAGGACGACGCGGCAGTTCTGTGCCTATCGGCTTTTTCCGTCAACGCTCGTTGAATCCCAGCTAGAATAAACCGAGCTTCGTAGGGATGGTTGATTTCATAAACCATCCGTGATTAAAGTTCGGCCTTCCGGAAGAAAATTTATTTTGGATGAACAACCGATGCGTTGACGCCGGTGGGAGTGAGGAAATGATTGACGTCAGCTTGCGAGGAGTCCGCTGTCGGGCGGCCCAGGAAATTCTCGATCTCGATGGAACCATTGGATCTGCTACCGAGGGCACGATCGTCTATGAACTCGAGGGAGAAGGGGGACAACTGGTACACGTTCAGTGGGACAACGGGACAAGCTCCCTCGTCTCCTCGGAGGAGATTGAGATCACCGACCGCGCCGTGATCTGGCAATAATCGAGCTGCAGGCGTGACATCCGCGCACACCGGGGGTTCAACTCACCTTGACTGCAAGCTTCCGGCCTAACGCCTTGAAGGCGCTTAGCCAGGCTTGCGCTGCTCGATCACCCTGCTCCTTTTGCCGCTGCATATTTGGATAGATGTTTTCGAGAAGTCGGTAGTAACTGTTTTGGATTTTCCACAAATCCACACGAAAGGGGAGAGCGCGAATCAAACTCACCGCGCTGTCCAACTGTTGCAGCCAATCAACTGTCGGGTTGACGATCAGCTGTTCCGTCATTCGCTCGAGCTTATGTCGATAGGCGAATTCTAGCGTGGCCGTGTCCAGGGTTATGCCTTCCAGTTTCGCGGCTTCCAACATCGCGTTGACGCGCTCGGCATCGACCTCCTCCTGTTCCAGAGCCTGGCGCAAGTAGCCGTTGAGCACCAGCTCTGCCGCTGCAGAAAAAACCTTGGGCAGTGGGATGTGCAGGTTGGTAAGGAAGCGCATCATCGGAGCACGGCGCTCATAGATTTGGCGATACAGTGCCTCCGCCTCTCCAAGGCTGGCGGTCAAGATTTGCTCGAGAACTTTCCTTTGCTCGTCCCGGAAGAGCGACCAAAGGGAATAATTGGACTCGCCGAAGCGCCGGTCCATGAAACGAATCACTTCGGCGAAATCAGCCCGCCGAAAAGCTTCCACGGCCTCGCGGGTGAGACTTGGGTCGACCTCGTCGCCAAGAGATTCCTGCACCCCGCAGTCGACGTTATGATCGCCCATGTTTAGCACGCCGAAGTCGAGCACTACGGATTCCCAGGTGATTTCTGAGGTCAGCTTCACCTGGCCCATGGCCAGTTGGGCCAGACCCGCCTCGAAGATCTGATAGTCTCTTCCCTCGGTCCGGTAGCAGTAAATCTTGGCCCGTTCGGTGTAGCGTTCAAAAAGAGAACTGACCGCGTAGTGGGCTCCGATCTGCTCCCAATCCACCATGGCGGGCCGCACGAACTTGTCGTAGATGCGCCGTCCATCGCCGTATTCGGGCAGGTTGCTCTTTGCCGAAGCGAGCCGCTCCGTAAACTGCGACTCGAGAGAATCACCGAAGAGGTCTTGGCCCAGCTGCACGGCACGCCCGGCAAACAACATCGCCTGCACGGTTTCGATACCGGACAGCTCATCGAAGAACCAGCCGCAGCTGGTATACATCAGCATCGCATGGCGCTGAAGCTCCAGCAGTTTCAGAGCGGTGGTCATCTCGGCAGCGCTCAAGGGGCGAAGCGCGTGACGGGCGAAAAAACCTTCAACATTCTCCGTCGAACGATCGTGAATGACGCTGAGGTAATCATTGCGCGCGGCCCAGGGGTCTTTTAAAAGCTCCCGGCCCCATTTCTCGAAGGGCAAAGCGAGCGAGTCGCGCAATCCGTCCAGCGCATCGCGTAACGGAGTGCGCCACTCCTGATTCCAGCCGGGATGGCCGCCGGAGTTACAGCCGCAATTGCTCCACCAGCGCTCGATACCGTGAAAACAGCTCCATGAGGTTTTTTCGATGATCTCGACCTGGTGGGTTGGGGGATGCCGTTCGAGGTATTCGCCATAGTTCGTAAGTTGCGCCAATTGATTAGACTCGATGGTGTTCAAGGCGTAGGCGAGCGCCATGTCGCCGAAGCGGTGGTGATGGCCGTAACTTTCACCGTCCGTAGCGATATGGACGAGTTGGGGCCGGTTGCGCTCCTCGGAGAACGCGCCGTTGAGCCGGTTGGCCAGATCCTCACCGCTGGAGAGCAGTCCTTCAAAGGCGACGGCGCGAGCGATCGGTCCGTCATAAAAAAACAGGGCAATCTTTCGCCCCGAAGGCAGCCGTTGTTCATAGGCCTGGGTCGGATCGATGCGAGAGCCGCTGACGTCGCGCCAAACCCGTCCTCCGATGGTGCGGACTCGGTTCGCTTGGTGCGGGGCAAGAATGGTAAAACGAATCCCTAATTCCGCCAGGATCTCGAGACTCTCAAGGTCCACAGCCGTTTCCGGCAGCCACATGCCCTCCGGCATGCGCTTAAAGCGTCGTTCAAAGTCACGGATGCCCCATAGAATCTGCGTACGCCGATCGCGCGCGTTAGCCAGCGGCAGAATCATGTGATTGTAGACCTGGGCCAAAGCGGAGCCGTGCCCGGAAAAATTTTTCTGACTTTCCCGGTCGGCTTCGAGAATCGCGTCATAAACATCCGGCGCTTTTGCTTCAACCCAAGAGAGCAAAGTAGGGCCGAAGTTGAAACTGATCTTGGAGTAATTGTTGACGAGCCGGATGATTTGGTTGTCGCCATCGAGAATCCGCGACATGGAATTCGGCGCATAGCACTCCGTCGTAACGCGTTCATTCCAATCATGATAAGGGTATGCCGAATCCTGCAGTTCGACGGTTTCGAGCCAGGGGTTCTCGCGAGGGGGTTGGTAGAAATGGCCGTGAATGCAAATATAGCGCTGCATGGGAAGCTAAATCACGGCCTGACTCTGATGGTAAATTGTTTCAACAGATCTTCGGTGTCGTCCGACGTGCTAACCGAGTTAGAATCCGCGCGGTTACTATTGACCGGTTATCACCCAGCTGGTTCTGCGCTCGCCGCGTCCGATCACCACAATCCCGCTTTCGGAAACGAAGTAGCGCTGGCGATCTTGTTCGAGATTGTATCCAATTTCGGTTCCCGGGGGAATAACGTTCGATTTGTCGATAATCGCTCGGCGAATCTTGCAACCTCGGCCGATTTCCGCCCAGTCCATGATCACGGAGCCTTCGATTTGGCTGTAACTATGAATTCTGACATTGCGGCCGACAACGCAGTTCTTGACCACGCTGCCGCTAATAATGGTTCCCTGAGAGACAATGGAGTCCAAGGCCATGCCCTTGCGATCGAACCAATCAAAGACGAACTTGGCCGGCGGATCGCCAAAGTCCGTGGTTCGAAGTGGCCAGCCGCGGTTATATAAATTAAACGAAGGATCCACGGAACAGAGATCCATGTTAGCCTCGTAGTAGGCTTCGATGGTTCCGATATCGCGCCAGTAACTGGACTCCTCGCCTTTCTGCGTAGACGGAACGCGGTTTTTGCGAAAGTCATAGGCGTAAACTCCCTTTTCACTGATCAGCAATGGCAGGATATCGCGGCCAAAGTCATGGTTGCTCGATTCTAGTTTGGCGTCTTCCGCTAGAGCCTCAATCACCGTGTCGGTATTAAACAGATAGTTGCCCATGGAGACCAGTGCCGAGTCGGGTTCACCGGGGATCGATTTCGGTTGGCTCGGTTTCTCCTCGAAGCCAACGATACGCCAATCAGGGTCGACTTCGATTACCCCAAACTGGCTCGCCTCTTCGATTCTTACCGGTAACGCCGCGACGGTGACATCGGCGCGTTTTTTTTGGTGCTCGTCGATCATCTGGCGGATGTTCATCCGATAGATATGGTCTGCGCCGAAGACAGCCACAAGCCGGGGTCTGTGTCGCTCAATCAAGTACAAGTTCTGATAAACCGAGTCGGCGGTGCCTTGGTACCAATCCTTGCCCATGCGCATCTGGGCAGGAACCGACGTGATAAAGTGATCTCCTAAGAAATCAGTGGTTCGCCAGCCCTTGTCCAGGTGCTCCAGCAAAGACTGCGCTTTGAATTGTGTCAAGACGTAGATCGAAAGGATGCCAGAGTTCACGAAATTGGAGAGGACAAAATCGACAATTCTATACCGGCCTCCGAACGGCACGGCGGGCTTCGCTCGGTGTGCCGTCAGGGGATAGAGACGCTCGCCCCTGCCGCCGGCGAGGACAATTCCCAAGACATACATCATTGCACCTCTATTTTGTTACCTCCTCAACGCAAAAGCTGTTCGTATAGATTGCTGTATGCTTGAGCTGAGCGATCCCATGAAAAATCCATGCGCATCGCTCGATGGATCAGCGCGGTCCACGATCGGTTCTCCGTAAAAACCCGTAATGCTCTTTCGATGCTCTCCCATAGCGCATTGGGCTCGTATCTGTCAAAGACAAAGCCGGTACCCTTGCCGGGCTCGGCGTCATAGTCGATCACCGTATCTTTTAGCCCGCCGATTGCCCGGACGATCGGAATTGTACCATATTTCAAGCTGAACATCTGATTGAGGCCGCAGGGTTCGTAAAGCGACGGCATCAAGAAAATGTCCGCGCCCGCTTCGATTCGATGCGCTAAAGCCTCGTCGAAACCCATGCGCACGGCGAATTTTTCGGGAAAACGAGCGGCGGCGGTCGCAAAAAAATCCTCATAGCGCAATTCGCCGCTGCCCAAAAGGACCAGTTGAAGCTCCCGCTCCATTATCTGATCAAAAATCTTCTGGACGAGGTCGAAACCTTTCTGGGACGTTAAACGAGAAACCATGCCGAACAGCGGCACCGCGGACTTGACCGGGAGACCCAGGCTCCCCTGCAGTTTGTCCTTACAGATACGCTTCCCGGTGAGGTCATTCTCACTATATCGTCTAGCGATAAAAGGATCGATTTCCGGGTTCCATTCGCTGTAATCTACGCCGTTGAGAATTCCCGTCACATCGGCGGCTCGCTGCCGCAATATCCCGTGCAAGCCGAAGCCCTGTTCCGCGCTCATGATCTCCTGCGCGTAAGTCGGACTCACGGTAGTAATCTTATCGGCAAAGATCAGGCCGCCCTTAAGAAAATTGATGTTACCATAAAACTCCAAGTGCTGCGGGCTGAAATAGCTGCGATCAAGGTTCAGTAAGGGCCAGTTCGACTCCCGAAAAACTCCCTGGAAGCCGAGGTTGTGTGCGGTCAGAACGGTTTTGACCGATGCAACTTCAGGATAGCGAGAGCCTTGGACCTTCAAAAAGACAATCCCCAGCGCCGTTTGCCAGTCGTGGCAATGGACGATTTCGACAGGATGCCTGCGGAGAATTTCTAACGCGGCACGAGAAAAAAAGGCGAACCGTTCCGCGTTATCGGGATAATCGCCATAAGGTGTCCCGTATAGAAAGTCGCGGTCAAAATAACGGTCGGCGCGCACCAGATATACGGACACGTTTTGCCCCAGCCGGGCGACGAGAACGGAAGCCTCTTCTGCTGATGCCCCCAGCGGAACAGCCAATTGCATCCCGGTCTCGTCCAGTGCGAAAGGCCCATTGAGTACGCAGCGATAGGCAGGCATGATTAAGGAAATCTCATGCCCGCGTTTTTCCAGCGCTACGGAAAGCGTTCCGAGGACATCAGCCAAGCCGCCGGTTTTGGCGAAGGGGGCGATCTCGGATGATAGCATCGCAATTTTCATGGGCAGGTTAACGACAAGCGCTTGGACTTCCGACATCCTCCTGTTTTTTCTTTATCCTTGGTTCCTAAAAAAGGAAACCGACAGCGGCGGCAATGTGATCGTGAGAGAATAGGGGCGGCCATGGAGCGGCACGGGAACCGTCTCTACTCCGCCGAGATTTCCCATGTTGCTGCCACCGTATTCGCCTGCGTCGCTGTTCAATATCTCCTGCCAGGATCCGCTCCGCGGTGACCCGAGCCGGTAACTGTAGCGCGGTACGGGCGTAAAGTTGCAGACCACGAGAATAATCGTCGAGCTCGATTTCCCTTTGCGGATCAACGTTACCGTGCTGCTATCGGCGTCGTCACAGTCGATCCATTCAAAACCCGCCGGGTGGCAATCCATTTCGTGTAACGCGGGCTCGCTGCGATAAAGGCGATTGAGGTCTTGTACCCACCTTTGCAGTCCGGCATGGAGCGGATAGCCCAATAGATCCCAGTCCAAGGTGCCGTCATGCACCCACTCTCGCCACTGGCCGAATTCGCCTCCCATGAACAGCAGCTTCTTTCCTGGTTGCGCATACATATAGCCGAATAGCGCCCGGAGATTGGCAAACTTCTGCCAGTCGTCACCGGGCATTTTTCCTATCAGTGAACGTTTGCCGTAGACAACCTCGTCGTGGGATAGGGGCAAGACGAAATTTTCATGAAACGCATAAATCATCCGAAATGTCAGCCTATTGTGGTGATAGCGCCGGTAGATAGGATCTTGGCTCATGTATTCCAGCGTGTCATGCATCCAGCCCATGTCCCACTTGAGACCGAATCCCAAACCGCCTACATAGTTGGGCCTCGACACCATCGGCCACGAAGTCGATTCCTCAGCGATGGTTTGAACGTCTGGATGGTTTTTATACACCTCTTCGTTCAGCCGTCGCAGGAAATTAATTGCTTCGATGTTTTCTCGCCCGCCATACTGGTTTGGAATCCACTCGCCTGGTTTACGGGCGTAGTCCAGATAGAGCATTGAGGCAACCGCGTCGACGCGCAATCCGTCTATATGGTAGTTGCGGAGCCAGAAGAGGGCGTTGCTGATGAGAAAACTTTGGACCTCTTTACGGCCATAGTTGAAGATGTAACTTTTCCACTCGGGATGATAGCCCTGGCGGGGGTCGGCATGCTCGTATAGATGCGTTCCGTCGAAGAAAGCCAAGCCATGTTCATCGGCGGGAAAGTGTGACGGCACCCAGTCGAGGATCACGCCGATGCCGCGTTGGTGCAGAGTATCGACGAGGTACATCAAATCCTGAGGTGTACCATAATTGCCGGAAGGAGCGAAGTAGCCGGTGATCTGATAGCCCCAGGAGCCGAAGAACGGATGATCCATGATGGGCAGAAACTCCAGGTGCGTGTATCCCAGCCGTTCCAGGTAGTCCGCCAGTTGCGGCGCCAGCTCGCGATAGGACAGCGAGCGATTACTCTGTTCGGCCACCCGCCGCCAGGAGCCAACGTGCATTTCGTAAATCGCCATGGGCTTATCGAGAGCGTTGCGCTGACGGCGCGATGTCATCCATCCTTGGTCGCCCCACTGATAATCGAGATTCCACACGATGGACGCCGTCTTTGGTGGTATCTCGTTGAAAATCGAAAACGGATCCGTTTTGTCTACTCGATAGTCGTTAAAGCGAGAAACAATGTGATACTTGTAAAGTGTCCCGTTACCGATTCCCGGGAAAAAACCTTCCCAGATGCCTGACTGCCCCTTGGGGTGGAGAGGGTCGCTGTGCTTATTCCAGCCGTTGAAATCGCCCATGACAAAAACCTGAGCGGCATTGGGTGCCCAGACAGCGAATTGAGTGCCGCTGACACCTTCGTGGTCGATGACATGGGCGCCCAGTTTGTCGTAGAGTTGAAAATGGCTGCCCTCGTTAAAGAGGTAGAGATCGTTATCGGTTATGAGACTTGCGGTTTCATGGCTCCCCATTGATCTTAATTACCTTTCTTCTTTAGTTTTCCGGATGTGGCGGAGCGCGTTTAAATCCGCCTGAAAGGCTCTTTGATGAAACTCTTAAGGCAAAAATTGCGCTTGGTGCGATCGCTCTTGAATCGCAGGCGTCTACAAAAATTCTGACAGATGAATATGGGTTTGTCTATCGGGGAACTTTGAACGGAGAGCCAAAATTCTCCGACGCAAGCTCAATCGGTTTTTAGGACAGCGTTCTTGCCGTAGAAATTTGTGATGAAATTTCCGATGTGCTTGCCGGCTCCTGCGACTCCGTTGTCGTCTTCTGCTCGGAAGGCAAATGAATCTTAAAGATTGTCCCTTTGCCCGGCTCACTGTCGACTTCGATCCGCCCGCCGTGATTCTTGACGATCCGTTGACAGATGGGGAGTCCTAAACCCATTCCTCTTCTTTTCTTTGCGGTGAAAAACGGTTGAAAAATCTTTGGCAAATCCGTCTCCGCAATGCCAAACCCGGTATCCGCCACGGTTATCACTGCCACCGGGACCATGCCATCAGATTGCGCTAAATTTGCTTTCACAATTAACTTGCCGCCTTCCGGCATGGCGTCAATCGCGTTCAAATAAAGATTCACCAGAACCTGCTCTAGCTGCTGCGCATCGGCCTGAATGCTCGGCAGACCCGGTTCTAGCTCTGTCTCCACGGCGACTTTCTGTTTGTAGAGGCGGTTCTGCACCAACTGAAGCGTTTTCTCAATTGCATCTGCTATCGAGGTCGAACAAAACTCTGTACTTCTCGGGCGGGCGTATTCCATCAGGTCTCTTACGATCTGCCGGCACCGCTTCGACTCCTCGTCGATGATTTGCAAAGCACGATAGTCGGGATCGGCTGGATCCATAGTGCTAAGAATATCTTCGACAAAACCCATAATGATTCCCAGGGGATTGTTAAACTCATGGGCCATGGAGGCTGTGACCTCACCGAGAGCAACCAGACGCCCCGACATGATTAGCTGCTGCTCCAATTCCTGAGTCTGATGGCGTAGCTTCCCTTCACTTTGGCGCAGTGCTTCCTCCGTGCGCTTGCGCTCGCTGATATCCATGGTGGCACCAAGCATCCGAACCGGCCGCCCGCCGTCGCGCAGAACCGCGGCGCTGGTAAAAAGCCAGAGGACCGCGCCGTCGGGGCGGACTGCGCGGAACTCGATCTCGTAGGGTACATCCTGGTCTAGCGCGCGCTGAATCGCCTCTGATACTAACCCCTGATCCTCAGGGTGAATGAGCGCGGCAAACCTTTCCACCGTACCATCGAACTGATCCGGCCTCACACCGTGAATAGCGTACAGCGAATCACTCCACGAGATCTGATTGGTGACGATGTCCCAATCCCAGACGCCAAGCTTACCGGTTTGCGTGGCCAGGCGCAGGCGCTGCTCGCTCTCACGCAGCGCGACTTCCACGCGCTTGCGCCGGGTAATGTCCCGGGCGATCTTGGACGCGCCGACGATGTTTCCTTTGGTATCTCTGATGGGCGACACAGTCAGGGAAATGTCCAGCAGGCTTCCGTCCTTGCGTCGCCGAACCGTCTCATAGTGTTCGATCGGCTCGCCACGCCGAATGTGCCCAAGAATATCTGGCTCCTCATCATCGCGCCCCGGCGGAATCAAAAGTGTGACAGGCTTGCCGATCACCTCTTCAGCCGTGTAGCCA
>Ga0137403_10008284_pt1 | contig 11640 bp, 6 predicted proteins | sample CZOMad2_1_16fung_FD_122057 | JGI IMG/M metagenome (GOLD analysis project Ga0137403, IMG submission 122057) | Vadose zone soil fungal communities from Angelo Coast Range Reserve, California, USA - CZOMad2_1_16fungal (Hybrid Assembly) | ecosystem: Environmental > Terrestrial > Soil > Vadose zone...
GAACAGCGCCGAGGTCAAGGTCGACGTTAATCCGTTGACCGGAATGGCGACGGTCGGCCCGGATGCGACTCCGACGCTGGTCAAGCAGTACAACAAGCCCTATACGTATCCGCCTGACTCGCTGACCAACAACGAGATCGGCTGGAAGACGGAGTGGCTGGACCACCGGCTCCAGGTCAATGGCTCGGCGTATGTCATGGACTGGAAGAACGTCCAGACGCTGATCTACAACCCGCCCATCTTTGGCAATACGACGTTCGGCGTGCAGGGACCCGACTACAGGATCAAGGGTGCCGAGTTGCAGATCGTCGCGCGGGTCACCGAAGGCTTGACGCTGCAGGGTTCGATTTCGCACAACAACGCATCGGAGACCAACTCGCCGTGCATCAAGTCGACGAACAAGGTGGCGAATAACCCGACGCCGCTCGGCCAGTGCATCACGCAGGTCTGGTCGTCCAGCTTGAGCCAGAACGTGCCGCTGCAAAACCCGCTCGGGACCGTGGGCGCGCATCCGGCCTTTTCGCCGACCATCGAGTACAACCTCCGGGCGCGCTATGACTGGCACGTCAACGATTACAAGATGTTCTTCATGGTCGGCGCGGAGCACGTCGGCGACATGCAGAACGAGCCGAGCAGCTTCCAGTCCGGCTATGGAACCACCGTACCGACGACGACATGGCTGCGATACGACCAGCCGGCCTACACGACATATGACGCGGCCTTCGGCTTCGCGAAGGACCAGTGGCATGTCGAGGCCTATGGCACGAACCTCGGCAATTCCGACGCGAGCCTGTTCACGTCGTCCGCGCAGTTCATCAAGTCGGAGGTGCCGCTGCGGCCGCGGGTGCTCGGCATCAAGGTCGGATTCAAGTTCTGACGTTGGGCGCCGCCCCGGCGGCGCAGTCGGCGCCCATGACTGCCACAGCAACCGCCCATGCGACCTCGACCGTGGAGTCCGAGGTCGGGCGCATACGCACGCTCGTCAAAGAGCGGCGTTTCGCCGAGGGCGTGGCGGCCGCGACCGCCCTGCTCGGGCGGGTACCCGAAAACCGCGACGTCCTCTATCTGCTCGCGCTCGGCCAACGCCATCTCACCCGGACCGCGGACGCGCTCGCGACGCTCGATCAACTCGGGCGGTTCCATCCCGGCTATAGCCGCCTGTATCAGGAGCGCGGCCATTGCTACGTGGCGATGAAGGACGCGCCGCAGGCTATCCAGGCATTCCTGCGCGCCGTCACGATCAACCCGGCACTGCCGGCGAGCTGGGGCATGCTGGAAGGTCTCTACCGGATGTGCGGTGACGCCGACAACGGAGCCAAAGCCGCCGCCCACGTCGCGAAACTCAAGACGCTGCCGCAGGAAGTGATCACGGCGACCGGGCTGTTCAGCGACGGCGACCTCTTGGCGGCGGAGAAAATCATCCGCGCGTTCCTGCTTGCCAACGGCGATCACATCGAGGCGATGCGCCTGCTGGCGCGGATCGGCGCTGCCCTCGAGGTGTTCGACGACGCGGAGTTGCTGCTCGAGGCGGTGCTCGAGCGCGTCCCCACCTACGTCGCTGCCCGCCACGATTACGCCACGGTGTTACTCGGACGGCACAAGTACCAGCAGGCCCTGGCCGAGCTCGACAAATTGTTGGGCGTCGATCCGGCCAATCGTCAGTACCGGACGCTGCACGCCGCCGCCATGGTGGGCCTCGGCGACCATCCCCGCGCCATCACCCTCTATCAGGATCTGCTGCGCGATGCGCCGCCGGGATTGCCCAATGCTGCCGAACTGCATCTGTCGATCGCGCATTCGCTGAAAACACTGGGGCGCCGGAATGATGCGATCGACGAGTACCGGGCGGCGGCCCGGGAGCGTTCGGATTTTGGAGATGCGTACTGGAGCCTCGCCAACCTCAAGACCTACCGGTTCACCGACGCAGAGCTCGCGTCGATGCGCGCAGCGGAGACCGGGCCTCTGACCAGGCTCGTCGACCGCTACCACCTGTGTTTCGCGCTCGGCAAGGCCTATGAGGACCGCGGGGAATACTCTGAGTCCTGGCGCTACTACGAGCGCGGCAATGAATTGAAGCGCGCCGAGAGCCGCTACCGTCCGGAAGTGATCGAGCTCAACACGGCGAAGCAAAAGGCGGTCTGCACCCGGGATTTCTTCGAGCAGCGCACGGACTTTGGCGCCGCAAGCACGGCGCCGATCTTCGTGGTCGGGCTGCCGCGCTCGGGTTCGACGCTGATCGAGCAAATCCTGGCCTCACACTCCGCGGTGGAGGGCACGCAGGAGCTCGCCGAGATCCCGCGCTACGTGCTCGAATTGCAGGGCCGCGAGCGGGATTTCGAGTCCCCGCGATATCCGGCCGTGCTCGCGCAACTTCCCATAGGGAAATCCGCGCGCTTTGCCGAAAGGTATCTGGACGACACCCGCGTCTATCGGACCGGCAAGCCGCGGTTCATCGACAAGATGCCGAACAATTTCCGGCACATCGGCTTCATCCACCTGATGTTCCCGAATGCGAAGATCATCGACGCGCGGCGTGAGCCCATGGCCTGCTGCTTCGGGAACCTCAAGCAGCTCTTCGCGCGCGGTCAGGAGTTCGCCTACAGCATCGAAGACATTGCCCGCTACTACCGTACTTACCTCGAGCTGATGGAGCACTGGGACGCCGCGCTGCCGGACCGGGTGCTGCGTGTCCATCACGAGGACGTGGTCGACGACCTCGAGCGCAGTGTCCGACTCATCCTCGACTTCTGCGATCTGCCCTTCGAACCGGCCTGCGTCGAATTCCACCGCACCGAACGCAGCATCCGTACCGCGAGCTCGGAGCAGGTGCGCCGGCCCATCTTCCGCGAGGGCCTCGACCAGTGGCGCAACTTTGAGGCCTGGCTTGGCCCGCTGCGCGTAGCGCTCGGCGACGCACTCGTGCGCTATCGCCGCTAGGCCGCTCCCGCGAGGCCAAAACCCAAGATGCCCTCCGGACGCAACGAGCCCTGTCCCTGCGGCAGCGGCCGCAAGTACAAGCACTGCTGCGGCAAAACTCCAGCCGACGGATCCGCCCCGAAACGGCCGCTGCCGGATGCAAGGTTCGCGCGTGTGCTACGGCAGAACCAGGACAAGGACGCGCTGGCGGCGCTCGAGTCGGCCAGCCGCTCCCTGCCGGGCGATGCTCAGGTGCATTATCTGCTTGGCCAGGCGCTCGAGGAGCATGGCCTGCTCGAGCGGGCAGCCGAGAGCTTCGGGCGCGCGACCACTCTCAACCCTAAGTTCGCCGAGGCGCACAACGACTTGGGCGAAGTGCTGCTCCGGCTGGGACGAACGGACGCCGCGATCGCGAGCTGTCAGCGGGCGCTCGCGCTTCGGCCGAGCTTTGCCGCGGCCCTTGGCAATCTCGCCAACGCCGAGCGCGCGCGCGGCGCGCTCGCCGCGGCGATCGAGGGGTACCGGCGCGTGATTGCGCTCGAGCCGGGGCTCGCCGAGGCTCACCGCAACCTCGGCAGCGCGCTTATCGAGGCCGGCGACAGGGAGGCGGCAATCCACAGCTTGCAAAGGGCGGTTGAGCTGCGCCCCGAATTTGCCCGCGCCGTCACGCAGCTCGCGCGCGCGCTGACCGCCGCCGGTCGCGGAGCGGAGGCGGTCCCCCATTACGAGCGACTGTTGGCGCGCGAGCCGCGTATCGAAACCCTCGACGAGTATGCGGCCCTGCTGGCAGGGCTCGGGCGCCATGAGGCGTCGGCACGCTGCTATCGCGACTTGCTCGAACGGACGCCGCGTGATGGGCGGCTGCATGCCAACCTTGGGTTTGTGCTGCATTGTCTCGGCGACTTCCGCGCCGCGATCGAGCACTGCCGGCGGGCGATCGAGCTCGAGCCGCGGCTGCCGGAAGCGCACCTCCACCTCGGCAACTCGCTGCTCGCGCTGAATGCATTGTATGAGGCCGATGGCGCCTACCGTGCGGGACTCGAGATCGCCCCGGACCATGCCGCGCTTCACACCGCGCATGCCATGGCCGAGCGAGCCCTCGGGCGGCTCGCGGATGCGGAAGCGAGCACGCGGCGGGCGCTCGCGCTCCGTCCTGACGCTGCCGACACGCTGGCGCTGCTCGGCAGCCTCGCCATCGACCATGGTCGGTTCGACGAGGCAGAGGACTTGCTGCGCAAAGCGTTGGCCATCGATCCGGAGTTGCCCGAGGCGCTGGGCAGCCTCGCCGCGTTGCGCAAGATGAGCCCGGCCGACGTATGGTGGCGCGACGCCGCGGAGCGCGTGCTGGCACGCGGTCTGCCGGTCGCACACGCCATCAACCTGCACCATGCCCTGGGCAAGTATTACGATGATGTCGACGACCGTGATGCGGCCTTCCAACATCATCGGACGGGAAACGAGCTGGCCCGTCGCACCCGATTACGCTACGACCGTGCAGAGATGACGCAGCGGGTGACGCGGACCCTCGAGGCCTTCGATCGAAATGCGCTCGCGGCCCTGCGGCCGGGCGGGCTCGCCTCCGAACGCCCGGTATTCGTCGTCGGCATGCCGCGATCGGGCACGAGCCTGACCGAACAGATCCTCGCCTCGCACCCGGAGGTCCATGGCGCGGGCGAGCTGCTCTACTGGATCTTTGCGGCGGACGCCGAGCGCGCGGCGACCACGGAGAAGCGTGCTGCGACGATAGCCGATCTCGGCCGTGCCTATCTGGAGGGGCTCGCGACGCAGGCACCCGACGCGTCTCGCGTCGTCGACAAGCTGCCCGTCAACTTCAGGAACATCGGCCTCATTCACGCGGCGCTGCCGGGTGCCCGGTTCATTCACCTCGAGCGGAATTCGCTCGACACGTGCCTGTCGATCTACTTCCAGGGGTTCTCCGCCGCGCACCCCTACGCGACTGACTTCGGCGACCTCGCGCATTACTACCATGAGTACCGGCGCCTGATGGCACACTGGCGCGCCGTGCTGCCCCCGCATAGGCTCCTCGAGGTGCGGTACGAGGACCTCGTCGACGATCCCGAAGGCTGGAGCCGCCGCATGCTTGCGCACATCGGGCTCCCGTGGGATCCGCGCTGCCTCGAGTTCCACCGCACCCATCGGCCGGTCCTGACCGCGAGCAACTGGCAAGTGCGCCAGCCCATCAGCAAGGGCTCAGTCGATCGGTGGCGTCGCTACGAGCGCCTCATCGGGCCACTGCGCGAGGCGCTCGGCGACGATGCACTGATTCGTTACCGTGATTAGGGCTTAGTCCGCCTTGCGCGAGTTCGACGCGCTGCTCGACTGAGCCGCGGATCAAGGGGTCCCCCGCAGTGTCGATTGGTTATTGTCGACAATCTGCAATTGTGTTACGCTTACGTGACTCTATTGACCGGGTAATTACCGAGTACGCCGATGCCGCAGGCCGCTCCCACAGTGCTCCAACTGGTGCAGTCGAACTCGCTCCCCGCGCTGGTACAGGCCGAGATCGAGCAACTGATACTGCGGGGAGAACTCGCCATAGGTCAGCGCATCAACGAAAGCGACCTCGCGTCACGCTTCGGGATGAGCCGCGGTCCGATCCGGGAGGCCCTGCGGGCCCTGGAGGAGTCTCGTCTGGTGCGCTCGGAGAAGAATCGCGGCGTTTTCGTCCGGGAAGTATCGGTCGATGAAGCCGACGAAATTTATGACGTGCGCGAAGCCCTCGATCAATTGGTCGGTCAGCGCGTCGCTGAGCGCGCCACGCCGGACCAGCTTCGCGAACTGGAGGCGGTCGTGGCAGCGATGGACGGCGCAACCGGCGCACACGACATCAAGAGCTACCACGCGTTGAATTTGAAGTTCCACGATATGCTCGTGGACTTTGCGGGGAATGCGCGCCTCACGGAAAGCTACCGGCTGCTGACCAAAGGGCTGCTGCTGTTCCGCCTTCGCGGGCTGCAGGATGGCGGCGGGTTCGCGGTGTCCAACACGGAGCACAAGGCAGTGCTCGAGGCCGTCGCCGCGCGAGATTCGGCGCGGGCTGGGCGGTTGCTTCGCCGACACGCGGTGGAGAGTCGCGCCCGAATGCACAAGGCGGCCGCCGTCGCCGCCACGGCGAAATGACCGGATCATTGCCGCAGTTTTTCACGGGCGGCCGTTCGCATGGAGTAGAGAATTTGCATACCGATGTCACTGTAAACGGCCGCACCTACCGCTGGATGGATCGTCCGCTGGTCGTCGTCTGCGTGGACGGCTGTCAGTTCGAGTACATCACGGCTGCCGTCGGGGCCGGTGCCGCGCCCTTCCTCGGCCGGTTGCTTGCGGGCGCGGGCACCAGTTTCATCGCTGACTGCGTCATGCCGAGCTTCACCAACCCCAACAATTTGTCGATCGTGACGGGTGTGCCTCCTGCCGTGCACGGGATATGCGGCAACTACTTCTTCGACTCAGAGCGAGGCGAGGAAGTGATGATGAACGACCCGCGCCATCTGCGGGCCGGAACCATCCTGGCGGCGTTTTCCAGCGCCGGTGCCAGGGTCGCCGTGATCACGGCGAAGGACAAGCTGCGCAAACTCCTGGGTCACCGGATGACGGGTATTTGCTTCTCGTCCGAAAAGGCCGACCAGGCTAGCTTGGCCGAGAACGGCATCGAGAACGTGCAGGGCCGCGTCGGCATGCCTGTTCCATCCGTGTACAGCGCGGAGCTATCGGAATTCGTCTTCGTGGCAGGCGTGAAGCTGATGGAAAGCGAGCGGCCCGACCTCATGTACCTGTCCACGACCGACTACGTCCAGCACAAGGCCGCCCCCGGCACGCCGGCGGCGAATGATTTCTACGCAATGATCGACCGCAATCTCGCGCGACTCGACGCACTGGGGGCCACGATTGTCCTCACCGCCGATCACGGCATGAACGCCAAACATGGCGACGATGGTCAGCCCAATGTGATTTACCTGCAGGACAGTCTCGATGCTTGGTTCGGAGCATCCAAGGCGCGGGTGATCCTGCCTATCACTGACCCGTATGTCGTGCACCACGGTGCCCTCGGTTCCTTCGCCCTCGTGTACCTGCCGGAACCGGCCACCCAGCGCGCGGCGGCCGAGCGGGTCGCCGCGCTTCCCGGAATCGAAATGGTTCTGACGCGCGCCGAAGCCGGGGTGAAGTTCGAGCTGCCGTCGGACCGTATCGGCGACCTCGTGGTCGTGTCTCGGCTGGACACGGTCATCGGCACCAGCCGCGATCGGCACGACCTGTCCGGGCTCGACGTTCCGTTGCGCTCACACGGCGGTTTGTCGGAGCAGAAGGTACCGTTGCTCGTCAATCGCAGTGTGAGCAATCAGCCTGAAGGCCGCCGTTGGCGCAACTTCGACGCCTTCGACCTTGGGCTGAACCTCGTCAGTCGACCCTCGTAGGAGCAAGCGATGTCCGCCGGCGCCATACCATCCGCACCGCGCGAGCTGATTCGCGAGTCGCTGCGAATCGCAGGCGAGAAGGTGCTCCGTGACCAGGTCATCGAGATTCGTCATCCCTATAGCGGTGCGCTCGTGGGTACCGTTCCGAAAGCCTCTCTCGACGACGTCAAACGCGCGCTGCGGATTGCGCGGAGCTTCAGGTCCACGCTCACGCGCCACGACCGCTACCGAATTCTCATGAAAGCGGGTGCCATCATTGCATCGAAGCGCGCCGATCTCGCGCGCCTGATCACGCTGGAGTCGGGCCTCTGTCTCAAGGATTCGGAGTACGAGGTCGGACGTGCCTCGGATGTCCTGCTGTTCGCAGCCAACCAGTCGTTGGTCGACGACGGCGAAGTGTTCTCGTGCGATCTCACCGCGCATGGGAAGAGCCGCAAGGTCTACACCATGAAGGAGCCGCTGCTCGGCGCCATCACCGCGATCACTCCGTTCAATCATCCACTGAATCAGGTGATCCACAAAGTGGCTCCCGCGGTGGCCACCAACAACCGGGTCGTGCTCAAGCCCAGCGAGAAGACACCGCTGACCGCGTTTGCGCTGGCAGACATCCTCTATGACGCCGGGCTGCCGCCTGAAATGCTCTCGGTGCTGACGGGCGATCCCGCCGAGATCGCCGATGAACTGTTGACCAGTGCGGACGTTGATCTGGTCACCTTCACCGGCGGCGTGTCGGCCGGCAAGTACATTGCCGCCAAGGCGGTATACAAGCGCCAGGTGCTGGAACTCGGCGGGAACGATCCCATCATCGTACTCGAGGATGCGGACCTCGAGGAGGCAGCCGCTCTCGCGGCGAGCGGCTCCTACAAGAACTCGGGCCAGCGATGCACCGCCGTCAAGCGCATGTTGGTTCAAGAGAGCGTGGCCGACCGTTTCGTCGAGCTGCTCGTGGAGAAGACCCGTGCCGTCAGGTACGGCGATCCGTTCGATCCCACGATGGATATGGGCACGGTGATCGATGAGCCATCGGCGAAGCAATTCGAGGCGGTCGTGAACGAAGCGGCGGCGGACGGCGCCCGGCTGCTGATGGGCAATGTCCGCCGCGGCGCGCTGTACTCGCCGACCGTGCTCGACCGGGTCACGCCGAACATGAGGGTGGTGCGACATGAGACCTTCGGCCCCGTCTCGCCCGTCATCCGCTTCAAGACCGTGGAGGAGGCAATCAGTATCGCGAACGGAACCGCCTACGGCCTATCCTCGTCGCTCTGCACCAACCGCATCGACCTGATCACCCGCTTCATCCGGGAGCTGCATGTCGGCAGCGTGAACGTGCGCGAGGTCCCGGGCTATCGCCTGGAGATGACGCCTTTCGGAGGCATCAAGGACTCCGGGCTCGGCTACAAGGAAGGCGTACTGGAATCCATGAAGAGCTTCTGCAACACGAAGACGTATTCGCTGCCTTGGTAATCGATGCGAATCGCAGTATAGAGCACGAACGGGCATGGGCAGCACAGTCATTCTAGACCTGATGGGCGGAGTCGCGCTGCTCCTCTGGGGACTGCACATGGTCCACAGCGGCGTCGTGCGCGCCTTCGGCGCCGATCTCCGGCGTCTGCTTGGAATCGCCCTGCAGAACAGATTTCGCGCATTTCTGGCAGGCGCATTCGTCACGGCCCTTCTCCAGAGCAGCACGGCGACGGGCTTGATGGCCGCCTCGTTCGTTACCGGCGGCACTTTGGATCTGGTTCCCGCGCTCGCCGTCATGCTCGGCGCCAACGTGGGCACCACGCTGGTCGTACAGATTCTGTCGTTCAACATCGCCGTCGTGACGCCCGTCCTGCTGCTGACCGGTGTGATCGCCTTCAAGCGCGGCGGCAGAACCCGGACGCGCGATCTGGGGCGGGCCGTCATCGGGATCGGGTTGATGCTGCTGGCGCTGCACATCTTTCTCGGCGCTCTGGTGACGACGGAAAGCGTGCCCATCTCGCGCGCACTGCTGGGCGCGATCACGAATCAGCCGTTTCTGTGCTTGGTGGTCGTGGCAGCCCTGACCTGGGCGGTACACTCGAGCGTGGCGGTGGTGCTGGTCGTCATGTCGCTCGGGGCCGCCCACCTCATCCCCCCGACAGCGGTGCTCGCCATGGTGCTCGGCGCGAACGTCGGCAGCGCTCTCAACCCGCTGATCGAGACCAGTCAACGGGGGAACCTGGCCAGCCGGCGGCTTCCGATCGGCAATCTCCTGACGCGCCTCGTCGGCTGCGCGCTGGTACTCCCGTTTCTGCATCCGATCGCGGATGCACTCCAGCGGTACGAGCCGAATCCTGCGCGCTTGGCCGCCGATTTTCACACGACCTTCAACATACTGCTGGCGCTGGTCTTCATCGGCCCTCTCGATCTCTTGGCCAAACAACTCACACGCTGGTTGCCCGACCAGCAGAAGTCCGCGGACCCGGGCACTCCGGTCTATCTCGACGCCGCCGCCTCCGGCGCTCCCGCCGTCGCGCTGGTCTGCGCCGCCCGCGAGGTCCTGCGGATGGGCGACCTGGTCGAAACCATGCTGCGGCAGGCGATGACGGCGCTGCTGACCAATGACCGCAAACTGGTCGCCGAGATCAGCAACATGGACGACGCCGTCGACAGCCTCAATGAGGCGGTGAAACTGTACGTCACGCGCCTGACACGCGACGCCCTCGATGACCGCGACGGCTATCGTGCGATGGAGATCGTTTCGTTCTCGATCAACCTCGAGCACGTCGGCGACATCATCGACAAGAATCTGATGGACCTTGCGTCCAAGAAAATCAGGCGCGGCATCACGTTCTCGAAGGAGGGTGAGGCTGATCTGGTCGAGTTTCACCGGCAAGTCATCGATAGCCTCAAGCTCGCGGTGGGAATTTTCATGTCGGGCGACATGAACGTCGCCCGCCAGCTGGTCGCGGCAAAAGCGCAGTTGCGCGAGAAGGAGTTTGCCGCTGCAGAACGCTACCTGGTGCGCCTGCGGGAGGGAACGCCGGAAACGATCGAGTCGTACTCGCTGGATTTGGACATTCTGCGCGATCTCAAGCGTGTGCACTCGCACCTGTGTTCGGCTGCCTATCCCGTCCTCGAACGCGCGGGAGCGCTGCAGCCCAGCCGTCTCAAGGACCCCGTGTCGAGCCGGCGCAAAGCCCCGGCAAACCGACTCCCTGCCAAATGAGGATGTCATGTCCGACCCGATACTGCTGACGCCAGGCCCTCTGACGACCTCTGCGGAGACCAAGTTGGCGATGCTCTCGGACTGGGGATCGTGGGACAGCGCCTTCAACGAATTGACCGCATCGGTGTGCCGTGATCTCGCTGCCTTCGTCAACGCGCAAGACGACCATGTCTGTGTCCCGCTGCAGGGCAGCGGGACGTTCAGCGTCGAAGCGGCGCTCGGCACGCTCGTTCCCAAGGGCGGGAAGGTGCTCGTGCCCGAGAATGGCAGCTACTGCAAGCGTATCGTGCGGATCTTAAGCTATCTGGGCCGCGAAGCGGTCGTGCTGCCGCACGCCGAGGACGAGCCGGCTGACCCGGCGCGGATCGACGCCGCGTTGACCGCGGATACCTCGATCTCCCATGTCGCTCAAGTGCACTGCGAGACCGGGACGGGAATCCTGAATCCGCTGCCGGAAATCGCGGCGATCGTCGCGAATCACGGCCGCGGCCTGATCGTCGATGCGATGAGCTCCTACGGAGCCATACCCATCGACGCTCGGACCATCCGCTTCGACGCTCTCATTGCGGCGTCGGGGAAATGTCTCGAGGGCGTGCCTGGCATGGGTTTCGTCATCGCCCGGCGGACGACCCTGCAGGGCTCCGCCGGCAACAGTTGTTCGCTCGCCATGGACTTGCTCGACCAGTGGCAGTACATGCAGAAGACAGGGCAGTGGCGGTTCACGCCGCCGACGCATGTCGTGGCCGCTCTACGCGCCGCCATCGACCAATACCAGGCGCAGGGCGGCCCGGCGGCCCGGCTGGCGCGCTACACGGAGAACTGCGCCGCGCTGGTATCCGGCATGCGGGCGTTGGGCTTCAAGACATTCCTGCCGGACGCCTTGCAGGCTCCGGTCATCGTCACGTTTCACTCTCCGCCCGATTCCAAGTACGACTTCACCGACTTCTATCGCCGGGTGCGCGGCCGCGGATTCATTCTGTATCCGGGTAAGCTGACGGCCGTCGATACCTTCCGCATCGGCTGTATCGGTGCGATCGGCGCCGACACCATGACACAGGCCGTGTCCGCCGTCGCCGACGCCCTGTGCGAGATGGGAGTCCG
>Ga0137403_10008285_pt1 | contig 11638 bp, 10 predicted proteins | sample CZOMad2_1_16fung_FD_122057 | JGI IMG/M metagenome (GOLD analysis project Ga0137403, IMG submission 122057) | Vadose zone soil fungal communities from Angelo Coast Range Reserve, California, USA - CZOMad2_1_16fungal (Hybrid Assembly) | ecosystem: Environmental > Terrestrial > Soil > Vadose zone...
GCAACCGCGCTTCTTTGCGTTTGCCGCCAATCCCGTTGTGAAACAGGAGCGCCTCGCCAATCGCCAGCTTGGGCGCAGCCGAGTGAGTGCCGATCTCTTCGAACTTGCGAATGTCGGTCTTTTGCTTTTCTTCAGCCGCGAACAACGGCCAGATCTTCGCAATCTTTTCGCGCTTGACGTAAAGCAGCCCCGTGCCCTTGGGCGCGTAGAGCCATTTGTGCAGGCTGGTGCCGAAGTAATCGCAACCCAGATCAGCCTGTTTGAAATAGAACTGCGCGAATGAATGCGCGCCGTCGACGATGGTTTCGACGCCGCGCTTGCGCGCCATTTCGCAGACGGCTTTGACCGGCGTGATTTGTCCGGTGATGTTGATCTGATGCGCGATTTGAATCAGCCGTGTGCGCGGCGTGATTGCTCTCTCAAAGGCGCCGGTGATCTCCTGGATGTTTTTGGGCGGAATCGGAATCTTGATCAAGTTGAGCTTGATGCCTTCGCGTTGCTCGCGTTGCCGGATCGTGGTGAGCATGCGGCCGTAATCCTGGGTCGTCGTCAGTACTTCATCCCCCGATTTCAGATCGTAGCCGAGCAGCAATGTCTCAAGGGATTCAGAGGCGTTACGGGTGATAGCAATCTCTTCGCGATCGCAGCCGAATAACTCAGCCAGGCCCGTGCGAATCGTCTCAGACTGCGGCTCGAGGATTTGCCACATCGTGTACGCCGTCGCGTCTTCCTGCTGCCAGATGTAACGGACCAGCGCTTCGGTGACCAGGCGCGGGCTGGGAGAGACGCCGCCATTGTTCAGATTGATCATGCCGCGCGTGACGGTGAAGGCCTGCTGGATCTCAAACCAGAAATCTTCATCCATCGCCGCCTGTCCCGGCGTGAGATGCGCGACCGTTTTCGTCGCCGCTTGAATCTTCGTTAGCAATGCGCCGACCGTTGACGACGTGACGGCGGCGAGGCCAAGGCTTTTGCCGGTCAGTGAAAGAAAGTTGCGGCGGTCAAGTTCTTTTGGTTTCATGGGGCCTCTCGTTTTCGCTGGAAGCGCGGACGTGTCGTCCGCAGTGCGAGCGCAACTGGCTCGCTTGGTTTGCTTTCTTCAATGATCGTTTTCGCGCTTCGCGCTCAGGGCGGACGGGTCGAGCATCCAGCGAGGCTGCCCCGCCGAGGACCGCGCACGTCCGCGCTCTCAGCTCAACGTTCGACTTCATACCCGGCGTCAACCCAGGCCTTGGTTCCGCCGGTCACGTTGAGCAGGTTCTTGAAACCTAGTTGCTGGAGGATGCTGGTTCCAGCGCTGGAGCGATAGCCGCCGGCGCAGATGACCGCTGTCTGTGCGTGTGGTTTCAGATTCAAGCGCGGCAGCTGGTCGACCAATTTCGCCAACGGCGCGGTGGCTGTGTGCGGAGCGTGCCCACTTGAGTACTCAACCGAACGGCGCACGTCGACAATTTGCAGGTCCGGTTGTGTTTCGATCAACTCTTTCAGTTCAGCCACACTGATTTGCGGTACCACGTCGTATTCGAGGCCAGCTTCGCTCCATGCCTCCATCCCGCCCATAAGATAACCCTGCAGATTCTCCAGGCCCACGCGCGCCAGACGCAGTTGGGCCTCGGCAACTTTTTCATCTGAATTGGCCACGATCACAATCGACGCGGTGATCGGAATCAGCGAACCGGCCCACGACGCAAATTGTCCGCCGAGACCGATGTTAAGCGCGCCCGGGACGTGACGGGCGCCAAACTCTGTCGCGTCACGAGTGTCGAGAATAACGGAACCCTGGGCGAAGAATTTGCAAACCTGGGACGGCGACAGCGCTGACGCCGGGGGCAATCCAGTCAGGGATTCGGCACCAGTGCGATTAATCTCAGCGTCGCGGGAAAAGTAAGCGGGCGCTTCCGGCAGGTCAGTAGTCAGCAACGTGATGAACTGTTCTTTGCTCATCGGCTGCAGTGCATAATTAAACTTACGCTGCTCACCGATGGTCGAGGAGGTTTCGGTCGAAAGATTGCGGCCGCACATTGAGCCGGCGCCGTGGGCCGGAAAAACTTCCACCGCATCGTCGAGTCGCAGAAGTTTGTCGTGCAGGCTGTCGTACATCATTGCAGCCATTATCTGGGGCGTGTACCCTTTGCCGCCGGCGAGATCGGGACGGCCCACATCGCCGATGAACAAAGTATCGCCGGTCAGAACTTTTTGCGGTTGGTCAGAGATTTCAGTGTCAGACACCAGGACGCAGATACCTTCCGGAGTGTGTCCGGGAGTCTCCAGCACGCGCAGTTTCACGCGGCCGACAATCAGCTCGTCGCCATTTTTGACGGCGCGATGGGGAATGGTGGCGTACGCCTGCTCGCCAAAAATGATTTCCGCGCCAGAGCGGGCCGCCAGTTCGCGGTGACCGCTGACAAAGTCCGCGTGCAGATGCGTTTCGATCACATACTTTATTTTGAGGTTCCGGGCGGCAGCTTCGTCGAGGTACTGATCGACGTCGCGCTGCGGATCGACGACGACAGCTTCACCGTCTGAGCCAATCAGATAAGAAGCATGGGCCAGGCAGTTAAGATAGAATTGCTTGAAGTACATCGCAGTTATCCATTCGCAACGGTGGAGTTGTCGGCAGGATTCTCTCGCAGAATGCGGCAGGCGGCAAGGCGGTTCGTCTAATCCCGGTCGTAATTGTTAGAATCGTCGGACTCTAAGTGTATCTCCAAGGTGCGCTCCGCGATCTTGAGAAAGACGCGAATCCTGGCATCTGGACGGTTTATTCCTTCCGCATCCCTCTTCGCCCGATCAAAGTCGAACATTGCCAATGTCGCCAGAGTGTCTGAGAGTTGGTTGGCGCCGTTGGCAACCGGATTTTCATTAGCAGTGTTTATTTCGCCGTCATTGTAGTATTGCTGACCAAAACCATTCATCGTAACGGCGGCGGCCGTAATCTCGTTAAATTGTTCGATCAGCGGTTCGACAATTTGAAAAGCGCGATTAACGTCGTGTGGCGCGAGTGCGCGACTAATCGCCAGCAAGGCCTGCATCTGTTCGCCGTCTTCAGCGCGCGCGGACATCGTGACCAGGCTTCTTGCCTGTTCGAGATATTGCACCGCCAGCGATTTCTTAAAGCCGGGTCCAATATGATCGAGAATCTGATTGATCAAGTTCGTGCGCTCCGACGGCGGAATCTTGGCAAGCAACTTCAGGGCTTCGTCGAATCTTCCTTTTTCCGCTGCTGTGGTAACAGCCTGGTCACGTAGAGTCGACAGGACCTGCTTCCGTTGGGTTGCGTTACTGATTCGGTCAGCGACGATCTGGCGGGCGCGTGGAATGTCGCCGGTGGTCGCGATTCTGGTCGCGACCTGCTGATAGAGATAGTCTCGCATCTGCGGTGGCGCCTGGGCCACCGATTCCAATGCAGTTTCGACCGGTTCGGTAGTGGCGGCCGTTTGATATCGCTGCCATTCCGTGCCTTGCTGATTCACTGACCCAATTAATTCGCTGACTTTCTTTTCAATTGCAACTGCGCGATCTGCCGCATACGCTTTGATTTCAGGTTCCATTTGCCTGATGAGAGTGGCCAGAGCACGCGCGCCGCCGTATTCCGGCGAGTAAGGGCTTTCTTCGGACGGTGCATAAGACAGCATGTCGGAAAGTATTTTCAGAAATAAATCTCGGGATTCTTCGTCGGTGACTAAGGCCTGCGGCTGGGCGTCGCCGTCTTGCTTCTCAACACCTTTCGGTTTCGTTCGGGCGCTCCGCACCAAACTGGAGCACAAATAGGAAGCCTCCGGGCTTTTTATCAAGTCCTGGCCTTCTACCTTCTTCGCCATGTCGTGAGCGAGTCGCTTAGCTAGCTCTCGATCCTTTGCAGACAAACGCGTCAAGGTTTCGATTAGCAAGGCAGACGAGCTACGCTTGAGCATCTCTTCAGCTAACTCGAACGCCCGCTTTGGGTCGGCGGCCATAACCTGGTTTATCAGCGAAGACTCCAGTTCCGCATCAGACATTCCTGGTTGATTCATAAGCTCAGTGGACAGGCGCGTGGACTGGAGGAACTTCAAAGCCGCTGCGGGATCGTACGGGGTCAAAGCGCTAATGATTTGTTGCCGGAGCGTTATGGCTCGTTGGTAATCGGCGTCGTCGTGCTCTTCATCTGCGCTGTCGGCGATGATCTGCGAGACGGTTTCCATCGCCTGCGCCATCAATTTTGAGGCCTCTTTCTCATTCGATGGCCACAGTAATTGCGCCGCTTTGATCCGCATTGCGACTCGCGTTTCAGGTAGACGAAACTGGTCCAGGTTCTTGGCGGTTTCGATTAGCAACGCGAGACCCTTGGCCTTTCGCGTGTTCTCGTTCTTGCCGACCTCCAACTCCTCGTCAGTGGCTTTCCGCAATTCGACGACCTTGATTTCGTATGCTCCTGGCGCCGCATCATCAGCCAACGCACCGACTTCAACGCGGTAAGTGCCCGCAAATTCAGAGACGATGCGGACGTCTTCCACGCCCTCACTTCCGGACGGGGTGTCGACCTCGCGTAGCAACTTCCCGTCCGGCGCGAACACGCGGACGACGACATCCAAACCACGCTGGTCGACTGCGAGTTGAGCAAATTGATCCTTTGTCAGGCTGATGGTGTAACTGTGCGTCTGTCCGGCGGACAGTTTTCCTTCTATGGGAATGCTAAGCTGAAGAGACGTGGAGATGCCCTGTGCGAAGGTAGTTGGCCCAACCAACAAGAGCAACAGCGAGAGAAGAACACTGAGTCGGCGCATGGTCAGTTCCTTTGTTGTGTAACAGCGGACTTGGTTTTGCTCAGTACAGCTATGAATCTATGACACCGAACCAGTGTCGATAGTTCCTTAAGAATACTTCAGACGGGTGGCAAACCAACGTGGGTTACCTCGTTGGGCGGGTGGTGAAAGGTTCAGTATTACGCTGTGGTTTCGCCGGGCGGGAATTTGTAGAACTCTCGCGCAGGCTTTAGCGGCCGCAGCATCCAGTAAGGCCGCCGCGTCCCATCGGGTGAATGTTGTCCGGCGGGGCGGGTCATCGCCAGCCATTTCCGATAGACCTCGCGCGATTTCTCAGTGTCTACATGGATGTCGGCATAGGTGTCGGTGCTTTCGGCTTTGCGGACGCGCACGGCCTGGTGCCAGCAGTGCATTCCCGAAATCGGATCGGGATGCACGGGGAAGGTCAGGTTCTGATGTACGCCGACATCGTTCCACCAGATGCGCAAAGTATCGACGTCGCTGGATGCATACGGCCCGGCTCCGCGCTCGCGTTTCATTCCCCATTCGTCGCCCTGGTGATCCAGTTTGACCGTCGCCATTAACTGTTTCTGCCCGTTCTCATGAGTCTTCCAACGACCCATGTGATGACTGCAGGCGACGATGCCGGGCTTAATGCCTTCGGTCACCCAGGCTTTCACCACGAAATAGCCAATCTCAGTTTCGACCCGCACCAGATCGCCGGTGCGGACGCCCACGGTAGCCGCATGCGAAGGATGCAACCAGAGCGGATTCGTGTGCGCAATTTCATTCAGCCACTTCGCATTTGCACTTCTGGTGTGAATCTGAATCGGCAGACGAAATGTCGAGATCAAGATAGTCTGATCAGCCTCCAGATTATCTGGATGAACATGACTCTTAATGTAAGTTGGGATCGCGTATTCGCCCCAGCCCCATTCAGCCAGCGTGCGGGAAAAGAATTCGAGCTTGCCGCTCGGAGTAGGGAAGCCGCGGCGGATTTCGCCATCGACTTTCACCCCAACCCATCGACGACCCTCCGCGTCTCCGTCAGGACTGGGAATCGGTACGACATTCGGCGAAGCCGGTTTCGCCGCGCGAGTGAAGACGCGGCCCAGTTGGTCTTCGCGAATGTCGTCAAGTTCTTCAGTGGGCACGGTCTCTTCATAGATCGCACCAACCCTGCGGCTAATCTCAAACGAGCCATAACGGCGCATGAATTCAAGCGGCGTCAAATCTTCGGCCGCGGCTTTCTCAGGCAGGCCCGGCACCGAGTTTTCAAAAATGAAGCCGTAGTATTCATCGACACTGAGTCTCGTGCCCGGCTTCTTTTTGGATTCAACGAACTGGCGAATCCCCAGCGAGCCCGACGCGTCGATGCGCCAGGTCAGTTCCATCCAGAATTCGTTTTCTTCCCAAACCTCGCCCGGATTTACCTGGCGGGTGTCGGTGATGTCTTCGCCGTCACGCTGGCGCGCAGCGCGCATCACCGGCTGGCGAAAGCCGAGCCACTGCGAGTCGTGCGTTTCGTATGAATGCAAATCGTGACGCTCAGGCCCCAGGCCCATCGGCAAAATGTAATCTGCAAAGTACGACGTCTCGTTCCACACCGGCGTCAACGCGACATGACATCCAATTAACTTCTCGTCCGTCAAAGCTTCGATCCACGAGAAGCCATCAGGATTGGTCCACACGGGGTTGTAAACGCGCGTGAAGTAAGTATCTAAGCGACCGCGTCCTTCCTTTAGAAAGTGCGGAAGCAGGAACGACATCTCGTGCATGGCCAGGGGGAATTCGCGCGGCCAGGTCTTTTCGTTCCACATCTTCGGGTGCGGTGGCGAGTAGATCGGCTTGGGCACAAACTTGTTCCAGGCATTCGGGAAGACGCCGCCCTCAGTCGCCACGGCGCCGAGCAGGCAGTTGATCATGAACAGAGTCCGCGCCACAGACCAGCCATGACTGATTCCCGAAGTCGCGCTGCGCCAGTTGTGACTTGAAAAACGCGTGCCGGCGGTCGAGACAATTTTCGCGATCTCTTCGAGCACCTTCGCATCGACTCCGGATTCGTTTGCCGCGAACTCAAACGTGTATTCGGCGTAAAGGCCTTTTAGAATCCGCTCAAAATCTTCGAAGCTGACCCCTGACCCCTGACCCCTGTCCCCTGCTTCTAAGTATTCCTCCCAATTCCACCAGCGCCGCACGAACTCTCGATTGTAAAGATTGTTTTGAATCAGGTAATTCGCGATAGATAACAGGATTGCCGCTTCTGATCCGGGGTAGGGAGAGATGTATTGGTCGGCGTGCGTCGCGGTGTTGGAAAGCCGAGTGTCAAAGACGATTAGCTTGGCGCCGCTGGTCTTGCCGTCGATGATGCGCTGCGCGTGTGGGTTGAAGTAATGGCCACTCTCGAGGTGCGCGCTGATCAGCAGAATGACTTTCGCGTTCGCATGATCGGGACTGGGACGATCCAGACCCATCCAGAGTTGATAACCTTCGCGCGCGCCCGACGAACAAATGTTGGTGTGCGAGTTGTGACCGTCCACGCCCCACGCCGCGAGAATGCGTTCAGTGAATCCATCTTCACCTGGCCGCCCGACGTGATACATGATCTCGTCGCGGCGATCCTCGACGATCGCTTTGCGTATACGGGCGGCGATCGTGTCGAGCACTTCATCCCAACCGACGCGTTCCCACTTTCCTTCGCCGCGCCTACCCGCGCGCTTCAACGGATAAAGAATGCGATCGGGATCGGTAATCTGATTGAGAGTCGCCGGCCCCTTCGCGCAGTTGCGTCCGCGTGATCCCGGATTCTCAGGATTGCCTTCGAACTTCTGAATCTGGTGAGTTTCTTTGTCGACGTAAGCCAGCAGCCCGCACGCCGACTCGCAGTTGAAACAAGTCGTCGGCACTAATGAATAGTGCCGCTCCTTCCGTCGCGGCCAGGCCTGCGAATCCAACTCAGTCCAATCATCCCAACGTTCCTTTGGCGGAAAGGCCGAGAGATGGATGCGCGACGGGCCGGGATAGCCTTTGTTGTCTTTAAGCATGTGTCAGTGGCGTTAGCCCGTAAGTGCGGCGGCAGCGGATTTCCAGACTCGCCTAAAATTCGTTGGATTCTCGTACGTCTCTGATCAAACCCGCCTTCGACGCAACTGCCGCCGTTCTAATGATGCGAGGCATATACCCATTCCATCTCTGCAATTGCGCGCGCACTTCGCTCTGCGCTGCTTGAAGATCAGGCTGTTGACCTGCGGGCCACCAAGCATCAGAAACAGTTATTCCTGAGAAGGCTGGCTTGTTAATTTCACTCCAAGCCCCGCTCTTCCCTTTGTATTCGAAATTTGTTCCTCCAGTTTCAAGCAGGGCTTTCAAGACGATATTTCTACGCGCACGATCTCGAACGGGATTTGAGCGCCAAAAGACGCCCACTCGTGGTTTCGGTTTATCGTCAATCCAAAAGTCGAGCGTAAGCCAGGCGGCATCGCGTGCAGTCACAGCGCTTCCGATGGGCGGAAGCACAGCCTCAAGATCAAAGGGAATTGCACGAGTCAACGTAGCAGTGGTACTCACAACCCGCCACTTCGAATCGGATTTGATGATTCTGATAATTAATTCCGCAAGCTTCATTTCTTGAATCTCGCACGCAGTCGCTCCATCACCAACTCACCATCTATCAGTTCGACCTTGCCTTCATCAATCTCACGCATTCTTCGCTCCGCTTCTTCAGCCCAAGCCGCATCAATTTCTTTTTGATTCCGACCGTCGAGACTGATGAGCAAGTGATCAGCAAGCATCGCTCTCTCGCCGGGAGGCAGCGACAGGGCGCCTTTCAGGATTTCATCGAAGTCGTTAAGCATGGGTCACTCGTAGCAAGGCGTTCAGCTTTCTTAACGCATCATCTGTCACGGATGACGGCAACTTGCAGATCAGCTTAGTATCGCGCGCCTTCCAATCGAGATTCTTGACTTGATCGGCCAGAATTGCTCCCGTAACTTTCAACCCGTGCGGGATTACCACCTCGAACGGGTAGCCTTTAATCTGATTCGTAATAGGGCACAAAACCGCGAGTCCAACTTTGCGATTATAGGAAACCGGAGACAACACCAAGGCGGGCCGTCTGCCAGCCTGTTCGTGACCAGCCTGGGGATTGAAAGTAATCCATACCACATCGCCTCGGTCGGGGGCATGGGCCATTTACCACACCTCTTTTCCAACCGGCAGGCCGAAGTCAACTTCTGAGTGCAGATTCGTTTTCGTTACTCGCGCCAACAGCTCTTCGAGAGAGTATTGCTCTTGCGCTGGCTCGACAATCAGTCTGCCGTTGTCGAGTGACAGATCGACCACTGAGCCCTGCTCAATGTTCGAATGCATTGCGAATGACTTCGGAATCCGAAGCGCCAAACTGTTGCCCCATTTTTGAATCCGAGCTTTCATTCCCTACAGTCCTCCTCCGTATCTACAAAGACGATACTACAAACCCTAGTCTAACCGCCACAATCTAAAACTCAAAAGCCCCACACCAGCGCCACGCACTATCCGGGCTGGTATGTAGAGCTTATCAAGAATTAACCCTACCAATGCCAGTGGGCGCCGATCACTTCAATAAAGAGCAGTGAGCGGCAACGCTCGCGTGGTCCGACATTACTTCTTAAACATATCCGGATTGTCAGTTTCGATCTTCTTAGCCTGACCGGCGAGTTCGTCGGCTTCTTTAATGAGCTTGGCGACCTTGTCGTTATTCGCGTTGGCCCTGCTGATGAAGCTCGTCCGGCTTTCGCTGTCGATCAAAGCTTGCGGAGTGCCTTTCGCGGCCTCGACCAACTCCGCGCGCTTGTTGTATTCCTTCGTTTTGATGCCCAGATATTCCTTGAACTTGTCGCTGATCTTCAGCTTACTGGCCTCGTCATATTTCTTGGCGGCGTCTTTGCATTTGTCCTCGGCCTTGTCGTACGCCGCGATGGCCTCCTTGGCCAGCGTCCGCGCCTCGGCTAGTTGAGAGACCTTTGTCTCCAGCATCTGCTGTTTCTTTGCCTCGGCGTCCACGTAAAACTTCTTGCCTTCCTCGACCGCCGCGTTTCCTTCGTCGCCAAGTTTATTGGCTTTCTCGGTTTCGTTGCCGCTGCTGCATGCCAGGACTGCGGCGACCAAAAGGAACAACGCCATGAAGGTGCTCGCGTAGCTTCGGCCATTCATACTTATCTTCATCTTTGGGGGTCTCCTCTTCTTATTTTTAACCAGTTTCCAAAACGTCGTGCTCAAGATTCAATCGTGATAGTTCAGCCACCGTTTTCTTTCAACTCCGCAAACGCGACTGCGTTCTTGCCGCGGACTCGGCCCTCGAAATCTCTCGGATGGTCTTTGGCTCGCGAACGATTTTTGACAATCGGGTTTTCATCATAAGCCGAGCCATGATCGTAAGGAACGCCCCAACTCGATGCCATCTTGCGTAGCGATCCGACCGACTGCTCTGATGATCAGATCTTGGTGAACCGTAAGGAGTCCGCGTTTCACCGCGGAGACTACATTCAGACCGGCGCCTTTCCAATCGTCAAGGATGAACTCTCCGGCTAGAAGAGAACTAGTCTTGCTCGTTAGCGGAACGACAAAGAGATCTTGAGAGACGTGCGGAGCGCCAACAGCGACGGCCGGCCGAACTTTGGTATCCGACAAATCCGAAAAAGGGTAACGAACAAGAACAACGTCACCTTTCGAGTAATTCGGCATAGACATCGTCCTCGGAATTGTCCCATATTGCTTTGAGGGACTGCTCGCTGACGTTTAGCCAGAAGTCGTCGCCATTCGACAAAATGGTGACCAGCACCTCTGTTCCATTGGGCACGTCGAGTTTCTCCAATGGCTCGATCCTGCCATCGTTAACAACTGCTCGGATTCTTTCTTGCATAAGGTCACCTTCGCTAATTTGATCAGCCACATTCTATTACTCGTAGTAGGCGTACATCTAGGCCAGCGGCACCGACTGTCCCGCCTGCACGTAAGCATGTTCGAACAGCATCAAGCCAATTAGAGCGAGCGGAGCGCCGCCGATGCCGATCGACATGCTCACGTATCCGAAGAGAGCCAACCACGGCAGCAATCCACCCAGTATCGACAGCGCGATTCCGATCCAGAACTCGCTCTGATAGCGGCCGTGAACCATTTCCCAGATTGCCAGGCGCGCGTGAGCCGTTGGATGGGTCAGCGAAACCTCTCCCCAAACCATTAAGAGATGAAGCAAGCTCGTAACTGCCAGGAGCCAGAGCGAACCGACGAATGCCAACGGAACAGAATCAATGAATGCGGGTAATTTGCGTGTGTCCTGCGACCACGCTGCGATTGGTAGTAACACGGCAGAACCGAGCAGCGCGGCCTGGACCAGCAAGTGCGGCGGCAACAAAGGGTTCTGCCAAAGGTCTCGCGCCTTAGCTTGGGCAAACAAGTAAGCCGTGTAGACGGCAGTCATGATCGAAAGAGGCAAGCCCGCGACTACCAACCATGGTTGTATCGTCGTCGAATGCAGCAGGCTGCCAACGAAGTGCAACGCCAGCACAGCCGAATAACCGGCAATGATGAATGCGCCTTTTACCAGCCAACTCTTCCATTGTGGCCGGGTAAAGATCATGTAGAAACGCGCGGGATGCTCCAGGTCCCAAATCAATAGCAACCCCGTAACGCCGAGGAAGGCGCCGGAAACAATCGGCGTGATCCATAGCCACAACGAACTTTCACGGCTCATAAAACCAAACAGCACCAGCAACGCCGCGACCAGATAGACTCCAGCAGCTATCCCTTTCGTCCAGGTATACAAACTCACGCGCCAGTCCCAGGGAATCGAATGCGCGACGTCATAACTCAATAAAGCCGCGGCGGAGCTGTTGTTGAAAGTCGGATTGCCTGAGACG
>Ga0137403_10008286_pt1 | contig 11638 bp, 6 predicted proteins | sample CZOMad2_1_16fung_FD_122057 | JGI IMG/M metagenome (GOLD analysis project Ga0137403, IMG submission 122057) | Vadose zone soil fungal communities from Angelo Coast Range Reserve, California, USA - CZOMad2_1_16fungal (Hybrid Assembly) | ecosystem: Environmental > Terrestrial > Soil > Vadose zone...
TCAACGCTGACTACTCCACCTAGCGCGATCCATCCAGGCAGTACGTAACCAGCCGCCATCGCCCCTATGCTTTCCCCAGGAGAAGAAAGCTAGGCGGCTTTGCGTTGCGTTGACTCCAGGCCCTCTCCTTCACTGGCGGTGGCAACCAGGAAATTTTTGGCGGAGGTAAACGCGAAATACAAGCTGGCGAGGGTTGAGAGATAGGTTCCGAGGCCGAGCGAAACTGCTTTCATGGTTTCGTCGTGAGTCTGTTTGCCCAAGTCTGCATACGATCCCTCGTAGCCAATGCCACCCCCGAGTGCGCCGTGGATGTTGCTGCGGACGGCGATCCCTATGATGACCATGAATGCCATCGGCAGCAGTCCGCCAAGCAGGGCGCGCTTATCCTTCCAAAGAAGATGGATGAAAGGTCCCGCCAGCGCAACTGCGGCGGCCAACCCGTAGAGACCGGCGCTGGGACTACTGCTCCGGTCCAGCAACTCCGGAACATTGCCGGCGTTCAAGAAGCCCAGAATCTGCCAAAGAGTAAATTCCAGCTTTCCCGGGAAAGGGACTTGGATAGAAGCGGCAGTCAAAAAAAACCACGCCGCTGCGAGAAGTCCCGCGGCCGCCAGACTTGGCATGCCGATCCTCTCCACTAGCGAGGCAGCGTTCCGGCCTTTGTGGCGTGCCAGGGCCATCGCAGCTTCCGCTTGTTCCCTGGCGAGTTGCAAATCGGGCACTACGGTGATGCCTTGGACTTTACCGCTCGCGTCCAACTCGACGTCGACCACCAGACCCGGTTTTGGCGGCGCCTCCGACTTCCATTCCCCTTCCAGTGAGAAACGGCATTGCTGGCCCTCCATCATGAGCAGGCCCGGACCTGAGGTCGTGTCGCGCAGAACTTTGCCGCGCTTTGTCATGGCCTGCCCTCTCCTCTTTCGATGTCGAATTTCAATGTCGAAAACGGCTACTCGGCGGTTGTCGGAGCCCTATTTGAGTGTTACTATTCATGCCCTGTGGGGTTTTGTGTCCCACATTCACTCCTCCCCCCGACAGGCTTGGGTTTGCCCGCAGTCATTATTCATTACGCATTGCGAAAAGACCCGGCAAAAACCGTCATATCTGTTTCGAATCGTCATGCGAGCGCCGCTTTGGCGAAGGAAAATCAATGCTGCCGGAAAGACGAGCACTCGACGAGCTGTTTAGCGTGACCTATGAGGAGCTGCGCCGCTTGGCTTCAAGCGTGAAGCGCAGCGACCAGAGCGTCACGCTGACTCCGACTGCTCTGGTCAATGAGGCGTGGCTGAAGCTGGCGAATTCTCCGCGCTTTGCTTCGACCTCCCGGCTGCACTTCAAACGCATCGCGGCCCGCGCCATGCGCCAGGTGTTGGTGGAGGCCGCTCGCCGCCGCAATGCGGGCAAGCGAGGCGGACCCGACGCGGTCGTCGTCCCAATCGACGATGCGAGAGATGGAGCAGCTTTGGCCGGAGAGGACCTTCTTGCTCTGGACCGCGCTCTGGACGAACTGGCTCGGCTCGAGCCGCGCCAGGCTCTGATGGTCGAGAGCCGTTTTTTTGGAGGCTTGGACATCGGCGAAACGGCCGAACTCCTCGATGTTTCCGAAGCTACGATTCTGCGCGACTGGCGGGCTGCCAAAGCGTGGCTCGCTCACGAACTTCGCCAGGCGAGCTGACAGACTGAGTTTTCTTTGATCGCCTGATCCGGGAGGATAGGTTGGACCGCGACCGTTGGGGACGAATCCAGACCCTTTTCCACGAGGCGGCGATCCTGCCGCAGGCTGAGCAGCGCGCTTTTCTTGAGTCGGCTTGCGGCGAGGACGAGGGCCTGGTTGCAGATGTCCTCGCCTTGCTGCACGAGGACGCCCGCGACACTTCACTCCTCGATCAACCCCTGGCCGAAATCGCGCACAAGGTTCTTGCTGATGACGTGCACTCCCTGCCATTTCAGGAACTGGGGCCGTACCGCATCCGCAAGGTGCTGGGTGAAGGCGGGATGGGAGTTGTTTATCTTGCCGAGCGTCAGGATCTCGGAAGCCTGGTTGCTCTCAAACTCCTTCGTGACGCCTGGCTTTCTCCGGCGCGCCGGGAGCGATTCGGCGCCGAGCAGCGTACGCTGGCACAACTCAATCATCCCTCTATTGCACGGCTCTACGACGCCGACACGCTGTCCGACGGCACGCCCTTCTTCGTCATGGAGTACGTGGAAGGTTTGCCACTCACAGACTATTGCGCCCAACACCAGTGCTCCGTCGAACGCCGTCTGCAACTGTTTCGTCAGGTGTGCGAGGCCGTGCAATACGCGCACAGTAATGCTGTGATTCATCGCGACTTGAAGCCTTCCAACATTCTGGTGAGATCCGACGGAACCATCCGGCTGCTAGATTTCGGAATCGCGAAACAAATCGAGAGTCTCGAGGTGCCCACGCAACAGACCATGACAGGTCTGCGGCTGATGACGCCCGCCTACGCGGCTCCGGAACAGATTCGAGGCCAGCGGCTCGGGGTTCAGACGGATGTCTATTCATTGGGCGTGATCCTTTACGAGTTGTTGTGCGACCGCCTGCCTTTTGATTTATCAAATCTGGCGCCGGCGGAGGCTGAGACTGTGCTGCTGGAACACGAACCGCCCAAGCCATCCGCGATAGGCAGGCGACAAGGCGCGCCGTCTGCGGGCGCTTCGCTGAGCAGGGGATCGTGGGCGGACCTGGACGTTTTGTGCCTGACGTCCATGCACAAGGATCCCGGGCGTAGATATCGCTCGGTGGAAGCTCTGATCCGTGATGTCGACCATTATTTGAAACACGAACCGCTGGAAGCGCGGCCGGATACGCTCGACTACCGGCTCGGCAAGTTCGTACGCCGCAATCAGCGCGAAGTGATTGCTGCTATTGCAGCTGCAGTGTTGGTGGTTGGCCTAGTGACTTTCTTTACGGTGCGGTTGGCGAAGGCGCGAGACGTCGCGCTGGCGGAAGCGGCGCGGACCCAGCGCATCCAGCGCTTTACGATGAATCTGTTTCAAGGCGGAGACGAAGCGGTCGGACCCGCCGATGACTTGCGCGTGATTACTCTGGTCGATCGTGGGGTACAGGAGGCGCATGCGCTGACCGGCGATCCCCGGTCGCAGGCGGAAATTTATCAGACACTCGGAACCGTCTATGAGAATCTGGGCAAGCTTGAAGAGGCCAACAAGCTCCTGAATATCTCGCTCGATCAACGCAAGGCACTGTTTGGAGCGGACAGTCCGGAATATGCCGACGCGCTGATTGCGCTTGCCGGCCTCCGTGATGCGCAGGCGAAGTTTGATGAAGCCGAAAAGCTGGCCCGCCAGGGCCTCGGCGTGAGCAAACACCATCTGGCTCCCAACCACCCGGCCATTGCCAAAGCGACCGCATTGCTCGGGAAGATTCTGGAAGATCGCGGGACTTACCCGGAAGCCATCGCCGTGCTGGAGGAGGCTGCGCGCCTGCAATCGACTTCTGACGCTTCCCGCGCTGACCTGTCGGCTAGTCTCACGGAGCTGGCGAATTGCCATTTTTATGCGGGGCACTATGACACTTCCGAATCTTTGAATCAGAGACTTCTCGCTATGGATCGCGAACTTTACGGCGAGCGTCATCCCCACGTAGCGGACGATGTGATTAATCTCGGCGCCATCCAGTATGAACGAGGCCGCTTCGGCGAAGCCGAGCGGTTCTACCGGCAGGGTCTTGATATCACTCAGTCCTTCTACGGCAAGGACCATCCTGCAACCGCCTCGGCCTTGACCATGCTCGGTCGCGCACTGGTCTCGCAGGGAAAGCTGGATGAAGGGGCGGGAATTCTTCAGCAAGCACTCGCCATTCAAGAGAAAGTGTATGGCAAGGTGCATCCTCGGGTGGCCGGAACGCTCAACGAGTTGGGGAAGATCGCGCAACGCCGCGGCCAGTTGGACGAGGCTGAGGCGGAACTCAGCCGCGCGGTTGAGATCTACAAGTCGATTTATGCAGGAAAGCACTACTACATAGGCGTCGCACTCTCCAATCTCGCCGGTGTGCTGGTGGACCGAAAAGAGTATGCCAGGGCGGAGAAGCTTTTCCAGGAGGCGCTGCAGATTTATTCCCAAACGCTGGCGCCCGACCACCAGAACGTCGGGATTGCACATACCCGGCTCGGACGAGCATTTCTCCGCGACCGTCGCTATGCGGAAGCAGAGGCCGAAATCCGAATTGGGTATGACATTTTGGCCAAGCAGTCTAACCCGCCGCAGATCTGGCTCCAGAATGCGCGCACCGACCTCTCCGAAGTGTACGACGCCCTCCATCAACCGGATAAAGCCAGCAAATTCCGCTCCGAACTGGCTGCCAACGAGACTAAGGCGACCGAAGTCAGTCGCAAAAACTGAGCCAGGCGGTAAGCAGACAGGTCGGACGGGAATTGACGCGGGAGGCCCTTCTGCGGTTGGATGGAAGCTGCGTGGCTCCTCAGCCCTCCATCCCCGAAGCCGGGCCCAGACGGTTTAGCTGGTTGGATGCCCTTTGGCTTCTGTTTTTAGTCGGGCTGGCGGTTTTACCCCCACGCGGCGAATGGCACAAGCAGGTGATACTTGTTGCCATCGGGATTGTGCAGTTGCTCGAGGGATGGTTGATCGGTCGCCTCCCGAGGCGCGGTCCGTTCTACGTTGTTGTGCTGAAAATCCTCCTGGCGACCGTCCTCATCGATCACACCGGGGAGATCGGGATCAACAGCAGCTATTACCCTATTTTCTACCTCCCGATCGTGACTGCGGCCTTGTACTTTGGACCGTGGATTACGCTGTTGTGGACCCTGGTCGCGTCGGCTGCCTACAGTTCGTATCTCTATCCGGCCCTGCAGGACTACGACCTGACCGCGTCTGGATATGACGAGCTCGCGCTCCGCATCATGTTCTTTTTCATGGCTGCGATGCTGGTGAATCGCTTTGCTCAGGAAAGCCGACGCCAGACTCGCCGCTACCAGGAACTTGCGGAGCAACTGGCGGAGACTAATCGCCAGCTGAAGCAGGCGCAGGCCGAAATGCGTAGATCAGAACGCCTGGCGGCTCTAGGCCAACTCTCGGCGGGATTGGCGCACGAGATTCGCAATCCTCTCGGCGTGATCAAAGGGTCGGCCGAGATGTTGACCCAGAAATTGCAGGGGGCCGATGAACTTGCCCAGGAGCTTGCCGGATACATTTCGACTGAAGTTAACCGGCTTAGCGCGCTGGTGACGCAGTTCCTGAATTTTGCGCGCCCTCTTCACGCTCATCTGTACCCGGCTGATATAACCGTCCTACTCAATCGCGTGCTGACAAATGTCAGCGAACACTGGAAGGGGAAGCCCGTTCAGATTGAGCGTGTCTATGCCGCCGACTTACCCTTGGTCCCGTTCGACGAGAGTCTGTGCGAGCAGGCTTTTATAAACCTGGTGCAGAACGCTCACGAAGCCATGGAGGAGCACGGGGGTACGTTACAAGTTGAAGTAGCGCGAGCGATACAAAATGACACTGAAGGAGTTTTGGTGCGTCTCACCGACAACGGCCCGGGCATCCCGGATGCGCTCCGCGAAGAGATTTTCAATCCGTTTGTGACCACCAAAAAAACCGGCGTCGGGCTGGGTCTCTCGATCGTGTCGCAGATAATCGACGGCCACCACGGGACTATCCGCGTACAGAAGGGGCCGCAGGGCGGCGCGTCGTTCATGGTCTTCCTCCCGCTGGAAGAAATCAGCGAGACCCAACCCATGACGGAGATCACGGCGGGATAGAACATGCCAACCATCCTCATCATCGAAGACGAAGCCAAAATGCGCCGCCTGCTGGAACTCAATCTCGGCGAAGACGGCTTCAAGACTGTCTCAGCGCAGGACGCAGAGACCGGCTTGCGACTGCTCGCTTCCGAACAGGTTGACCTGGTTCTTACCGATCTCAAGCTGCCTGGCATGAGCGGACTCGAACTGCTGCAGGCCGTGAAACGGCAAAATGCTGCGTTGCCGGTGGTTGTGATGACCGCATTCGGGTCGGTCGAGACGGCGGTCGAGGCCATGAAGGCAGGGGCTACCGACTACGTCCTCAAGCCGTTTTCGCTGGCGGAAATGCGCATGGTGGTTCACAAGGAGCTCGACGTTTCCCGTCTGCGCGAAGAGAACCGTTCTTTGCGCCGGGCGCTGGGCGAGAAATACAGTCACCCCAACATTGTTGCCGGCAGCGCGAAGATGCAGGAAGTGCTGGCGATCGTCGAACGGGTTGCGCCGACCAATTCAACGGTTCTGCTGGGCGGCGAAAGCGGCGTGGGTAAGGACTTGCTTGCGCGAGCAATTCATGAAAAGTCCCGCCGCGCATCCGGACCATTCATCAAGATCAATAGCACCGCCATCCCCGAGAACCTGCTGGAGAGCGAACTCTTTGGTTACGAGAAGGGCGCCTTCACCGGCGCCAGCACCAGTAAGCCGGGAAAGTTCGAATTGGCGGATAAAGGAACTCTTTTCCTCGATGAAATCGGGGATGTACCGGCGGCCACGCAAGTGAAACTTCTGCGCGTACTGCAGGAACGCGAATTCGAGCGCCTCGGCGGCACCCGAACCGTTAAAGTGGACGTGCGGCTGGTTGCCGCCACCAACCGCGATCTGCGTGCCGCTCTCGAGGAGGGCACGTTCCGCGAAGACCTCTACTACCGGCTGAACGTGGTTCCGATTGACATACCTCCATTGCGCGAACACAAAGAAGACATCCCCGACCTGACGAATTTGTTTCTCAGAAAATTCTGCGGCGAGTCGGGACGGCCGGTCACTACCATTTCGCCAGAAGCCACGAACCTTCTCCTGAGTCATCATTGGCCGGGCAATGTTCGCGAGCTCCAGAACATCATCGAGCGCGCCTGTGCGCTGGCAAAGACCAGCAGGCTCGAGCCCGGCGACATCCACATCGATTCTTCCCCGCGCAATAAGGCCACAACGTCGGGCGAAGGCTTCCTGCCCGCGGGGATGACCCTCGACCAGTGGGAAGACGATATGATCCGCGAAGCTCTGAAGCGTGCCGGCGGCAACAAGTCGCAGGCAGCTCGACTGCTTGGCCTCTCCCGCAATGCGCTTCGCTACCGGCTTTCGAAGATCGGAATCGAAGACGAGAATGGAGCGGAGTAGAAGGTACGGCGGGCGTGGACGCCCGCCGATTTTGTATACCCCGCCCGACTACGGGGTCCCTGACGGAGCGCCGGCGATCTGCCAGGCGAAGGCCAGGGGCGAGGACGCGGTGAGGTCGATGGCAGGCTCGACCGTGGAGAAGGACTGCACGAAGTCCTTATACACAGCCTTGCTGTTGAACTGCGCGAAGACGTCGATGCCATTCGGCGGACAAGCGACCATCCCAGTCAAAGTTCCTTTCGCGGCAATCGAGTTGGGGCCTTCCACTGCGGCACCCGAGAGAAACGGTGGACCGTTCGGCGGTATCGGAACAAGGTTTGTCACCTGGTGCTGCATGCACAGTGGGAACGTGCTTCCATCGTTCACGATCAGCGAAGTGCCCCAGGCGTTTGCTCCTAAAATGTTCCCCAGCCAACGATTCGCATAATCGGCATAGGCATTGCTTCCGGATATGTTGGTGTACTCGGCGGCCATGACCGACAAGCCAGCACCATGCGACGTGGTGTCATAGGTGTTCCAAGGAAAGCCGAATCCAAACGGGTCCGTATTCCCCTGAGTGACCGCCTTGTCCAATTGCTTCTTGAGATCGGCGAGCAGAGCTGCCTTGGTTGTCGCCAGACCAGAGGGGTTTCCTGCCAGCGTCATCGCCCGATACAGTTCGAAGTGCGCGAGACCCGTGACGTCATACAAGTTGAGAGTATCGGCCGCGTCGTTCGGACCAGTGATGTAGGCGTTAGCCCAGGTGGCTGCCTGCTGCAGATAGTACGTCGGGTCCGTATGAGGTAGTCCCGTGGGTAAGTTGCTGGCGGCCTGTAGCGCAAAATAGAGCTCAGTGGCACCTAGCTCTAAGTCATCACGCCATTCCGACTCCGGATAGAAACTGAACGGTATCACTGTGAGCAGGTTCCCGCTGGGTGCAGTATTGGCAAGATCGAAGATATGCTCGGCCGAGAGCAGGCACTGGTTCGCCAGAGTAGGGTTGCTGCTCTGATAGGTGTGATAGCAAAGCGCGAATACCGCCGCCATCCGGCCGGCAAGATTCGGACTGACCTTGGCGCCGGCTCCGCCAGAAGTGTTGATGAACACCGGGCGATGGCAAATGTAACGGTACCTGGAAGTGCATCCCTGATACGTGTCGTCGGCCTGGGGCAAGCGCCAGATGTCGTGGTCGCTCACGGTTTGCGAGTTTCCATTACCGATTCCCACCTGGTAGTAAAAGGTCTTGCTGTTGTCGTCCCACATTTTGAGCAGCCAGTTGACGCCAAACGTCGCCTCGGCGGTAAAGTTCGAGGTGGTCGAGCCAGCCCCCATCTGGTTGGGAAAATCCCGAACGCCAATCTGCAGAAGCGCTACGGTGTAACTCGTCGTTTGAACAAACTTGAGGTAGTCACCAGCGTCCCACCAGCCACCCGAGGCATCGATCACTGCCCCCGTTGCCGTGAGGTCCCCGGAGAATCGGCCATTGTTATTCACGTTTGGCGTGAGATAGACCTTGGCGCTTTGATCATTGACGTGTCCGGGAGCAGTTCGCAACGACGTGGCGATAAAGTTCGGTCCATCGCGCTCGTTTTCATAAAAATAAAGAGAATTCGCGAGCGCCGAAGAGTAAACATTTGCCCCCGAATCGATCTTAAAACCTGGCGAGGACGCTGCGATTGGTCCGCTGACGGTGATGGTATATGTTCCTGGCGAGGTGACGGTGGAAAAATCGAGCGCGTAAACATCCGGATAAGCGGTGCTCCACGAGCCGAGGTTAGCTCCGATCGCGGCGGAATAAACCGTTGCGCCACTGGAATTCTTAACACTGAATGTGGCTCCGGTCTCGACAGCGGAGGCCATAAGATAGGCGCGCTTGGATGCGCCCGACGCATAACCAACTTGATTGACCCTTACGAACGCACTCTGAGCGTAGGCGTTGGCACAGGACAACATGAGGCCCGCCGCGATTATGGCAATCTTGCGCGCCACGCGGGTCGACTGAAAACCCCCAGATGTTCCGGTCATGGTCCCTCCTATTGAATGCTTTTAATGAAACGTGTGAATACTGATCCTGCAGCAATCTCACTGTCAATAGGAATGTTGCTGTATCTGTTCTTTGGAACTGGGCCGATTCTCAAGAAGCAATGGGGCGAAACTGCGCGGCGCGACAGGGAAACGAAGTCCCAAAACTAATCAAGCCTGTCCGCCCGCGCGCAAGCTTTCTTGTCCCTGGCTGAAATTCACCACCCCGGTGGAACCCGGCCACCAAGACTCTGCCAAGGGAAGATTAGAGGCCATGTAAGCTATTGAAAACACAGCTCCAGTTAGCGGCCTCAGATTGGCCCTCCTCCTGCATTATCAGGGCCGACGTTCTCCCGCAAGAGAAGGGGTGACTTTGTGAAACACAGACTGATAGCAGGTTTGGCAGGGCTTCTTATATTTATTACAGGCGCAGTCGGCGCCCTGGCCCAAACCGACCTCGACCAGGACCAGACCGACTCAATACAAACGGAGCCTGCGCAAACGGACTCGCAGCAAGCTGAGCCGGCGCAAAATGAGCCGGCGCAAAATGAGCCGCTGCGAACTGAATCGGCGCCAAGAGGAACGGGAGTGGCACGCGTCAGTCTGATCCATGGGGATGTGTCCACCCAGCGCGGCGACTCAGGCGACTGGGCGTCAGCTGTGCTGAACGCACCCATCGTCTCCGGCGATCGCGTTTCCACGGGCGACAATTCGCGCGCCGAACTTCAACTTGACTATGCCAATATTCTGAGAATCGACGAACGCACCCAAGCCAACATTACGAGCTTGGACCCCAAGCAAATCCAGATTCAGCTGGCCCGCGGCTTGGCCAACTACTCGGTTCTGAAGGACAGCGAAGCGGACGTCGAGATCGACGCTCCAAACCTTTCAGTTCATCCTGGGCGCGGCAATGGCAGCTACCGTGTCAATGTGTTGGCGGACGATCAGGCTGAAGTCTTGGTTCGCAGCGGCGAAGCGGATATCTCGACACCGCAGGGCAGCAGGCACGTGAGAGCCGGCCAGATGATCATCGTGCGCGGTACGGGCAACGACACGCAATATCAGATTGCAGATGCTTTATCTAGGGACGACTTTGATCGCTGGAACAATGATCGCGACAATACCATCCGCAACGCGCAGTCCTGGAGCCGCACGAACCGTTATTACGTCGGATCGGAAGATCTGGATACCTACGGGCGTTGGCGAAATGTTCCCGACTACGGACAGGTGTGGCAGCCCGCGGCAGCAAGTGACTGGGCTCCTTATCGAGATGGCCGTTGGGTTTGGGAACCTTACTGGGGATGGACCTGGGTTTCCTATGAACCGTGGGGATGGGCTCCGTATCACTACGGACGCTGGTTCATGTATGACAATTCGTGGGTTTGGTGGCCCGGCCAGTCGTACGGATACGTCAACTATCGTCCCATCTGGGCTCCGGCTTACGTTTCTTTCTTCGGTTTCGGTGGCGGCGTTGGGTTTGGTTTCGGTGGCGGCTTCGGATCGGTGGGCTGGCTTCCGATCGGGCCCTGTGACGGGTTCTATCCGTGGTGGGGTGGATACCGGTCGCGCTTCAACACCTTCAACATCTATAACTACAACTACCGAGGCGGCGGACTTCCGCCGCTGCGCAGAGGAACGTTGTATTCCAACGTGCGGCTCGCCTCCTTCAACGACCGAATGCGCCGTGGCATCTCGACCGTCGGAGCCAATGACTTTGGCAGAGGCCGCTTCACGGCACGGCCGGTATCGAGCGAGATGTTACGCAACGGAAGAATGGTAGCCGGCAATCTGCCGGTGGTTCCAAACCGCGAGAGCTTGTCGGCCGGGCAACGCCGCGCGGTTCCTCCGACCGTGGGTCGGGGATCGCAGCCGGAACGTTTCTTCAGCAATAACCGCAATCGTCAGGTGCAGACTGGACGATCGTTCGATCGGGAAGCGGCGGACGTGCGCAACTCCATCCAGCGCGATGGGCGCTTCACGCCGATTGTGGGCAACCAACGGTCTAACGCGGGCGAAGGGAATGCTCGCTCGCTTACACAACTACGCAATGGCCAGAATCCTGGATTTTCGAAGCCGTCGGCGGGCCTGCCCTCTGACAGATCGAACCAGGGCTCCAGCCAAGGCGCGAATCAGTCCTGGCGTCGTCTTGGTCCACCGGTGCAACGGCCAAACGGATCCGGCGCAAGTACTGGGCCCTCGAATCCCGGCCAGCGCGGACAGGTGGGTGGCGGCAATCCGGACTGGAGACGCTCTCCGAATGCCGGCGCGCCCCGCGGATCTGTGGGCAACGGTTCGGTGAACAACGGCAATCCGGCTGGGCGAATGAACGCGCCGGTCGACCGGCCGGGGTCAAGTTCGGCTCCGCGAGGAAACAATCAGGACTGGCGGAGGCTTGATCGGCCATCGTCCGCAGCACAACGCGGAGTGAGCAACGGTTCGGTGAACAACAGCAATCCGGCCGGGCGAATGAACACTCCGGTCGAGAGGCCGGGGTCGAGTTC
>Ga0137403_10008289_pt1 | contig 11634 bp, 11 predicted proteins | sample CZOMad2_1_16fung_FD_122057 | JGI IMG/M metagenome (GOLD analysis project Ga0137403, IMG submission 122057) | Vadose zone soil fungal communities from Angelo Coast Range Reserve, California, USA - CZOMad2_1_16fungal (Hybrid Assembly) | ecosystem: Environmental > Terrestrial > Soil > Vadose zone...
GCGCACTTCCATATGATTACGGGTAAGTTCAGGTGCCGTGGCGATGAGCTCGCGCGGGGATTGGCAACAATGCGGCTATGTCACGTTGACGCCACGATTGGCCCAGCTACATGAATGCCATCGGCAACTATTCATTGCGGTTGGAACACTATGGCCACAGCGCGACTATTGCTCCTCGCGATCGGATGCTTTCTGTTGCTCGCCGATGGTGCGCTCGCACAGCTCGCCGCCCGAAGCCCCGATTCAAGAATCATCGAGGCCATATCTCTCAAGCAGCAAAGCCTCATTCGATCGCCCGAAATCATCGACGCCATCCTGACAAACTCCGCGCGGTCCTCTGAGGCTGAACGCCGGGCGCGCGAAGTGCGGGAAGAGTTCTTTGAAAAGCAATTTGGCATAAGAATGATCGCCGATGAGCAGCGGGTGCAGGCTGATACGTCGCGCGGCCCCGAGCTTCCAGCACGCGATACTCTGTCGATCGGCGGCATCGAAGACTTGATACGTCTTGGCCTCATCGAAGAAGGAGTAGATGACGGCCTGGTCACCGAATATGAAGCACAACACGGTCCCTTCGCCGCCTCGGCCCCGGGTCCGGAGGAACAACTCGACATCGAACGCATACTCGGCGAGTACGTAACCGAAGAAGCTCTACTGACCGTTGACCGCATTCCGGTCTTCCAGCGGGTCGCTTTGATGAGCGTGAAGGACCGGGTGATGCTCGCGATAAAGGGGACGCGCGAAGCTCGAATGATCCTTATCCGCGACCCGAACCGGATGGTAGCGGGAGCGGTGTTGCGTAACCCGCGGTTGACTGATTCAGAAATCGAGAGTATCGCTGCAGTCAAGACCGTACCGGACGACGTGCTGCGGCAGATTGGTCAAAATCGTGCGTGGACACGTTCGTATGCTGTTATACACAACCTTGTGCGAAACTCGCGGACTCCCATTGGCATCAGCCTCAACTTTATCAACCGCGTTCAATCGCGCGACCTCCGCGCGCTTTCCCTGAACAGGAACATACCCGATGTGATCCGGCAGACCGCATACCGCATGTACTTGAAGCGAGCCGGCACTTGATGCGCGGTACACCTCTTAGAATCGCGAGACGAGAAAGAACCCACCGCCGATCGCGACAGCATCTTCCAGAAGGGCCACCACGGTATCCGGAACCTTGAGGGCCTTGACCAGCCGTGTGCGCGCCTCGTAACCGGCGAAGGCGCCTGCCACTCCGCCCACGCCGCCCAGCAAGGCTCCGAGCACCATGGACTGATTTGCCGCAGCGCAGAGCGCGGCGCCCGACAGCCCGCCGAGGGCGAACCGAGCGATGAGACCTACAGGCGACTTTCGGCTGGGCGTCTTCGGGAGCTTGTCCACTATGAGCTCGACAACCGCACCAGCAGTAAGGATGCATACGGCGACGGTCGAACCCAAAAAAGCCAGTTGTGAATGTTGAAGGACGAGCCATTTCCAATGCGCAGCCCAACTGACCACGGCCGGCGCGGTCATCGAACGCAAGCCGGCGATTAAGCCGATTGCGAACGCGAGGACGAGAACTGAGCTTGTGTTCATACTCTCTCCGGTTTACTCAAACCTTTCGTTAGCGTCTGGGAGCGCAGGCATTCCTGCCTGGCTCTTTTCGGCGAACGGACATTATCTTTCCAGCGCAACGCTAAGCAGGCAGGGATGGCTGCGCTCCCACGGCGCTGGCTTCATTCAGAAGCTCGATTGAAGAATGGTCTAACTCGAGTCTTGTCGCTTCGATCAAATCGTCGAGTTGCTCCAGGTTCGTGGCGCTTGCAATAGGCGCGGTAATGCTCGGGCGCGCAATCAGCCACGCGAGAGCGACTCGAGCAGGCGTCGAATCGAGTTGACTCGACGTTTTATCCAGCGCCTTGAGAATCCGAAAGCCGCGCTCATTCAGATACTGTTTGGTTCTCCGGCCCCGGGGACTCTTTGATAGATCGTCCTCCGAGCGGTACTTGCCCGTTAGAAACCCGCTCGCCAGCGAGAAGTAGCTAATCACGCCCATTCCGTTTTTGAGGCAGAGAGGCTCAAGGCTGGCTTCATAGTCGGCGCGATCGTAGAGATTGTACAAAGGCTGGAGTGTTTGGTAGCTCGGATATCCACCTTGTTCACTGATAAGCAACGCTTCAGAAAGCCGATCCGCTTTGTAGTTTGAAGCACCAATTGCCCGAACCTTACCTTGCTCGATCAATCGCGCATAAGTCTCAAGAGTCTCGTCCAACGGCGTTTCAGCGTCGTCCGTATGCGACTGATACAAATCGATGTAGTCAGTCTGCAAACGCTTCAGTGAATCCTCGACCGAACTCAGAATATGGGCATGCGAAAGTCCCTTCTTGTCCGGACTCATTTCCATTCCGGCCTTCGTAGCAATAACGACGTCCTGACGCCTTCCACTTCGCTTCAGCCATTTCCCAATAATTGTTTCGGATTCGCCGCCGGTGTGACCGGGAACCCACACCGAATATACATCCGCCGTATCGACAAGGCTGAATCCTGCCGCCACAAACGCATCAAGCAGCGCGAATGACTTCGGCTCATCCACTGTCCATCCAAACACGTTTCCGCCGAGTGCCAGCGGATAAATCTCAAACCCCGAATGTCCCAGCTTACGTTTGTTCATATCTTCCGAACCCTTGTCCGACAAACTTCAGTTTGTCGACCTAGCCGGATGCAGACGACAAACTTAGGTTTGAGAGACGACAAACTGAAGTTTGTCGGACAATCCACACAGTTATGTCATCCGCTCCAGGCGCGCAGGTACATGCTTGTGCCAGGGTGTGCCGGCGAGAAAGTCCCGGTCTTCGGTGGAGGTCAACTCGTTAGCCGAAGTGCCGATACGCACCGTGATCCCGTCCCCGGCGTCGTAATCGAGTCCAAGACCATTGGGTAACGAGATATGCCCCTGCCGCATCATCTCCGAAACCTCGATTGTCACCTCGGCCTTGCCGCGTCGCGTGTGCAGTTGAGCCCGATCACCGTTTGCAAGACTCAACGCCTCGGCGTCGCGGCGGCTTATGTGCAGAGCTCCGTCGCGCCCCTTCTTGCGCCACCCAGGATTCCGGATGATCGTGTTAGTCGTTTCCGACCGGCGCTCACCGGCGGAAAGAACAAGCGGGAAATCCGGATACGCACGCAGCGGCTCGGTGGAGAGCTTCGGCAGTTCAGTCAGCAGTTCGGGGATCACCAAATTGATTTTACCACCCGCCTGCCGCACGCGCTTCCAACTGTCAGCGTATTCATCGGACGAAAACACAACGCCGGACGGGCTGTCGAGAATCGCCTCGAACAACTTTTCGCCTGCCGTGAATGAATCTCCGGTGAAGCCTGCTCGCGCGGCTGACTCCGGATTCGCCTGAACGAACAGATGACAGGCTCCCCACAGAAGCGCAGCGGAGGCAGCGCCGTGCGGCAAGGTCGGTCCCAGCGTCCGATAGAGCACAACGGGCGCAAGTTTCCCGATCTTCGGGTTGGCCGCCATCGCCATGAAGAACGCTTTTGCGAATGCGCCGCGGCCTTTCTCCGCGGCTGCCTTAAGCGGCGCCAGGTCGTCCGGCGTCAGAGCACCGAGAGCTTCGACGAGCCGCGCGTGAATTTCGGGTTCGGGCAACGTGTCGCCGACCGGCTCGAGCATCGGACGGCGCAAGTGAAAGTAGTTGTTGGGAAACTCGAGGTTGAAGTAAGTGGCTTCGTACTTCTCGAACTGCGTCGGCGCGGGCAGCACGTAATGAGCCAGTCTCGCCGTCTCTGTCATTGCTATGTCGATAACAACCAGTAGCTCGAGCGAACTCAGCGCTTCGCGCATCTTCTGGCTGTCGGCCAGCGAGTGAACCGGATTACCGCTCTCCACGAGCATCGCCCGGTAGCGTTTTGGATGGTCAGTCAGGATTTCTTCGGGGATCACGTTGCACGGGATCAGCCCGGTGATGATTCGCGCGCCCACGACCGGGCTTCGTTTCTCAATCTTCTCACCCGCTCCCTTGTCGACAATGCTGCCTTTGCTCGAAGCATTCAATCCAATGAGCGGCGCCATCGCGTAGTTCGTTCCCTTCCGGCCGAAGTTGCCGGTGAGAATCCAGATCAACCGGTTGAGATAGCTGCCGAGGGTCGAGTGCACCGACATCTGCATGCCGAGGTCTTCGATGACTGAGACGCTCTTCGCGCCGGCGATGCGTCGCGCGGTCTCCCGCAACTGATCCTCCGGCACGCCGCAAACTTGCGCATACTCGGAAACGTGAATCGCCGCGAACGCGGGCTCGATAGTTTCCAGGCCCTTTGCATGCTCAGCCAGCCACTCGCGCTTGATCAGGTTTTCCTGCACCAGGATCGCAACCAGCGCGGCGAGGCACCAGGCGTCAGTGCCCGGCTTGATCGCCAGATGATAATCAGCCATCTCCGCCGTCTCACTGCGTCGCGGATCGATCACCACGATCGAGCGGTTGGGGTCTTTGGCAATCTGGCGCAAGGTCGCGCGAGCGCGAGCGAAGCCGTGCGACTGCCAGGGGTTCTTACCTATGAACACAGCCACCTCGCAGTGCTCGAAGTCGCCGTGTATGCCGGTGCCCAGCATCCGGCCATTCACCCAAAACTCGCCCGTCTTTTCCTGCGCAAGAGCGTTGGAGCGGAACTTCGAGCCGAGCGCCTTCAACGTGCTGTCGGAGTAAGAACCGCCCAGATGATTTCCCTGGCCGCCCCCGCCGTAGTACAGAATCGTCTCGCCTCCATACTGCGATTTGATCTCGAGGAATCGCTCGGCGATCTCGGTGATCGCGGTGTCCCAGTCGATTGCCTCGAACCCGCCGTCGGGCCGCCGCCGCAACGGCGACATCAATCGGTCGGCGGCGTTCTGATAGGAATCCAGCCGCTGCGGCTTCTCGCAGGTGTAGCCCTGCGAGGCAGGATGCGCTTTGTCGCCGCGGATGCGTTCGATGTGCCGTCCATCAGCGCCACCCAACTGCAACTCGATTCCGCAGTTCAGACTGCAGAGGATGCAGGCCGTCTGGTGCCAGCCATCATTGCGTGCTTGTGTCATCGTCTCACTCCTGTGAACAGGACGGACGACAGCGACCGGGTGACGGTCAGCGGTCGCCGGTCGTCCGTCGCCCATCTTTTAGGCACTTTCGCCTAAAGCCCGCGTGACCCAGCCGTGATGCTGACGCGCGTGATCGCCGTTGACCGCGATCACTCCGCCGATGGTGCCGTCAGCCCAGGGTGCGCCCGGCAATCGCTCTGCCAATTGTTCATCGGACAGCTCAGCCAACAGGGCGAGAGTTTCGCCCCGAATCTTCTGCCCGAGCGCGACAACTTCGCTGAAGCTCTTGTCGCGATGCTTATCCACCCACGCTTCGTTCATTGCGTGCACGCGAGTCATCACCTCTTCGCGTGAAGGCGTGCTGCCATCCGGGTTCTTCATGATTCCGATCGGATTCGGGTCGCCAGCGATGTGCCGCCGGATGATGTTGTTGAACGCCTTCTCGATGCCGGCCAGATGGGCAAGGTGATCCTTGGCGGTCCATGACGCTTCAGGGTCGTGCTTGCTCGTCGTGATGCTGCGAGCCAGATCGTCAGTCGGCATGGCAGCCCAGGTCTCCAACGTCCAGGCGCGTTCCTGGTTGAGCTTGATCTCGATTTCTGTGCGATTCATTTGTCTCCAGTCTCTTTGGACGAAGTCACTCGTTGACCTGCTCGTCCTCGCGGATCGTCATTGCCGCCAGGCGGCAGGATTTCAGGATTTGATCGGATAGCTTCTCGTTCTTCACCGCGCGCGACAGCATCAATCCACCCACACACTGAGCTACGATTGCCAGAGCGCGCTCCCGCGCAGGCACCGAGCTTTCAGGCAGGAGCGCTTCAATCTCATTCACGTATCGTAGAAAGTCCCGCTCATAGCTCTCACGAGTCGTATCGCTCTTTCGCGCGACGTCTGCCGTGAGGGCCGGCAGCGGACAGCCTTCTGCCACCGTATCACGGTGTGTGCGGCTTAGATATCCTCTGATCAAAGCCGCGAGCGGATCGCTAGCGGCAAGGGCTGAACTTTTCGTCGCGCGCAATGTGTTGCTGGGATCGAGCGCTGCGGCCATCGCCTCGGCGAACAGCGTTTCCTTTGACGAGAAGTGCGAATAGAACCCTCCGGCAGTCAGACCGGCTTCATTCATGATGGCATCGACTCCGACTCCATCGTAGCCGGATTCGCGGAACAGTCTCGCGGCCGCGTTCAGGATTCTCCCGCGAGTCTCTGCCTTTTGCTCTTTCGGATAACGCACCGGCCTGATAGTATGACGATCGTCATACTATAGTCAAGAAAGTTTTCGGTGAGCGCTCATAGGGTCAGTTTGGCCGGGTGCGCGAGAACTCGGCTTTGTCGTCCGCTGTCTAGTTCCCGATGGCTGCGCTAGAATATGGAATCCGTTGGTGATTGTTATGAAACTGGTGATGGTGGGCGGACACGCGAGGAACGTCGGCAAAACTTCGGTCGTCGCAGGCATCATCCGCGGGCTGCCCGAACTCAATTGGACTGCGGCAAAAATCACTCAATTCGGTCACGGCATTTGTTCGGTGAACGGTGAAGCTTGCGGCTGCGCAGTGAGCGAGCATCAGTTCTCAATCACCGAAGAGCGCCAGCGGGACACCGGCACCGACACGGCGCGGTTTCTCGCGGCAGGCGCGCGGCGCTCTTTGTGGGTGCGCACTAAACAAGGTGAGTTGTCGGCGGCGCTGCCCGCATTCGCAGCTAAGATCGAAGCCGACGAGTTTGTCATCGTCGAGAGCAACAGCTTGCGCCGCTTCGTTACGCCGGCGCTTTATGTTCAGGTGCTCGACGCTGCGAATCCTGACTTCAAAGTTTCAGCGCAGCAGTTCTTCGATCTGAGCGACGCTTACATATTGGTGAGCAAGACCGGTCAGCTCCCGGCGGTCCCGACTGACAATGCATTGCTGACCCGTGAGATCGAGAAAAACAAACCGTGCTTTGCCGTCAACGAAGAAGATCGATTTATCAGTCAGGAGGTCATCGAGTTTGTCAGATCAACGCTCACAGTTGGAGCCGCGGATGTTACGAGACGTTTACAGCCGGCCTATTAAGGATCTGAGGATCTCAGTCACCGACAGGTGCAACTATCGCTGCACGTACTGCATGCCTCTGGAGGAGTACGTATGGATCGATCGGAGCGAGATCCTCAGCTTCGAGGAGATCACGCGGCTCGCGCGACTGTTCGCCGCCCTGGGAGTCGAGAAGGTTCGAATAACCGGCGGCGAGCCACTGGTGCGCAAAGACCTGCACAGGCTCATCGGCATGCTGTCGGGCATTGAGAGCGTGCTCGATCTTTGCCTGACAACAAACGCATCGTTGCTGTCCGAACAGATCGGAGACCTCGGCGCGGCCGGACTGAAGCGCATCAACGTAAGCATCGACACTCTTGTCCACGAGAAGTTTAAGCAGATAACCAAGCGCGGCGATCTGGATAAAGTTCTCGAAGGGCTCTTCGCCGCAAAAGCGCTCGGACTTCACCCGATCAAGATCAATGCGGTGATCGAGCGAGGCCTGAACGACGACGACATCATTCCGCTGGTCGAGTTCTCGCGGGAGCACGGCTTCTCGATGCGCTTCATCGAGTACATGGACGTGGGCAACGCGAACAACTGGATTTCCGAGAAGATCGTCTCGAAGAAAGAGATTCTCGCAACGATCAACGCTCGTTATCCGCTGAGAGAAGTTGGCCGCGACAGCGGAACGGCTCCGGCGGTTGACTACGAGTTCACGGACGGCGTCGGTGATGTTGGAGTAATCGCATCAGTGACGGAACCCTTCTGCTCGAGCTGCACGCGCGCCCGCCTGACGGCAGACGGCAAGCTGGTGACTTGTTTGTTCTCTGATCAAGGCCACGATTTGAAGTCGTTGATGCGAAACGGCGCAACCGACGAACAACTTATTGAGGTCATCAGTTCCGTTTGGACACAGAGGACTGATCGCTACTCCGACGAGCGCCTCGCCGCGATGAATTCGCCCGAAGGCTATCAGCCGAAAGCTCATCACAAGATCGAGATGATAACGCTCGGAGGATAGCGAAAGTAGTCGCGCTTTTGCGATGTTGCGGGTGTCGGGAATGGACACTCAGGCGGATCGCGTAGATCGCCCAGTCCGCTCATCAGGGCTGGGAGGGAGTTGCGATAACCCGAAAATGATATTTGCCGATCTCTTCGAGTCGGCCGCCCGGATCCAACCCACTAAGCTTGATCTGGTAATCGCCTCTAACCAGCCGACTGGCGCGTAAGCTCAACGTGACCACTCTTCCATTTGCTAGTGATTCCGGTTTCAGCTTATCCGCTGAGAGGACTTCGCGCCCTTCATCTGTTTGAAGTACTGCGCGGTAGCTCTGATACTCATCTCGCGACAACTCAAGCTGTAGCTGCACAGTGGATACGCCGTCTGCAAGTGTTACCCTCTTGATTTCGCCGCTATCCCTCTCCAAGCCGGGCCTCAAAGTAATTGCAAGCGTAGCCGAGCCAGGCTCTTCCCTGGATTGATCGCGCAGCCGTACATTTTTAACGATCAGCCATGAAGCGCCGAAGATGACAATTACCAGGGCTGCCGCAAGGGAAAGGCCAAGCAGCGGCTTTTGAGTTTGAAGCGAGGCGGGCATGAAGCGCTTCCAGGCGACAGCTAGCCGGCCATTGACAGTTACGGGTTGAGGCTCCGCGATCCGTGCGACAGTGACGTACCTATTTAAGGCTTCGGCAAAGCTTAGCTTCTGTCTTCGCTCCGGGGCCGCGAGAAAAAGCCGCGCGAACCTCTCTCGATCCGGCTCGGATAAGGAGCCGCGAACATAGCTGTCTATTAACTCATCCTCTGTGGCTAACAATTCCTCAAAGTACTCGTCATTAGTCAGTAGTTGCTTTTCCAGGCGCTCCTGTTCCTCGGGCTCAAGCCGCCCTAACAGGTACCGCTTCAAAAGGTCTTCAGTCTCACGTCCATATTCCATCAGAAGCACTCTTCCGCAACCGTATTTGCGTCCCTATACATGTATTGCTCGGTATTCAGTTCTATTTCAGGCTGCCGATTTGGTCAAGGCGATCTTGCGCGTATCGTTTCCAGTCAGAGGCAACTTGTTCCCTGTAACTTCGGCTTGTTTGGAGGCCTTCAGCTCGCTCGGCGTTCGGCTCGTTTGGAGGCCGGAAGTTGTTAGCGCCTTTAGCTTAGTTCGAGGTCTCGGCGCTCTGCTGTCTTTTGTGTTAGACCGGGCGTTGCCTCTTCATTACAACCAGTCTTGCCGCATAAAGACTGAGTACCAATATGACGGTGATTACCGCAGCCAGTATTGCCAGATAGTATTCGTCCCGTTGCGGCCGTTGGCCGGCGTCGATTTCTCCTTTGTATTCACCCTGCAAAACAAAAGGCGCCCAGAAATAGGGGGATCGCCATCGTTTCTGTTGCCACATGGCAATCTGCGCCTGCCTGAGCGCTTCTGCTGGAGCCTTCTTCTCAGCAAGCATTTCCTGGTAGAAATGTTTTATCAGTTCGGCCGTGGCATCATCATCAACCTTCCAAAGGCTGGCCATTACTCGCGCTGCGCCTGCATACATGAATCCGCGAGTCAGCCCTATCAGTCCTTCGCCCTTGATCTGCTTGCCGAGAGCTGAGTTACAAGCGCTGAGCACGACCAAATCGGCCGGGAGATCCAAATTATATATGTCATTGAGCCGGAGGAACCCATCTTGTGGTTGGCCATCCTTGTCAAATAGGGATAGTACCAGGCCGGATAGTTCCGGGGTCTCACTATCGAGAACCCCGTGGGTAGCGAAATGAATGATGCGGTACTGGCTCAATTCTGTGCCAGTAGCCAGCCCCTTATTGGCCTCGAAGCCGATCGCCTTCAGGCTCAATTTGCTGGACGTCACAGCCATGATCGCGTTCGCCTCATCACGTGAGGCGAACAAGCGCGGAATGCTCCGGCCGTCTCCCGCAATGCCAACATCGCGCAAGGCTCGGTTTGCCTCCGTCCTGCTCTGCTCAGGCGAGTCATTAGCAGTCGATTCCTTTGCGGCACTTAGTCGCGAATCATCCTTTTCAAAGACCGGGTCAGCAAACACGGCCAACATTTTCGAAGCAGGCTGGCGGGTTTCAATCTTGTTGCGCAATGTCGCCAGCGTCGATGCAGATGGCTGGTAAGTAACCTGATGGTCGACCATCAGGGGAACGAGACTGTCGTCAGTCGATTGGGGATCCGGCAACGCGCCGAAGGGTATGTATTGCAGCGCGCCGTCGGCGACGATTATCAGTTGTTTCTTTTCGAGCTGCGCGGCGGCCGGACCAAGTAACATCTTGCTCAGCGAGGATGCGGCTTGCCAGTAGTTCGTCTCAGATTCGTTCAGTCGAGCCTGGCGTTGTTCAAATGACTCCCCCTCCACAAACCGAGGCGCATTTAGAATGTCCCTCACCTGATTGGCTAGAGCTTCTACCTCTGCGCGGCCTGGGAGTTCATAACTCGTAATCCCCGCTTTAGTCACCGCCCAAAGATAGCTTCTCTCCTCCCCTAATGAATACTCCAGAAGGAGGGCATCGTCATCGACGGCTTGCTGTTGAATGGTTTTCAGGTTCAGAGGCTGCTGCAGAATGAGCGTAGCGTAGTCCAAACTGGCGACCCTTATCTGCGCCTCCAGTTCGCGATGTTGTCGTGAGAGATCGTCAACCTCCCTGCCAATGGCCGCTGACTCCTCCGGTGTATGATTGGCATTGAGAAGTATGCGGTCTGATGCCTTACGGTTCAGCTCCATCCGCGCCGCGCGTTCTTGATCGAGCAACCGGGAATCAACCTTTTGATTAATGCCGACGCGCGCAGCGGTCAGACTCTCAAGCAGAGAGCGTGCGCGAGCCCTCTCACTTACTTCAAAGGCGGCAACATCAAAGGCTGAATCGGGTTGCCGCGCATGGAGTTGCATAAGGAGGTCAACATAAAACTCATAATGGTCGCGCACAGACGCAAAGTAAGAATTCCGCAAGTCCTGACGAATAACTTTTGTGCGTAAGGATTCGACCGTTTCGAGCGCCGCTGCTATGCGGGCGCGGGCTTCAGTGAGCTTGCCAAGGTCGCGTTCCACGCGCGCGATATCATAGAGCGTACCGGCTTCACCGAAGCGATACTTCGCGGCGCGACTGAGTGATAACGCCTTGTTGTAATAGTAAAGAGCCGTTTGGCTTTGCCCCGATCTGTCGTGAACTCGGCCTATCATCCTGAGCGTATCGGACTCGCCTCTCAGGTCTTTCTCGCTCTGATAGGCCGGAAGGGCTCTTATGTAGCAATTGAGGGCCCTGCCTTTGTTTTCCCAAGCCTCATAGACCATGCCTATGCCCCTCAGAGCATTAGATCGTGATCGCTTATCGCTCATGGCGATGCTCAGCGACAGATGCTGTTCAAAACACTCGAGCGCCTTCGTATACTCTCTCATCGCGTAATGGACTTTGCCGATGGAATAAATCATCTCCGCCTGCGCACTGAGGTAATCCGCATTCTTATAGAGACGCAGAGCCTGATAGTAATAGTCAAGCGCTTGCTGCTTCTCATCTAAATTGGAATAGATAAATGCAATGCCGCTGAGGATCCTGCCCTCTTCGATCTA
>Ga0137403_10008291_pt1 | contig 11631 bp, 10 predicted proteins | sample CZOMad2_1_16fung_FD_122057 | JGI IMG/M metagenome (GOLD analysis project Ga0137403, IMG submission 122057) | Vadose zone soil fungal communities from Angelo Coast Range Reserve, California, USA - CZOMad2_1_16fungal (Hybrid Assembly) | ecosystem: Environmental > Terrestrial > Soil > Vadose zone...
CGGCGGGACGATCAAGGGAACGCGCCGGGCGTACTTCGCGGAGAGCGACGGGTTCGTCGACACGCCCGTGTACGACCGTTACGCCTTCGCCGCGGGGATGACGCTCGCGGGCCCGGCGATCATCGAGGAGCGTGAGTCCACCGCCGTGATCGGCCCCGGCGGTCGCGGGCGTGTCGACGCCGGGCTGGCGCTCGTCATCGAGATCCCGCGCTGATGGATCCCATCACCCTCGAGATCTGCTGGAACCGCCTCGTCGGCGTCGTCAACGAGCAGGCGGCGGCGCTCCAGCGGACGTCGTTCACCTCGATCGTCCGCGAAGCGGGCGATCTCTCGGCGGGCGTCTTCGACCGCCGCGGCTTCATGGTCGCGCAGGCGGTGACGGGGACGCCCGGGCACATCAACTCGATGGCGCTCGCGATGAAGCACTTCCTGGCCGCGTGCCCGCTCGAGACGCTCCGGCCGGGCGACGTCCTGATCACGAACGATCCCTGGCTCACGTCGGGCCACCTCAACGACGTCACGATCTGCTCGCCGATCTTCCGCCGGGACGAGTGCGTCGCCTTCTTCGCCTCGACCTGTCACACGGCGGACATCGGTGGGCACGTCCTCTCGGCCGAGGCGCGCGAGGTGTACGAGGAAGGCCTGCAGATCCCGATCATGAAGCTCTACGAGGCCGGGCGCCCGAACGAGGCGCTGATCGCGATCATCCGCGCGAACACGCGCTTGCCCGAGATGGTGCTGGGCGACTTCCACGCCCAGATCGCCGGCGGCGCCGTCGGCGGTGAGCGGCTCCTCGAGTTCATGGCCGAATTCGGGCTCGAGCGACTCGAGCCGCTGGCCGACGAGATCATCGGCCGCACCGAGCGCGCGATGCGCGGTGCCATCCGCGCGCTCCGACCCGGCGTCTACACGAACGCGGTCACGTCCGACGGCTTCGACGAGCCGATCGTCATCCGCGCGCGCTGCGAGATCCGCGGCGACGAGCTGCTCGTCGACTACGCGGGCTCCTCGCCGGCGAGCCGTCGGGGCGTGAACGTCGTCATGAACTACACCGAGGCGTACACGACCTACGGCGTGAAGGTAATCGTGAGCCCGGACGTCCCCAACAACGAGGGCGCGTTCCGGCCGCTCCGCATCACCGCGCCCGAAGGGTCGATCCTGAACGTGAAGCGCCCGGCCCCGGTCGCGGCCCGGCACATCGTCGGCCACTTCCTGCCTCACGTCATCGCGGGCGCCCTCGGCCAGGCGATGCCCGACCGCGTCATGGCCGAGGGCTCGGCGAACATCTGGGGCGTTCAGGTTTCGGGCAAGGACCTCGCGGGCGAGCCGTTCAGCTACATCTTCTTCTCGTCGGGCGGGACCGGAGCACGCGCCACCAAGGACGGGCTGTCGGCGACCGCGTTCCCGTCGGGCGTCCTCGGCACACCGGTCGAGGTCATCGAGAACCTCTCCCCACTGCTCGTCGAGCGGAAGTGCCTGCGCGACGACTCCGGCGGACCCGGCAAATACCGCGGGGGCCTCGGGCAGACCATCGCCTTTCGCGTACGTACGCGCGAGTCCTTCGCCACCTCGATCCTCTGCGACCGTACCGTGCACCCCGCCGCCGGGTTCCGAGGTGGGGAACGGGGAGCACGCGGAGCCGTGCTGATCGACGGCGTCGCGCCGGCGAATCCGAAGGCCGAGCAGATCGTGCCGCCCGGCGCGCTTGTGGAGGTCCGGCTCCCGGGTGGGGGCGGTTACGGGCCGCCCAGCGAACGCGACCCGGAGCTCATCGCACGCGACCTGCTCGAAGGCTACGTGAGCGGCGCCTGACGCGCGCCGCTCATCGGCCAAAGCGAGTGGCGATCCAGAAAAGCCCAGTCACGATCGCCCCAACCACTAGTGCTCATCGTGCACATCTCCCCTCGGGGTGCCACCTAAAGGATTGTTTGTAGCCCTCTAACGCCCACGCTATTCCTGGATGATGGGTTGTGCTCGGCCACGGGCACGGGTGCTCGGCGCCCTCGGCCTCCTCGCTCTGCTCGCCGGCTGCGGGACATCACGCGAGGCTCGCGCGGCGCTCGACGCAGGACGGCGGGCGACGGCGCAGGGCGCCCTCCTCGAGGCCCTGGAGCACTACCGCACGGCAACGAGGCTCGCTCCGGACTCCGCCTCCGCGCAGTTCGCGCTCGGGGAGGCCGCGGAAACCCTCGGAGAGTTCGACGAAGCGCTGAGCGCCTACCAGGCGGCGGCTCGACGCACGGCCTCGACCACGACCTGGCTCCGTCTTGGCGAGATGGCCGATCGGATGGGACAACCGAAGCCATGAGAACGGTCCTGTCGGCGATCGCCCTGACGCTCTGCACTGCGCTGGCCGGAGTCGCCCAGGAGCGACCGGCGGCCGCGCCACCGTCGGGCGATCTGGACCGCGCGCAGGCGGCGTTCCAGGCCGGCCGCTACGCCGAGGCACTGGCGGTGGCGCGGCGCGCGGCCGGCGCGGCGCCCACATCGGTACGCGCGCTGACGGCGCGCGCCGGCATGGCCGAATTCATGGGCGAGTTCGACGAGGCGCGAACGTTCTACGACCGGGCCACCGGGCTCGCGCCCGATGACGCCGAGCTCATCTATCGCACGGCGTCGTTCGCCGTGCGCGTGGGCGAGTACGATCGGGCCCTGGTCCAGCTCGACCGGTTGCTGGCCCTCCATCCGCCGCACGTGCGCTGGCTGTTCCAGTGGGCGCCGACCTATCTACAGCCGGCGCTGCTGCGCGATCATCCGTCGCTCGAGCAGATCGTGCAGATCAAGCTCGACATCCTCACCGAGAAGGGCGATCTCGCGCAGGCGCGCCAGCTCGCGCGCTCCTACGCCATCGTGAAGCCGGGAGAGAACTACTGCGGACAGGCGCAGCAGAAGTCGCGCGGGGGCGCCGAGCGCGAGGAGACCTTCAGGGCGTTTCGCCTGGCCACGCTCGGCCAGCCGGACGCGGCCGATTGCATCTGGTGGTACGGGCAATGGCTGTCGGACGAAGGGTACGTGCGCCTGGGGCGCCTGATGGTCATCGAGGGCACGCGCGTCACGTCGGCGGCCGGCAACAAGGAGTCGGGCGCCCGCTATCTCCGCATCCGCCTCGGCGGCAACCGCGAGGTCCCCAAGCGCGCCGAGCAGCTCTTCCTGATCGCCCGCCAGCGCTACCTCCGGGACGGCGACATCGACGGCGCGGTCCGGCTGTTCGACGAGTCCATCCGCCTGGCACCGGCGTTCGCCCGCCCTTACAACTATCGCGCGACGATCGCCGCGGATCTCGGCGATCGCGAGAGCGCGCTCGCGTGGCTCCACCGCGGCCTCCAGGCCGACCCCGACTCGTGGCGGACCCATCGGAACCTCGGCAAGTTGTTCTCGGAGCTGGAGCGCTACCCCGAAGCGGAGATGCACCTGCGAAAGACCGTCCAGCTGTTCGGCGACGACGCGGGGGGTCGCCTGGCGCTCGCGCGCGTGCTCTACGCGCAGGGCAAGTACGACGACTTCGCGAAGGAGGCGCGCGCTGCCGTCGCCTTTCTCACCAACTGGAAGACGGCGGTGCCCGAGGTGCGCGACTTCCTCGCGAAGTTCGACCGCTGGGGTCCGGGTGCGACGCTACCGCCGGCTCCCGACCCCGGCGTCATCATCGGATGGAACTATGACTGACCGGATCGGACCGGTCCTGCTGCTGGGCGCGGCACTCGCCCTCGCCCCGGGTCCCGGCGCCGCGGAGACGTACCGCTGGGTCGACGAGCAAGGCAACGTCACCTACTCCAATCGTCCGCCGCAGCCTGGGGAGATCCGCGCGCCGACGACCGACGCCAAGCCGGCACCCGACGTCAGCGGGCCGGAGGTGAAGGCGCCTGAGGTGAAGGCGCCTGGGGTGAAGGTGCCCGAGCCGAAGGCCCCCGACGTGGAAGCGCCCCCGGTGAAGGCGCGCGACGCGAAGGTGTCGGTGCCGCCGGCCCCGATCGCGAGAACGGGCCCGACCAAGATCGACGAGCTCCTGGAGCTGTCGGGCGTCCGAGCTCAGCTCGTCGGGCTCCTGAGCCGTGTCGCCGGCGAGCTGCGGCCGGCCCCGGGGCAGATGAGCGCCAGCGATCAGGCCGCCATCGACCGGATCCTCGGAGGACAATCGCTCCGCCACGAGGCGGTTTATGCAGCCGTACGCGACGCGTTTCGCTCTCAGGTCGACCGAATGAGCCTCGAGGCCACGGCCGCGTGGCTCCGGACGCCCGCGGCTCGCAAGATCGTCGCCCTGGAGATCGCGTCCTCGGAGCCTGGCACCGAGCAGAAAGCGGCCGACTACGCCGCCAGCCTCAAGTCGAACCCGCCGGCGACGCGCCGGCTGGAGCTGCTCCAGCGTCTGGACTGGGCCACCGGCGCGAACGAGACGTCGGCTGAGCTCGTCGCGGCGATCGCGCGTGGCTTGTCGACAGCCGTGTCCGCGGCCGGGCCGCCCGAGCAGCGGCTGCGGCCGGGACAGATCGAAGTCCGAGCGGCACAGGTGCGGGCTCGGGCGAACGAAACCCTGCGTGAGGTGCGGATGATGTCGATGCTCTACACGTATCGCCCCCTGGAGGACGCGGAGCTCTCGGAGTATGTGAGGTTCTCGGGGTCCGAGGCGGGGCGCTGGTACAACACGGCCATGCGCAAGGCGCTGGTGAGCGCGCTCGGCAAGGCTGTCGAGCAGACGGCGGCCGAGCTGGTGCGAGCCGTACCGCTCGAGCGCTGGGCGCGCGCCGCGATGCCGGCGCCGCCACCGGTGAAGTGATGGCCGCCGCCTGTCCCCGCTGCGGTGCGCCCGCCGTCGAGCGCGACAAGTGCGCGCAGTGCGGCGTCGTCGCCTCGGTCTATGCCGCGGCCCTCGAGAAGATGCGGCGCGCGCCGACGCCGACCCCAACCACGCCCGGCGCGGCTCGCGCGGGCGCACCCGTGGCGGCCGCCGCGGCGGCGGTGACTCGCCTGGAGACGGCCCCGCCCGTCCGGCCGCCGACGAACGGGTCGGCCGCGAGGGCAGCCGCGGCCATGACGCCCGCGACGCCGAGCCCGACGCCGAGATCGGCACCAGCGACCGCGGCGGCCGGTGGTCCCCGGCGGCTCACGTTCCACGGCTCGGCCGGGACGCTCTTCGGCATCTATGTCGTGAACGTCTTGCTGACCATCGCGACCTTCGGCTTCTATCGCTTCTGGGGCAAGGTCAGGGTGCGCCGCTTCATGCTGAGCCAGACGGGGTTCGAGGGGGACCGCTTCGCTTACCACGGCACCGCCAAGGAGCTGCTGATCGGGTTCGTGAAGGCCGTCCTGTTCGTGGGTATGCCGATCACGGCGCTGAGCTTGGCGGCGAGGCTCTCCGGGGATAGGACGCTCCATCTCGCCACTCAGGCGTTCACGTCGCTCCTCGTCTTCATCTTCATCCCGATCGCGATGGTCGGAGCCCGACGATATCGCCTGAGCCGCACCTCGTGGCGGGCGATCCGGTTCTCGTTCCGCGGTCGGGCGTGGCCCTTCGTCAGGGTCTTCGTGGCGGGCTCGATCCTGAGCATGCTGACGCTCACCCTGTACTACCCCTTCTTCCAGGCTCGCCAGCAGGGCTTCATGGTCTCGAATTCGTATTTCGGCCGCCGCCGGTTCCGGTTCGACGGGCGCGGGCGCGATCTCTTCGGTGCGTACGTGGTGGCCCTGCTCCTGTTCCTGCCGACGCTCGGGCTCTACTGGTTCTGGTTCCACGCGAAGAAGACGCGCTATTTCTGGGAACACACCTACGTCGAGACCGCGCGCTTCCGCTCGACGGTTCCGGGCCGTCAGCTCATGAACCAGACGCTCGGGAACTGGATCGTGCTCGTGCTCACTCTGGGGTTCGCCTGGCCCTGGGTGCTGGTGCGCCGCACGCGTTTCGAGTTCGCGTACCTCACCGTCGAGGGCCCGCTCGACCTCGCCGGCATCGTCCAGGAGCCTCAGCTCGCCACGGCGACAGGGGACGCGCTCTCGAGCCTCCTCGGCGCCGACGTCGATTTCGCGTAGCGCCGCGGCGATGCCCGGCGCGTTCACGGGCTATTACCTCGACGGCCGCAGCGCGGCGCGCCAGCAGGCGTCGATCCGCCTGGCAGCAAGCGGGCTCGAAATCGCGCTCGAGGGCGGCGCCCGTCTGTGGTGGCCGTTCCGGGATGTCCGCCAGACCCAGGGCTTCTACGCCGGCGAGCAGATCCGCCTCGAGCGCGGGGCGCCGCTTCCCGAGATTCTGCTGGTCGACGACACCGCCTTCCTCGGGGCGCTGCACGCCACGGCCCCCGGCCTCGGGCGCCGCTTCCACGACCCGCGACGACGGCGGGCCCGCGTGCTCTTTACGATCGGGGCTGCGGTCACCGCCGTAGCGGCCGGCGCGGTCCTGTACATGTGGGGGATTCCGGCGGCCGCCGGGATGCTCGCCGCCCGCGTGCCGGCGTCATGGGAAGAGCGGCTCGGACAGGCGGCCGTGGAGCAGCTCACGGCGTCGAAGCGCCGTTGCGTCGACCCGGAGGGCGAAGCGGCCATCGCCGCGATCGTCAAGCGCCTGCTGGCGCCGAGGCCGAGCGTTCCTTACACGTTTCGCGTGATCGTGGTCGACGACCAGACGGTGAACGCGTTTGCCGTCCCCGGCGGCCAGGTCGTGCTGCTCCGCGGCCTTCTCGAGCGTACGCGCACGCCCGAGGAGCTGGCCGGGGTGCTCGCGCACGAGCTCCAGCACGTGCTCCAGCGCCACCCGACGCGTCTTCTGCTACAGCACGCGTCCACGGGGCTGCTGCTCGCCGCGGTGTCGGGCGACATCACCGGCGTGGTGGCTTACGGGATCGAGAGCGCGCGTGTGCTCGGGACCCTCCGCTACAGCCGCCACCTCGAGAGCGAGGCCGACGTCGAAGGCCTCCGGATGCTGCTGGCCGCGGAGGTCGATCCGCAGGGGATGATCGCGTTCTTCGAGACCCTGCGCGGGGCGGAGCGCAGCCTGCCGGGCGCGTCGCGCTACCTGGCCTCGCACCCCCTCGCCGTGGAGCGGGTCGAGAGCCTCAAGAGGCTGGCCGAGTACAATCCGAAGAAATTCCAGCCGCTCCTGCCCGACCGGGATTGGAGGGACCTCAGGCGAGTCTGTGGGCGCTGAGCGCTAGCGGCGCGGAGCGTCGCCGAGCGCCACGACGACGAGCGAGCCGTAGGCGTCGACCGGACGGACGCCCCGTCCGTACCCGGCGACGTGCTCGCAGAGCCAGCCGACGCACGGTGTCCGGGAGTCGACCTCGCCCTTGATCGCGGCCCACTCATCGGCCGCGGCGCGGCCGAGCGCCCGGTGGCGCGCGCTCGATTCGATCACGAGGACCAGCCGCGCCCCGTCGCCCTCGAGCCGTTTGAGGGCCGTCCGCGTCGCCTCGACCGACCCGTGGATGAGGGTCTCAGGGTCAGGCGCCGAGCGCTCCTCGAAGCCTTCGGCGTAGCCCAGCCCGGTCGAGTAGGCGGCCTCGAGGCAGGCGGCGCTGGCGAGCGGCTCGCTCGTCGAGGCGCCGTATACGACGGGCGACGAGAGGACGCTGCAGACCGTCCGCATCTTGGGGCCCATCAGAACGCGCCACGGCTGCAGGAAGGCTTCCGCGGGGGCCCCGAAGCCTGGCTTCACGAACGCAAGGCCAAGGCCCCGCGGGTATCGCATCCTGAAGGGCCAGCCCGAGAGGATGAGCCGGGCCGCTCCTTGCCCTGCCTCGGTCAGATCGCGGCCGCCCGCGGCGGCGACGCCGCTGACGGCTCCCTCGCCGTTCGTGAGGCAGACGACCAGGGCCCCCGCCGTCACGGCACCGTTGTGAGTGAGGATCGCCGAGGTGGCGCCGCCGGCGACGCCTACGGGACCCAGCACGCCGCGGATGAGCGGTACGACATCCTGAGCGGGCACGCCCGCAGTCACGAGGAGCACGAGGTCGGGTGAGGTCCCGTGGAGGCCGGTGCGCGCCATCGCGGTCGCGCGCACGGCGGCCCAGATCGCGTCCTGGTGCGAGGCGAATCCGATACCGATCTGGAGGGTTCTCGACTCGGTTTCGACGGGGATAGTCGCGTACATAGCTCCGAGCGTGTGCAGCCCGGGTGCCAACCGGAAGGGGCTGGAAGATCAGGGACTTTCTTCGACGAATGGCGCGGGGGGGTGTCAGTTCGGCAACAGGTGTGCCTTTTTAGAGCATCCCGTACTCCTTGAGTCGGCGGTAGATCGTGCGGCGCGAGATGCCGAGCGCGCTTGCGGCCGCCTCCTTGTCGTCCTTGTAGAAAGCCAGCGCGCGGAGGATGAGGTCCTTCTCGACGTCGGCCAGCCGGGGCACGGTTCCGCTCGGGGTAGCGGCCACCGCGGGCACCGACGCGGTGCCGAGGACCGGCAGATCGGCGAACGTGATCTGCTCGCGCGCGCCCATGGCGAAGGCCCGCTCGATGACGTTCTCGAGCTCGCGCACGTTGCCGGGGAAGTCGTAGCCCGCGAGCGCGGCCAGCGCGTCCGGTGTGATGCCCTTCACGTCCCGCCTGAACCGTCGGTTGTAGCGGCGCAGGAAATGGTTCACGAGCACCGGAATGTCCTCGCGCCGGGTCCGAAGCGGCGGCAGGCTCACACGGACCACGTTCAGCCGATAGTAAAGGTCCTGGCGGAAGCGCCCGTCGGCGATCGTCCGATCGAGGTCGCGGTTCGTCGCCGCGATGACGCGTACGTCGACCGCATGCGCCTTCGTCGAGCCGACCGGCCGCACCTGCATCTCCTGCAGGACGCGCAGCAGCTTGACTTGTAGACCCGGCGACAGCTCGGCGATCTCGTCCAGGAAGATCGTGCCATCGTTCGCGCCGCGGAAGAGGCCGAGCGCGTCAGACACGGCACCCGAGAATGCGCCGCGGACGTGACCGAAAAACTCGGACTCGAGCAAGTCCTCCGGAATGGCGCTGCAGTTCACCGGAATGAAGGGTCCCTTGGCGCGATTAGAGAGCCTGTGGATAGCCGCCGCGACCAGCTCCTTCCCCGTCCCGCTCTCCCCTTCGATGAGCACCGGCGAGTCCGTGGTAGCGACCTTGCCGATGATCTCCTTCACGCGCTGCATCGGCGGCGCGTTGCCGACCATCTCGTTGACCGTGAGCTCCTCGCCCAGGCGCGTGCGGAGCGACTGGACCTCGCCCTTCAGAAACCGCTTCTCCGTCACGCGCGCCATGAGGTGGCGCAGCTCGTCGAGGATCAGCGGCTTGGACAGGTAGTCGTACGCGCCCTCCTTGAGGGCTTCGACGGCGGAGGCGATCGTGGGGTAGCCGGTCATCACGATGACCTCGATGGATTCGTCGTGGCGCTTGATCTCGCGAAGGAGATCGAGCCCGCTCATCTCGGGCATGCGGATATCGGTGATCGCGGCGTCGAACAACTCCGTGCGGATCGCCTCGAGCGCTTCCGTGCCGGTGCCGACACATCCGACCTGGTAACCCCACTGGGTAAGGGCTTCCTTCAGCAGCTTCAGGATCGAGGGCTCGTCGTCAACTACGAGGATTTTGGCGACTTCCATGTCCTTTTACCGACTCTAGCATGACCAAGATGTCAAACTGACCAGGTATATGCAGAATTTCCGGATGGGCTCGCTTGCGGTCCGGGAGCGGCCATGTTAGCGTGGGCGTTGACTTTTTACCTAGGAGACTCCGACATGGCGAACGAACCCGTCCACCTGACCGAACAGAACTTCGACGATACGCTGAGCCGCGAGACCGGGCTCCTGATGGTGGACTTCTGGGCCGAGTGGTGCGGACCCTGTCGATCCATTGCGCCCGTTCTGGAGGATCTCGCCAGGGCGTCGGAAGGCAAGGTGACGCTCGCCAAGGTCAACGTCGACGAGAGCCCCGGGCTCGCCGCGCGTTACGGAATCAGGTCGATCCCGACGATCCTGTTCGTGAAGGGCGGCAAAGTCGCCGATCAAATCATCGGCGCCGTGCCCAAGGCCAAGCTCCAAGCCAAGCTGGACGCTCTCGCCTAGCGCGCTCCCGGCGGGCACCGCATCAGCACCTCCGGCTTAGGCATCCCGTCCCTTTCTCCGAGCCGTGACGAGTTCCGGGCTCTCGCGGCACAGGGCAATCTTGTGCCCGTATTCGCCGAGCTGCCGGCCGACCTCGACACGCCGCTCTCCGCCTATCTCCGCTTGCGCCCCGGCCCCTACTCGTTCTTGCTCGAATCCGTCGAGGGGGGCGAGGTGTGGGCACGCTATTCGTTCCTGGGCGCGGATCCGCTGATGGTCCTGACCGCGAAAAACGGCCGGCTCACGCTCAGCCGGAACGGCCGGACCGAGCGGCTGCCGGATGGCAATCCGCTCGGCGCCGTGCGCGAGCTCCTCAAACAGTTCCAGCCGGTGTCGGTGCCGGGGCTGCCGAGATTCCAAGGCGGCGCTGTCGGCTTCCTCGCGTACGACATGGTGCACCATATGGAGCGCCTTCCGCGCACCACCGACGACGACCTCGAGCTGCCGGACGCGGTGTTCCTCTTCACCGACACGCTGCTCGTGTTCGACAACCTCCGCCACCGGCTGCTCGTCATCGCCAACGCGGTCGTAGAGCGGCGCGACCCCGCGGCGCTCGACCGCGCTTACGACCGGGCCGCCGTCCGCATCGGGATGACGCTGGCCAAGCTGTCGCGCCCGGCGCGGGCGCCTGCCACGCTCGCGCTCCCGGCGACGGCGCCCCTCCTGGCCGAGGGCGAGGCGGGGTTCACCTCGACGATGAGCGAGGCGCAGTTCATCGACGGCGTGCATCGGGCCAAGGAGTTCATCGCCGCCGGCGACGCCTACCAGATCGTGCTCTCGCGCCGGCTCGACTGCCGCCTGACGGCCGATCCGTTCACGGTCTACCGCGCGCTCCGGACGATCAACCCGTCGCCGTACCTCTTCTTGCTCCGGCTGGGCCCCCTGTCCATCGTGGGCTCCTCCCCCGAGGTGCTCGTGCGCGTCGAGGGCGATCGGGTCGACCTCCGGCCGATCGCCGGGACGCACCCGCGCGGCAGCACCGACGCCGAGGACCGCGAGATCGAGGAGCGGCTCAAGAGCGACCCCAAGGAGCGCGCGGAGCACGTGATGTTGGTCGATCTCGGGCGGAACGACGTCGGGCGCGTCTCGGAGCTGGGCTCGGTCAAGGTCACCGAGTTCATGGAGATCGAGCGCTATTCCCACGTGATGCACCTGGTGAGCCACGTGACCGGCAAGCTCAAGTCCGGGAGCGACGCGCTCGACGTGCTCCAGGCGTCCTTCCCGGCGGGCACCCTCAGCGGGGCGCCGAAGATCCGCGCGATGGAGATCATCGACGAGCTGGAGCCGACCCAGCGTGGCCCCTACGGGGGCGCCGTGGGCTACGTCTCCTATTCGGGTAACCTCGACTCCTGCATCACGATCCGCACCATCGTGTGCCACGGCCGACGTGCCTCGGTTCAGGTGGGCGCCGGCATCGTGGCCGACTCCGATCCAAAGACCGAGTGGCTCGAAACGGGCTCCAAGGCGCGCGGCATGATCCTGGCGCTGCGGATCGCGTCGGGGACGGCACGCCAATGATCCTCGTCATCGACAACTACGACTCCTTCACCTACAACCTCGTCCAGTATCTCGGCGAGCTGGGCGCGACGCTCGA